>Ga0335084_10007550_pt1 | contig 10802 bp, 12 predicted proteins | sample Lox_Sample_44_FD_206721 | JGI IMG/M metagenome (GOLD analysis project Ga0335084, IMG submission 206721) | Soil microbial communities from Loxahatchee National Wildlife Refuge, Florida, United States - Lox_Sample_4.4 | ecosystem: Environmental > Terrestrial > Soil > Wetlands | place: USA...
GCGGATCGAGAGCTGGGGGCGGGTCCAGACCTCGGCGAAGACCTCTTCCAGCATCAGGTCGGCGAACGCGCTCGCGCCTTCGGGCGGCACGACGACGTCGCCGGCGTAGACCTTCGCGAGCATTTCGACACCGACGGCGCGCCGCTTCGGATCGGACATGCTTTCGTTCCTCCTCGGCGCAGCCTACCAGTGCGATCGCGAAATTTACATTTCACCTGCTATGGAAATGGTGATAGGCTCGCCGCGATGCTTCGGGTCGGGTTCATCGGGCTGGGCAATCAGGGCAAGCCGATCGCGGCGAACCTCGTCGCGGCGGGCTTCGAGACGCACGTGTTCGACCTGGCCGCCGCGCCGCTGGCCGAGCTCGTGGCCCTGGGCGCCAAGGCGGCCTCGGGGCCGCGCGAGGTCGGCCTGCGCAGCGACGTGATCTGCCTGTGCGTGCCCGAGGACCGGCACGTGCGCGAAGTCACTCTGGGTCCGGGCGGCGTGCTCGCGGGCGCGGCGCGCGGCGCGGTGCTGGCGATCCACAGCACGATCCTGCCCGAGACCGTGGTCGCGCTGGCCGCCGAGGCGACATCGCGCGGTGTCGCCGTGCTCGACGCCTGCGTGACCGGCGGCGCGGCGCGTGCGGCGCAGAAGCAGCTCACGTTCCTGGTCGGCGGACCGGTGGAGGCGCTCGAGCGCGCCCGGCCCGTGCTCGAGGTGAGCGCGCTGAAGGTGATCCACGCCGGCGAGCTCGGGAACGGGGCGAAGCTCAAGCTGTGTCTCAACCTGATCACCTACATCCAGTGGGCGGCGGCCTTCGAGTCGTTCGCGCTGGCGCGGGGCGTGGGGCTGCCGCAGGAGCTCCTGGAAGAGGCGGGCCGCGCGAACGGCCAGCTCACCCCGCTCATGGCTGCCTTTCTGGCGCTGCACAAGGCGCCCGAGTCGGCGCGCAAGAGCGCGGGCATGCAGTCGCTGCTGCGCGGCCACATGGCCGTGGCCGAGAAGGACCTGGCGTGGGCGCTCGAGCTCGCGCGGCGCTCGGACGTGTCGCTGCCCGTCGGCGGGCTCGTGTCGCAGCTCATGGCGCGCATCTACGGCGTCGAGGACGGAGGCCGGCGATGAACCCGCCGATCCGGCTGGCGCGCCAGCGCCCACGCCGCCGCACGCACGAACAGCGCAGCAGCGAGACCCGCGCCGCGATCATGGGCGCCGTCGTCGACAGCATCGCCGAGGTCGGCTTCAAGCGCAGCACGGCCGCCGAGATCGCGCGCCGGGCGGGAGTCACCTGGGGCGCGGTCCAGCACCACTTCGGCGGCAAGGACGGGATCCTGACCGCGGTGCTCGAGGAGTCGTTCAATCGCTTCGCGGAGCGGCTCGGCGACGTCGAGGCCGGAGGTCTCTCGCTCGAGAAACGCGCCTCGTTGTTCGTCGACCGCGCGTGGGAGCATTTCGGCAGCGCGCACTTCCGCTCGACCTTCGAGATCCTGCAGCACTACGCGGCGCCGGCGCCGGAGCACGCGTGGCAGGCGCAGATGCTCGAAGCCTGGAACCGGGTGTGGACCGAGCTGTTCGGCGAGCGTCCGCAATCGCGCGCCAGGCGCATCGCGCTCCAGCACTACACGATCTCGGTGCTCACCGGTCTGGCGTCGCTGCTCCGCTTCGAGTCGCCCTCCTCGGCCGTGCGCGAGCTCGAGCTCGGCCTGTTGAAGGACACGCTGGTGCGCGAGCTGTCCGGCCGCGGGGGCCGAAAGTGACCCGACTCGGGAGCTACGCGGGCGCGTTCGAGCCGGACTTCGCGTTCGAGAGACTCGAGCACGACGCGCTCGCCCGCCTGGGCCGCGAGCTCATGCTGTTCGCGCACTTCCACGACCGCGGGCTCATGCCGCTCGTGGCGGCGCGCTTCGGCCGCGAGCAGATGGGGCCGCTGGCCTGCGACGAGTGGATGGGCGCGAGCCCGATCTACAACGCGCGCGCCCGGGCGCTGCTGGGCATTCCGGGCGACGGCGTCTCGGCGATCCTGAAGTCGCTGCAGGTCGATCCGGGCTTCGCGCACCGCTACATGGACGTGCGCTACCAGCTCGTGAGCGAGTCACTCGGCTACTTCGAGCTGCCGTTCTGCGGCGCCTACCAGGACGTGCACAAGATCTCGCGCGGCGCCGAGCCCGCGATCCGCCAGCTCTGTCACGAGATGGAGGACCCGACCTTCGACGCCACCGCGATCGCGGTGAACCCGCGCGCGCGCGTGCGCCCCGAGCACCGGCCGCCGCTGCAGCTGGGCCACGTAGGCCCGACCTGCCGCTGGCGCGTGTTCCTCGACGAAGCTGCGCTGCCCTACCCGCCGCTCGCGCTGCGCGACGAAGTCGCGGCCAGCCGCGCGGCGAGCTTCCGCTTCGCGGACCTGCCGGCGGAGCTCGGCCCGGGGCTCGCCGACTATTCCGGCCCGTTCCTGGCCGACTTCCAGCTCGAGTCACTCGCCCAGCCCGTGCTCGCGCGTCTGTGCCGCGAGCTCACGCTCGACGTGCACCTTTTGACTCGCGCCACCTCGGCTGCGCTGCGCGCGCGCTGGGGCAAGGACGTCGCGCGCGCGCTGCAGCGCGAGCAGTGGGCGGCGCTCGCGCCGGTGTACGTGCCGCGGCTGCGGAGCGTGCTCGGGATCGAGGCCGACGACGCCGCGGCGGTGCTGAAGGTGTTGCAGGTCGATCCCGCCCTGCCCCACGAGTACGTGCGGCGCGGCGCGGCGCTCGACTCGCCGACCACGGGTCGCTTCTGGATCGAGGAATGCGAGGCCCTGGCCGTGGGCGAGCCCGACGGCTGGCTCGCGCTGCTCGCCGAGCGCGAGTCACCGGGCATCGACGCCGTGGCGGCGGCGGTGAACCCGCGCGCACGGCTCACGCCGCTCGACCCCGCGTCGCTCCACGCGCCCGGCCGCAAGCCGCTCCTGGCCTGGCGGCTCGAGATCGACCCGCGCGCCGAGCCGCGCCCCGAGTCAGCGATGGCCAACGCCGTGCGCGTCAGCAACGTGGCGCGCTTCGAGCTCGAGTCGTGACGCCGCTCGAGTACAACCCCTTCGCCTACGAGATCCACGAGGACCCGTACCCGACCTACGCGCGCCTGCGCGAAGAGGCGCCGGTCTACCACAACGAGTCACTCGACTTCTGGGCGCTGTCACGGCATGCAGACGTGCTGTCGGCGCTCCGGGACACCGAGCGCTTCACCAACACCCACGGCGTGTCGGTCGAGCGCTCGGCGTCGCACCCGGCCGCGCACCTGGCCATGTCGTTCCTGGGCATGGACCCGCCGCGGCACACGCAGATGCGGGCGCTGGTCTCGCGCGGCTTCACGCCGCGGCGCGTGGCGGCGCTCGAGCCGCGCATCCGCGAGATGGCCGTGACTGCGCTCGAGCGCATGCGCGAGCAGGGCTCGAGTGAGTTCGTGGCCGAGCTCGCGGGCGCGCTGCCGATGGACGTGATCAGCGAGCTGCTCGGCGTGCCTTCGCCCGACCGCGCCGAGCTGCGCCGCCAGGCCGACCTGCTCGTGCACCGCGAGGAGGGCGTGTACGACGTGCCGCCCGGCGCCGCGGTCGCGTTCGGCAAGATCTGGAGCTACTTCAGCGAGCGCATCGCGGAGCGCCGCCGCGCGCCGAAGGACGACCTGATCAGCGCGCTGCTCGCAGCCGAGATCGACGGCCAGCGGCTCACTCAGATCGACATCCAGTCGTTCTGCAACCTGATGATCGTGGCCGGCAACGAGACCACGACCAAGCTGCTCGCCAACGCGCTCTACTGGCTGTGGCGCAATCCCGACCAGCGCAAGCTCCTGCGCGACGATCCGGGGCTCGTGCCGCGCTGGGTCGAGGAGACGCTGCGCTTCGACAGCTCGACTCAGGCCATCGGCCGGGTCAGTACGCGCGCGCTCGAGCTGCACGGCGTGGAGATCCCGGCCGGCAAGCGCGTGCTCGTGCTGATCGGCTCGGGCAATCGCGACGAGCGCGCCTTCCCGCGGGCCGACGCCTACGAGCTCGAGCGCGACACCCAAGCCATGCTCTCGTTCGGCCACGGCGCGCACTTCTGTCTGGGCGCCGCGCTGGCGCGGCTCGAAGGCCGCACCGTGCTCGAGGAGTTCTGGAAGCGTTTCCCCGACTACGAGGTCGTGCCCGAGGGCTGCGCGCGCATCCACTCGGTGAGCGTGCGCGGCTTCGCCGCGCTGCCGATCGAGCTGCGCCATGGCTGAGTCGGCGCCGCGCACTGCGATCATCACGGGCGCGTCTTCGGGCATCGGCGCCGCAACGGCGCTCGAGCTGGCGCGCCTGGGCGTCTCCGTCGCGCTCGGCGCGCGGCGTGAGTCGCGCCTGCGCGAGGTGGCCGACGCGATCGCCGCCGCGGGCGGCCGCGCGTTCGCGCACCCGCTCGACGTCACGGACCTGAAGTCGATCGACGCGTTCTGCAGCGCCGCCGAGCGCGAGCTGGGCGAGATCGACGTCTTGATCAACAACGCCGGCGAGAACCGCGCAGGCCTGATCCACGAAGTGAGTCCCGAGCATCTGCGCTCCGACGTCGAGATCAACCTGCTGGGCGCGATCTTCATGACCCGGCGCGTGCTGCCCGGCATGCTCGCGCGCCGGCGCGGCGACGTGCTGTTCATCGGCTCCGACAGCGGCAAGAACCCGCGCCCGTACCAGTCGGCGTACGCGGCGGCCAAGTGGGGCCTCGAGGCGTTCGCGCGCGTGCTCGAAATGGAGACCGAGGGCACGGGCGTGCGCTCGATCGTGGTGCGCGTCGGTCCCACGGGCAGTGAGTTCGGCAACCAGATGCCCAAGGACCAGATCGTCGACATTCTCGAGTCCTGGAAGTACTGGGGCGTGTTCCGACACATGCACTGGATGCCGGGCGAGAGCGTGGCACGTGCGATCGCGCGCGTGATCCAGATACCGCTCGAAGAGGCGTATCCCACGCTGCTCGAGGTGCAGCCCGGCGGACGGGCCAAGGAGAAGACGAAGTGACTTACGACGGAATCGCGGGCAAGGTCGCGATCGTGACCGGCGCGGGCGGCGGCATCGGCGAGGCCTACGCGCGCGCGCTGGCCGAGCACGGCGCGCGCGTGGCGGTGGCCGAGATCGCCAAGGACAAGGGCGAGGCCGTGGCCGCGGCGATCCGCGCGGCCGGCGGCCAGGCGATCGCGGTCGAGGTCGACGTGGGCTCGCCGGAGTCGACGCTCGCCATGGCCGAGCGAGTCGGCGCGGAATGGGGCGGCATAGACTTCCTGGTCAACAACGCCGCGATCTTCGGCGACATGAAGCTGGCCGGGCTGCTCGGCGCCGACTGGGACTACTACCAGCGCTTCATGAACGTGAACATGCACGGCGCGCTGCTCTGCACGCGCGCCTGCTTCCGCTCCATGCGCAAGCGCGGCGGCGGCGCGATCGTCAACCAGTCATCGACCGCGGCCTGGATGGCCGCGTCGTTCTACGGGCTCGCGAAGCACGGCGTGAACGGACTCACGATCGCGCTGGCGCGCGAGCTCGGCTCGATGAAGATCCGCGTCAACGCGATCGCGCCCGGCCCGACCGACACCGACGCGCTCGGCAAGCAGGTGCCCGCGGTGATTCGCGATCCCATGGTCGCGCAGCTCCCGCTGGCGCGGCTCGGCAAGCCGGCGGACATGGCGTCGGCCTGTCTCTTCCTGCTGTCCGACGCCGCTTCCTGGGTCACTGGCCAGATCTTCGCCGTCGACGGCGGCCAGATCGTGCGGACCTAGCCGTGGCGCTGCCCGAGCTCGCCCCCGAGAGCCGCAACCTGATCGACGGGAAGCTCGTCGGCGCCTCGAACGGCGCCACCTTCCCCAACGTGAACCCCGCGACCGAGGAGGTGATCGGTCACTGCAGCGACGGCACGCGCGAAGACATGCTGCGCGCCGTCGCCGCGGCTCGGCGTGCCTTCGACGAGAGTGACTGGTCGACCGATCCGGCGTTCCGCGCGCGCTGCCTGCGCCAGCTCCACGCGGCGCTGCGGGAAGAGAAGGAGCAGCTGCGCGCGATCGTGGTAGCCGAGGCGGGCGCGCCCGTATCACTCACGCCGTTCATGCAGATCGACGACCCGATCGAGATGGTCGCTTACTGGGCCGACCTCGCGGAGCGCTACCCCTACGAGCAGAGACTCGGCGACGTGCCGTATCTCGGCCGCCCCCAGGGACGGATCCTGCGCCGCGAGCCCGTCGGCGTGGCGGGGCTGATCACGCCCTGGAACGTGCCCCTGTATCTCAACATCGCCAAGCTCGGGCCGGCGCTCGGCTCGGGCTGCACGGCGGTGCTGAAGCCCGCGCCCGACACGCCGTGGTCGGCCACGCACCTGGGCCGCCTGGTGGCGGAGAAGACCGACGTCCCGGCCGGCGTGCTGAACGTGGTCGCGAGCTCGGACCACTCACTGGGCGAGATCCTGTCGACCGACCCGCGCATCGACGCCGTGAGCTTCACCGGCTCCACCGCCACGGGCCGCCGCATCATGGAATCTGCCTCGGCCACGGTGAAGAAGGTGTTTCTCGAGCTCGGCGGCAAGAGCGCGAACGTGGTGCTCGACGACGCCGTGTTCCCCGCCGTGCTCCCGATGACCGCCTTCACCTGCGTGCACGGCGGCCAGGGCTGCGCACTCACCACGCGCCTCCTGCTCCCGCGCTCGCGCTACGCGGAGGGGCTCGAGATCGTGAAGAAGGCCTTCGAGCGCTGGAAGTACGGCGACCCGACCCACCCCGCGCACATGCAGGGTCCGCAGATCTCGCGCCGCCAGCAGGAGCGCGTGCTGGCCTGCATCGAGAAAGGGCGTCAGGAGGGCGCGAAGCTCCTGGTCGGCGGCGGCCGGCCGAGTCACCTGCCGAAGGGCTTCTACGTCGAGCCCACCCTGTTCGCCGACGTCGACCCCGACTCGAGCCTCGCGCAGGAGGAGATCTTCGGCCCCGTGCTGTGCGTGATTCCCTTCGACGGCGACGACGACGCCGTGCGCATCGCCAACCGCTCGATCTACGGCCTCTCCGGCGCCGTGCACAGTGCGAGCACCGAGCGCGCGCTCGGGGTGGCGCGCCGCATCCGCACCGGCACGCTGTCGGTGAACGGCGCGCAGTGGTTCCACGTCGACAATCCCTTCGGCGGCTACAAGCAGAGCGGCGTGGGGCGCGAAAACGGACGCCTGGGCTTCGAGGAGTATCTCGAGACCAAGCTGATCGCGCTGCCGAGCGAGGCGAAGCCGTGAGCACGGCGCTCGAGCCCACGGCGGCGGCGCCCGCTGCGCCGGCGCCAGAGCGGAAGCCCGGCAAGGCGCCGCCCGTGCTGTCCGGAGGCTGGCCGCTGCTGGGTCACTTGCAGGAGCTGCGCAAGCGCCCGATCGAGCTGTTCGCGCGCGTGCGCCGCGAGTGCGGGGAGATCGGCGAGATGAGCTTCGCCGGCAGCCGCGTGGTGCTGCTCACGGGCGAGCCGGCGCAGGAGGCATTCTTCCGCAGCAGCGACGAGCAGCTCGACCAGGCTGCCGCCTACCCGTTCATGACGCCGATCTTCGGCAAGGGCGTGCTGTTCGACGCCTCGCCCGAGCAGCGCCGCCAGGGGCTGCGCAACCAGTCACTGCGCGACTCGTTCATGCGGGGCCACGCCGAGCTGATCGCGACCGAGACCGAGCGCATGATGGACAAGCTCGGTGACTCGGGCGAGCTCGACCTGCTCGATTTCTTCTCCGAGCTCACCATCTACACCTCGAGCGCGTGCCTGATCGGCAAGGAGTTCCGCGAGGAGCTCTCAGCCGAGTACTTCCGCGTGTTCTACGAGCTCGAGAAGGGCACCGACGCGATCGCCTACGTGAACCCGGACCTGCCCCTGCCGCAGTTCCGGCGCCGCGACCGGGCGCGCCGCCGGCTGGTCGAGCTGCTCAGCGAGGTGTTCGAGCGCCGCGCCCGCCAGCCGAGCGAGAAGCGCGAGCTGTTCGACGTGCTGCTCTCGCTGAAGCTCCCCGACGGCTCGCCGCGCTTCAGCGTCGACCAGGTGACGGGAATGTTCATCTCGATGATGTTCGCCGGCCACCACACGACCTCGGGCACCGCGGCCTGGACGCTGATCGAGCTGTTGCGCCATCCGGAGTTCGGCGCGCGCGTGGTGGGCGAGCTCGACTCACTCTACGCGGACGGCCGCGAGGTCAGCTACCAGGCGCTGCGTGAGATCCCCGAGCTGGAAGGCGCGATCAAGGAAGCGCTGCGCCTGCACCCGCCGCTGATCCTGCTCATGCGCAAGGTGGTGTACAACTTCGACTACGCCGGCTGGACGGTGCCCGCGGGCAAGCTCGTCGCGGTGTCTCCCGCGATCTCGAACCGCATGCCCGAGTGTTTCCCGGACCCGGACCGCTACGACCCCGACCGCTACCAGGAAGGGCGGGAGGAGGACGCGCGCCTGTTCGCCTGGATCCCCTTCGGCGCGGGCCGCCACCGCTGCGTGGGCGCGGCCTTCGCCATGATGCAGCTCAAGGCCATCTTCAGCGCGCTCCTGCGCCGCTACGAGTTCGAGCTGGCGCAGCCGCCCGCCAGCTACCGCAACGACCACTCGAAGATGGTCGTGCAGCTCGCCCAGCCCTGCCCCGCCCGCTACCGCCGGAGGGCACCGTGAGAGTCCGCGTCGACACCGATCTGTGTCAGGGCCACGCCGTGTGCAAGGAGGAGGCGCCCGCGGTGTTCGACGTCGACCGGGCCACGAACAAGGTCGTGGTCCTGGCCGAGCGGCCCGACGAGCCGCTCGCCGCCGCGGTCAAGCGCGCCGTGAAATACTGCCCCACCCGGGCGCTGCGCCTGGAGCTGGATTGAGGAGGGAGTCATGCCCGCGTTCCCACGCACCGAGCTCGAAGAGATGATCCGCCGCTTCGTGGCCGAGAACAACCGCGCCGGAAAGACCGGTGACTGGTCGAAGATGTCGCAGTTCTACAGCGACGACGCGCTCTACACCTGGAACGTCGGCCCGAACTGGGAGTTCGCCGCGCGCGGCCGGCGCGAGATCCACGAGATCGTGTTCGGCGCCGAGATGCGCGGGCTCGAGAGCTGGGTCTACCCCTACGTGCGCACGCTGGTCGACGACCAGAAGGGCGAAGTGATCGGTGTCTGGCGCCAGATCGCGCCCGAGAAGGACGAGCACGGCCAGCCCTACGAGATCGCGGGCACGGGCGGCTCGTGGTTCCGCTACGCCGGAAACTTCCAGTGGGCCTGGCAGCGCGACTTCTTCGACCACATCAACGCCGGCGTGGTGTTCGGGGCGCTGGCCAAGGCCGGCAAGCTGAAGCCCGAGATGATCGAGCGCATGAAGAAGGGCTCGAACCAGCCGGGCTGGGTGCCGAGAAACTCCCTCGACTGGTATGCGACCATCGTGGGCCGGGAGGACTGACGCATGGGCTTCCACCATCTCGCGCTCGCGGTGAAGGACATCGACGCGACCCACCGCTTCTACACCGAGTCCATGGGCTTCTCGCTCGCGAAGGTCGAGGTCGTGCCCAAGAACGGCGGCGTGGCGCGCCACGTGTTCTACTCGACCGGACCGGCGCGCGACCAGCTGATCGCCTTCTGGGACTACGGCCGCGTGCCGCTCGAGACACCGCTCAAGACCGACATCAGCCGTGACCTGGGGCTCGAGCGCGGCACGAATCACATCGCGTTCTCCGCCGCCGACCTCGAGGACCTGAAGCGCCGGCGCGAGCGCTGGCTGTCTCGCGGCCACGACGTGCTCGAGATCGACCACGGCTGGGTGCACTCGATCTACACCACCGACCCCGACGGCATCGTGGTCGAGTTCGCCGTGCTGACCCGCGACTTCACGGGGGCCGACGCCGCCGAGGCCGCCCAGCTGCTGCGCGCGTCCGATCCGCAGCCGAGCGCCGCGCCCAAGCAGATCTCCATGCACAAAGCCGGGAGGCAGTGAGTCGTGCCCCGACTGCGACAGGTTTCCAAGGCCGACGCCCACCCCACCGCGCAGCGGCTGTACAAGATGTTGTTCGGCGACCGCGACCCCGTGCAGTCGCCGGGCACCGCGACCGGCACGCCGGGCAACTGGTGGACGGTGTTCGCGCTCGTGCCCGACTGTTTCGACCACGCGGTGAACGGCTTCGGCTTCTACCGCAGCGACAAGCGGCGGCTGTCGCCCCAGCTGCGCGAGCTGGGCCAGATCCGCGCCGGCTACGCGCGCCAGAGTCAGTTCGTCTTCTCGCAGCACTGCAAGGCGGCGCGCTCGGTCGGCTTCACGGACGAGCAGGTCGCGGCGATCCCGCACTGGGAGATCGCCACCTGCTTCTCGCCGCTCGAGCGCGCGGTGCTCGCCTACACCGACTGTCTCGTGCTGCAAGGCGGGCGCGTGCCCGACGGCGTGTTCGCGGCGCTGCAGGCCGGGCTCTCCGACGAGGAGATCCTCGAGCTCACCTACGTGACCTGCATGTACGACATGCACGCGGTCATGTCGCGCGCGCTGCGGCTCGAGTACGACGACGTGCCCGAGCGCATCGTCGAGATCCCCGCGCCCAAGCAGGGCCAGTCACAAGACGTGATGGCCGCGGTCGACGAGGTCCGGCGCTAGGACCGGTGACAGAACAGGTACCAGCCGTCGTCGATGTGCTGGTAGACCGTGGTCGCGTTCGGATCGGCCCGGTCGATCGACTCGACCAGCGGTGACGGCGGCTCGGGCACGTGGGTGAGTCCCGGCGCGCAGCCGCGTGAGCCCAGCCCGCGCGGCTTGAACGAGAGGAAGATCTCCCCTGGCCGCGTGCCTCGGCTGAGCTGCTGCAGGCCCAGCTCCTCGAGATAGTCCCGGTACTTCG
>Ga0335084_10007551_pt1 | contig 10802 bp, 8 predicted proteins | sample Lox_Sample_44_FD_206721 | JGI IMG/M metagenome (GOLD analysis project Ga0335084, IMG submission 206721) | Soil microbial communities from Loxahatchee National Wildlife Refuge, Florida, United States - Lox_Sample_4.4 | ecosystem: Environmental > Terrestrial > Soil > Wetlands | place: USA: Florida...
GACCTGCGACCCTGGCATGCCGCGCGGTTCCAGTCGGAGTTCCGCGCAGGCTCGCCGGCGAAGACGCTTTCCGAGTACCTCGCGATCGAGGACGCGGTCTTCCGCGACCTTCGCACCAAGGTGTACGACCGCGTCGAGGAGCGGCGGAAGCTCAACCGCTATTCCGCCGGCAGTCTGTCCGATCCGACCGCCTACCCGAAGGACTGGAACCGCACGTTTGAGCTCGTGCCGACGGCGCCGAAGGGTGCGGTGCTGCTGCTGCACGGGCTCTCGGGCTCGCCGTACTCGCTGCGCGCGATCGGCGAGCGTGTGCTCGCGGAGGGTTACCGCGTGCTCGGCCTGCGGCTGCCGGGGCACGGCACTGCACCGTGCGGACTGGTCGATGCGACCTGGGAGGACTGGGCCGCGGCGGTGCGGCTCGCCACCCGGCACCTGCGTTCGGCGGTCGGACCCGAGCGGCCGCTCGTCGTCGTCGGCTACTCGAACGGCGGTGCGCTCGCGGTCGAGCACGAGCTCGCGCGTCTCGGCGGCGAGGATCTGCCGCGTATCGACCGCCTGGTGCTCATCTCGCCAGCGATCGGCGTGAGCCCGGCCGCGGCGGCAGCAGTGTGGCAGTCGCGGCTCGCGCGCCTGCCGGGGATGGAGAAGCTCGCGTGGAACTCGATCGGACCGGAGTACGACCCGTACAAGTACGTGTCGTTCGCGGTGAACGCCGGCGACCAGGCGCATCGCCTCACCGGCGTGATCGCCACGCGGTTCGCTGCGATCGACGAGGGCGAGGGCGTGAAGGGATTCGCACGCACGATCGCGTTCCAGTCGCTCATCGACGCGACGATCACCGCCCGTTCGCTGGTGGAGGTCATGTTCTCCCGCCTCGCGAACGAGGGCCACGCACTCGTGGTGTACGACATCAACCGCGAGGCCGAAGTCGGGCTGCTGCTCACCCCCTATGCGGAGAATGCGCCGGACTGGTTCGTGTCGGGGCCGCCTCGCCGGTTTGCGACGACGCTGCTCGCGAACGCCAATCCCGACAGCCGGGAGCTCGTCGCGATCAGCCGCAGCGCAGGGTCGAGCGAGGCGGTTCGCGAGACGACCGGACTCGTCTGGCCGGTAGCGATCTTCTCGCTGTCGCATGTCGCGCTGCCGTTCTCCCCCGAGGATCCGCTTTACGGCGCGAAGCCGCCGGCGAACCGGCGCACGCTCTACCTCGGCCAGGCGGCGCTGCGCGGCGAGCGCGGCCTGCTGACGCTGGGCGCCGCCGACCTGATGCGGCTGCGCCATAATCCGTTCTATGCTTACGAGGAGCGGCGGGTGCTGGAGTTCCTGGCCGCGCGGTGACGCGCCACGACCGATAGGAGGAAGCGATGGGCAGATTCGTGATCTCCCCGCATTTCCGGCTCCAGGAATGGGTCGCGGAGGAGAAGGGTTACTTCCGCGACGAGGGCCTCGACTACGAGTTTCGCGACAACTGGGGCACCGGCGACGCGGCGAAGAAGCACACGACGCCCAACAAGTCGGGCGCGTATCAGAGCTTCGAGCAGGGCCGCGCGTGCGACGTGAGCGGCGCGTGCCACTGGACGGTGAACGTCGCCGCCTCCTCCGGCCACGGCAAGCTCTACGCGGACGCTTACTCGGTCTCGCCCGCCGGGGTCTTCGTGCCGCCCGAGTCCGACGTCAGAACGCCAGCCGACCTGAGGAACGTGACGATCTCGGTCGGCTTCCAGTCCGGGAGCCACTACGCGACGATCCAGGCGCTCGAGCCCTACATGCCGCTCGAGGACATGAAGCTCTCGTTCGCCGACGGGCTGCTGTTCCGGCGGCTGGAGCTTCTGGTCGACCGCAAGGTGCCGGCGGCATCGCTCTTCAGCGGTCCTTACTATTTCGCCGAGCAGCTCGGCTTCCGCAAGATCATCGACACCACGTTCATGATCGCGACGATGATCACCGGGAGCCCGGATCCCGAGGACATCCGCAAGTTCTTCCGCGCGCTGCGGCGCGCGCAGCGCGACATCGACCTGCGCCCGGAGCTCTACACCCACCACTACCGGAAGGAGTTCCCCGCGCGCTTCCTCGACCAGGTCGACACGCGCCGCTGGGGGCCGGGCGAGCGCATCGTTTTCGAGCCCTACACGAAGCAGGTGTTCGAGGAATCCTTCGACTGGATCGCCAAGCACAAGCTCTTCCCGGAGGGTGAAATGGGCTCGGGCCGGTACGAGGATTCGGTCGTCTCGCTCGCGGCCTGACCCGATGCCGAGCGCGAGCCCGTTCACGCTCCGCGTTCCGGACCAAGTCCTCGAGGATCTTCGCGTCCGCCTCGCCCGCGTCCGGTGGCCCGACGAGCCGCCGCTCGAGCCGTGGTCGACCGGTACGAACGTCGCCTATCTCCGCGGACTCGTCGATTACTGGCGGAGCGGCTTCGACTGGCGCGCACAGGAAGCGCGGCTCAACGCCTTGCGCCAGTTCAAGGTGCCGCTCGACGGGATCGACCTGCACTTCATCCACCAGGAGGGGCAGGGGCCGGCGCCGATGCCGCTCCTCCTCTCGCACGGGTGGCCGGGCTCGGTCCTCGAGTTCCTGCGGCTGATCCCGCTGCTCACCGATCCCGCGCGCCATGGTGGCGACGCGGCCGATGCCTTCACGGTCGTAGCGCCGTCGCTCCCCGGCTACGCGCTCTCGTTCGCGCCCGGACAGCGGCGCTTCAGGGTCGAGGAGATCGCGGACGTGTTCGCCGAGCTGATGACCGGCGTCCTCGGCTACGAGCGCTTCGGTGCGCAGGGCGGCGACTGGGGGTCGTTCGTGACTGCCCGGCTGGGCTACACGCACGCCGACCGGATGATCGGCATCCATTTGAACCTGCTGCCGGTCCGGCGCGACCCGCAGATGCTCGCGAACCCGACCGAGGAGGAGAAGCGCTACCTCGGCGAGCTCAGCCACTGGCTCAAGGAAGAGACCGGTTACCAGTGGATCCAGGGCACGCGGCCGCAGACGCTCGCCTTCGCTCTCGCCGACTCGCCGGTCGGGCTCGCCGCCTGGCTGGTCGAGAAATTTCGCGCCTGGACCGACTGCGGCGGCGATCCCGCGAACGCGATCAGCCGCGACGACATGCTCGCCGACATCACGCTCTACTGGGCGACCGGCGCGATCGGGTCGTCGTTCTGGCCCTACTACGCTCGGATGCACGGGCCCTGGCCGATCCCGGAGGGTGCGATCGCGGTCCCGACCGGCTACGTCGAGTTCCCGAAGGAGATCCTGCGCCCGCCGCGCTCGGTGGCCGAGCGCGTCTTCACCGACATCCGCCGCTGGACCGTGATGGAGAAGGGCGGCCACTTCGCCGCGCTCGAGCAGCCCGAAGCGCTCGCGCGCGAGATCCGCGAGTTCTTCCGGCCGCTGCGCAAATAAAAAGCCCCCGGCGCTCCGGGGGCTTCGTCAAAGCGGAAGCAGCCTAACCGAGCGCAGCGGCGACGGCGCGCTTCGCCATGACCGTGACAAGATGCGCACGATACTCGGCGGAGGCGTGGATGTCGGAGTTCAGCCCGCTGTCCGACTGCTTGACGTTCGCCACCGAGTCGGCCGCGAACTTCGACGCGAGCGCTTTCTCCATGTCCTTCTGCCGGAACACGCACGGACCGGCGCCGGTCACCGCGACCCGCGGCCCGCCCGCGGTGTCGGCCACGAACACGCCGACGATCGCGTAGCGCGAGGCCGGGTTCTTGAACTTCATGTACGCCGCCCGCTTCGGCGCCGGGAACTCGATCGCGGTAATGATCTCCCCTGCCTGGAGCGCGGTCTCGAACAACCCCTTGAAGAAGTCCTCGGCCGCGATCTTGCGCTTGTTGGTGTGCACGGTCGCGTTCAGCCCGACCACCGCCGCCGGGTAGTCGGCCGCCGGGTCGTTGTTCGCGACCGAGCCGCCGATCGTGCCCATGTTGCGCACCATGCGGTCGCCGATGCCGCCGGCGAGCGCGGCGAGCGCCGGGATCGCCTTCTTCACGTCGGCGGAAGCCGCCACCTCTGCGTGACGCGTCATCGCGCCGATCGTCACCGAGCTGCCGCTCACCTTGATGCCCTTCAGCTCGGGCACCTCGCCCAGGTCGACAACCTGGCCGGGGTTCGCGAGCCGGAGCTTCATCGAGGCGACCAGCGTCTGGCCGCCCGCGAGCAGCTTCGCGTCGGGGTTCTTGCCGATCGCAGCGGCCGCGTCGGCGACGGACTTCACTTTCTGATAGTTGAACGAGTACATCGTCGTCTCCTCAAGCGGCTTTCTTGACCTTGTTGCGCTGGATCGCAGCCCAGACGTTCTGCGGGGTCGCCGGCATCGGCATGTCCCTGATGCCGAGCGCGTCGGTGATCGCATTGATCAGCGCTGCTGGCGACCCGATCGCGCCCGCCTCGCCGCAGCCCTTCACGCCGAGCGGGTTGTGCGTGCACGGGGTCTCCTTGGTGCCGACCTTGAACGAGGGCACGTCGTCGGCGCGCGGCATCGTGTAGTCGAGCATCGAGCCGGTGAGCAGCTGCCCGGTCGCCTTGTCGTAGCGGCAGCCCTCGGTCATCGCCTGGCCGATTCCCTGCACCAGCCCGCCGTGGACCTGGCCCTCGACGATCATCGGGTTGATGATCTTCCCGAAGTCGTCCACCGCCGTCCAGCGCTCGATCTTGACTACGCCGGTGTCGGGGTCGACCTCGACCTCGCACACGTAGCTCCCCGCCGGGAAGGTGAAGTTCGACGGATCGTAGAACGCATTCTCGTTCAGGCCCGGCTCGAGCTTGTCGTGCGGGAAGTTGTGCGGCACGTAGGCGGTGAGGGCGATCTCGGCGAACGCCTTCTTCTTGTCGGTGCCGGCGATCTGGAAGTGGCCGTCCTTGAACTCGACGTCGCTCTCGGCCGCCTCCATCAGATGGGCGGCGATCTTCCTGCCCTTGGCGACCACCTTGTCGATCGCCTTCATGATCGCCGTCCCGCCGACCGCGATCGAACGCGAACCGTACGTCCCCATCCCGAACAGGATCCGCCCGGTGTCGCCGTGCACGATGTCGACGTCCTCGATCGGGATGCCGAACCGCGACGCGACGACCTGCGCGAACGTCGTCTCGTGGCCTTGCCCGTGGGCATGCGAGCCGGTGAACACCGTCACTTTCCCGGTCGGGTGGACACGGACCTCGCCGGCCTCGAAGAGGCCCGCCCGCGCGCCCAGGCTGCCTGCCACCGCCGAGGGTGCGATCCCGCACGCCTCGATGTAGCAGGCGTAGCCGAGCCCGCGCAGCTTGCCTTTCGCCTCCGACTCCTTCTTGCGCGCGGCATAGCCGGCAACGTCGCCGAGCTTGAGCGCCTCGGACAGCGTCGCGTCGTAGTTGCCGATGTCGTACTGGAGCGCGACCGGCGTCTGGTACGGGAACTGGGTGATGAAGTTGCGCCGGCGGATCTCGGCCGGGTCGAGCTTCATCTCGCGCGCCGCGGTCTCGACCAGCCGCTCGACGACGTAGGTCGCCTCCGGACGACCGGCGCCGCGGTAGGCATCCACCGGCACCGTGTTGGTGAACACCGCGGTCACCTCGCAGTAGATGACCGGCGTCGTGTACTGGCCGGCGAGCAGCGTCGCGTACAGGATCGTCGGGATGCACGATGCGAACGTGGAGAGGTACGCGCCCATGTTCGCCGTCGTGTGCACGCGCATGGCGAGGAACTTGCCGTTCTTGTCCATCGCCAGCTCGGCCTTCGTCAGGTGGTCGCGGCCGTGCGCGTCGGACATGAACGACTCGCTGCGCTCCGCCGTCCACTTCACCGGCCGGTTGACCTGCTTCGACGCCCATGTCACGACGACGTCCTCGGCGTACAGGTAGATCTTCGAGCCGAACCCGCCGCCCACATCGGGCGCGATGACGCGTACCTTGTGCTCGGGTAGCCCGAGCACGAACGCGGTCATCAGGAGCCGCTCGACGTGCGGGTTCTGGCTGGCGACGTACAGCGTGTAGCTGTCGTCCGCCCGGCTGTAGCTTGCGTGCGCGGCGCGCGGCTCGATCGCGTTCGGCACCAGGCGGTTGTTGACGAACTCGAGCGTCGTGACATGCGCCGCGCCGGCGAACGCCTTGTCGACTGCGGCCTTGTCGCCGAGCCCCCAGACGTAGCAGGTGTTGTCGGGCGCGATGTCGTGGAGGGCCGGGGCGCCGGGCTTGCGCGCGTCGGCGACGTCGACCACCGCCGGCAGCACCTCGTAGTCGATCTCGACCAGCTCGGCCGCGTCCTTCGCCTGCTTGAGCGTCTCGGCGATCACCACCGCGACCTGGTCGCCGACGTGCCGCACCTTGCCCTGTGCGAGCACCGGGTGCGGCGGCTCCTTCATCGGCTGGTTGTTGACGTCGGTGATCAGCCAGCCGCAGGGCAGCCCGTTGATCGCCTTGGTGTCGTCGCCCGTGAAGATCGCGACGACCCCGGGCGACTTCAGCGCCTTGTCCTTGCGGATCGACTTGATCTTCGCGTGCGCGTGCGGCGAGCGGATGAAGTAGGCCGATGTCTGTCCGGGCAGCGCGACGTCGTCGGTGTACTGGCCTGCCCCGGTGATGAAGCGATAGTCCTCGCGGCGCTTGACCGCTTGACCGATGTAGTTCGTGGCCATGGCGTCCTCCTCTACATCTACAGCTTGGCGGCGGCGGCCTTGATGGCCTTGACGATGTTGTGATAGCCGGTGCAGCGGCAGAGGTTGCCGTCGAGCTCGGCGCGGATCGTCTCCTCCGACGGGTTCGGATGGACCTTCACGAGGTCGATCGCGCTCATGATCATGCCGGGGGTGCAGAATCCGCACTGAAGGCCGTGGTGCTCGCGGAAAGCCTCCTGCATCGGGTGGAGCGTGCCGTCGGGCTTCGCGACGCCCTCGATCGTGACGAGGGTCGCGCCCTCGGCCTGCATCGCGAGCATGTTGCAGCTCTTCACCGCGCGGCCGTTCATGTGGATCGTGCATGCGCCACACTGGGCGGTGTCGCAGCCGACGTGGGTGCCGGTGAGCCGCAATTCGTTGCGGATGAACTCCACGAGGAGCGTGCGCTCCTCGACCTCGGCCGTGGCGGGCTTGCCGTTCACGGTCATCGACACTCGGACTGTCATACAGCCTCCTTTGCGGTTGCCTATTTGATGTTCTGGGAACCCGTTGGAACAAGCGGGGGGAGGGAGCTGGCTACGGTCGGCTCTTCAGCGAAATTCCTCCCCCTGATCCGGCATTTCGGGATGTGCGCGAGCGTCGGGACTGGCGTCGCGGATGGGGAAACAATGCTAATCCATGGCTTATTGCGAAGCAACCGCGCCGGCCGCTTGCAAACGCGGCGCCCGCCGCCAGATACGTCGGGTGGTCGACGCGGGACGGCGCGGCGCCTACAATTAGTGCATCGCAGCTAGCAGGGGCAGTCATGGACAGCGTGGATCTGGAAGTGATGCGGTCGGCGGTGAGCTGGGTCGAGGCCGGCCACCGGGCCACCATCGGCACGGTCACCCGGACGTGGGGCTCGGCGCCCCGGCCGGTCGGCGCGATGCTGGTGATCCGGGATGACGGGCACGTCATGGGCTCGGTCTCCGGCGGCTGCGTCGAGGACGACCTGATCGAGAAGGTCAAGGCCCACAAGCTCGCGGCGGGGAAACCCGCGGTCACCACCTACGGCATCACCAACGAGGAGGCGACGCGCTGGGGGCTGCCGTGCGGCGGCACGCTCCAGCTCGTCCTGGAGCCGGTCACCAGGGATTCGAAGCTCAAGGAGCTGCTCGAGATCATCGAGCGCCACGAGCTGGTGGCCCGCTTCCTCGACATGGAGACCGGCGCGGTCCGGCTCGAGCCCGGCAAGTGGTCGGACGCGCTCGAGTTCGACGACAAGGTCCTCAAGACGGTGCACGGGCCGCGCTGGCGCCTCCTCATCATCGGCGCCGGGCAGACGAGCCGCTACCTCGCGCAGATGGCGATGGCGCTCGACTACCACGTCACCGTGTGCGATCCGCGCGAGGAGTACGCGGAAGAGTGGAACCTCCCCGGCGCGACGCTGGTCCGGGGCTACCCCGACGACGTCGTCCTGCAGATGAACCCCGACGCGCACCTGGCGGTGATCGCCGTGACCCACGATCCCAAGCTCGACGACGCGGCGCTGCTCGAGGCGCTCAAGTCGCCGGCCTTCTACGTCGGCGCGCTCGGCTCGCGGAAGAACAACGACGCGCGGCGCCAGCGGCTCGCCGGGTTCGACCTGTCGGCCGACGAGATCGCGAAGCTGCACGGCCCGGTCGGCCTGAAGATCGGCGCCAAGACGCCGCCGGAGATCGCGGTCGCAATCCTCGCCGAGATGACCGCGGTCCGGCGTGGCGTGACCGCGCCCGCGCTCGAGCAGCCGGCCGACCCGAATGTCGTCGCCGGGTGCGAGGTCACCGAGCGCTAGCCCGGCAAGCGCGCTGAAGTGGGCGTCGTCGGCATCCTCCTCGCCGGCGGCGCGTCGACGCGCTTCGGCTCCAACAAGCTTCTGCACCCGCTCCCCGACGGCATGCCGATCGCCGTCGCGTCGCTACGCAACCTGCGCGCGGCCCTGCCGCGCGTCGTCGCGGTGGTACGCCCCGGCGCGGACGCGCTCGTGCCGTTGCTCCGGCAGGAGGGTGCGGAGGTCACCGTCTGCGATCGCGCCGACGAGGGCATGGGCCGGACGCTCGCGCACTCGGTCGGCGCATCGCGCGACGCCGCCGGGTGGGTGGTGGCGCTCGCCGACATGCCCTTCATCCGGCCGGACACCATCCGGCGCGTCGCCGCGCGGCTCGAAGCCGGCGCGGCCCTCGTCGCGCCGCGCTACGCCGGGGAACGCGGCCATCCGGTCGGCTTCGCGGCCCGCTTCGGCGCGGCTCTCACCGGGCTGACCGGCGATGCCGGGGCGCGCGACCTGTTGCGTGCCGAGGCCGGTGCGCTCGAGTTCGTCGATTGCGACGACCCCGGCGTCGTCCGGGACGTCGACACGCCGGGCGACCTCGCCGGCTGAGCGGCAGCGTCCTTCGCACGGGAGGCGACTAGAATTCCGCTGCCGATGCATCGCTTCCTGAAGCTCCTTGCCACCGCCGCGTTCGCGGCCGGCTCGACCGCGTTCGCCGCGCTGCCGCTCGCGGTCGACGGCCAGCCGCTGCCGTCGCTCGCGCCGATGCTCGCGCAGGTGACGCCGGCGGTCGTCAACATCGCGGGGATCATGCGGTCCCAGGACGCGTCCCCGCTGATGCGCGATCCGTTCTTCCGCCCGTTCTTCAACCGGCCGGACCGGCGCGAGCGGCAGGAGGTGAGCGCCGGGTCGGGGGTGATCGTCGACGCGGCGCGCGGCCTCGTGATCACCAACCACCACGTGATCAAGGACGCGCAGGAAATCGTGGTCGTCCTGAAGGACCGGCGCGTGTTCAAGGCGCAGCTCGTCGGCTCCGATCCGGGCACCGACGTCGCGCTGCTCCGCATCCCGGCGGAGAACCTGAGCGCGATCCGCCTCGGCGACTCCGACGCGGCGAACGTCGGCGACTTCGTGGTCGCGATCGGCAACCCGTTCGGCATCGGGCAGACGGTGACCTCGGGGATCGTGAGCGCGCTCGGCCGCGGCGGGCTCGGCATCGAGGGCTACGAGGAGTTCATCCAGACCGACGCGTCGATCAACCCCGGCAACTCGGGCGGCGCGCTCGTCAACCTGCGCGGCGAGCTGATCGGCATCAACACCGCGATCATCGGGCCGACGGGGGGTAACGTCGGCATCGGCTTCGCGATCCCGACCAACATGGTGCGCACGGTCACCGACCAGATCCTGCGCTTCGGCGAGGTCCGGCGCGGGCGGCTCGGCGTCGAGACGCAGGACCTCACGCCCGAGACGGCGAAGCAGCTCGGCGTGTCGGTCACCGAAGGCGCGGTCGTGCTGCGCGTGGAGAAGGGGTCGGCCGCCGAGAAGGCGGGCCTGCGGCCGAAGGACGTGGTGGTCGCGGTGAGCGAGCGGCCGATCCGCACCTCGGCCGAGCTGCGCAACCGCGTCGGGCTCACGCCGATCGGCGAGGAGGTCGACATGACCGTGCTCCGGGACGGCCGGCAGATCAAGATCCGCGCGCGGGTCGGCGAGCTCTACCAGTCGACGAGCATCGTCGGCGAGGGCGTGCCGCAGCTCGCCGGGCTCAAGGTGGCCGACATCCAGCCGGGGATGCCGATGCACGGCCAGGTCGAGGGCGTCTTCGTCGCCGGCGTCGACCGCGAAAGCGCCGCGTTCAAGAATGGCCTGCGCGCCGGCGACATCGTCATCGGCGTCGGGCGCGCGCGCGTACGCTCGGTGCAGCAGTTCACCGACAGTCTGCGCACGGCGGAGACGCCGCTGCAGCTCGCGCTGCTGCGCGGCGACTACCGGATCCAGCTCGTGATTCGCTGAGGAGAACCGCATGCCACTGATCATGGAAAAAGAAGTCCGAACGCGGGAGCTCCCGGTGACCGATGCCGAGCGCGCGGCGCGCGTGGAGCTCGCCGCCGCCTACCGGATCTTCGATCACCTCGGGTGGACCGAGCTGATCTTCAACCACATCACGCTCCGCGTGCCCGGCCCGGAGAAGATCTTCCTGATCAATCCGTTCGGCCTGCACTACCGCGAGGTGACCGCGTCGAGCCTGGTCGCGATCGACGTCGACGGGAATCCGGTGCGGCAGACCGCGTACCCGGTCAACCGCGCCGGGTTCGTCATCCACAGCGCGATCCATCGCTCGGTCCCGGATGCGCACTGCGTGATGCACACGCACACGACGCCCGGGATGGCGGTCGCCTGCCTGAAGAGCGGCCTGTCGCACGACA
>Ga0335084_10007552_pt1 | contig 10801 bp, 10 predicted proteins | sample Lox_Sample_44_FD_206721 | JGI IMG/M metagenome (GOLD analysis project Ga0335084, IMG submission 206721) | Soil microbial communities from Loxahatchee National Wildlife Refuge, Florida, United States - Lox_Sample_4.4 | ecosystem: Environmental > Terrestrial > Soil > Wetlands | place: USA...
TGTGCAGGCGATGAGTCTCTATCACCACTTCCCGAGCAAGGCGCACGTGCTCGATGCGGTGGTCGAGCACCTGATCGACCGGATCGAATTCCTGCCCGATTCGGCTCCGCTGGGCGACCGCTTGCGCGGGGCGATGCGGTCCTACCGGCGTGTCGCGCTGAGCCACCCCCGGTTCTTCCCGCACTTCGCGGTGCACCGGATGAACATGAAAGCTGGCATCCGCTTCATCGACCACGTGATGCGGCTGTTCAACGAAGCCTGCCCCGATGATGCCGAGCGCGCCGTGCGCCTGTTTCGCGTAGCCGGCTACTACCTGAACGGGGCAACACTCGATGAAGCGATGGGCTACGGGCGCGGACCCTCGGCGCAGGATCCTGCACCGGGCGAGTGGGTCGCGCGGGAGCATCCGGCCGTTGCGGCTGCCGGGCGGTTCTTCGCGCCTTCCGAGCACGAGAAGACGTTCGAACTCGGGATGGAAATACTGATGAAAGAACTCGGGCTGCCGGCGGAGGCGACCGCGAAGAACCCGAATGCGCGCGCAGCGAAGGTGAGCAGGCGGACGCGCTAGTCAGCGCGAACCTGGCGCGCCGCGGCTCTGCGGAGAACCCGAGCGTCGCGTCCCGAGATCGCCTTGGTGTTGATCCTGCGCAGATTCGGGGTGCGAGGCGGCGGCACGACCATCACCACTCGGGCTTAAACTTCCTGGCCTCGCTGGCGCTTCGGTTCTGTACAGAAAAGGAGAAAACGATGAGATTGACCCGACTTCTTGCACTGGTGTTGCCGCTCATGCTCGCGACCGGATTGACGCCGGCGCGTGCAGATGACTACACGAACACGATCAACGTATTCAAGAAGGCAGGAGAGAGCAAGTCGTTCTTCCCCAATGCCTATGGCTACGCGGTATTCCCGACCATCGGCAAGGGCGGCGTCGGAATCGGCGGTGCGCACGGCAACGGTCGCGTGTACGAGAAAGGCGCTTACATCGGCGATGCGTCGATGACCCAGGTCACCATCGGCGCTCAGCTCGGGGGTCAGGCTTTCAGTCAGATCATCTTCTTCGAGGACAAGCGCGCGCTCGACCAATTCACGACGGGCGAATTCGAGTTCGGCGCCCAGGCCACCGCGGTCGCCATCACCGCTGCCGCCGGGGCGCAGGCGGGAACGGGGGGCACCGGGGCGAGCAAGAACGTCGGCACCGAAAACGCTGAGGTCAAGGGCGGCTACAAGGACGGAATGGCGGTGTTCACCATCGCCAAGGGCGGGCTGATGTACGAGGCCACCATCGGCGGGCAGAAGTTCAGCTACAAGAAGAAGAAATAGGCACTGCGTCGAACGGCGCGAACGTTGTACGCGCCGCGCGCGTTATCTGCGCCCGGCGTGCTACGCGCCGGGATCGAACGCCGGTTCGGGCAATCCGCGCACGCCGGGACGCACGGCGAACAGGCCTCCGGCGAGCGGCTGATCGGATAGATCGACATCCTTCGGCCGGATCGACGCGATGTACATCGTGTCGAGACCTGGCCCGCCGAACGCGGCCATCGTCGGTTTCTTGACGGGCACGTCGACGCGTCCGATCAACCGCCCGGACGGATCGAAGCGCAGCACGCAACCGGCGTCCGCGGCGCACGTCCAGTAGCAGCCTTCGGCATCGACGGCTGCACCGTCGGGCCTGCCTTCATGGGCATGCATGTCGACGAACACGCGCCGGTTGTGCGCACTGCCGGCCTGGATGTCGTAGTCGAAGGCCCAGATGGTGCGCGTGCCGCGCCATGTGTCTGCCAGATACATCGTCGTGCCGTCCGGCGAATAGGCGATGCCGTTGGGAACGACGAGTCCATCGATGCCCGAGAACTGCAAGCCATTGCCTGCGGTGAAGCGATACACGCGGCCGGACGGGTTGCCCGCCTGCGTGTCCTCGAACATCGTGCCCACCCAGAAGCGGCCCTGGCGATCGCAGCGGCCGTCATTGAAGCGCATCGGGCTCGCCGGGTGCTCGACGCGCGCGAGCACCTCTTCATCGAAAATTCCATCGTCGCGCAGGTGCACGCGGCGCACCGTCGATTGCATGGCGGCGATCCATCCGCCATCGGCGTGAGGCGCGATCGAGCCCACCTTCTCCTGCATCGTCCAGGTGGACCAGGCGCCGCTGCGCTCGAGCCGGTGGATCGTCTGCGCATTGATGTCGACCCAGTACAGGTGCTGATCGCGCGGGTCCCAGACCGGACTTTCACCGACGGCGCAGCGCGTGTCGGCGACGAGTTCCGCAGTGAGAGTCATGGCTTGTCGGTCCATGGCGCCGGATACGGGCCAGCCTTGACGAACGCGCCGCCCTGGTAGATCGCTGCAGGATCGTCGGCCGGCAACTCGGACTGCGTCTCGATGCGTGCGCGAAACTGCTCCGAGGAGTCACGCGGCTGCCACTGCAGGTGCGCCGCCTTGCTGTTGTCCCACCACGAGTCGCGATTGGCCGATGCGCCGTAGACGATCGTGTGACCGACGTCCGGCGTGACCAGGGAACGCCGGACGAGTTCGAGGAGATCGTCGTACGAGAGCCACGTCGCGAGCATCCGCCGGTCCTTGACGCTCGGAAACGACGAGCCGATGCGCAGGCACACCGTCTCGATGCGGTACCGATCGAAGTAGAAGCGCGAGAGCTGCTCGCCGAATGCCTTGCTTACGCCGTAGTACCCGTCGGGACGCAGCGGCACGTCCGCATCGATCCGCTGGTTCTGGCGATAGAAGCCGATGACGTGGTTCGAACTCGCGAAGACGATGCGGCGCACTCCGTGTCGGCGCGCCGCTTCGTACAGGTGGAACACGCCGAGGATGTTGGCCTGCATGATCGGCTCGAACGGTCCGTCGACCGACAACGCGCCGAGATGCACGACGGCATCGACGTCGCGCAGCAGTTCATGAACCGCAGCGCCATCGGCGAGGTCGATCTTCATCCATTCGACGCCGGACGGCAGCTCCGGCGCGTCGGTGATATCGGAGAGCCGCAGCGTGCGGGTCAGCGACGCGAGGCGCGGGCGCAGTGCGCGGCCGAGTCCACCCGCCGCGCCAGTGAGCAGAAGACGATTGAACAATCGCGAATCCTCCGAAAGCCGACGGAGGATTCTCGCACTCTCAGGGAGCAGGCCGGTTCAGCGTGCCGGCAACGGATTCGAGGAACGTGCGCTGCTCACGCAGGATGAAGCGCCTCTCCTGAGCAAGCGCGAAATTGGTGCGTCCCTCTGGATCGACCTTCAGCCGCGCGCGATACGCCTCGTAGTCCGCGAGGCTCGCGAACGAGATCAGTCCCCATGCGATGTCGTTGGTGCCTTCGTGCGGCAGGAAATAGCCGACGAGGTTGCCGCCGCACCTGGGAATGATGCGACCCCAGTTTTCCGCGTACTCCTTGAACGCCGCGCGCTGGAACGGATCGATTTCGTAACGGATGAAAACGGTGATGGTCATCGCATCCTCCCATGGAGATGACGACGCTACCCGCCCGCGCCGTCGCGATGGTTCGTCACACAACGAACTGTCTATGCTGCCATCGCGGAATGCTCCGCCACCGACAGGGCCATCGCCATGGGCCGCGAGGCCAGATGGGTGTCGGGCACGCTGCTTGCCGCGCGAGCCATTGCTCGCAAGTTCTGGAGAGAGTGAACACGGTGGACGATGCCATCGCACAGTTCTGCCGGCGGTGGATTGCTTCGCCGGCACAGTTCGCCTACCATCGAACCATGAGAGACGGACCCAACATCGCCCGCGTGGCGGGCGTCATCGGCGAACCCGCACGCGCGGAGATGCTCAGCGTGCTGATGGGAGGGCAGGCGCTCACCGCGACCGAGCTCGCGGCCGCCGCCAACGTGACCAAGCAGACTGCCAGCGCGCATCTCTCCAAGCTGCTGGAGGCGCGCCTGGTGGCGATGGAATCGCAGGGCCGTCATCGCTATTTCCGCCTGGCCGATGACGACGTCGCGCACCTGCTGGAGAGCCTGATGGGCGTGGCCTTCCGCTCCGGCGCTGTGCGCGTGCGCACCAGTCCGCGCGAACCGGCCCTGCGCAGCGCGCGTGTCTGCTATGACCACCTCGCAGGCGATCAAGGCGTTCAGCTGCTGGACTCGCTGCTCAAGCGCAAGCTCCTGCGCCGGCGCGACGATGCCCTCGAACTCACTCCCGCCGGCGCGGACTTCTTCCGCTCGTTCGGCATCGACATCGATGCGCTGTCAGCGCAGCGGCGTCCCTTGTGCCGCACCTGCCTCGACTGGAGCGTGCGGCGCCATCACCTGGGAGGTGCGGTCGGCGCGGGAGTCCTGGCGCGCATGTTTGCGCTCGGCTGGGCACGGCGCGCCAAGGGTTCGCGCGTGGTGACCTTCACGCCGGCCGGAGCGGCCGCGCTGAGCCGGAAGTTCTTCGCTTGAGTGCCGTCGCTTCGATACTGGTCCGGCGCCGGAATGGGAAATCCGCGTCCGCACCGCCGAAGGACATTCCTGCGCTACTCGCGCCAGGGTGACCCGGACTTCGCCAGCGATCTGCGCGGTGCATTCCTTGACGAACAAGGAGAAGAGCTCCAACGGACAGCGCGTGCGCCGCGCCAGGAATTCAGGCGGTTGAGGCGCCCTCCTCGTAGGAGCGGCCGCCGGGGCGCAATGTCGAATGTTCGCGCGTGGAGTGCGCCAGCGGATAGAACATCTGGTCGGCCCAATGCTCCTCGCCGAAGAGGCGGTCGTCCTGCAAGCCGACCGCAGCCGGGTACTTCCGCGTGATGTGCGCCGAACCGAACAGCACGTCCCAGAAGAAGAGCAGGTTGCCGAAGTTGCCCTTGTAGTGGCCAATTCCGTCTTCGTTGGTCAGCGCGTGGTGCGCCCAGTGCGTGGCCGGCGTCGAGATGGTCCGTTCCACGAGCCACATGACAGGGCGCAGCGCGCGGATGCGATAGAGGGGCGCGTCCCAGGCCCAAGCGCAATGAGCGCCGAGGATGACCGCCATTTTGACGACGAAGTAAAACGCATACACCTTGCCAAGGCCGAGGAAGAGCAGCACCCCGGCCATCCACAGACCGGGCATGAGCAGGTAGTAGAAGAAGTTGTTGCGGTAGGTGATGCGAATGCTCATGTACTTCGCCGAGTGATGCGCGCGATGCAGCGGCCACAGCAGCGGTGTGTGCGAGATGCGGTGCCACCAGTACTGCGTCATGTCGTCGGCCACGAGGAAGATGCCGACCATCGCCCACCATGGCAGGTCGGCCCAGACACCGCGTGCGCCGGGCATCAGCCATGCGCAGAGCGCGTTCGCACCGAGCAGGGCCACCGGCTGGGCGATCGCAATCAGGCTAAGGAACATGAACACTTCGAGCTTCGTGTCGTTGCCATTGGCGCGGACCGTGGTCTGGTAGCGCCGGGTCAGGAACTCCATTCCGGCAAAACCCAGGATCAGGGTCACGATCAGGGCGTTTTGGAGCAGTTGGCTCATGGGCTTTGGTGCCTCCGGTGTGTCGCCGGCGGCGCCGGCGGCTTGTATCGATCGGTCGATATTGTTTAGCGCCGACCTTGATGTGTCCAATGCATTGTTGACAATGTCTCAATGCACGGGGAGCATCACGCCATGCTGGACCTGAAGCGCCTTGGGCACCTGGTGGCACTGGCCGACGAGTGCCACTTCGCGCGTGCCGCCGAACGCGTGCACCTGAGCCAGCCGGCCTTCAGCCGCAGCATCCAGTCGATCGAGCGCGACCTCGGAATGCGCCTGTTCGATCGCGACACTGGAGACGTGAGGCCGACGTCCGCAGGTTCGTTCCTCGTCGAGCGCGCGCGCCGGCTGCTCTTCGACGCGCGTTGCCTTCGCCGCGACGCCGAGCTCTACCGCGACAGCCAGCTGGGCGATACCGCGATCGGCGCGGGCCCGTATCCGGCCGCCACGATCATGCCGCTCGTTTTCTCGACGTTGCGGCGCAAGTATCCGGGGATCGGGCTTCGCCTCGAGATCAACAACTGGCAGCTCCTGCTCGAACGACTGCTCGCGGAAGACATCGAGTTTTTCGTGGCCGACGTCCGCGACCTTCCGGTCGATCGCAAGATCGAGCTGACATCGCTCGGCCGGCAACCTGCGCACTTCTTCGCGCGCGCCGGCCATCCACTCGCGGGAAGGTCCTGCACGCTTGCGCAGTTGTGGCAATTCGGCGTCGCGACGACAAAGCTTCCATCGGCGGTGAAGGCGCTGATTGCGCACAGCATCGGTTTGCCCGCCGGAGAGGACCCCGTTCTTGCAGTCGAGTGCGACGACATCTCGCTCAATCGCACGCTTGCCCTAAGCACGGACACCGTGATCGCCGCGACCGACGCTGGAGTGCGCGAAGACGTCCGCGCGGGTGCGCTCGTGCAACTCGCCGTGGAGGACCTGCCCGCGGTGTACGCGGAGATGGGCGTCGTGATCCTGGTCAACCGGACGCCCTCGCCGATGGCACAACGCGCCATCGCCTGCATTCGCGAGATCGCCGAACAGGTGAATGTTGGTTGAGCCTGTGGCGATGGATCAAGCCGTTGCCGATGTGCTGTCCGTCCACGTCGGCCGCACGTGGGCGCTCTCGCCGCAGGCGGGTAGCGGTTTTTGCCATACGTGGCGTGCACAGGCTGCAGGTCGGTCGGCCTCGACCGAAACCCTGTTCGTCAAGTCGGCACCGGCTGCGCAAGGTCCGATGCTGCAGGCAGAGGCCGACGGGTTGGCGGCGCTGTCGGCAGCGGACCGCATCAAGAGCCCCGCGCTCGCCGGCTGCTGGATCGACACGTCGCTCGATCTCGCGGTGCTGGCGATGGAATGGCTGGATCTTGCGCCGCATCCGCGCGCAGGCTTCGGTGAGAAATTCGGACGCCAGCTCGCGACGCTGCACATGATGCGTCACGCGGAAGCCAACGGGCGCTTCGGCTGGCGGCGCGACAACTGGCTTGGCGCAACTCCACAGCGCAATCGCTGGAGCGAACGCGGCGGCCTTTCGGGTTGGATGACCTTCTTCGCCGAAGAGCGACTGGGGGCGATGGCTGAGAAGCTCTCGGCCGCAGGCAGCGCACCCGCGCTGATCGACGCCATCCAGCGCGTCACCGATGCACTTCCGCAATTCTTCGCCGACGGTCACGTGACACGACCGAGCCTGATCCATGGCGACCTCTGGAGCGGCAACTGGGGTTCGCTGCAAGGGGGCTCTCCCGCGATCTTCGACCCCGCTGTCTCGATCTCGGATGCCGAGGCGGAGCTCGCGATGATGGAACTGTTCGGCGCGCCGCCCTCGGGTTTCTGGCCGGCGTATCGCGAGGTCGCGCCACTGAGCGATGGCTACGCCCAGCGCCGCAAGCTGTATCAGCTGTATCACGTGCTCAACCACGCGTTGCTGTTCGGTGGCGGTTACGCGAGACAAGCGATGACGCTCATCGACGAATTGCTCACCCGGCGGTGACCAACTTCTCGCTTTGTCCGTAGCGCGCGTAGATCTGCTTGCGCCGCCGCGGCTCGACGTTCACGCGATCCAGATCGCCCTGCACCTGTGGCAGCGCGAGCAGGCGCGGATCCATCACCTTGAACCATAGCGGCGGCACCCACGAGAGCGGGAACATCCCGAAGTAGCCGCTCGGCAGTTGCGGCAGATCCTCGAAGTGGCGCAGCGATTGATAGCGCCGGCCGGGGTACGCGTGATGGTCGGAGTGGCGCTGCAGGTGGAACAGCGCGAGATTCGTGATCAGGTGGTTCGTGTTCCACGAGTGATGCGGCTGCGGCGTCTCGTAGCGGCCGTCGGGCAAGCGCCGCCGCAGCAGGCCATAGTGCTCGACGTAGTTGGCCGAGGTGAGCTGCCACCACGCGACCACATTGTGGATGGCGAGGAACGGCACCATGATCCAGCCGAACGCGACGATCAGCCCGACTTGCAATACGAGGCTTACCGCGTAGGACTGCAGCATCGTGTTGGCGGGACTCCAGCTCGAGCGACCGAGCCCCCGCAGGCGCTGCGCCTCCAGCCGCCACGCGCGCCGCATGCCTCCCGGCAACTCGCGCAGCGCAAAGCGATAGATGCTCTCGCCCATGCGTGCGCTCGCGTGATCCTCCGGCGTCGACACCGCCCGGTGATGGCCGCGCCCGTGCTCCACGGTGAAGTGACCGTACGCCGGCACCGCGAGCACCAGTCGCGCCAGCCATTGTTCGATTTGCGTGTGCTTGTGTCCGAGTTCGTGTCCGGTGTTGATGCCGAGGCCCGAGTCGGTGCCTGCGATGTAGGCGAGCATCAGTACGGCCCACCATGCGAGCTCGTGCGTGCCGACCCACCACGCGCATCCGATCAGCGCGACGAAGTGCAAGGGCACGGTGACCCAGGTGAGCCAGCGATAGTAACGATCGGCTTCGAGCTGCGGCACCACCGCCTCGGGCGGGTTGTTCCTGTCTTCGCCGATGAGGAAGTCGAGCAATGGCATCAGCCCGTAGCTGATCAGGAGCGGAATGCCGAGCGCGATCTGGTGGCCGGTGGCCGCATGCGCCGCCATGCCCACGAACGGGAGCAGCGGATATACCACCGAGAGCAACCACCAGATGCGCTTGCGGTCGATGTATTCGACGCGTCCGCACTGGGGATCGCTCGCCGTGTAGACGACTGTCATGACGCTTCCCCGTGAAGCAGTGAACGCTTGGATTATCGGCTCAACACGCGCGTGGCCGTGACGATGTGCGCTTGCGTTTCGTACACGAGACGTCCCGCCGCATCGACGTACGCCTGCAGGTCGCGTTCCGCGTCGTCGGCGATGCGGTCGATCTGCTCGTCGGTGGGGCTCGATCCCGTGGCGAGGCGCCAGGTTCGCAGGTAGTCGTCGGCCAGCGTCCGGATGGACGGATAGCGGACGATGCATCGCTCCGTGGAGACCGCGACGGAGATGGCGCCCGCCTCGTGGAACAGCGCAGCGAGTTCGGCACGATCCGCTAGGGCGAACGGCGCGCGCAACGCATCCGCGACCTGCGTTCCGGCATGGCGCTCTACGACGTCGACGAACGTACCGAAGCCCGGGCTGCAGGCGAGGGCGTCCCAGACCGCGACGATCAGGCGTCCGCGCGGAACCAGAACGCGCAGCATCTCGCGCAGCGCTCGCACGCGATCAGGAAAGAACATCAGGCCGAACTGACTGACTACCGCGTCGAAGCTTTGGTCGGGAAACGGCATCGCTTCGGCGCTGTCTCTCTGCCACGCAATGTCGGGCGCGAGGTCGCGAGCGATCGCGAGCATCGCCCGGCTCACGTCGAGTCCGGCCACGGCGCCGCGCGGCCCCGTTCGCTCGAGCGCCATGCGCGCGAGGATCCCCGTGCCGCACGCAACGTCGAGCACTCTTTCGCCCGGCCGGATCTCTGCGGCTTCAGCGACGATGGTCGCCCAAGGACCGAACACGGCGGGCACGAACACCGTCTCGTACAGCTTCGCCGCGTCGATCTGAGCCTGTGACGGGGAATCGCTGATCAAGATCCTTGCGCTCCTGCTCGCTCTGCAACCCTAGCTCGAAAGTGCAATGCGAACGGCCTTGTCGTTGCTCAGGTGTGCGCCGTCGGCAAGCAACCGATCCAGCTCGCGACCGGAGATCACACGGCGCAGCTCGGTCAACACCTCGTCGTGCGTGCGCTGCGCGAGCGGCAGCCGAGCAGGGCTCGACGCCGAGTTCGCTTCGCTACGGCCGAGGGCCAGCGCTGCGCCGATCGCGTTGCCACGCTTGAGAGCAAGCAAAGAGACCCGCTCGAGCACCGCTTCCAGGGCCCCCGACTTCGCGAATCGAGGCGCTGCTTCGCGCGCGACGTCGAGCGCTTCGTCGACTTCGCCGAGTTCGGTCAGGACACCGACCTGCTGAAGGAGAACGACGCCAAGATTTCCCTCTGCCCAGCGTTCCCGGCGAATCAGAGCCACGAGTTCACGGCCGTTGCGTGCTGCCACTTCGAACAGGCCCTCGCCCTCCACGACCAGATTCTTCAGATAAAGCGAGCGGTGCAGGAGCCAGGCATCGCCTGCGTCTCTTGCCAGGCGCACCATTTCGTCCGCGAGCCAGGCGGTCTCGTCGTAGTCGTCGGGTCTCTTGATGCTGAGGACCCAGTATCGGGCGAAGAGAAGCAGCCAGCGCGAGCGTTCGGGCCAGTGCGGATCGTGGATCTCGTCCATCTCCGCAACTGCCTTTTCCGCCGCGGCGATGTTGCCGTCGATCGCATCCAGAACGGCGACCCTGCCGAGGGCGGAATAGAGCTCCACGCGGTCACCGAGCGAGCGATAGAGCGCGACTGCCCTTTCGCCGGCGCCGAGCGCGCTCGGTCCGGTGCGCTGCGCGACGTGCGACCAGGCAGCCTGCATGCGCGCCTCGATTGCGGCGGGGGTGGTCGCCGAGATGCGGGCCAGTGCCCGTTCGCAGCGACTCTTTCCTTCGAGCGCGTTTCCAATGTGGAACCAGATCCACGATGAAGTGGCGGCAAGCTCGACGTGGAGATCGGCATCGAGCTCCGACTCGGCGCTCCACTCCAGCGCCGCACGCAGGTTGTCGATATCGGGCAGACACCGTTCGACCCGCTCTTGAATCGGAACCAGCCAGGCCTCGCCGTGCGCGCGACCGAAGAGCGCGAGCACCGCCTCGGCATGGCGGCGCAGGGTGGCGACGGTTTCGCCCGCTTCGTCGAGCTTCTCCAGCGCATAGGCGCGGGTGCTCTCCATCATCCGATAGCGCGGCGCATCGCCCGCGTCCACCACGACGAGCGATTTGTCGACCAGTGCGCCAAGGTGCTCGAGGACCGCCCACTCGTCGATATCGCCCGCGGC
>Ga0335084_10007553_pt1 | contig 10801 bp, 10 predicted proteins | sample Lox_Sample_44_FD_206721 | JGI IMG/M metagenome (GOLD analysis project Ga0335084, IMG submission 206721) | Soil microbial communities from Loxahatchee National Wildlife Refuge, Florida, United States - Lox_Sample_4.4 | ecosystem: Environmental > Terrestrial > Soil > Wetlands | place: USA...
GTCCCGATGTCCGACTGAGCCGCGTGCTGCTGCGCCAGGTGCACCAAGCCTTTGGCGGAGAGTTGCGCGCCATGTTTACCGGCGGTGCTTTCATGGAGCCCTCCACGCTGCAGTTCTTCTACGACCTGGGTGTTCCCGTGGCCAACGGGTACGGTCTGACCGAGGCCGGCACCGTGCTCACGCTCAACGATCTCAGACCTTTTCGCGCTGATACGGTGGGCAAGCCCCTGCCGGGCGTGGAATTGCGGGTGCTCAATCCGGACGCGGAGGGCATTGGCGAGGTGGCGGCGACCGGCAAGACCGTTATGTCGCACTACCTCGACGACCCGGAACTGACCGCCGAGACCATCGTCGACGGCTGGCTCCTTACCGGCGACCTGGGCCGCTTTGACAGCAGCGGTCACTTGCAACTCTTCGGTCGCAAGAAGAACATGATCGTCACCGAGGGTGGAAAAAACATTTATCCGGAGGACATTGAAACCGTTTTCGACGGACTTCCGGTGAAGGAATTTTGCATCTTCGCGGCCAACTATATCTGGCCGGCAAAGGCCCTGGGCAAAGAGATGCTGGTTCTTGTGCTCCGGTTAGAGCAGGGGCAGGAAGGGCAGGCGCAGGAGCTCAGCGAGACGCTGAGGCTGGAGATCATCGCGCGCAACCGCCGCTTGCCCGATTTCAAGCGGGTGGGCGGATGCGTGGTCTGGGAAAAAGATTTCCCGCGCACTGCAGCCATGAAAATCAAGCGCATGGCTCTCGCCGAAGAGATTCGCAAAACCCTAAGCCGCGCCGCCGTCGTCGAACTCTAAAACCTATGAGCGACAAACGGTGATCGATTCCCCCACTTTTCTGGCAGTGGTGAACCCCGCTGCGGGTGGAGGGCGCTGCCGTAAATTGGTAGGACCTGCTCTGGACCGCCTGCGCGCCGGCGGGATCAGTCTCAAGATGGTCGAGACCAGCGCTCCCGGCGAGGCGACTTCCCTGGTTCGTGACGCCTTCGCCCAGGGCCAACGAAAGTTCATCGCAGTCGGGGGAGACGGGACTTCCTATGAAGTCGTTAACGGTCTCTTTCCCTCGGCGACCAGCGGAGCGGCAACGCTCGCATTTCTTCCTCTCGGAACCGGCAATTCCTTTCTGCGTGACTTCAGCGACCGCGGCGTGGAGTTCTCCATCGAAGCGCTGCTTGCCGGGCGTTCATCTCCCTGCGACGTTCTCCGACTCACGCACCAAAGCGGAGTGCTGCACTACATCAACCTGCTGAGCATGGGATTTTCCGCCGACGTGGCCACCTTGCGCGCCCGCCGCTTCAGCGGCTGGGGAGAGATCGGCTACCAGTCATCCATTTTCATCAGCCTGGCGCGTTTTCGGAGGCGTCCATTCCCCCTGCGGGTGGATGGCGAGGCTGAGCTTGACCGCCGGCCGTGTCTGTTCCTCACCTTCAGCAACAGTAAATTTACAGGCGGCACCATGATGATTGCTCCGAAGGCCGAAGTGAACGACGGCCTGATCGAGTACGTGCGCTGGGGTCCAATCGGGCGCCTCGGGCTGATTCGAAATTTGCCCACCCTTTACGACGGCACCCACATCAACCATCCGTTGGCGGAACGGCGGCCGGCGAAGCGCATTGATTTCCAGTTCGACGCTCCCGTGGACGTCATGGTGGATGGGGAAGTGCTCACCTTGCGCTGCCAAAGCCTCGACGTGCTGCCTGGCGCGCTGAACGTCGTGGTATAAAAAGATTTCATGGCGAAAGACAGCGAAACTTCCGTCCAACCAGCACAGCCGCAGTCATCGCTGGCGCGCAAGATTGTCGTCGCGGTACTAATTGTGGCCGCCTTCTCGGTGGTGATCTTGCTGGGGCTGCGCAAGCGCGGCACACGCTTCGACGCTTTCGCGAAGTGCCTGGCCGCGAAGCAGGCGAAGATGTACGGCGCCTACTGGTGTCCGCATTGTGCGGACCAGAAAGCGATGTTCGAATCGTCCTTCCAGTACGTTCCTTATGTCGAGTGTGGCGTGCCCGGCTCCCGCGACGAAGCCCCGCTTTGCAAAGATGCCGGCATCAAACACTTTCCGACCTGGCAATTTGCCGATGCAGAACGTCAGGAAGGCACATTGTCGCTACAGACGTTGGCCACCAGGACCGGATGCAGCCTGCCATGATCGTATCCCCTGCGCCGCGCTTCACCCCGCGCATGCTCTTCGCAATAGCTCTTTTGGCAGTCGGAGGCGTGCTGGTTTCGTCAGTCTCGCTCTATCATCACTATGGCACCTCCGCGACTTCCTACTGTGACATAGGCGAAAATTTCAATTGCGATATCGTGAACCGCAGCACCTATTCGACTATCGCCGGCGTTCCGGTCGCGGGGATTGGCATCATCGGATATCTTGCCGCCCTGGTGTTGGCGACCGTCTATCGCAGCAAGGCAGAGGTTCCGGCGGTGTTGACCGTCGCATCGCTGGCGGGATTGGTTTTCGCGCTTTACCTCACTTACATCGAGGGCTTCGTCCTGGCGGCATGGTGCGTCCTGTGCCTGTCATCCCTGGCTTTGATTTTCAGCATCGCTGTTCTCTCGTCAATCCTGTGGCTGGGGGGCGCGCGGCGGGTCAACTGATTCCGCATGGAAGAAACCACCTCACCCCTGACCTCCGGCAGCGAAGACTCTCCCGATCTGGCCGGAGAGTTGCGTCTTCATGAACTGCAAAGCCGGATATTCCGCAATACACGCAAGCTCCGGATCTGGTTGCCTCCGGGATACAGCGCACCCGAAAACCAGGCGCGGCACTATCCTGTTTTTTATCTCAACGACGGACAGAACCTGTTCGATCCAGCGACTGCGTACATAGGAGTGGACTGGCAGGCTGATGAAGCGGCGGATCGCCTGATTCGCGAAGGCCGAATCCCACCTCTCATCATCGTGGGCATCGATAATGCGCAGAAGGACCGCCCCAGGGAGTATCTGCCCTACCGATCGTTTCATCCGCCCATCATGCGGCCTCAGGGCAAGCGCTATCCCGATTTTCTGTTAAACGAAGTAATGCCCTTCGTCTATCAACAGTACCGCGTTGCGCGCGGTCCGGAAAATACAGGGCTGGGAGGATCGTCCCTGGGGGCCATTGTCTCGCTCTTCACCGTCATGGACCGGCCGGGAATTGTCGGCCGTTTGCTGCTGGAGAGCCCGTCCTTGTTTATCTCCAACCGGCAGCTTCTGAAATCCAGTCGCGCTTTCCGGCAATGGCCGACCCGGATCTTCATGGCGATGGGAACCAAAGAAGTTGGAACGGAAGATCGGGATCGGGTAGCCGTGGAAGATGTTCGCGAGTTGGAACGCGTTCTGAGGTGGGCCGGGTTGAGAGAAGATCGCCTACGGGTGAAGATTGACGAAGGCGCCACGCACAATGAAAAAGAGTGGGCGAAACGTTTTCCCGCAGCGCTGACATTTCTTTTCGGCGTGTCATCCCCGGGATGAACTTGTGGAATGACAGCTTCATTGCTGCAACTCCGGCGGCGACTGGTCTCCATTCAGGCGCCAGACCTTCCGGTCGTGAAAGTAGCGAAGCAATTCCTGATTATCACGCGCGCCCATGTCGCGGGCCCACACCACTTTTGCGCCGTCGATGTCCGCTCCGTTGTATACCCATTCCCAATCGACATCGTGATGCGGACCATAGCTTACGATCACCAGATGGCGTCCCGGTGTGGCTTTCAATTGGCGTGTGATTGCCACCCGATCCAAATTGCCGCGGGGCCATGCCGGTTCGATCTGGGTGTGGGCCGCCGCCGCTCCCACCCGCAATAAGACCATGGCACAGGCAATCGCTGGAACGGCCCGCACCAGGGCAATCCCAGCCCGTAGTCCGCGCCAGCGCCACAGCCGCAAATGGCGCATACACTGCAGCAGCAGAAGATAGATGAGGCCTGTCGCTGGGGCTACGTAGTGCGGCATGGTCCAGGTTTCCACAGCAAGACCGAGCAGGAAGAACGTGCCCGCAACGATGGGAAAGCGCATTTTCCGGTCACGCCAGAGCCACGGCAACGCCAGCAGGGGGACTGTGAACAGTGGTCCACAGTAGTACTTCCACGACCCCACCACCTTGTCCCATGTGAGGTGAGCGGCTCCGCCCAGGGTGCGGTATTTCTCGAAGCGCGCCAGTTCCCAGCGATAGAAATCGCGCATCACGGGGTGCCGATAGACTGGTTCGGGCCGCGGTGACTCCCACAGAAAATAGGGTGCCGTCGCGTAAGTCTCACGATTGACCTGGTAAGTCATGCGGAAGGGACTGCCGGTGACCCGCCAGTAGTAGTAGCCCATGCCCGCTCCGGCCGCAGCCAAAACCAGAACGATGGGCAACACGACGTGGCTGAGAGAAACCAAGAATGCCGGACGCGACCGGCCAAACATCCAGATCGCCAACGCGGCCGCAATCGGCAGACTGAATATCAAACCTTCATACGGCCGGCTGTTGGCGAGAAGGGCAAGGCCGATGGCCATGACCAGCGCGTCGCGCACGCGTCCATGTTCTTTTATGCGAGGCAGCGCTCCGAGCACCAGCGCCCCGCCCAGAGCAACCACGGACCCGCTCCAGTAACCATTCATCCAGTAGGTGAGAATGCCCAGGCGCAGCACGGCCAGCATCCCGCCCAGCAGAGCCCACGCTGGCGGCATCCACCCCTGCAGCATCCAGGTGATGGCCGAGCACATCAACGCGGTGATGACCAACTGGCCTATCCACGGATGCCCGACCAGTTCACCCGCGGCCAGCACCAGTCCCGGTGCGGGCGGGTACATCGACATATAAGTCGGCTGCTCGATGATGTGGAAGCTCTCGAAGTGTACCCACATGGGATGTGTGGGATTAGTCACGCGGCCGTGGGCAAAGGTGTCGGCAGCAAGCAGGTAACTGAATTCGTCATTCCAGCGCGGCGCGGGAATGCCGAGGACGGGAATCAAGGCAACCCGAAACGTGACCACCAGCAGCCCGACCACAACCGCGGACAGCATCTTTCGCCGGGCCAGCCGGCGAAAGCGGTCTTCCACATACTCAAAACCAGCCAGGCGTTGCTGGTCCCCGACCGCATGGCGCGAGGCCAACAAAATTATCGCCAACGCGGCGATAACCAGGGTCAGCTCGATGATCTGGATCAGTGAAGGAGCGAGGCGGGCATAGAATCCGGCCATGTTCATTCGGGCGTCAGGCGTCGGACCTCGGACTTCAGACCTAGGACTTTGGACCTCGCATGTCAAATCCGGGGTTTCAAAGGCCTTGCTGACGTCCGAGGTCTGATCTCTGACGTCAGCCCTCCGCCGCCTTACTTTTCCACTGCCACTTTGTCCGTGGTTAGCTTGTCGAGGATGCCAGAGGCCACATCGATCGTCTCCTGGTCCACCGTGCGGTTCTTGGCGATGGCGTCGGCCAGGGGCACGGAGAGGATCTTGTTGCCGCGCAACGCCGCCATGCAACCAAATTCGTTGCGATGCACCATGTCGATCGCTCCCAGGCCGTAGCGCGTGGCCAGCATGCGATCGAAAGCACTGGGAGAGCCGCCGCGCTGCACATGTCCCAGGACGACGGTGCGGGTTTCGAAATTGGTGCGCCGTTCAATCTCCCGTGCCAGGATGGCGGCGATTCCGCCCAGGCGGGCGTGGCCGAATTCATCTTTGCCCATCTCAACCACGATGGGCGCTCCATGTTTGGGGTCAATATCGGTGGAGAACTTTGCCCCTTCCGCCACCACCACGATGCTGAAGTAGCGGCCGCGGGCATGCCGCAGACGGATGGTTTCGGCGACCTTATCCACATCGAAAGGTATTTCAGGAATCAGGATGACATCGGCGCCGCCGGCGATGCCGCTGTACATGGCGATCCATCCCGCATCCCGGCCCATCACCTCCACGACCATCACGCGGTTGTGGGCCTCGGCGGTGGTGTGCACCCGGTCGATGGCCTCGGTCGCGATGTTCACTGCGGTGTCGAACCCAAAGGTGAAGTCGGTGCCGGCCAGGTCGTTGTCGATAGTCTTGGGGACGCCCACCACATCCACGCCTTTCTCGTGCAGTTTCTGGGCGACAGAAAGCGTGTCATCGCCGCCAATGGCGATCAGGGCCTCGATCTTGTGCTGCTTCAGCGTGGCAATGCACCTTTCCAACCCGTCTGCTTTTTTCGCCGGGTTGGTGCGCGAGGTCCGCAGGATAGTGCCGCCGCGGGGAAGAATTCCGCCCACACTGGCCAGGTCCAGCGGCATGCTCTTATCCTCGATCAGGCCGCGCCAGCCCTCCAGAAAGCCCACAAATTCGTCTTCATAGTGGAAACAACCTTTACGCACCACGGCGCGGATCACGGCGTTCAAACCAGGGCAGTCGCCTCCGCCGGTGAGTATGCCAACTTTCATTGCCTGCTCCTCATTGCGTGCAATCTGGTGGTCTGGCGTCCCGCGCGGCTTAGGCCGATGCGAAACGCGGGATACACTTCTGCCGTAATCGCCTGCAACGGAATATAAAGATTACCACTAAATGGTGCATTTTTGTTCCGTCGGGCAGTGACTGCGAGCAGACAACCTACCTGTTGACCGATGCTTGGGACCAGTAGCGGCGCCGTCGCGGCTCTACTCCTGACCCGAGCCTCTCTTGCCGATTGCACCTCGGCGAAGGATTCGCCACAATAGCTGCGGCAAGAACAAAATCGCATGCCGAAAATGTTAAGCATTCTGATCTGGCTGGCGGTTGCCGCTCTGGGCGCGCTGGCCCTCGCCACGGTCGCGTTACATCGCGGCGAACAAATCAATGCCATGTGGCTGGTGGTCGCAGCCGTCTGCACTTATGCCGTGGGGTACCGTTTCTACAGCAAATTCATCGCGGCCAAAGTTCTGACCCTCGATGGTTTGCGCGCCACCCCGGCCGAACGCCTGGAAAACGGCCGCGACTTCGTTCCCACCAACAAATGGGTGGTTTTCGGACATCACTTCGCCGCCATCGCCGGGCCCGGTCCGCTGGTCGGTCCGGTGCTGGCGGCGCAATTCGGATATCTCCCCGGGACACTTTGGATACTGGCTGGCGCCGTCTTCGGTGGCTGCGTGCAGGACTTCGTGATTCTGCTGTTCTCGGTGCGGCGCGACGGCAAGTCGCTCACGGAAATGGCGCGCGACGAAATAGGCCGCCTCGGCGGACTGGTGGCCTACCTCGCCGTGATCAGTATCATCGTGATCCTGCTAGCCGTTTGCGCCCTGGTGGTAGTCAACGCGCTCAAGGCCAGTCCGTGGGGAACATTTACCATCGCCATGACTATTCCCATTGCGCTTCTGATGGGGGTGTATCTTCGTACCCTGCGGCCGGGCAAAGTGCTGGAGACTTCGGCGCTGGGTTTCGTCCTGGTGATGCTCGCCATCTGGGGCGGACAGTGGGTCTCGCAGACTCCGGCAGTGGCAAGTTGGTTTACGTTCTCAGGTCCAGCCCTGGCGATTCTGATCATCATCTACGGATTCGCTGCTTCGGCGCTTCCCGTCTGGCTGCTGCTGGCTCCGCGCGACTACCTCAGCACCTTTGTAAAGCTGGGAACCATTTCGCTGCTGGCACTGGGAATTATTGCGCTCCGTCCCGCTCTGCACATGCCGCCGCTCACCCGCTTCATTGATGGCTCCGGGCCGGTGTTTGCGGGCAATGTATTCCCGTTTGCCTTCATCACCATCGCTTGTGGCGCAATCAGTGGCTTTCACGCGCTGATTTCGAGTGGCACCACCCCCAAGCTGATCCGGCGCGAGACCCAGACCCGCATGGTGGGATACGGCGCCATGCTGGCAGAGTCCCTGGTGGCCATCATGGCGATGATTGCCGCCTGCGTGCTGCAGCCGGGAATCTATTTCGCGATCAACAGCCCAGCGGGAATCGTTGGCCAGGCGCCGGAAGCCGCGGCCGCGACCATCAGCAACTGGGGATTTCCCGTCAGCGTTCCTGAGATGCATGCCCTGGCCCAGTCCGTGGGCGAGCAGACGCTCTACAACCGTACCGGCGGCGCGCCCGCCTTCGCGGTGGGAATGGCGCATATTTTTTCCAACAGCCTGGGCGGTCAGGCCCTCATGGCCATCTGGTACCACTTCGCTATCATGTTTGAGGCGCTGTTCATTCTCACCGTACTCGACGCCGGCACGCGCGTAGGCCGCTTCATGATTCAGGAAGCCCTGGGACACCTGTGGAAGCCGCTGGGCCGCACCAGTTGGTATCCCTCCATTCTCGTCACCAGCGCCCTGATCGTAGTTGGCTGGGGTTCCTTCTTGTGGCAGGGCGTCAAAGACCCTCTAGGCGGAATCAACTCACTATGGCCTCTGTTCGGCATCGCCAACCAGTTACTGGCCACGGTAGCGCTGTGCGTGGCCACTACCATCATCATCAAGATGGGCAAGGCACATTACGCCGCGGTGACGCTGGGCCCGCTGCTATGGCTCGTGGCCGTGACTTTCTCCGCCTCATGGCACAAAGTTTTTGATCCTAATCCGCGGATTGGTTTTCTGTCGCACGCGGCGCAACTGGCGTCCGCGCCCGCCGCCAATGCACGCCTGATCTTTAACGATCGTCTCGATGCCGTGGTGACCTGTACCCTGATCACGATGGTCACACTGATTCTGATCGAGTCAGCGATGGAATGGCTGCGCGTGCTTTCCGGTCGCAAGCAGGCGCAAGTGAAGGAGTCTCCCTTCGTGCCTACTCGTTTTGCAGAGGAGCAAGGATGAAAGGGATGAAAGAATTGACCCACGCGGGGACCGTCCCCCTCGGCTGCCCAGTCGAGCGCAGTTCGATGCTGTTATTCCGCGGATTTAAGAAACGCCTGAGGTGTTTCTTGATCACTGTTGTCGCCGCGCTACGCGAAATTTTCGACGAGTCCGCGTACACTCGCTTCCTGAACCGGAGGCAATTGGTATCTTCCCGCGCCACCTACGCTGCCTTTTGCCAGGAGCAGGAAGTCATAAAAGCACGCCGTCCCAGATGCTGCTGAAGAAGAGTGTTGATGGGGACGGGCGTCCCGCCCACCCCGCACCAACGTTTGCGTGAGACGGACGAGGACGCCCGTCCTCCATAATGCCAACAGCCAGCGATGAAAACTGGGATACACTTCCTCTCATGCGCGTTTTGGGCGTCGATTGCGGTACCGAGTACACCGGCTTCGGCGTGGTCGAACTGGGACAGGATGACACCCTGGTCTGCCTAACTTGCGGGGCCATCAAACTTTCGCCGCGTGAGCCCATGGCGCGGCGGCTGGCGATTATTTTTGAGCGCCTCGGTGTGATCATCCACGAACACCGGCCTGACAACATCGCCATCGAAGACGTGTTCTACGCGGTCAACGTAAAATCCGCGCTCAAGCTCGGACAGGTGCGCGGAGTAGCCATGCTGGCGGCGTCTTCCGCCGGCCTGGATGTTGCCGAGTATTCGCCTCTGTCCATTAAGTCCGCAGTCGTCGGCTACGGCCGGGCGGAGAAGCCGCAAGTTCAGCACATGGTCACCCGCCTGCTGCATCTCGACCGGGTGCCTGAACCGGCTGATGCCGCAGACGCGCTGGCCATTGCCATCTGCCACCTGCATACTTCCGCTACCCGTCTACGGCAACGCGCCGTCAGTGGATGAACAGCCACCATTTTTTTGGCATAATCTCTTCTGGATGACTCCCAGCAAGAATGTGGGCGCGAGCCTCCCGCTCGGGCAAAGACCCGCACGAGTGGGGCACTCGCGCCCACATCAGACCCTTTGCCTGCCGCTTCTGATCCTGGGCCTGGCGCTTGTCTCGCGCGCACAGGAGGTGGCGGTCGTTAGTTTCAATCTCGATTTTCCCGGCTCCGAGCCCTCGCACTATGCGATTTCTGTGTCCTCCGACGGCCACGCCACTTACGATTCCGACGGCAAGCTCAGTCCCGACTCCGAGGGCGATCCCTTCCACCTCGACTTTTCCATGTCCACTGAAACTCGGCAACGGGTTTTCCAGTTGGCCGAACGCGCGCACTACTTTGAGGGAGAAATAGATTCCAGGAAAAAGAACCTGGCCTCCACCGGACGCAAGACACTGACCTACAAAGACTCCGGGCGGAGTACGTCAGCCACCTACAATTACTCTCCCATGCCTGCGGTGCAGCAGATAACCCAGCTTTTTCAGAGCCTCTCCACCACGCTCGAATTCGGCCGCCGCCTGCAGTATTTCCATCGTTACCAGAAGCTGGCCCTCGACGACGAGTTGAAACGCATGGAAACCGCTGTCACCGGGATCGGTCTGGAGGAGATAGCGGCCGTGGTGCCGATTCTGCAGGCCATCGCGATTGACACCACCGTGATCAATCCCGTCCGGGCCCGGGCCCAGCGCATGATTGAGCGAGCCAATACCGTAAAGCGATGATTCCGCGGGGATTGCAGTAGTGGAGTTCAAATAATTCCGGGCCTCATTGCAGACGCGCCTCGAACCGCGCTGGCGCGGTGAGACCAAGTAGAGGGATGCCTACATGACCGCAGGCTTATGCTTGTTATAGGGGTCCATCGACTCCGCCAGGCGTTTCGCATGCGAAACGCCTGGCTCCCCTCAGGAGGACAGGGAAGTTGGGCGGTTCACATTTTAAAGCCAATTTCCACCCCCACGATTTGTTGACAACCAAGTCTCCCAAAAGGTGTTCTAATACGTTTACGGGTAGTCTTGGGAGGTGGCATATGTTTATGCGCCGAATAGCCGTTCTATCCACCTTGGTGGTTTTGTCGTGCTGGCTGGCGGTCCCATCTTTTGCCGACTCACAAGCTCGCATCGTGCGCCTGAGCCAGGTCGACGGCGACGTTCAGATCGA
>Ga0335084_10007555_pt1 | contig 10800 bp, 12 predicted proteins | sample Lox_Sample_44_FD_206721 | JGI IMG/M metagenome (GOLD analysis project Ga0335084, IMG submission 206721) | Soil microbial communities from Loxahatchee National Wildlife Refuge, Florida, United States - Lox_Sample_4.4 | ecosystem: Environmental > Terrestrial > Soil > Wetlands | place: USA...
ACGCGAGGATCAGGATGTTCTCGCCCATGCCGACCTGCACCGCGAGGATCGGCCCGAGCATCGCGCCGGCGATCGCGCACAGCGCGGCGCCGACGCCGAACACGATCGTGAAGAGCGTGCGGATGTTCACACCCATCGCGGTGGCCATCTCGCGGTTCGACGCGCCGGCGCGCACCAGCATCCCGGTGCGCGTCTTGGCGACGAGTACGTAGAGCAGGACCGCGACTGCCATCCCGACCGCGATGATCAACAGCCGGTACGACGAGTACGAGAGGCCCGGCAGCAGGTCGACCGGCCCGGAGAGCGCGGCCGGCGTATTGAGCAGGACCGGCTGCGAGCCGAAGACGAGCCGCACGAGCTCGTTGGCGATCAGGATGAGGGCGAACGTCGCAAGCACCTGCGTCAGGTGGTCGCGCTGATACAGGCGCCGCAGCAGCGCGACCTCGAGCGCCATGCCGATCAGCGCGGTGCCCGCGACCGCGAGCACGAGGCCCCAGACGAAGGAACCGGTCGCCTGGACGCAGGCGGCCATCAGGTACGCGCCGACCATGTACAGCGAGCCGTGCGCGAGGTTGATCATGTCCATGATCCCGAACACGAGCGTGAGGCCCGCGGCGAGCAGGAACAGCATCAGCCCGAACTGCAGGCCGTTCAGCGTCTGCTCGAGGATCAGGATCCAGGACATGAAGGCGCGGCGCCGCCGCCGCGGCCTATTTCAGCTTGCAGTCCTTGGCGTACGCGTCGCCGTGGTTAGTGAACACCGTGCCGATGGTCTTGTTGACGATGCGACCCTGGGCGTCCTTGCCCACGACGCGGAGGTAGTAGGTCTGGATCGGGAACCCGTTGTTGTTCATCTTGTAATCGCCACGCACCGAGCGGTACTTGCCGGTCTTGAGCGCGCGCATCAGCGCGTCGCGGTCCTCGATTTTGCCCTTCATCGCGCGGATCGCGCCGTCCATCATGAGCGCCGCGTCGAACCCCTGCGCCGCGTAGGCGCTCGGAATGCGGCCGTACTCCTTCTCGAACGCGGCGACGAAGCGCTTGTTCTCCGCGTTGTCGAGATCGGGCGACCAGTGCGCCGGGTTGAAGAGGCCGAGCATCGGCTCGCCGACGGCCTTGATCGTGTCTTCGTCGGCGCTGAAGCCGGGCAGGACGAGCTGGATGTCCTTCGACAGGCCTGCGGCGACGTATTGCTTGATGAAATTGACCCCCATCCCGCCGGGCATGAACGCGTAGACCGCGTCGGGCTTCGCGGCGCGGACCTGCGCGAGCTCGGCGGCGAAGTCGAGCTGGCCGAGCTTCGGGTAGACCTCGTCCACGACCTTGCCCTGGTAGAACCGCTTGAAGCCTGTGAGCGCGTCCTTGCCGGCCGGATAGTTCGGCGCGAGCAGGTAGACCGTCTTGAAGCCCTTGTTGGTGGCGTACTGCCCCGACGCCTCGTGGGAACCGTCGTTCTGCCACGCCGCGCTCACGAAATAGGGATTGCAGCCGCTGCCGGCGAGTTGCGAAGGGCCGGCGTTCGAGCTCACGTACGGCACCTTCGCCTCAAACGCGGTCGGCCCGGCCGCGAGCAGCACATTCGAGTAGATGATGCCGGTGACGAAGTCGACCCGGTCGCGCTTCACGAAGCGCTCGACCACCTGCTTGCCGGCTTCGGGGTTGAACTGGTCGTCCGCGACCAGCACCTCGACCGGCAGGTCGCCGAGCTTGCCGCCGAGCATCTTCACCGCGAGCTGGAAGCCGTCGCGCGAGTCGATCCCCGGCGCGCCCTGCGGTCCGGACAGCGTGGACACGAAGCCGACCTTGACGCGGTCGGCGGCCTGGGCGCCGGCCGCGACGAGAGCGAGGACGGCGAGCGCAATCATGTTTTTCCGCATTGCCAGAACTCCTGGTCTTGGAACGAGATTCCCCGGGGCACGGCTCTCGCCTTGACGCTCGCTTCGGGCGCGACTTACATTAGGTACGGGTACGAAGCATTTAATCCGATCGCGTCCGGGCACGCAAGCGCCCGAGGGAGAGCGGGGATGTTCCTGCGAAACGCCTGGTACGTCGCGGCCTGGGACCGCGAGGTGACCGCGGAGCGGCCGTTCGGCCGCGTCATGCTGAACGAGCCGGTGGTGCTGTACCGCACCCGTTCCGGAAACGTGGTCGCGCTCGAGGACCGCTGCTGCCACCGCCACTTCCCGCTGCACAAGGGCGCGGTCACGGGCGACTTCCTCGAGTGCGGCTACCACGGCTTCACCTACGACGCCACCGGCAAGTGCGTGCGCGTCCCGGGACAGGACGTCGTTCCCGCCGCGGCCCGGGTGCGCAGCTACCCGGTCACGGAACGCAATCACTGGATCTGGCTCTGGATGGGCGATCCCGCCGCAGCCGATCCGGCGCAGGTCTGCGACTTCCACTGGCTCGACCACCCGGCGTGGCGCGCCAAGGGCGATCTCCTCCACGTCAAGGCGGACTACGAGCTGATAATCGAGAACCTGCTCGATCTCAGCCACCTCGCGTTCCTGCACCGGTCGACGATCGGCAACATGGCCACGGCCGAGCAGGCTGAGGTGCGGGCGCAGCGCAGCGACGACGACGTGACCGTCGCCCGCTGGATGGTCGACACGCCGCCGCCGCCAACCTACGTCAAGGCCGGCGGCTTCACCGGCAACATCGATCGCTGGCAGTTCATCAACTTCGTGCCGCCGGCGTTCGTGCGGCTCGACGTCGGCGGCTGTGCGACCGGCGCGGGTGCGCGCGGGCTCAAGACCGGCGCATTCGTCGCCGAGGGCAAGATGCCCGGCGGGATCGAGATGCGCAATCTGAACGCGATCACGCCCGAGACCGAGCGCACCACGCACTACTTCTGGGCGCAGGCGCACAACTTCATGATCGACGATCCCAGGGTCACCGATCTTCTCTTCGAGCAGGTGAAGACCGCGTTCCTCCAGGACGTGGAGGCGATCGAGGCGCAGCAGGTCAACATCGACCGCGACCCGACGGCGCCGCGCATCGACGTGAACGGCGACACCGGGCAGATCCAGGCGATCCGCCTCCTGCGCCGCCGCATCGCCGAGGAGCGCGAGGCCGCAGCGCGCCGCGCTGCCTGAGATGGCCGGACCCGCGCAGCCCGGCGCCGGGCTTTCGCCCTGGACGCTCGGGCTCCCGCGCGATCAGGCCGAGATCGACGCGATCCACCGCACGCGGAAGCCCCTCGCGGTCGAGCGCGCGCGGCGGTCGAAGCTGCTCGCGCCGCGCGTCGACCGCATCCGCCTCGACCGGCTCGACGATCCCGAGGAGTGGGCGAAGATACCCGTGCTCAGCAAGGACGAGCTGCGCAAGCTCTCCACCGGCGAGTTCTACGCCGATTTCTGCATCGCGCCGATCAGCGCCTCGCGCGAGCTGTGGCGCTCGGGCGGCGCGACCGGGAAGCCGCTCTTCTATCCGCGCTCGGCCGAGGATCTAGACTACAACCTCGGCGTCGGCTTCCGCCGCATCTGGCCGTGCATCGGCGCGGGTCCCGGCGACATCGTGCACACCTCCTTTCCGCTCGGCATTCACCCGGTCGGCCAGCTCACGCCGCGCTCGGCGCAGATGGAGGGTCTCGCGACGACGTGGGCCGGCGCTGGCACGACCACGCCGACACCGGTCCAGCTCGAGCTCATCCGCGAGCTGAAGCCGACGATCCTCGCGGCGATGCCGAGCTACGCGCTGCACCTCGCGAACGTCGCCGAGTCACAGGGGATCGACCTTGCAGCCGGGTCGGTCCGGAAGCTCCTCGTCAGCGCCGAGCCGCTGACCGCGGCGAAGCGCGGCAAGCTCGAGCGCGCGTGGGGCGCGAAGGTCTACAACAGCTTCGGCATGACCGAAGCATCGATGACGACGGTCGAGCGCGACGGCGTCGACGGCATGGTGGCCTGGAGCGATCTCTTCTATCTCGAGGTCGTCGATTCGTCGAGCGGCAAGCCGGTCGCGCCGGGCGAGCAGGGGCTCCTCGTGATGACGCCGCTCTGGTCGAACACGATCACGCCGTTCCTCCGCTGGCTCACCGGCGACGTCGTGCGGCTCGTGCCGCAGAAGCGCACCGGCGATCCGTTCTCGGTGTTCCCGGTGCTGCACCACGAGCTCCGTACCGAGGGTTTCTTCAAGATCCGCGGCGTCAACGTCAACCACGGCGACCTGGAGGACTTCATGTTCGCCGAGAACGCGGTCACCGACTTCCGCGCCGAGGCGCTGAACGACGGCGGGCTCGACGCGCTGCGGCTGCAGATCGAGGTGCGCCGTGGCGCCGACCCGGCCGCGGTGCGCGGCGGGGTCGCCGAGCGGATCAAGCTGACCTTCGGCCTGACCCCCGAGGTCGAGGTGCTCGAGATGGGCACGCTCGCGCGCGATTTCGAGAAGGCGGTGAAAGTGCCGCGCTTCGTGGATCGGCGGAACTAGGGCGAGCGATGCAGGCCGGCCCGACCTGCCGCGCCGACCACATCGGCAGCCTGCTGCGGCCGAAGCCGCTCCGCGACGCCTACAAGGCGGCGGCCGCGGGGCGGATCGCTGCGGCCGAATTCGACGCCGTGCTCGACGACTCGATCCGCGCGGCGATCCGCATGCAGGAGGAGGCGGGGCTCGACGCGGTCACCGACGGCGAGTTCCGGCGGCGGTCGTGGTTCGCCGGCTTCGTCGACGCGGTCGACGGGCTCGAGCACCGCGACACCGAGTTCAGGTTCATGGCGGGAGGCGAGGCGCAGCTCTCGGTGCCGGTTCCGCACACCGCCGGACTCATCCGCCGCACGCGCGGGATCGCCACGCACGAGCTCGCCTTCGCGCGGTCGGTGGCGCGCCGCCCGGTGAAGATCACGCTGCCCGCGCCCTCGGTTATCCACTTCCATCGCGGCCCCGAGGCGATCGACCGCGCCGTCTATCCCGACGAGGAAGCGTGGTGGCGCGATCTGATCGCGGTGTACCGGGCGGAGATCGCCGAGCTCGCGCGCCTCGGCTGCGCCTATCTCCAGCTCGACGAGGTGCCGATCGCGCTCCTTTGCGATCCGCGGATCCAGGCGCTGATCGCCGAATGGGGCTGGGACTGGCAGGTCCTGCTCGACAAGTATCTGTGGGCGAGCGCAGAGGTGCTACGCGATCGCCCCGCCGGCATGACGATCGGGATGCATCTCTGTCGCGGCAACTACCGCGGGCACTGGATCGGCGCGGGCGGCTACGAGCCGGTCGCCGAGAAGCTCTTCGACCAGCGCGGCGTCGACGTGTTCCTCCTCGAGTACGACAGCGAGCGTGCCGGCGACTTCCGTCCGCTGCGGTTCGTGCCCGCGGACAAGCGCGTCGTGCTCGGGCTGGTCAGCAGCAAGACCGCGGTGCTCGAGGACGCGACGGCGCTGCGCCGGCGCATCGACGAGGCAGCGGCGTTCGTCCCGCTCGAGCGGCTCGCGCTCAGCCCGCAGTGCGGCTTCGGCACCACCGTCGGCGGCGCGCCGATGACCGAGGACGACGAGCGCCGCAAGCTCGCGCTGGTCGGGTCGGTGGCGCGCACGGTTTGGAACTAGCACGATGAGACCGCCGGTCGACCCCGAACGCGGCGCCCCCTGGGACGCCGCGCGCGTGAAGCGCCGCGCGAAGGCGCTCGGCGCCGATCTCGTGGGCATCGCGTCCGCCGAGACGCTCAACGCGTTCCCCCCCGATCCGCGCTGGCCGCAGACGCCGGACCGCATCTCGCCCTACTGCAAGAGCGTCATCGTCGTCGTAAGCCGCATCCCGGTCGGCGCGTTCCGCTGCAAGTCGAACGTGCCGGTGCAATACCTCGACATGCTGGTGCTGCGCAAGATGGACCGGCTCGCGTACCGGCTCGCGGAGGAGCTCGAGCGCGACGGCCATCCGACGTTCGTGACCGCGGCGCAGGAGACCGAGTGGACGCTGAAGCGCGCGAGCTACGGGCGGCTGTCGACGCGGCACCTCGGCGTGGAGGCGGGGCTCGGCACGCTCGGGCTCGAGGTCAACATCCTCACGCCCGAGTTCGGGCCGCGGCTCTATCTCACCGGGATCCTCACCGAGCTCGAGCTCGAGCCGGATCCGCGCATGACCGAGCAGGTGTGCATCGGCGAGTCGTGCAGCCGCTGCCTGCACTCCTGTCCCGCGGACGCGGTGCTGCACTGGGGGATCGCCAAGCGCGAGTGCGCGACCGAGGCGCAGGAGTTCGGCTTCGCGCAGATCCTCAAGTTCTTCGACCGCATGATCGAACGGCCGGACGAGGACAAGATGGCGACGTTCCAGTCGCGCGATTTCTTCGGCTTCTGGCAGGGGCTGCTGCGGGTGGTCGGCTCGTTCGGCGACTGCCCGCGCTGCCTCGCGGTGTGCCCGGTCGGGAACGACTACCATGCGCACCTCGCCGACGTGCAGAAGGCGATCCCCGAGAAAACGCCCGAGAAGGTCGCGCTCGCGAAGCAGTACAAGGAGGCGCGCGTGGCGCACGGGCGCGGCGGCGAGCAACTGCCCGGCCTGTCGGAATGGAATGCGCGCTGGGTGGGGCCGGAGGGTTACAAGGGCATCGTCGCGAAGCAGCTGCAGGCGTTCAAGCAGCTGCAGCGCGAGCGGGCCGCCGAAGCGGCGGACGAGGACTGACGGGCGTGGTCGGCGTGTTCAGGCAGCCGCTGACCGCGGCGGAGATCAAGGCGAAGGCGAAGGCGCTCGGCACCGATCTTGTCGGCATCGCCGAGGGCGCCGCGCTCGAGGCGCACCCGCCGGATCCGCAGGATCCGCGCCGGCCTTCGGACATCACCGATCACGATGGCGGCCGCGTGATCGTGCTCGCGAAGAAGCTCTCGAGCGGCGTCGCGCGCATCGCCGCGTGGGGCGACCGGCACAAGTACTACAACGACGAGCTCGCGCTCACCGCGCTCGAGGAGAGCTCGCTCGAGCTCGTGTGCTGGCTCGAGGACTGCGGCTACCCCGCGATCATCGTGCCGCCGACGCACGTCGACCCGTGGCGCTACCAAGGCGACCCGCGCGAGCACCAGACGACGCTGCTCTCGCTGCCGCACGCGGCGGTGGAGGCCGGCCTCGGCACGCTCGGCCTGAACCTCCAGCTCCTCACGCCGGAGTACGGGCCGCGCGTGCTGCTCACGGCGGTCCTCTGCTCGGTCGACGTCGAATGCGACCGGCCGATGACGCAGGCGCTGTGCCTCGGCCCCTCGTGCGGGCGCTGCCTCAAGGCCTGCCCCGGCGATACCGTCCGCCACTGGGGCCGCGACTGGGAGACCTGCGACGAGTACCGCTCGCCCTACGGCTTCGCGAAGCTCACCGGGCAGATCGAGAAGATCGTGCAGGCGGACGACGCACAGGCGCGGAAGGAGCTGCTGCGGTCGGAGGCGACGTTCAACCTCTGGCAGAGCATCCTGCGCGGGTCGGGCGTGATCACCGGCTGCCGGCGCTGCGCCGACGTCTGTCCGGTCGGCGCCGACTATGCGGCGATGCTCGCGGACGCGCTCGATGCGATTCCCGAGCACACGCCGGCTAAGGGCACGCGGCTCGCGGAGATGGCGCGGGCGGAAGCGCGCGGCGAGGCCGGCGAGGGCTACGCGTCGCAGCAGCGGTGGATCGGCGCGCTCTGCGACCCGCAGCGCAAGATTTAGTCCCCGCGGCGGCCGAGGCGGGCGCCGCCGCGGCATTTTCGTTCACCCAGCTGCACTTCCCTTCAGGAGGCACCATGCTCAAGACCGCAATCGCAGTGCTCTTCGCCCTCTGCGTCGGCTACGCCCTGCACGCTTTCGCGCAGCCGCGGCCCGACTTCCGCCAGGGCGTCATCCCGATGGGGAATTCGTCGTCGGAGGGCGTCGGGTTCGCGTGGTTCTACGATCCGGCGGACCGGACCGTGCACGTGTGCCGGACCGGCCGCGGCGCCGCCGAGCCGCTCGACTGCAAGGCGAAGACGACGCTGCCCTGATCAGGGCTCGCGTTCACCCACGCGCTCGAGCAGCACCGCCAGAAAGCAGAGGCAGCCGAGCACCATGAGGGCCACCCCGACCTGGAGCAGCGTCGTCACCTGGAATCCGCCGAGCCAGTACGCCCCGACGAGGCGCACGACGCCGGCGACCGCACAGACGACGGCACCGGCGATCCCGGCGAGACGGCCGAGCGCAAGCAGCAGGACTTCCATCCGATTCACCTCCGCGCGGGAATGCTGTCGCGGAGCTTACCCGCGACCGCGCGTCAGCGTCCTGATCAGGTGCGCAACCTGCTCCGGCTGGAGCTCTTCGAGCGGGATCAGGCGCGCGAGCTGCTCGGTTCGGAGCTCGGCGATCGTATAGCCCTCGAGGGAGGGCACGTCGGGAATGGCGACCTCGCCGACGACAGCCGGCCCCTCCGCCGTGGCGTGCCGGGGCGGCTGGGGTGCCGGGTGCTTCGGTCGCAGTCCGAACATCGTCTGGCCTCGTCGGATTCCTTACTGCGTGGGGCCGTATGAGAAGTCTGGACCTCGCGAGCGACGAGTACCCGGCCTGTGACAAGAATTGACAATTCAGCGCCCGCTTTGGCGCGATGTCTGCTCGTGAGCATCCCGGATGGACCCGAGCAGGAAGAACAACGTGAACCAGGAAGTCGTTACCGTCAGACCCGGCCCGCGGCGGGGCTGGGTGGTTGTGCTGGACAAGACCGAGCGCGAGCTGACCTTCTCGACACGGCAGCTCGCCCTCGATTTCGCCCGCGCCTACGCGCGGCTGCGCCGCGCCGGCACGGTGCAGGTCGTGAACGGTAAGGGGATCATCGAGCACGAGGAGCGGGTGGCCCTCGCCACCCCGCCCGCGCGCGCGGCCTAGACGCGCTCCCCGCGCTCCATCGGTGCCCCGGTTTGGCCCGGAGCGGGGATCGTGATCTGCGCCAGCCGCTCCTCGATCTGCCGGTCGCCGGCTTCGAGCAGCCGCAGCGCATCCGCCTTCTCGTCGTAGTACGAAGCGAGTCGCATGCTGTACCGGTACAGGCTCCCGAAGACGTACACCAGCGCGATCAACAGGACGACTGCGGTGATCCGGATGACCGCCGCCGACAGCGCCTCGTCGCTCCCCGCGAGGGCGGCGCGCGATCCGGTCTCCGCCGTCGGCGCGGCGGGGAGCCGCGCCTGAGGTTGCGGCGTCGGCGCGGCTGCGACGTGCTGCGCCGGGGGCTGCACCGGCTGTGCGCCGGCGGCGCCGGACGTCGCCGCCGGCGCGTCGGTCGTGTCCGGGTCACCGTGCGTACTCGCCGGCTCCCCGGCGCTCCTGTCACGCTTCTCGACACTCTTCGCGTCGAGCTCCGCCTCGGAGCGCCGCATGTCGAGCGCGGCACGGCTCTCGTTGATCGCCATGTCGCCGGCGAGAAAGTACGGGATCGCGCCGAACGCAAGGGTCAACGGGATCAGCGCGACGAAGCCGATACCCAGCCCGCGCAACACGCGAGCGCGATGCCGGAGGCGAACGTAGACCGCTCTCGACGCCTGTTCTTCGACGTGCACCTGGAGTCCTTACAGGATGGCTGGGGTCAACCGTCGGTCGGTATTACACCCGAATGGCGGCGACTCAAGCCCTTTTGTAGGAATCCGGCGTAAGGGCTTGAGCGGCGTAATGCTGCCGCAGGCTGGTACGACTCGTGCACGGTTCGCTGCCTGGAGATCAGCATAGACCATGCCCAGCAAAACATTACCCAAAGGACACCCGTCGCTGCTCGGCGCCGGCTTCCGGTACACGCCCGCCGTGCACACCGACCTCGCCAAGACCTTCGCCAGGGTCCGCGAGCAGCAGCAGAAACAGGCGAAGACCGCAGAAACCGGCAACGTCTGCGCGTTGCCGGTCCGCAAGACGAGCTGACCTGCCGCGCGACCGCGCACGCTGCGGGTTTCGCGGCGCGCGCGGTCGCGCGCCGCTACTTCATCTTGCATTCCTGCACGTACGCGTCGCCGCGAGCGGTCAGGATCTTGCCCATCGTCTTGTGGGCGATCTTGCCGTCCGCTGTCCTGCCGATGACCTGCAGGTAGTAGTCCTGCACCGGGAACTGGTTGGCGTTGAACTTGAAGTCCCCGCGCACGCTCTTGAAGTCGGCCGACTTGATCGCCGCGCGCAGCGCCTCCTTGTTGGCGAGATTGCCCTTTACCTTGCGGATCGCGGCGTCGAGGAGGAGCGCGGTGTCGTAGCCGCTCGCGGCGTACCCGGTCGGCAGGCGCTTGTATTCCTTCTCGAACTCGGCCACGAACTTCCGGTTGGCGGCGTTCTCGAGGTCGATCGTCCAGTGACCGAGGCTGAAGAGACCGAGCATCGGGTCGCCGACCGCGCGGATGATGTCCTGGTCCGAGCCCCATAGCGGCACGACGAGCTGGATGTCCTTCGACATGCCGGAGGCGACGAACTGCTTGATGAAGTTGATCCCCATGCCGCCGGGGAGGAAGACGTACAGCGCATCGGGCTTCTCGGCGCGGATCTGCGCGAGCTCGGCGGCGTAGTCGAGCTGTCCGAGCTTGGTGTACATCTCGTCGGCGAGTTTGCCCTTGTAGTAGCGCTTGAAACCGTTCGCCGCGTCCTTCCCGCCCTGGTAGTTCGGCGCGAGAAGGATCACTTTCTTGAATCCGCGCTGGTTGACGTACTCGCCCGCCGCCTCGCTGTAGGCCTCGCTCGGCCATGACGACACGAAGAAGAACGGGTTGCACTGCGCCCCGGTGTACTGCGCGGGGCCGGCGTTCGGGCCGATGAAGAACGTCTTCGACTCGGTCACCTGCGGCGCGATCGCGAGCACCACGTTCGAGAACACGGTGCCGGTCACGAAGTCGACGTGGTCGCGCTTCAGCAGGCGGTC
>Ga0335084_10007557_pt1 | contig 10800 bp, 8 predicted proteins | sample Lox_Sample_44_FD_206721 | JGI IMG/M metagenome (GOLD analysis project Ga0335084, IMG submission 206721) | Soil microbial communities from Loxahatchee National Wildlife Refuge, Florida, United States - Lox_Sample_4.4 | ecosystem: Environmental > Terrestrial > Soil > Wetlands | place: USA: Florida...
CCGCAGCGAGCGCGAGGAAGATCTGCGCCGCGGCCTCGGGCCGCACGGCGGCGACGGGGCCGAGGAGGGCGCGCCGGCCGAGGAGCGTCAGGCCCCCGATCCCCTCCGGGCGTCCGCGGCGGCGCGCCGCGAAGAGCTCCGTCCCGTGCCGGGTCCAGTAGTTCCAGTCGGCGGTGCGCGGAAAGCCGCGCGTCTCACGGTCGAGGTCGGCGACCCAGCCCGACAGGGGAGCTCCCGGCGGGAGAGGCGCGAGCGGAACCGGCGTCTCGGTGAACGGACGGAGGGATGTCGCCCGGAACCGGAGGGCGACCCCGCGGACCGGCAGGCCGGCGCCCAGGAGAAAACCGAGCGTCGCCTCGTCCCCGGGGCGCGCGAACTCCGCCGAGCGGACGCCGCGCGCCGCGCCGTACGCGCGGACCGAATTCCAGAGGGCCGGACCGGCTCCCTTTCCGCGGGCTGCCCGGACGACCTCGAGGTGAACGACCTGCAGGGCGTCTCCCCGGACCACGCCGGCGGCCAGGCCCAGGGGCGGCGACTCTTCCGGCCCGGCGGCGAAAACGCCTTCAGGATCCGTGGCATACGCGTGGAGGAGGTCCTCCGCCCCGGTCGGCAGGTCCGCCTCCCGGGCAGGGCGGACCGGAACGGCGGTGACAGGGGGGGCCACGCCCGGAGCGTAATACGGCCCGGAGGCGGTGCCGGCCGGAGGAATCCAAAGCGGCCGGCCGGGCGGAGGACGGAATGGTGAAAAAGCGCGCCGTCGGCCGGCCGAGAGACGGTAACCCCGCGGAAACGCGCCGCGACATCCTGAAGGCCGCGGAGGAGAGTTTCGCGGCCGCGGGGTTCGCGGGCGCCACGACCCGCCAGGTGGCGACCCGGGCCGGGGTCAACGTGGCGACCCTTCACTACCATTTCGGGAACAAGGAAGGGCTCTACCGGGCGGTCCTCGAAGAGGCGATCTCGGGAAAGCTCCCGACGGTCGAGGCGGCGGGAGCGCCGGCCGAGCGGCTGTCACGTCTCGTCGGGCAGATCTGGGACTTCGGCGCGTCGCGTCCCGCCCTGGCGCGACTCTCGCTCCTCGACCGCCTCGCCGGCCCCCCTCCCGCGCCCGCGGGAGGAGAGGCGGCCGCGCCGGCGGAGGCGCCCTCCGACCGCCGCGTCGCGCTCCTGTCACGGGCGATCGCCGGACTCGGGAACGGCGGCCCTCCGGCGGCGATCCCGGCCGATGACGCAGCCCGGCTGATCGTGACGCTCGTCGACGGCGCGCATGTCGCCGAACGGCCTTCCCCGGCCGGCGAGGGCCTCACCGGGGGAGCCGCGTCGATCTCTCGCGAGGCGGTCGTTGCGGCGGCGCTCCGGATCGCCTTCGGCGGCGCGACGGAAGAATCTCCGCTCCGGCGCTAGCTTCGCCGTCGGGCGAAAAGCCCCGCGAGAAGACAGGCCGCGTTCGCCCCGGTGCCGACCAGGACGGGATCCACGCCCGTGACCCGGAGGAACCGCTCCGCCAGGGCGGCGGCGGCGCCCGCCAGCATCGCGGCTGCGGCGAAGCCGCGCGGCACGCGGAGTCCCGGGGAGAACGCCAGGAGCGTCGGAAGAATCAGCCCCGACGCGAAGAGGGTGTAGCCGAGGCGGAACGTCTCGATCAGATCGGGGTGGACGAGCGCCACGACGAGCCCGAGGCCGCCGTAGACCGCCACGAAGAACCGGGCCCAGGCCGGCGAGCCGAAGCGCGGCGGCAGAAGGTCGTTCACGGTGGCGGCCGAGGCGGAGAGGAGAACGGAGTCGGAGGAGGACTGCATCGTCGCGATCATCGCCACGAGGAGAAGGGGCGCGAGGCCCGCTCCGGCCAGGGCGATGACGGTCCTCGGAAAGAGTTCCGGCCCACCCGGCAGGCCGAGTCCGACCCCCGCGAGCGCGATCGCCACGGTCGCGAAACCGAAGGCGAGCTTCGAGACGGCGGCCCCGAGAGCGGCCCGGCGCGCGGCCGACTCGTCGCGGGCCGATAGGACCTTGGCCCAGACATCACTTCCGACGGCGTGCGGCAGGCCGACGAGAACGAGGAGAGCCGCCGCGTCGAGGGGGCCGAGCCGCGGCCCGAACGGGAACGTGACGAGGGTGGCGGGCACCCCGGTTTTCGCCAGCGAACGGACCGCGAGCGGGAGCGCCAGGCCGAGGAGGCCGACGGCCATCAGGGCGAGCTGGAGGATGTCGGTCCGGATGACGGCGCGCTGTCCGCCGAGAAGCGTGTAGACGACGAAGACGAGGGTCGTCAGGACGAGGACCCGGCGCGGGTCCCACGGCGTGGCCGCCGTCAGGACGGCCGTCGTGGCCTCGGCGAGAAGGGCGAACCAGACGATCTCGGCCGCCACGACGAGAGCGGCGGCGATCCGTCGGACCGACGGTCCATAGAGCTGTCCGATCACCTCCGCGATCGTGAGGGCGCCCGTGGCCCGGACGCGCCGGGCGAGGACGAGACCGAGGGCGGCGAGGCCCAGCGCTCCCGCGAGATCGAGCCAGAGGGCGGGGAGGCCGGCGCGGGCCACGAGGGCGGCGAGAACAAGCGTCGTCGACCCGCCGATCGTCGTCGAGGAGAGGGCCGCCCAGGCGGAGCCGGCGCCGAAGGAGCGGTCGCCGACGAGGAACGCGTCGCGCCCGCGGGAGGAGACGCGGGCCGCGAAGGCGCCGACGGCGAGGACGGCGGCGCCGTAGAGGAGGAGGGCGAGCGTCATGTACCGGCGAGGACGGAGCGGGCGAACGACGCCAGGAGCCGTGCCGCGACGGGGAGGGCGCCCTCGTCGAAGTCGAAGTCGGGGGCGTGGTGAGCGCGCCGTCGTCCCGGGGGGTCGGAGGCGGGCGCGGCGCCGACGAAGGCGAACGCTCCCGGAATCCTCTTGAGGAACTCGCTGAAGTCCTCCCCCCCCATCGTCCGGCAGTCGGCCGTCACGTTCCCCTCCCCGACGAGGGCCGCCGCACAGCGGAGGGCGCGGGCAGCCTCGCCCGCGTCGTTGACGAGAGGCCGGCTCTTTCGGAGGTAGGTGGTTTCGGCGGCGCAGCCCGCCGCGGCGGCGGCGGCCGCCGCGGTGCCGCTGACGAGACCGGGGAGCGCGTCCACGGCGCCCGGGTCGAACGAGCGGCAGGTGCCCGTGAGGACGACGCGCTCGGGGAGGACGTTGAAGGCGTCTCCGCCATGGATGGACGCGACCGAGACGACGGCGGGCGAGAGGGGCGGAAGCCGCCGCGACACGATGGTCTGCAGCGCCTGGACGACGGTCGAGGCCGCCAGGACGGTGTCCGACGTCTCATGGGGTGACGCGGCGTGACCTCCCCGGCCCGTCACCTCGATCCGGAACTCGTCGACCGCCGCCATCATCGGCCCCGCCGTGAGGCCGACCATCCCGAGCGGAAGCGGCGTCCAGAGGTGGATGCCGAAGACGACGTCCGGGCGCGGGTCGGAAAGGACGCCGTCGGCGATCATCGACGTCGCTCCCCCGGTGCTCTCTTCCGCGGGCTGGAAGGCGAAAACGATCCGGCCGCGCTCCGGAGGATCCAGAAGCAGCAGATCGGCGGCCATGTCCAACGCGGCCACGTGACCGTCGTGCCCGCAGGCGTGCATCTTCCCGTTCGTCGCCGCGAAGGGGAGCCCGGTCCCCTCCGTGATGGGGAGCGCATCGAGATCGGCGCGGAGGAGGACGGTGCGTCCGGGGCGTCCCGTCTCCAGAACGGCGGCCACGCCCGTTCGCCCGAGGCCCGTCCGGACGGCCAGGCCGCGTGCGCGCATCCGGTCGGCGGCGAGGCCGGCCGTCTCGACCTCCTCGAAGGCGGTCTCGGGTCGCGCGTGAATCTGTCGGCGCAGGGCGACGGCGGCGCCCGCCAGGCGCGCCATGTCGTTCTCGAGGGGCTTCACGCGCCGATCATAGGCACGAATTGACGCGATAGGATGGCCCGGTGGGCGGGTCGAAGAGGATCTTCACCTTCGAGGAGGCGCGGCGGCTCCTCCCCGCCGTCCGCGAGCGGACCCAGAAGGCGCTGGACGCGCTCGCGGCGCTGGAGGACGGCGGAGGAGAGGAGCGGGGCGAGGCGCGCCGCCGCGCCGGGGGCGGAATCTTCGAGGCGTGGGTCCGCGACGTCGAAGCCCTGGGAATCGAGGTCAAGGGGCCGTGGCTCGTCGACTTCGACTCCGGCGCCGGCTACTACTGCTGGCGCTGGCCCGAAGAGTCGCTCGACTTCTACCACGGCTACGACGAAGGGTTCTCAGGCCGGGTCCGGATCCAGTAACTACCCCATCCCCAGCCGGCGCTTTCCCTCGGGCGTCATCATCTCCGCGCTCCAGGGCGGGTCCCAGACGACGGCGACCTCCGCATCCGTCACGCCGGGAAGGCTCGCGATCTTCTGCTGCGCGTCGGCGGCGATGGACGGTCCCATGCCGCAGCCCGGCGCCGTGAGCGTCATCTTCACCTCGACGCGGCACCCTCCCGCCGGGCGCGGCAGGAGCTTCAGGTCGTAGACGAGGCCGAGGTCGACGATGTTCACGGGGATCTCCGGGTCGTAGCAGCTCTTCAGCTCATTCCAGACGGCCTCCTCGGAGACCGGTCCCGCCGCGGCGGCCTTCTGTGACGCGGGGGCCTCGCGGGCGGACAGGCCGAGTGCGTCGGCGTCCCGGTCGGCGATCCGGTAGAGACCGTCCAGGGCGGGGCTCTGGACGGTGAAGGAGCCGCCGAGCGACTGCGTCACGACGACCGGCGTGCCGGCGTGGAGGAGAACCATCTCGCCGCTCGGGATGACGAGGGCGTGGCAATCGCGTTTCAGGGTGATGGTGTGGCTCATGGCGCTTTCGGCTCCCGCCTCTCCATTACGAGCCGGGAGCCGGCGAGGATGAGGGCGACGCCTTCGAAGACGACGCCCGTAGCGAAGGGCCCTGGCGGCCCGAAGCGGAGGAACGAGCTCGCACCCCAGAAGGGACCGACGATCCGCCCGAGCGCGGTCATCGACTGGAAGGTGCCGAGGACCTCCCCCTGCGCGGAAGCCTCCGTCCGGCGGGAGATCAACCCGGAGAGCGAGGGAATCGTGACGCCCCACCCGAGCGACAGGAAGGCGAGCGCGACGACGAGGGCGGGAAGGGTGTCGGTGCGGAGGAGCGCGACGAAGCCCGCGAGAAGGCAAGCGGCCCCGAGCGTGATGACGCGGAGTTCGCCCAGGCGCCTGACCAGGGGCCGGATCAGCCCTCCCTGGACGACCGTCGCGGCGATACCGACGCCCACGAAGGCCCAGGCGACGTGGGCCGGCGACGCGCCGAACCGCGAGGCGAGAAAGAGCGCGAAGGTCGCCTCGAATCCGGAGAAGGCGGTCGTTGCGACGAGGGCGAGGAGGAGGAACGCGGCGAGAGCCGGTTTCGCGAAAGCCTTGGCGAAGCCGCGGAAAGGAAGCGCGCTCCGCGCCGGGTCAGGGGGGCCCGCCGGGCGGGTCTCGGGGAGCGCGACGAGCGCCCAGAGGAAGGCGATCGTGGAGAGGCCCGCGGCGAAGAGACCGGGGCCGGCCTCGCCGAGGTGAACGGCGAGCCCGCCGAGGGCGGGGCCGAAGATGAAGCCGAGCCCGAAGGCCATGCCGATCAGCCCCATGCCGCGGGCCCGCTCCTCGGGCGGTGTCACGTCCGCGATGATCGCCTGCGCCGCGGCGATGTTCGCGCCGGTGACGCCGGCGAGCAGCCTCGAGACGAAGAGGCCCGTCAGGGTGTGCGCGAAGGCGAAGAGCAGGTAGCTGACGACGGTCCCCGCGAGGGAGACGAGGACGACGGGCCGCCGGCCGACGCGGTCCGAGAGGCGGCCCAGGAGCGGCGCGAAGATGAACTGCATGGCCGAGAAGCCGGCCATCAGGAGGCCGAGCTCCACAGGCGTCGGGTCGTGCGCCTTCGCATAGAGCGGCAGGAGCGGGATGACGATCCCGAACCCGATGAGATCGATGAAGACCGTCAGGAAGACGATGACGAGCGGAGAGAGCCGGGAGCGCGCCACGGGGTGCCGACTATAGACGGTGGGGTCCGAAGCGTCGGGCGGCCGCGTCCGGCCGCCCCGTGAACTCGCGATTCGCGCGGAGCGGGTCGGGAGAACCCGGCGTCCGGGTTCTCCCGGAACACTTCAGCTGAACGACTTCCCGCAGCCGCAGCCGCCGGTGGCGTTCGGGTTCTCGACCGAGAAGCCGGCCCCGCGGAAGTCCTCGACGAAGTCGACCGTGGCGCCCTGGAGCTTCGACGCGCTGGCCGGGTCGACGACGACTTCGATGTCGCGCGTCTTCACGACGTGGTCGGTCGGGCGCTTGTCGTCGAACGTGAACCCGTACTGGAAGCCGGAGCAACCACCCCCCTGGATGAAGACGCGGAGCGCCTTCCCGGCGGCTTCGGGCATCTTCGCGGCGAAGTCCTTCACCTTGTCGACGGCGCGGTCGGTGAGGGTGAGGACGAAGCCGCCGGCCGGCGCCGGCGCAGAACTGTTCTCCGTGAGGGTGGACGACATGGGCAACCTCCTCGGGCAGGCGGACCCCCCCGCCCGCTCCTCTTGTAGGATTTCCGCGCGGAGAAGTCAATCGGATGGGGTCCCGGTCGGGCGGGCCGGAAGCATGTCTCGGGCCACAGGATCTAGTGCCTCCTGATCACAAGCACACTACCGGTTGTATTTTCCACTTGAAATTCCGGAAGCGCCGGACTACCTTGAAAGACGTCCGCTAAATCCGGTTTTCCCGAGCGCACGAAGCGAGTGAAGGGCGGCTGTGTCCCCCGACGGCCCGAAGAGTCGACAGAAACGAGAGAGCGAAAGTGAGAGCTTCCGCATGAGCCGAGGCGAGCGAGAGACGAAGCCCCGCGAGACGACCGCGACGAGGACCCCGGCGGCCGGGACCGGCCTGACCGGCCTCACCTTCCGGCGCCTTTACACCGACGGCGTCACCTCGCCGTTCGACGCCATCGAGTGGGAGCTCCGGACCGCGGCGATCACGAACGAGAAGGGCGAGGTCTTCTTCGAGCAGAAGGACGTCGAGGTCCCGAAGTCCTGGTCGATGACGGCGACGAACATCGTCGCACAGAAGTACTTTCACGGGAGGGCCGGGACGCCGCAGCGCGAGCGCTCCGTCCGGCAGCTCGTCTCGCGCGTCGCGGACGCGATCACCGGCTGGGGGTGGAAGAAGGGCACCTTCCGGACCGCAGCCGACCGGGACGTCTTCTTCGACGAACTGACGCACATCCTCGTTCAGCAGATCGCCAGCTTCAACTCGCCCGTCTGGTTCAACGTCGGCGTCGAGCCGAAGCCCCAGGCGTCCGCCTGCTTCATCAACGCCGTGGGCGACTCGATGTCCTCGATCCTCGACCTCGCCAAGACCGAGGGGATGCTCTTCAAGTTCGGCTCGGGCACCGGCTCGAACCTCTCGAGCCTCCGCTCCTCGACCGAGTCGCTCTCCTCGGGCGGCATCGCGTCGGGCCCCGTCTCCTTCATGAAGGGGTTCGACAGCTTCGCCGGCGCCATCAAGTCCGGCGGCAAGACCCGCCGCGCCGCGAAGATGGTGATCCTGAACGTGGACCACCCCGACATCGAGGAGTTCATCTCCTGCAAGGCGAAGGAGGAGCGGAAGGCCTGGGACCTCATCGAGGCCGGCTGGGACGGCTCCTTCGGCGGCGAGGTCTACAGCAACGTCTCCTTCCAGAACGCCAACCACTCTGTCCGGGTGACGGACGCCTTCATGGAGGCGGTCGAGACGGGCGGCGCGCACACGACGCACGCCGTGACCACGGGCGAACCGCTCGGGACGTACGACGCCCGGAGCCTCTTTGAGAAGATGGCCGAGGCGGCGTGGATCTGCGGCGACCCGGGCATCCAGTACGACACGACGATCAACCGGTGGAACCCCTGCAAGGCGACCCACCGGATCAACGCCTCGAACCCCTGCTCGGAGTACATGTTCGTCGACGACTCGGCCTGCAACCTGGCCTCGCTGAATCTGCTGAAGTTCGCGCGGGAGGACGGCGGGTTCGAGATCGAGACGTTCCGGCACGCGGTGGACATCGTCTTCGCGGCGCAGGAGATCCTCGTCGACGAGGCCTCCTACCCGACGGCCGCCATCGAGAAGAACTCGCACGACTTCCGCCCCATCGGCCTCGGCTACGCCAACCTCGGCGCGCTCCTCATGTACAACGGCCTCCCCTACGACAGCGACGAGGGGCGCCACTACGCCGCGGCGGTGACGAGCCTCATGCACGGGCAGGCCTACCTGACCTCCTCGAAGCTCGGGGCCGAGCTCGGGCCTTTCGCCCACTACGCCCCGAACCGCGACGCGTTCCTCGAGGTCATCGGCATGCACCGGGACGCGGCGTACGCCGTACCCCGGAGCGGCGTTCCGAAGGACCTCCTCGAGGCGCAGCGCGCCGTGTGGGACCTGACGCAGGAGTCGGGGCGCCAGCACGGCTTCCGAAACGCGCAGGCGACCGTCCTCGCCCCGACCGGGACGATCGGCTTCATGATGGACTGCGACACGACCGGCGTGGAGCCGGATCTCGCCCTCGTGAAGTACAAGAAGCTCGTCGGCGGCGGGACGATCAAGATCGTCAACAACACCGTCCCGCACGCGCTCCTCCGGCTCGGTTACGACGAGGCCGCGACGAACGCCATCGTCAACTGGATCGACGAGAAGGGGACGATCGAAGGGGCACCGGGGCTCAAGGGAGAGCACCTCCCCGTCTTCGACTGCGCCTTCAAGGCCGTCGGCGGGACGCGTTCCATCGCCCCGATGGGCCACGTCCGGATGATGGCGGCCGTCCAGCCCTTCCTGTCCGGCGCGATCTCGAAGACCGTGAACCTCCCCCCCGACGCCTCGGTCGAGGAGATCGAGAACGTCTACCGCGAGGGGTGGAAGCTGGGCCTCAAGGCCATTGCGGTCTACCGCGACGGCTGCAAGCGGACCCAGCCCCTCAACACGGCGGCCTCGAAGAGCGACGACGCCGTGAAGGGGAAGAGGGGGACGGCCGCCCCCGCGGCGGCGCCGGCCCCGGCGGCGGCCGCCCCGACGACCCCCCGGCGCCGGAAGCTTCCGGACGAGCGCCGCGCCATCACGCACAAGTTCTCCGTGGCCGGTCACGAGGGGTACGTCACCGTCGGGCTCTACGAGGACGGGACGCCGGGCGAGATCTTTCTGACGATGGCCAAGGAGGGCTCGACGATCTCCGGCCTCATGGACGCCTTCGCCACCGCGATCTCGCTGACGCTCCAGTACGGGGTCCCGCTCGAGGCGCTCGTCGAGAAGTTCAGTCACATGCGGTTCGAGCCGGCCGGCTACACGAAGAACCCGGAAATCCCGATCGCCAAGAGCCTCGTCGACTACATCTTCCGGTGGCTCGCCTCGAAGTTCCTTTCGGCCGACCTCAAGGAGCGAGCCGGCGTGGTCGCCCGGGAGGCGCCGGCCGCCCCCGCCCTCGGAAACGACGCGGGTCCGCGCTCCGCGGTCCTCGAGCCGGTGCCGGCCGAGAAGGCGGCGGCCATCAGCGCCGCCGTCGCCACGGTGGCCACGGCGCCGAAGGCCGAAACCGCCGAGGCGCGGCCGATCGGCTTCGCCGCCCCGGCCGGGGAGCCGGTTCGTGCCCCGGTGACGTTCCAGAACAGCGCCGACGCCCCGAGCTGCCACGAGTGCGGGAGCATCATGGTGCGGTGCGCCGCCTGCTACAAGTGCATGAACTGCGGCGCGACGAGCGGTTGCAGCTGATATGAACCGGGCGGAACCGGCAGGCTGCCGGTTCCCCCGGACCCCCTCCGGCTTCCCCGACCGAAGCGATACTCTGAGAGGATGACGGAAGCGAAACGGCCGCTCGGACGAGCGGCCGTTCTCTTCGGGCTCTTCGTCGCCCTGCAGACGTTCGTTCTGCTCGCCCGGAGGGACCGGTGGGACGTTCTCTTCTTCTTCTCGCGGGAGACGGCGCTGCTCGTGGCGCTTCTCTGGTCGCGGAACGCGGGCCTGGCCGCCGCCGCCGGTCTTCTGGCCGGATGGATCCTCCGCCGGACCTTCGAGGGACCGGGAGGCGATGCGACCGACGGGAGGGGGCTTCACGCGGGACCGGGAGGGACCGCGCTCCTGCTTCTCGTCGCGGCGGCGGGCGTCCCCCTCCGATGGATCGCCGCCGACCTCGTCCCGCCGGGTCTCTGGGTCGACACGCTCTACGAGACGCTTCCCGCCCTCAGAGAGCCCGCACGGCACGCGTGGGCGGGAGCGACCCCCCTCGTGACGGGGGGAGAGACGCACGAGGTGATCTCGAACTCCTATCTGCTCCTCGCGCGGGCGGTGTACGGCCTCTTCGGCCGGACCGAGCTCGGCGTCCTCGCGGTCTCGGCCCTTCCGGGCTGTCTCATTCCAGCCGCGGTCTGCTGGCTGGCGGGGGAACTCTACGGACGCCGGGCCGCTCTCTTCTCCCTCGCTCTGGCGGGGGTCGCGAGCTGGCCGCTCATCGTCTCCCGATGGGGCTCCGTCGCCGCCCTGAACGTTCCCCTCGTCCTCGGAGCTGCAGCGGCCACCCTGGCGGCGCGCCGGACCGGCCGGGCGGCCTTTGCGGCGCTGGCTGGCGGCGCGGTCGGCCTCTCCCTTCACACGCACACGGCGGCCTGGGCCGTCGCGCCGGCCTTCGCCCTCTTCACGATCGGGGCGCTTCGCCGGAAGGCGGCCCGGAAGCTCGTCCTCGTCGGCTGGCTCGTCGGGGGCCTGACCGCAGCCCCGTTCGTGGTCCCGCTCCTCTCCGATCTGTCGCGCCTCGGCGGACACGTCCGGGATGTCCATCTCGGG
>Ga0335084_10007558_pt1 | contig 10800 bp, 7 predicted proteins | sample Lox_Sample_44_FD_206721 | JGI IMG/M metagenome (GOLD analysis project Ga0335084, IMG submission 206721) | Soil microbial communities from Loxahatchee National Wildlife Refuge, Florida, United States - Lox_Sample_4.4 | ecosystem: Environmental > Terrestrial > Soil > Wetlands | place: USA: Florida...
AACGCCGGTCTCGTGCACCGACAACGACCGATGCAACGGCGAAGAGATATGCAATCCGGCGACCGGCGCCTGCATGCCGGGCACGCCGCCCGACTGCAACGACGGCAACGTCTGCACCGCCGACAGCTGCGATCCCGTGGCGGGGTGTCTCCACAACAAGGTCCTGAACTACAACGGCTGCTCGCTGAACCAGATCGATCAGATATTCCTGACGCTCTACCAGAACGTCCGGGGAGCCCCGATAGGGTCGTTCTCCTCCGAGAAGATTCGCGCCCGCATGCTGTCGACCGTCGACACGATCCGTCGCAAGCTGGAGCCCGCGATCTCGGGTGCGACGCAGAGCAAGCGTCCGATTCGCGCGGCGCTGAAGAAGGCCAACACGCTCGCGAACCGCATCTTGCAACTGGAGGCCAAGGGTAAGATCGTGCCGGCGCTGGCGGACACCCTCAGCCCACTCGTGGTCCAGGCGATCAACCTCCTGGCCGCTCTGCTCTGACCCGATGACTACCTCGCAATCGACCTTCCCGGCGTCATCCTCGTTCGTCCGTGCGGCGCGCCTGCTCCTCGTGACGCTCGTCGCGGCGCGGCTCGGCACCGGAATCGCGGCCGCCTGCACGACGGACGCCGAGTGCAGCGACGGCAACGGCTGCAACGGCATCGAGACGTGCGTGGCGAGCGTCTGCCAGCCGGGCACTCCGCTCAACTGCCAGGACGTCAATCCGTGCTCGGTCGACTCCTGCGATCCGACCCTGGGAGTCTGCCGGCACGTCGCTCTGCCGGACGGGTCGTCGTGCGGCGGCACCATCTGCACCGGCCTCGCCGTCTGCATGGGCGGACTGTGCAAGCCCGGCACCGGCCTCGACTGCAACGACGGCATCGTATGCACGGCCGACACCTGCGACCCGGTCACGGGGTGCCAGCACACGCCCATCCCGAACGGCGGGGCGTGCAGCGACGGCGACCCCTGCAACGGGACCGAGACCTGCCAGGCCGGCGTGTGCACGCCCGGTACGCCGCCCACCTGCGACGACGGAAACGCCTGCACGCAGGACAGCTGCGTCACCCCGGCCGGCTGCCAGCACACGCCGGTGGCCAACGGCATCCCGTGCTCCGACGGCAACGCGTGCAATGGCGCCGAGACGTGCCAGGCCGGCGTCTGCTCCCCCGGCTCACCGCTCAACTGCAACGACAACAATCCCTGCACCATCGACGGATGCAATCCGACGACGGCCTGCACCCACGTCCCCGGTGTCGACGGCACGAGCTGCAGCGACGGCAGGCTCTGCAACGGCGTCGAGCAGTGCCTCGCGGGCATCTGCCGCCCCGGGATTCCCGCCCCTGACGGCACCCCCTGTCCCGATCAGGACCTGTGCAATGGGACCGAGGTCTGCAAGACCGGCGCCTGCGTCGCGGGCCCGCCGCTCGACTGCGGCGACGGCGACGCGTGCACGACCGACGGCTGCACCGGGGCCGGGGTCTGCACGCACGCGCCGTTCGTCTGCGACGACGGCAACCCCGACACGACGGACGCCTGCGACGCCTCGGCGGGGTGCAAGTTCGATGCGCCGCTTCCCGGGCAGCTGCTCAGCCTGAAGGCCAATCCGTTGAGCGCCGTGGCGACCAAGGTCCGCCTGGTGGTACGCAAGGCGCCGACGCTGATGGCGTCGCCGGTCGCGGGCGGCTCCAACGACCCGATCCTCGGGGGCGGCAGCCTCCGCATCGTCAGCGCCGCGCTGGGCTTCGACCGCACGTATCCGCTGCCGGCGAGTCACTGGACCTACGTCGGCAGCGCGACGCGTCCGGTCGGGTTCCAGTACAACGACCGGCACCAGGCCGCCGGCCCGTTCACCAAGGTGCTCCTCCGTGGCGGCGGGTCGCTGATCGCCGTCGCCAGGGGGCCGGGGCTGACGCTGACGCTTCCCGGCGTGCCGGCGCCGGTGGATGTCGTCGTCTCGCTCGGGCGGACTCGCTACTGCCTCACGTTCGGCGGCCAGACCGGGTTCCGGCTCAACCGGGCGTTCACCGCCAAGAGCGCGCCGGCGCCCGCGGCGTGCCCCTGACCCGGGAGCCCGACCCAAGCCTCGCTCCCGTCGCCCCGCGGCCGATCGCCGGCGCCTGGCGCTCGACCACGGGACTCGGTCCGGAGTCTCGGGTCGGACTCCCAGCGGCCGTCGATGCTTGCGCGGCCTCCGCGCCGCTGCGATACCGCTGCCCGGAGGACGACACGTGAGCGAGCTGCGCGACGCTGTACTGGTAGCCTACGTCCGGACGCCATTCGGGCGCGCCGATCCGAAGCGCGGGGTCTTTCGCTCCGTGCGCTCCGACGACCTGGCGGTCGCCGTCCTCCACGCGGCGCTCGCGCGCGCCGGCGTCGCCGCGGACGACGTCGACGGCGTGATCCTCGGCGCCGTGGAGATGATGGGCGAGCAGGCGCATCCCGGCACCAGCATCCCTTTCCTCGCGGGCTTCCCCGACCACGTCGTCGGGCTGAGCCTGGAGCGCGCCTGCACGACCGCCATGATGTCGGTGCACGTCGCCACGATGCAGGTCCAGTGCGGGCTCGCCGAAGTCGTCCTCGCGGGCGGCCTCGACAGCATGACGCACTTCCGGATCCCGACGATCAAGGATGGGATGAACATGGAGGACGTCATCAAGGAAGGCGGGCACATGCTCGCCGCGATGAACCCGAATCCCAGGCTGTTCGAGCGCGTGAATCCGATCGAGCTGAACGGCGGCCAGGGGGCCGAGCTGCTCGCCGACCGCTTCGGCATCGATCGCCCGGCGATGGACCGCTGGGCGCTCCAGAGCCACCAGCGCGCGGTCGCGGCCCGCGCCCGGCTGCGCGAGGAGATCGTCCCGGTCCAGGGCCTCGACCTCGACGGCAACCCCGTCCTCGTCACCGACGACCAGGGCCCCCGCGCCGACACCACGTACGAGCGCATCGCCGCGCTCGCACCGGTCTATCGCCCCGACGGCAAGATCACCGCCGCCAGCTCCTCCGGCCAGGCCGACGGCGCCGCGGTCTGCGTGGTCATGTCGGCCGATGCCGCCCGCCGCCGCGGCCTCCGCCCGCTCGCCCGCATCCACACCATCGCCACCGGCGCGTGCGCCCCGACCGACCTCATCTACTCCGCCATCCCGGCCACGCATCGCGCCCTCGAGCGCTCGGGGCTGCCCATCTCCGCCATGGAGGTGATCGAGGTGAACGAGGCCTTCGCGTGCGCGCCGCTCGCGCTGATGCGGGAGTTCGGCGTCACCGACGCCGCGCACGTCAACCCGAACGGGGGCGCGTGCGCCCTCGGGCATCCGGTCGGCGCCTCGGGCGCGCGGCTCGTCGGCACGACCGCGCTCGAGATGCGCCGGCGCGGCGCGCGCTACGGCCTCGCCACGATCTGCGGCGGCATGGGCCAGGGCGCCGCCACCGTCCTGGAGGCCGTCGCCTGACGGCGACGCCGGCGGCGGACGACCGCGACCGTGGCTGACCCGACGCCGCTCGACTTCTTCGCGGTGGTGGAGTCGCAGCGCGCGATCCGCCGCTTCCGGCCCGATCCCGTTCCCGACCACGTCCTCCACCGCATCCTGGAGGCGGCGACCCGCGCCCCGTCGGCACGGGGCGCCGAGCCCTGGTTCTTCGTCGTGGTACGTGACCCCGCGCTCCGCGCCCGGATCGCGGCCGCTTATCTCCGAGCGTGGGAAGCGGCCCGCACCATCACCGAGCAGGCCGACCTCGACGCCGACGTGAAGGGGAGCCCGCACTACGCCCGCATGATGCGCGGGGTCGACGCCCTCGCCGAGCACCTGGGCACGGTGCCGGTGCTGATCGCGTGCTGCCTCGATCACCGGCAGCTCGGGCCGATCGCGGCCCCCGACGGGACCCTCCGGTCGCCGTGCGCCGCCTACGCGTCGATCTTTCCGGCGGTCCAGAACCTGCTGCTCGCGGCGCGCGCCCTCGGCCTCGGCACGACGCTCACCACCCTCCACCGCGGCTTCGAGGACGATCTCGCCGCCACGCTCGCGATCCCGGCGCAGGTCGAGGTCGCCGCGCTGATCCCGCTCGGCTACCCCGCCGACCGCTTCGGTCCGACGCGGCGCAAGCCGGTCGAGGCGGTCGCGTTCCTCGACGGCTGGGGACGTCCCCTGCCCCCGCGCTGAGCGCGTCTCAGGGCGTACAGGTCAGCAGCAGCGCATCGCGGTCGGACTGCCCGGCGCTCGGCGTCACCTTGGTGCGGATGGAGAGCTTGGTTCGTCCGACCGGCACGTCGAGGTCCATGCGACCGGTGCAGCGTTCGCCCGGCCCCACCGGGAGCGGAACCGCGCCGAGCTTCTGGAGCAGCACCTGGCGCGCCGCCGCGTCCGTCGCCTTCGCGTTCGCGTTCGGCTTGGTGAGCGTCACGTTCGTGATGACCGAGGCGGGACATCCGAGCGCCGGCGCGTCGCCGCCGAGACACGCCCAGACGTGGTAGCGGCAGCGGCCGGGCGTGGGATCGAAGTCGCAGGTGGGGTCGCCGTCGCGGCACGGCTGCTTGGTGGTGGGCTTCCCCTTGCGGTCGAGGGCGACCGTGCCCTCGTCGATCGACCACTGGAGCTCGCAGTCGGTCCTCTTCGAGCCGCCGCCGGGAATGCGGTTCGCCGGCGGCACTTCCGTGCAGGTCGCGTCGCAGCGGTCCCCGGGGGTGCCGTTCAGGAGCCCGTCGTCGCACTGCTCACCGCACTGGAGGACGCCGTCCCCGCACGTCTCCAGGCGGCAGCTCGCCGAGCAGCCGTCGCACGACGCGTTGTTGCCGTCGTCGCATTCCTCGCCGAGCTCGACGCGCCCGTTGCCGCAGAACGCGAAGTTCGGGGAGCAGGTGAGCTGGAGGCGATTGCTGCGGAGCCGATGCCCGCCGGCGTCGGTGACGGCGACCGAGAGCACCCGCTTGCCGGCGAGCCCCGGCGGATGCGGGACGCGGATCGCCAGCGGCGCGGTGCAGTCGTTCGGTCGCGGATCGGGCACGCCCGCCTGCACGAGCGTGCTCCCCGACGTGATCGTCACCCCGAGCGTGCCGAGGGCGCCCACCACCAGCGTGGCCTGCGTCTGCTCGAGCGCGTCCTTGGGACGGAGCGGGCTCGGGTGCTTCAGGTTGACCGCGGTGATCGCCTGCGCGTGGCAGCTCGGAAGCCGCTCGTCCTGGACGCCGAGACAGGCCGCGATCCGGAAGGTGCACGTTCCGTCGTTCGCGTTGTCGAAGTCGCAGCTCGGGTCGCCGTCGTAGCAGAGCTGGCTGTTGCTCGGGAAACCGTTCAGCAGCGGCACGCGGGGATTGGCGATCGACCACTCGAAGAGACACCCGCTGGTCCCGTGGGTCGCGCCGGCCACCAGACGCGTGCCGCTCACCAGCTTGCACTCGGCATCGCACCGTCGCCCCGGCGCGCCGTTGTTGCTTCCGTCGTCGCATTCCTCGCCGCATTCGACGACGCCGTTCCCACAGCCCTCGATGCGGCACGTCCGGGAGCAGCCATCGCAGGCCGTCGTGTTGCCGTCGTCGCACTCCTCGCCGGCCTCCTGGAAGCCGTTCCCGCACACGGCGCCGGTGATCTGGCAAGGCGGCAACGCCGGGTTCAGCGTGATCACGGGCGCGGGGGAGATGACGCTGCTGCCGGAGAGGATCGGCGGATGCGCCGGGTCGCGGTACTGGAAGTCGTTGGCGCCTCCGACGCCGCTCGCCACCGACCCCGACACCTTGAGCTGCCCGCTCGCCAGCATCGTGTTGCGCCCCACCAGGCCGGTCGACGCCAGTCGCCCGCCCGACTGCACGTCGAGGTTGCAACCCGACACGGCGACCGAGCCCGCGACCGACCCCGTGTCCGCGCTGGCGTGGACGTTGGCCGTCACGGCGACGTCCTGCCCGCTGATGTCGATGTCGCCGCCGCCGTCCCCGTCCCCGACACCGTCGGCGTTGATCTCCTGCGTGACGCGCGCCGTCGTCCCGCCCGAGGCGAACATCGATCCGCCGCCGCAGGAGCCGCCGCTCACGTCGATGAGACCGAGCTGGAGGCTGCCGTTGGCGGCGAACGACACGTCGCCGCCGCAGCCGTCGATCCCCGGATCGTTCACCAGGAACGCCCCGCTCTGGACGAGGTTGCCGCTCGCCTGCACGTCGACGCTGCCCCCTTCGCCGTCGGGCGCGCCGCCGGTGAGCGTGACGGCACCCACGAGGGTCACGTCGCCGTCCGAGATGACCGAGAAGTCGCCACCGCTGCCGCCCCCTTCGTCGATGCTGCCGACCGCCTTGCCGTTCACCTGCCCCGTGATCTGCACCGGGCCGCCGGCGTCCCACGACACGAAGCCACCGTCACCCGAGAGTCCGCCGCCGCTCACGTCGAGCTTTCCCGCGCTGACGATGGCGCCGCCCGCGTTCAAGTCGATGGAGCCGCCGCCGATCTCGCCGCCCGCCGCGTCGATGGTCTGGTTGATGGTGAGCGCGCCGCCCGCGTTGATCGTGACCGATCCGCCGGCGCCCTGATCGCCGCTGCTGACGTCCGTCAGGCCCGAGATCGTCACGTCGCCGCCCGCCGTCGCGTTGATGGTGCCCCCGCTCCCGGGCGGCGTGGAGGCCTTGGAGGTGAGGAGCCCGGTGAGCGTGATGGTCGTGCCTGCCGTCAGGTCGATCTCACCGGCCGCCGAGGGCGCCGACGCGTCGATCCGTCCCTGCGACGTGGTGTTGCCGTCGATGGCGATGTCCTGGATGGTGTTGATCGTGACCAGCGCGCCGTTCGGGTCCCCCTTTCCCAGGATGGCGCCGCCGATCTCGACGTGGACGCTGCGGGCGAGGATCGTGAGCGACCCGGTGGTGACCGCGAGGCTCGCGCGGTTCTTCACGTCGAGGGCGCGCGAACCCAGGTCGATGACCGAGTCCGGCGTCAGCACGATGTCGGTGGTGATCACGCAGGGGTCCGCAACCACCGAGCAGAGGTCGGCAGCGACCGTCGCCTGCACCGGCGTGGGACGCAGGTCCGCCAGCACGGCACACATGAACGCGAGCACGACGGCGATCCGTGGCATGCAGCCTCCCCCCCTGGTTCAGTGGCCTATCTAGCACGGACGTCGCGCGCGGGGCGAGGCAAAACGACATCGGACGCGGCTCGCCTTGACCTTCGGAGAGGCCGCTCGTAGGGTCGCCGCGATGACGGAGCCGCGCCCGATCGCGCCTGGCCTGCTCGGGAACGGACCGCACGGTCCGACTTTGGTCGTAGGCCGCTGCGTCGAATGTGGACGACTGCACTTCCCCGCGGGCCCGGCATGCCCCTACTGCTCCGCCGCGCCGTGCGTCGCCGGCGAGGTCGGACCGGCGGGCCGTCTCTGCCTCTTCACCGTGGTGTCGAACCGGCCGCCGGGCTACCCGGGCCCGCTGCCCTACGGATTCGGCGTCGTCGAGATGGACGGCGGGCTCCGCGTGATCACGCGGCTCACCGAGTCCCGGCTCGATCGGCTCCGCCCCGGACTTCCGATGCGGCTGGTGATCGAGCCGCTCTTCACGGACGACGCGGGGCGCCCCGTCCTCGCCTGGGCGTTCGCCCCCGAGCCGACCGCATGAGACCGGTCTACGTCACCGGCGTCGGACTGCATCCCTTCGGGCGCTTCGCGGATTCGACCGTGACCGCGCTCGGCGCCGCTGCGGTACGGGCGGCGCTCGCGGAGGCCGGCGTCGCCCGGGGCGGGTTCCAGGCGGCGTTCTGCGGCACCGTCTACAGCGGCGTCGCCGCCGGCCACAAAGTGCTGACGTCGCTCGGACTGTCCGGCGTTCCGATCGTCAACGTCGAGGCCGGGTGCGCGAGCGGCGGCGCCGCGCTGGCGCTCGGTGCGGGGCAGATCGCGAGCGGGCGCGCCGACACGGTGCTGGTCTTCGGGATGGAGAAGATGCCGCGCGGAATCATCCGCTCGAGCTTCTTCGAGCCCTGGCGCGAGGAGGCCGGCCTGGCGGCGACGCCGGCCTATTTCGCGCTCCGCGCCCAGCGCCTCATGTTCGAGAGCGACGTCTCGGTGCGCGACCTGGCGCAGGTGTCGGTGAAGAACCATCGCCACGGCGTCCACAACCCGAACGCCATGTACCGGAAGCCGATCTCGCTCGACGAGGTCCTGGCCTCCCCGGTCGTCTGCCCGCCGCTCCACCTCCTGATGCTCTGCTCCCCGAACGAAGGCGGCGCGGCGGTGGTGCTCTCCTCGACGCCGGCGGGCGCCGGGTCGGTGCGGCTCGCCGCGGCGCAACTCCGCTCCCACCTCGCGGGTTCGGTGCTGGGCGAGCACACGCCGCTCTCCGGCCTCGCCGACGACGGCGTCCCGACCCCCACCGAGATGGCGGCGCGCGCCGCCTACGACGAGGCCGGCGTCGGCCCCGAGGACCTCGACGTCGTCGAGCTCCAGGACACCGACTCGGGCCGCGAGATCCTGTCGGCGGAGGAGCTGGGTGTCTGCCCGCGCGGGGGCGGCGGGCGGTGGGTGCGCGACGGCGGCGGCGAGATGGGCTCCGCGCTGCCGGTGAATCCGAGCGGCGGATTGCTCTCGAAGGGCGAGCCGCTCGGGGCATCGGCGCTCGGGCAGGTCGTGGAGCTGGTATGGCAGCTCCGCGGCGCGGCCGGGGCGCGACAGGTGCCCGACGCCACCGTCGCCCTGGGCCACACCGTCGGGCGTGGCGCCAACGCGTGCGTCGTGATCCTCACGCGCTGATCACGACTCGTCGTCGCCGTCGAGCGCGTCGCCGTCGTCGCGCGGCGACGGCTCCACCGCGGGCTGCCCGTCGGAGGCCTCGCAGCGGACCAGCACGAGATCCTCGAGGTGCGCCGAGTGCAGCGTCCCGCGCAGCCGTTCGGTGCAGGCGGTGCGTTCGCGGAGGCGCTCCCACCGCGGCGCCGGGAGCACGTGCCAGCCGCCGCCGAGCGTCCCGCCTGCCGGACGCTCGAGCGGCACGTGTCGCTCGACGTAGAACAGGAAGGGGATCACGTCCGACGACGCCACCATCCCCAGCCGCTCGCCCGGCGGGACTTCGCGCGCGACTGCGCGCGCGAACGGCTGCACCGAACGCTGCGCCGCGCGCTCCGGTCCGACGACGTCCCCCGCGAGGACCGCCGCCGCCGCGACCAGCGCCGCCGCCCCGAGCATCGCCCGGCTCCAGCGGGCGCGCCCGAGCGCCTGCGCCGTGACGATCGCCGCGGCACATCCGATCACCGCGAGCAGCCCCACCTCGATCCGCGCCGCCGCCGCGGCCCGCACGATGCCGTCGACGTCGACGTCGTTCCGCGCCGCCAGGGCTCGCAGCGACGCCGGAACCACGCCGCGGGCGAGCGCCTCCCCGGCGATCCCCAGGCCCGCGGCGACGACCGCCGCCGCGCTCGCGAGGCCGCGCGCGACCCGGACGAGCCGCCCCGCCGGGGCCGCCCGCCGGATGACGTCGGCAAGCCACCATCCCACCAGCAGCGCCAGCGCCGGCCGGAGCGGGAGGATGTACGCGACCCGCTTGAGCGGCGCCGCCGAGAAGAACAGGAACACGACGCCCGCCCACCAGAGACACTGCCGGCGCTCGCGCGTCCCGCGCCATGCCGCCGCCACCGCCCATGGCAGCAGCAGCGTCCACGGAAGCCCGGCCAGGAACAGCGGCCCGACGAAGAACAGCGGCGAGCGATACGGGATGCGCGTGCCGCCGAGCAGCGCCTCTCCGTTCTCCGAGAGGATCTGCTTGGCCACGAACGGCATCCCCCGGTCGAGGTACGCGAGCCAGTACCAGCCGCCCGCGAGTGCCACGAACAGCAGCACCGGGACCGGCCGCACCAGACGGAAGAGCGTCCGTGGATCCCGCTCGCTCACCGCGAGCGCCACCGCCGTCATCCCGACGACCGCCGGCCCCACCGGCCCCTTCGCCAGCATCGCCCAGGCGAGCCCGACGGCGAGCGCGAATCCCGGGAGCCCCGCGGCGCCTCCGCGTCGCCAGGCCGCGGCGAGCGCGATCTGCGCGGCGACGATGCCGGCGAGCAGCGTCATGTCGACGCGGCCGTTGCCGCCCTCGCGCAGGAACTGCGGCGTGGTCGCCAGCACGAGGCCCGCCGCGGCCCCGACCAGGTCGCCGCCCCAGGCGACGCCGGCCGCGTAGACCATCGCCACGATCACGCCGGCGAGCACCGCCGACGGCGCGCGCAGCGTCCGCGGCGTCACGTCGCCCCCGGCGAGTCGGGAGCCCGCGGCGATCAACCAGTGGAACATCGGCGGCTTGGACGGCACCACGGTGCCGTTCCAGAGCGGCAGGATCCAGTCGCCGGTCGCGAGCATCTCGCGCGCCACCAGCGCCTCGCGCGCCTCGCCTCCCTGGTAGACCTCGGCGTCGATGCCGCGCGCGGCGAGGAAGACCGCGAGTGCCAGCAGCGCGACCGCGGTGCCGAGCCGTCGCATCGTCACTTCTCGCGCGCCGCCGGCCAGCCGCCGGACCGACAGGCGACGGCTTCGCCCCGGCGGCGCCGCGTGTGCTCGATCACGTGCCCCGCCACGTCGACCGCACGCACGTCGATCGCGGTCGGGCCGACGTCGATGCGCAGGAAGTGCGTGAGCGATTCGACGCGCGCGAAGTTCGGGCCCGCGGCCGGGGGATCGAGGTTCCGCCCGCCGCCGCCGCTGATCATCTCGAGCACGCTGGCGCCGTCGACGTAGGCGCACGCCGGCTCGGCGCGCGCGTAGAGATGCACGTGCCCCGCCAGCACCAGGTCCGCCTTCCCGGCCTCCAGCAGCGGCTCGACGCTGTCGCGGAGCCCGCGCGTCACCGACTTGGAGCCGAGCAT
>Ga0335084_10007559_pt1 | contig 10799 bp, 11 predicted proteins | sample Lox_Sample_44_FD_206721 | JGI IMG/M metagenome (GOLD analysis project Ga0335084, IMG submission 206721) | Soil microbial communities from Loxahatchee National Wildlife Refuge, Florida, United States - Lox_Sample_4.4 | ecosystem: Environmental > Terrestrial > Soil > Wetlands | place: USA...
GCGGCCTTCGGCACGAGCGTTGCCGGCTGGGCCTGCGTCGCCGGAGTGACCTTCTCGTTGTCCTCGCGCAGAAACGTCACCTTCACGCCCATGTCCGGCAGCAGTCTGGGGTCGAGCTGCTTGAAGGCGATGCGCACGAGCACCGTCGCCTTCTGCCGGTCGGCGGCCGGAACGATCGTGATCACGCGCGCGGGAATCTGCCAGTCGGGGTACGCGTCGAGAACAGCGGTGACGTTCTGACCGGGCTTGACGCGGTTGATGTAGCTCTCGTTGACGTCGACCTCGATCTCGAGCGAGTGCATGTCGACGATCGTGCAGATGCCCGTGCGCGTGAAGCCGCCGCCCGCCGAGACGGGGGAGACCATCTCGCCGGGCTGCGCGTCCTTCGAGATCGCGATGCCGCTGAACGGCGCGCGAATGATCGTGTTGTCGAGGTCGGTCTGCTGAAGATCGACCTGGCGATCGGCGACGATGACCATCTTCTGGAGCTGAAGGATCCGCGCCTCGGTGCCGTCGACATCGGCTTTCGACTGATCGACGTCGGCCTGCGTCCCGAAGCCCTCCTTCACGAGCTGCAGGAACCGGTTGTACGTAATCTTGGCCTGGTCGAGGTGGACTTCGTTTTCGCGCACCGCGCGTCGCGTCGCTTCGGCTTGCGCCTGGGCCAGCGCCAGCGCGGCCTTCGGCATCGCATCGTCGAGCCGGGCGAGGATCTGGCCTTCCTTGACGGCCATCCCTTCCTCGACGTTGACCTCGATGACCTTGCCGGTGACTTTCGACGAGACCGTGGCCCGACGCCGGGCGGTCACGTAGCCGGACGCGTTGAGGACGGCGGCCTGCGTGCCGGCTGCGCGTTCGGTGACGGACGCGGCGGTGACTTCGAGCGGACGCTCCCGGGTCAGCCAGCGCCAGGCGCCCGTCGCGCCCGCCGCGAGGATCAGCAGGAGCACGACCCAGCCGACCCACCGGCGGGAAGGCCGTTCGGGTTCGCGCTCGATGCGCAGCGCGGCGAGGTCGTCCTTGAGCTCAGCCATCGGTGGCGCTTTTTGCCTTCTGCCTTCTGACCTTTGACCTTGGGCACCCTGGGGGGCCTCTCCGGGCCGGCCCAGGACCGGGGGATATCCCGCCAGTATAGTCAAAGGGAACTGACGAGGGAGGTCACACCCTCGGTCCGCCCTGTCGGCGAATGGAGGCATGGCCCCGGCGGATAAGGGAAAGCTAGAAGTTAGAAGCCAGAAGAGGTTCTTATTCCCTGACCACCCGAATCTGCGCCTTCCCGTCGTCCACGTCGATGGACACGTCGCCGACCTGGCTGAGCAGCGTGTCGAGCTGGGCCGCGTCGAACTGGCTCGAGTCGATGTCGAGGCCGCCCACCTTCAGGCGCGACCAGCGGCCCCAGCGGTCGTCGTTGAACCGAAGCAGCGAGCCAAGCTTCAGCCCGCTCTTGAGGATGCTGGCGGGGACGCGGATCTTGACGTTTTTCTCGCGCATCCCGTCATGCGCGGGCCTGATGATTTCGACTCTGAGGTACTTGCCCGTGCCGGCGGCGAGGGGTGGCGCGCCGCCTGCCGGCGCGTCGGCGTCGGAGAGCGCCGCGAGCAGCTTGTCCGCTTCGTCGGCCGTGATCTTGCCCCCGGCCAGCATGTCGAGAATACGCCGGCGATGTTCACTCATTTTTCACCTCCGGGGGCTTTGCCCCGCGGACCCCCTACGCGCTCACTCGCGGGGGCCCCTCATTCCCCGCTCCGTTCGCGCGGCTCGCTCGCACGACTCGCTCGCGGAGATTCCCTGTCGCGCTTTCCACGAGGCGCGAGCTCCTCAATGGCCTGGGCACCAGTCAGCTCGCCGCGTTCGAGGCGGTCGAGAATGGCGGTAATTGGCGACTCGACATCAGCCTCAGACGGCTCCACGTCCACGAAAGGCAGGGCCGCCGCGATGCGATTCAGCCGGTTCTTGACGGTGGGGTAGCTGACCCCGAAGAGCTGCTCCATCTGCTTGATGGAGCCATGCGACCGGACAAACGCCGCGACAAAGACCTGGTCTTCTGCGGGCAGGACGGCCAGAGCCGGCGGCGTAAATCGGCCCTCGATGGCGATGTCCTGGTTGACCAGGCGGACGCGTTCGATTTCGAACAGGCTACCAGAGGTCAGGCGAGTGAGGGCTTCCCAGTCCAAAGCCATGATTTTTCTTTCGCAATCATAACCGTTGGACGAATAAAGTCAATTAACAGTTCAATAATATTAATATCGGCTACCGTCCCGGCACCCCCATCCAGGTGCGGGTCAGGTAGTCGTTCATTCCCAGGCCAAAAAGAATCAGCAGCCACAGCAGGCCTGAGACCACGACGACCTTCGTCAGCGGCGTGTTGTACCTGACGCCCATGAAGATGAGACAGACGAGCGAGGCCTTGGTCACGGCAATCCCGAGGGCGATCGGCGTGTTGAGCGCGCCGAAGTCCCTCGACGCGGCGAACACGGTCAGCCCCGTGCCGATGAGCAGCGCGACGAACACCATGACGTAGGTGCCAACCGAAACGATGGGGGCGTGACCGGACGAAGACGACATGGCAGCCTCAGACTCCGAAGTGGTAGCCCAGCAGGTAGAGCAGTGGGAACAGGAAGATCCAGACGATGTCGACGAAGTGCCAGTAGAGCCCGGACACTTCGATCGGGTTGTAGTAATCGGGCGTGAACCGCCCCTGCCAGGCCATGACGAGCATCACCAGCATCAGGCCGATGCCGACGACCATGTGCAGGGCGTGGATGCCCGTCATGATGAAGTACAGCGAGAAGAAGATCTGCGATCCCTGGGGCAGGCTCAGCGGAACGAGCGCGCCGCTCGCGGTGAGCTCGTGCGGATCGAAGTGCGGGCCCGGCACCAGGCCGTGCTCGAACTTGGCCTTGTACTCGAAGAACTTGATCACGAGGAAGGTCGACCCGAGCAGGATCGTCAGGATCAGGTTGACGATCTGGCCCGATCGCGATCCAATCTGCGCCGATCTCACCGCCAGCACCATCGTCAAGCTGCTGCAGATGAGCACGGCCGTGTTCGTGCCGCCGAGGATGACGTTGAGCTCGTGGCTGCTTTCGGTCCACGCCAGCGGATACATGTGGCGGTAGACGAGATACGCCATGAACAGGCCACCGAAGAACATGATTTCGGTGACGAGGAAGATCCACATGCCCAGGATGGAGGCCTCGAGCTGCTGCTCCATGCTGTAGAAGTGGTGCTGCTGTTTCGGGTGATGCGCGTGCTCCGCGTGCGCGGCCGCGTGCCCCGCCGGTGCGCCGGCGCCCAGGCTCGTTTGACGGACGTCAGCCAACGGTCACCTCCGTGCCGTGCGGCTTGTAGTCGTAGGCCGGTTCCGTGACGATGGGGTCCTCATCGAAGTTGAACGTCGGCGGCGGCGAGGAGGTCGTCCACTCCAGGCCCTTCGCGCCCCACGGATTGGCCGGCGCCAGCTCACCCTTGAAGAGCGAGTAGACGAGATAGCAGAACGTCAGCGTGTAGCCGAGGCCGAGCACGGTCGCGCCCGCCGACGACAGCACGTTCCAGACCTGCAGCTCATCCGGGTAGGCGTAGTACCGGCGCGGCATGCCCAGGTAGCCGAGGATGAACTGCGGGAAGAACGTGAAGTTGAACCCGACGAACACGAGGATGGCCGACGTCTTCGCGAGCGCCTCGCTGTACATCCGTCCCGTCATCTTCGGCCACCAGAAGTGCAGGCCGCCCAGGAACGCCATGATCGCGCCGCCCACCATGATGTAGTGGAAGTGCGCGACCACGAAGTACGTGTCGTGCAGCGCGATGTCCAGCCCCATGGTCGCGAGAAAGAGGCCGGTGAGGCCGCCAATCAGGAACAGCCCCATGAAGCCGACGATGTAGAACGTCGGCGATTCCCAGGAGATGGATCCTTTGTACATCGTGGCGGCCCAGTTGAACGTCTTCACGGCCGAGGGCACGGCGACGAGCATCGTGATGATCGAGAAGACCATGCCCGCGTACACCGACTGGCTGCTGACGAACAGGTGGTGGCCCCACACGAGGAAGCCGAGGATCGCGATGGCCAGGCTCGAGGCGGCGACGAACCCGTAGCCGAAAATCGACTTGCGCGCCATCGCCGCCACGAGCTCACTGACCACGCCCATGCCCGGCAGGATCATGATGTAGACCGCCGGGTGCGAGTAGAACCAGAACAGGTGCTGGAAGAGCACCGGGTCGCCGCCGATCTTCGGGTCGAAGATGCCGAGGTGCAGCGACCGCTCGAGTGCGACCAGCGTGAGCGTGATCGCGACGACCGGCGTCCCGAGAATCATGACGAGGCTCGTGGCGTAATGCGCCCAGACGAAGAGCGGCAGCCGGAACCAGGTCAGTCCGGGCGCCCGCATGCGGTGGACCGTGACGATGAAGTTGAAACCGGTGAGGATTGACGAGAAGCCCGCGACGAACACGCCGACGATGGCGAGCGTGACGTTCGTGTTCGAGCTGAGCGAGCTGTACGGCGTGTAGAACGTCCAGCCGGTGTCGATGCCGCCCATCGCCAGGACGACGAGCGCGATGATGCCGCCGGCGACGTAGAGGTACCAGCTCAGCAGGTTGATGCGCGGAAACGCCAGATCCTTGGCGCCGCACATGATCGGCATGAGAAAGTTGCCCAGCGTGGCCGGGATCGACGGGACCAGGAAGAAGAACACCATGATCACGCCGTGCATGCTGAACAGCTTGTTGTACATGTCGGCCGACCAGATGTCCCCCTTCGGCGTGAGCAGCTCGAGCCGGATGCCCGCGGCGAACAGGCCGCCCATCATGAAGAAGAACGTGATCGAGATCAGGTACAACATCGCGATGCGCTTGTGGTCCCTCGTGAGGAGCCACGCCTTGAGGCCGTACGGCGCGTCGAGATAGCTGTGTCGTTCCTGCGTAGTGGCTGCAGTCATTACTTCTTCTCCTGAGCCGGCGTCTTCAACGACTTGATGTAGGCGATGAGCTGCATCAGGTTCTCTTCGCTGATCTGGGTCTGGAAGACCGGCATGATCGGCTGGTAACCCTGCACGACCTTCGCCTGCGAGTTCATGATCGACTCGCGCAGATAGTTGTCGTCGGCCACGATCTTGCGGCCGTCGCCGAGCTGCACCGTGCTGTCGTAGACCCCGAGGAGCGACGGCCCGCGGCCCGTCGAATCGGCCTTGTGGCACGTGATGCAGGACAGGTCGGTGAACAGCCGCTCGCCGTTCTGCACGGAGGTGCCGGTCGAGCGGCCGCCGGCCAGCCACGCCTCGTAATCCTGCGGCGCCATGACGACGACCTGGCCGATCATGCCCGAATGGCGCGTCCCGCAGTACTGGGCGCAGTAGATGTGGTACGTGCCGATCTGGGTGGCGTTGAACCACAGCGTCGTGAACTTGCCCGGCACCGCGTCCATCTTCACGCGAAACGCCGGGATGGCGAAGTCGTGGATGACGTCCTCCGAGCCGAGCGTGATCCGCACGTTGCGGCCCGCCGGCACGTGCAGCTCGTTGATCTCGCGCACGCCCTCCGGATGCTGGATCTTCCACATCCACTGCTTGCCGACGACGGAGATCTCCATCGAGTCGCTCGGCGGACGCGACAGCCGGTAGAACAGCGACGCGCCCCAGCCGAACATCACGAGCGAGAGAATCAGCGGGATGATCGTCCACGTCAGCTCGAGGACAATGGACCCGTGGATCGGTTCACCCACGTCCTCGGGGTGGCGCCGCTTGTACCTGATCGTGAAGTACACGACCATCGCGGTGACGAGGATGGTGAAGAACGCGCAGACCGCGATGATGAACAGGTAGAGCAGGTCCATCTCGGTCGACACCGAGGACGCGCTGGGCGGGAACAGGGGAAACGAACTCGACATCTACCGGGTACCCGTGGCGGTCCGCGAGACCGCGTTCGTGTGCGGCTTGTGCCGCACGCTCCACACGACGAACGTGACGAAACCGGCCAGGGTCATCACGCCGCCCAGCCGGACCATGTTCATGATCGCCAGGCCGTACTTGCCGGTCTCCGGGTCGTAGTGGTAGCAGAAGAGCAGCGCCTGATCCACGACGCTGCCGATCTTGCTGTCACTCGCCTCGACGAGCGCCAGCTTCATGTCGCGCGGCGCGTACTCGATCCCGAGCAGGTACCGCGAAATCTGACCGCCGGGGGTGAGCACCGTGACGACCGCCGGGTGCGCGAACTGGTCGATCGACGGGTCGTACGCGTAGTGAAAGCCCGCGGCGCTCGTCAGCGCGTGAATCGCGTCCTCGCGACCCGTGAGGAAGTGCCAGCCGCCCTCCGATCCCGGTCGGCCGTAGCGCTTCATGTAGAGCTGCTTTTTCTGCGCCGCGAGCGCGGGCGTCTCGCCCGGATCGAAACTCACGACGACGACCTCGAAGTCCTTGCCGGCGGTGAAGCTCAGCGTCTCGAGCGAGGCGGTGAGGCCGTTCAGCACCTCGGTGCAGAGCATCGGGCACTCGTAGTACACGAGCGCCAGCACGACCGGGCGCGTGCCGAAGAAGCTGCCGAGCCGCACGGTCCGGCCCTGCTCGTCCACGAACGTCAGGTCGAGCGGGATCGGCGCGCCCAGGCGCTGATCGAGGCTGACCTCGCGGAGGATGGGGATCTGTGCCTGCGCGGCCGGTCCCGGCGGCGGCACCGACAGCGGCGGCACCGGCTGCGCGGCCGCCGCGGCGCCCGCGAGCGACACCCCGAACGCGATCACGGCGGTGACCAGTCTTCGTGCAACGCTCGGAGTGACTGACGTCATGACCTTCACACTTTCTGACTTCCCGACTTACTGACTTCCTGACTTTCCGACTTTCTTGATCGGCGCCGCCGGCGCCTTGTCGGGGGCCGGCGCCGCGCCGCGGACGGGCAAGCCCCGTTCGAGCAGCAGCTCCTTCGCCCGCGCGATCGGAAGCCGCACGACGCCGTTGTTCTTGTCCACCCACCCGTACGTCGTGAGGGTCTGGTCTTCCTGCTCGTGGAAGCGCGCGAGGTTGCCCGGCTCGTCCGTCAGGAGATTCGGCGCCGGCGCGAGCGTGCCGATCGGCGCGGCCAGCGGCGCCCGCGCGACGTCGTCGCGCGCGGTCTGGACTTCGAAGATCCGGAACAGACCCCACATGAGGATCTGGCAGGCGATCGTCGTCCCGAACAGGATGACGCCAAACCAGAAGAGGCCGCGATAGCTGACGCCATCGCCCTCGGTCGGGCCCGTCGGCAGGGCCGCCGCCGCGTGAGGGTGCTTAGTGTCCGCCATGGGCCAACGCGTCCTTGAAGTACGGGTCGTGCGCGGGCACGAGCGCGCGCGCGCCGAGGTTGCGGTAGAAGAAGAACAGCCACACGCCGCCCAGACCAAGCACGGCGGCGAAATCGAGCCAGTGCAGCGTCGTGCCGTTGTGGCGGAAGATCGGTCCAATCGTCCACGTGATGTCGATGACGCGCATCACCAGGATGAAGAGCGCGATGCGCGCGAGCGACGTGCCCTTCCGCTTCCAGCCGCGCGAGAGCAGCAGGGAGAACGGCACGACGAAGTGGCCGACGAGCACCGCGACCGCCACCGGCATCCACGGACCGGTCAGCCGGTTGATGTACCAGGGGATCTCTTCCGGCAGGTTGCCCTGGTAGATGATGATGAACTGCGAGACGTTGAAGTACGCCCACAGCATGACGAACGCCAGCATCAGCTTGCCGAGGTCGTGGAAATTCTCCTCGGACGCGACGGCCGAGATCGGCCGGGAGCGCGACAGCGCGGCCAGCGCGATGATCGTGAAGGCCATCGTCGACAGCCCCTGCCCGCCGAGCATGAGGATGCCGAAGATCGTGGACGTGAAGTGCGGCTCGAGCGACAGTACCCAGTCGACGCTCATGAGCGTCAGCGTCAGCATGTAGAGCACGAGGCCCGGGCCGGAGAGCGCCCGCATGCGGCCGTCCTTGGGACCCGGCAGCCGCGGCGCGTTGTCGTCCTGTTCCTTGGACCAGCGGCTGAGGGTGAACGTCAGCGCCATCCAGATGACGAAGTACAGCACGGCGCGAAGGTAGAAGAACTGCGGGTTGAGGTACGCCGCCTTGGCCTGGATCGCTTTGTCGGCGAGGGCGTCGGGCCGCGCCCACGGATAGAGCACGGGCAGCGAGAAGGCGAGCGGCAGGAAGAGCACGGCCATGACGGGCAGGTTGCGGGCCGAGGCCTCGAAGACGCGCCGCGCGAACAGCCCCCATCCGCCGCCGCTGAGGTACTGCACCATCAGCAGCGCCATCGACCCCATCGAGATGCCCAGCCAGAAGATGAAGGCGATGAGATAGGACTGCAGGAAGAACTGGCGCTCGAGCGTCAGAAAGCCGACGGCCATCCCGAGGAGGCCGACGGCTCCAATGACGAGACCGCGCGAGCGCAGCCTGGCGAGATCCGCCAGCGGCCGCTCGGCCAGAAGCGCCGATTCACTCATCGGCTGGGTCATTCCTGTCCTCCGCCTTCGCGAGCCTTCGCCGGTGCCGACGCGCCGCCTTCGTTGAGCTTCTGCATCTCGGCGGCCGGCACGTCGGCGCTCGTCGCGTGATGGCTCAACTGCAGCGCGCGAATGTAGGCGACGATCCGCCACCGGTCGGCGACCGGAATCTGCGCCTTGTAGTCGGGCATCGCGCCAAAGCCGTTCGTGATGACGTCGAAGAAGTAGCCGACCGGCATCTGGCGCAGCCGGTCCACGTGGTAGTTGGCCGCCTGCTTGAAGCCGCGCTGCACGACCATGCCGTTGCCCTCGCCGGTGCGCCCATGGCAGGGCGAGCAGTAAATGTTGAAGCGCTGCTCGCCGCGGTCGAGATCGGCCGCGGTGATCGCAAACGGAAACGTCTCGGCCGGCTTTCCCGCCACCTTGCCCGTGTAGAGCTGGTCGTCGTCGTTCAAATGACCGCGCGCGACGGTGCCGTCCACGATGGGCTGCGCCGACATGCCCTTCGGCAGGACCGTGCTCTCTTCGAGCGGGTCGTACCGCGGGGCCTGGTGCATGTCCTGGCGGCAGGACGCCAGGAAAGGCAGAAGGCACAAGGCAACAGGCAGAAGGCTGGAACGTCGCCTCAGGCTAGTCCTCAACCTGCACCACCTCTCGCGGATGAAGGCCCGCCAGAAATGCGCGCGTGCCGTCCACGTTGAACTTGGGATCGGCCGCTTCGATCACCAGGAAGAACTTGTCCTGGCTCGCGAGGTTGAACCGCGCCGCGTTGAAGACCGGGTGGTACGGCTGCGGGAGGCCGTTGAGGGCGAGCATGCCAATCACGGCCGAGAACGACGCGAAGAGAATCGTCGTCTCGAACGCCGGCGGAATGAACGCGCCCCATGAATTGAACGGGCGGCCGGCGATGTTCATCGGATAGGCGATGACCTGCGTCCAGTACTCGAGCCCCCAGCCGGCGAGCAGGCCCGTGAGTCCGCCGGCCAGGATGATCTTCGGCACCTTGTGTTCCTTGAACCCGATGGCATCCGCCAGGCCGTGGATGGGGAACGGCGAGAACGCATCGGTCTTCGTGTAGCCCGCCTTGCCCACGGCCGTCGCGGCGTCGAGCAGCGCCTGCGCCGAGTCGAACTCGGCGAGCAGTCCGTACAGCTGACCGGCGGGAATCTGGTTGGCCATCAGTGTGAGCCTCCCTCGGCCGCGTGTTTCGGCGTGGCTTCAGGCAGCAGCGTGCGCATCTCGAAGATCGAGATGAGCGGCAGGACCCGGACGAAGATGAAGATCAACGTCACGAAGAGGCCAATCGTACCGAAGAGCGTGATGAAGTCCCACTTCGTCGGATAGAACATCTCCCACGACGACGGCATGAAGTCGCGGTGCAGGCTCGTCACGATGATGACGAACCGCTCGAGCCACATGCCGACGTTGATGAACATGCACACCATGAACACGACGCCCGTGCGATGGCGCAGCTTCTTCGACCACATGAGCTGCGGCACGAGGAAGTTGCAGAGCAGCAGGACCCAGTAGGACCACGCGTACGGGCCGTAGTAGACGCGGTTCTTGAGCATGAACCGCTCGAGCTCGTTGCCGCTGTACCAGCCGAAGAAGGCCTCGCAGGCGTAGCCGTAGACCACGACGAGGCCGGTGACGAGCATGACCTTCGCCATGTTGTCGATGTGCCGCATCGTGATGAAGTCCTTGAGGCCGTAGATGGCGCGCAGCGGGATCGTGAGCGTCAGAACCATCGCGAAGCCGGCGTAGATCGCGCCGGCGACGAAGTAGGGCGGGAAGATCGTCGCGTGCCAGCCCGGCAGGATCGAGGAGGCGAAGTCGAAGCTCACGACCGTGTGGACCGAGAGCACCAGCGGCGTCGAGAGGCCGGCGAGAATCAGGTACGCGTTCTCGTAGCGCGCCCAGTGGCGCGCCGAGCCGCGCCAGCCCATCGCGCCCATGCCGTACAGCTTCTTGAGGACCGGGTGCGTTGCCTTGTCACGGAAGGTGGCGAGGTCGGGGATGAGCCCCGTGAACCAGAAGATCAGCGAGACCGACCCGTAGGTCGAGACGGCGAACACGTCCCAGATGAGCGGGCTCCGGAAATTCGGCCACAGCGTCATCGCGTTGGGATAGGGGAAGAGCCAGTAGGCCGCGAGCCACGGCCGGCCGGTGTGGATGACCGGGAAGATCGCCGCGCACAACACGGCGAAGAGCGTCATGGCCTCGGCAAACCGGTTGATGGACGTGCGCCAGTCCTGCTTGAACAGCAGCAGGATGGCGGAGATCAGCGTGCCGGCATGCCCGATGCCGATCCACCAGACGAAGTTGATGATCGGGAACGCCCAG
>Ga0335084_10007560_pt1 | contig 10799 bp, 6 predicted proteins | sample Lox_Sample_44_FD_206721 | JGI IMG/M metagenome (GOLD analysis project Ga0335084, IMG submission 206721) | Soil microbial communities from Loxahatchee National Wildlife Refuge, Florida, United States - Lox_Sample_4.4 | ecosystem: Environmental > Terrestrial > Soil > Wetlands | place: USA: Florida...
GCGACTCCGGATCGAGTTGAGAAAAGCTTTCAATTCCGTTGCCAGGGGCTCCTCGGTCTCGACGGACAGGCCACGGGATTCTCCTTCCAAGGCGACACATTTGTCCCCCTGTCTCTCATGCCGATTCTCGCAGAAGAGAAGGGAATTTTTTTGGAAGTCGCAATAGAGGCTCGCCCGATCTCCCACGATGGCGATGTCCCTTCTTTTCTCCGGCGGCAGATACCCCGCTTCGATATAGACAATCCTTCCCCGGTAATCGAGGACAGAAACAGAGGTATCATCCAGAGGAAGATTAAGGTAGTTTTTTGAAACGGCCGTGACCGCGCCCGGGGGCTCGCTAAAGAGGTAGTTAAAAAGATCAAAAAAATGAATGGCATCCGTCTGCGTCACGCCCACATCGGTCCGCGGTCTCTTAAATCCCATGAAATGACCGTAGGCATACTGAACCGTTCCCAGACTGCCCTCTTCGAGGATCCGCCTTATTTTTGAGACGGCCGGATGATACCGATAAATGTGGCCTACCTGAAGAATCACTCCCCTTTGACTGGCTTCCGAGAGCATAGCCTTCGCCTCGCCGGAACTCAGGGCAATCGGTTTTTCTACAAAAACATCTTTCTTCTTTTCAAAAAACTCTTTGCAAATGGCCAAATGGCTGTCCGCCGGCGTCACCACATCGACCCCCTCGACCCGACCGAGGAAATCGTGGTAATCGGTTGAAAGATGGTCAGATGGGATGGACCATTCGCTGGCAACTTTCAACTGGCGCGGGTCTGAATCAACCACGTAGAGCTCATCGACCAACTTCGTGAGAGTTTTCAGATGGTTCATTCCCCATCTTCCCACTCCGATCAACAATAATTTCATGTTCTTAGACCGTCGCCTCCTTGCTTGATGACGATCCGCCGGAATATCGATGCCTGATCGAAAAAGGCATCTCTCCTTAGCGGTTTGAGATTAAGACAAATTTCCAGTGTCCGACCTTCCCCCGATCAATCGGATGAATCTGAATCCCCGTTTCTTTTTGAAGAAAATTAAAGACCTCTTCATAGGCCACGATATACACGCGCTGGGGGGAGTTGAGAATTTCCAGAAACCGATCCTTGGATTGAATATTCTCGATATAACCCTTTCTTGTATAATAGATTAATCCATTGGATTCAAGGCCATAAGTCTTCAGGACATCCCCCGGCCCCATTCTCTTCAGAACCCCTTCTGAAAAAGCCTTTGCTGACCTCAGGGGGTTGGCTTTCGGCGGAACAAGATAGGAGAGGTGGAGATAGAAAAAAATGTAGATGATCATCAGGATTATGAACGCGGCGAGCTTCCTTTTCTTGGAAAAAAGCAGAAATGAGAGGAAGGCCCCCGCCGACAGATAACTAAGAACAAAAAATCCTAAGGAGCGGTACCGCGCAATCTCCGGATATATTCTTAGCGGAGACAAAATGCCCGATAGGAGTACAACGATTCCGGCAAGGAACAAGCAGGTCAAAAGGAGAAGTCCAATGAGAAATCCTTTTTTCCCCTTCTCGGACCGAAATCCAAGATCCCATAGACTGCCGACCATCATGGCAGCCGCCGGATAAAGGGGTAAGAGATAATTATCCTTCTTCCCCACGGAAAGGGTAAAAAAAATGAAAAGGAAAGAGAACCATACGGTGAGGAAAAGCATTTCTTTTCGCTTGTCAAATTCTTTCCTCAACCCAAAAATGAATGCGGTCGGTAAAAAGACGATCCATGGAACGAACTCAGCGGGGAAACGAACAAAGTAGAAATAGAACGGCTCAGGATGAAAATGGGTTCCCCCCTCCATATAGGTTCCGACCGCCTGCTTATAAAGGAGCCAATGGACATAGTCCCTCCCACCTATCCAGCAGGCGGGGATCCACCAGATCAAAGCGATGACCGCGGAAAGAAGAAATCCCCGGAGAAGGTCGCGGCACCAGAATTTCCTGAGATTTTTCTGAAGAAAAGTGAAGACGAAAAAAATGGGGAGCGGCAGAAAGGCGAGCGGCCCCTTTGTCAACACCCCGCATCCCATGAAAAGGCCAGCCATGAGGTAGTTCTTCCGGCGGCTTTCTTCCTTCTCGACTCCCAGGTAAAAATAGTAAAGGGTCAGAAGAAAAAAGAGGGTCACCAGAGAATCTAACATCATCCACCGGGATAGCTGGAGAAATAGAAAACTTGTCCCCAAAACCATCGCGGAGAGGAGACCGACCCTTGGACGGAAGAGTCTCTCTCCGAAAAGAAAGGTGACCAAAAGGGTGAGGAACCCCGCCAGCGCAGAGGGAAGGCGGTTTGCCAGCTCGGAATTCTCCCCGAGAAAAAATGTGGAAAGGTTGACGAGCCAGAAGAAGAGAGGGGGTTTTTCCGCGTAAATTTCTCCGTTGATACGAGGCAAGATCCAATTTCCGGTCTCCCTCATTTCCCGGGCGATAACTGCGTATCGACTCTCGTCCGGTTCCCAGAGATCCCTTCCTCCCAGATTGAAAAGGAAGAGAAGGGTCCCGACGGCGAGAATGACAAAAAGATATCTGGTCCTGACTTCCATCAATCCGACGGTTCTCTCGAATATTCACTCAGACAAATACATCATGAAGGGCACGATAAAACGGGGGCTTCGAACAGGTATTCCGTCCGTTGTTCAACCTGCCGAGCATAGACCATCATCGCACGGACGGGGAATTTGCCCTAGGATTTCTTAATCTATTTAGGGATGGGTTTGCAAGCGAAAAATATTCAAAGATTTCCGCCCGTTCCTATGATGGACTCGCGGCGGTCTTCTCAGGGGCGATTCAGGTACAGATAAACGCCGACCGTCTTGCCGTACTTCTTCTGCGAGAGAAGGCGGTATCCCTTGGATTGGAGAGCTGAAAAGAGTGGGTCGTCGCTGACATTGGAATCAATCAGCAACATTGTTCCCGGCTGGCTGTCGAATCGTCCCGATAGCACATCTTGATCGTTCAGGACGGGTATCTTTTCCCCAAGATAGAAGACGGATGCTCCACGGGTGGTCTCAGAAGGGTTAACGAGGTAGATTGGACCCTTCCCCTGTTGGCTTAATATGGCCTCGTATAAAGGTCGAAGGCTCTCCTTTTTCTCCATAGGAGTAATGATCAAGAGATAAGTCCCAATGTACACTAGCAAGATGGCGAGTAGGCTATAAAACTCCCATCTTCTTACTCTTGGAAATTTTTCTCGAATCAGGCCCCATCCGATAGCTGCCAGGAGCGCAAAGGAAGGATAGAGAGGTCCAAGGTAAAGAGGCCGCTTTGCAGAGGCGAAAGAAAGGCCGATCAGGCCTGTCAGGAGCCAAACAAGAGCAAACCACAGTAGAGACCCGTAGGGAAACGGCTCCCTCAATGGGGCAGGTCTCCATCGGTACCAGATCAAAACGAATAGAAGGATCGTCCAAGGCAGGGGGACCGTCAGGGCTTGAGTGAAATAATAGTAGAACGGCTTTGCATGGTCCGCTGTCGGAGAAGAAAAACGCCAGATGCTTTGCCGGATAATCTCCTTAAAAATATCCAATCCTTCAAGCCGCCAAACGCTGACAACCCAGAGAAAAATGGGCAGGATGAGAAAGAGAATCGCAGGGTTCAACAGAAGTTTTCCGATTGCCTTAAAATCCTTTTTGGTGACGAGAAACACGACCACCGTCGCCGCAGGGATGGCTACCCCGACAATTCCCTTGGAAAGGAACGCCCCGGCCATTGCGAGATAGAAGACCGAAAGGCAAACGAACCTTTTTCTTGATCCCGGGTAGCCGACCACAAACCCATAGAGACTCAGCGTCGTGAAAAAGAGCAGCACAGGGTCCACTCTGAAATGTCGGTGGAAGGTAACAAAACTCGACATGGTTGCCAGGATGAATCCTGCCATCAGTCCGATTTGCTCCCCAGCCAATGTTTTTCCGATGAGGTACGTGAAGAGGACCGTTCCCGTTCCCAGGACGATGATCGGAAGAAAGGCAAGAAAATCCGAGGGGTTCTTACTCATAGAAAGGCTCAGCGCAATCGGCCAATAGCCCAAAGAAGGGTATTCGAGAAAATTCTCTCCATTGAGCCGGGGAATCAGATAATCCGAAGTGACTGTCATCTCCCGGGCAATTCCAGCCACCCTCGGGGAATCCCGGCCGGAGAGATCGAGTCCCCAAACGGAAAGAATGAGCAAAGCCAGGGTAAAGACCAGAAGAACGACCCAAGTCCGGGAGGACTTTCTGCCGGAATCTTCAAAGAAAGACTGTGACCATGTTTTAAACCTCAGCATCAAGTCTCATTCCCCTTTCGCCATTCAATTCCATTCCTTTCTTTCTTTTCGTAGAAGAAAGCCCCGCGTTTGGCCCGGGTTGTCACCGGTTAGACACAAATACCACATCCCTGCTTCCTACACTTCGTCGCGTGATCAGGTTGAGAGAAAGACCGGGATATTTCCTGATTAGGATTTCATAATCCTCATAGTTGACGAGGCAGAATATTTTTTCCTCCGAACGGAAAAGATTGATGATCTCTTTCTCATCTTCTGTTTCCAAAATGGGGACGATCCCCGTATAGAAATTAAACTGAGCAGTCCCAGCAGACCCGGAGTCTCCGTAGATGACCAGCTTTCCACCCGCCTTCATCTTTTCCACGATCTCTTGTGAAACGAACCGGGCAGATTTGTAGGGATTCACCAGCGGAAAAATCACACGGGTCACATAAAAGAATCCCATTCCGGCTGCAGTCACGATAAGGACAAAAACAAAGAATTTATATTTCAGACCCTGGGCAACGGAGAGGAGAACACCCGACGCAACGAGAAGAAGGACAAGGGGAAGGATGCTCCACCGCGGAACATAGGAAAGGTATTTAGCTCCTGACCCCGCTCCTTCAACGATGGTTTTCAGAAATTTCGGGGCAGATGGGTCGAGCGAAATATTTGCGAGGCCGGGGGCGACGAAAAGGAAGACTCCCACCAAGAAAAAGAGAATAATAAAGACGTAAACGGGAAGGGTCATCCACGTCTCTCGAACGGAAAACCGGCCCGAACTCGTAAGATAGTCATCCCAGAACTTCCCCACCATCAACGATGCCGCGGGGTACAACGGGAGAAGATAGATGGCCCTTTTCCCTCTTGAAAAACTGAAGAAGACGAAGATCACCGCAAACCAGACCAGAAGGAAGAGAAAATCTTTTGAGATTCCCTCCCTTCTCTTCGAGAAACCATAGACCACGGCTCCCGGAAGAAAAAGAAACCAGGGAAGAAAGTCAGCGGGAAAATTGGCAAGATAATAGTAGATCGGCCGGACGTGGCTCGTCCCTTTTGCAAAGCGCTCGAGGGTTTGATGAAACAGCGTTTGGTTCAGGAAGTCTTGTCCCCCTCTCAAGACAGCAGGAAGATACCAGGCCAAGACAATCGCAACCATCAGGGCCATCCCCGTCAAGACCCTCATCCTCTTCATCGCCTTCCAATCCTTTTGAACCAAAAGATAGACTAAACTAACCAAGAGGGGAAGGATAAACCCCACCGGTCCCTTCACCAACGTGGCGAGCCCCATACTGAGATAGAATCCATAGATGGACAAAATTCCCCCCTCTTTGTCCTCATCCTCTTTCGTCTTGCTGCGTTGGTACCAGTGCAAGAAAAGGAAGAACGAAGCTGTCGTGAAAAGAGTCAGGGTGGCATCGATATTGGCCCGCGTTGAGAGATAGGCAAATTCAAAACTTGTAGCCAGGATCAACGCCGAGAGGAATCCAGTCCGTGGACCATAAACCTTTTTTCCGAGAAAGAAGGTGAGAAGGACCGTAAGGACGCTGAAAAAAGCGGAAGGAAACCTGGCTGAAAAAGAGGTAAACCCCTGCCAGAGAAACGATGAGAGAGCAATCAGCCAGAAAAAGAGGGGGGGCTTGTCCACATAGGTGTTTCCATTCACGTGCATGAGAATCCAATCCCCTCTCGCCGCCATCTCCTTGGCCACCTGGGCATACCGGGGTTCATCCGGATTCCAGAGGTCCCATCGTCCCACTCCCAGTATAAAAAGGAGCGAGCAGAGAACCAGAAGAAGGATGATCTGGGCCCAGGGGCGTTGAGCGTATTGCCTCACCTTTAAAAACTCCTGTTCGTAACCCATTTTAGATATCACGAGGGACACGATTCCCCCTTCCAACTTTTGCCCAATTATAACCCATAGGCAGAAAATCTCTGCTGATTTTCTTACAACGGGGCACAAATCTGAGTGGGGATCAACCGGGCAATCTCAGAAGATAGAATTCGCCGTTGTTCCAGAGGACTTCCAGGGTAGGGACAAGTCCTTTCAATTCCTTCACATTCCTATATCGCGTGACACAGTAAACGCCCCCCTCTTCCTTACAACGCTGGCTGAATTCTTCGCGGGAGACATAGTAACGGCCCCTCTCCTCGTGGCAAAGTCGATTAAAACCAAATTCCAGCTCTCCAGAGGGGTCGATCATGGGCGTCCTGATCTTATTATAAAAATCAATTCCATAAAGGGATATCCTGAACTGGAACACTTTCTGATTTGGTGGAAGGATAGTCTGGATCGCTTTCGAAACAGGATAGGCAGATTTATAGGGAGTGAGAAGTTTGGCCGTAGGAAAGTGCATGGATATCAAGAAGAGGGAAGCAAGGATAACGATCGTTGGAAACCACCCTCTTCTCCATCTCTGCTCAACCATCGCCGGCAGAAACATCATCGTGACCTGAAATAGAATGGGTAAAATAATCAGGAACCAATCGACTTCCAAACGGATGTTGCCCCAATCTTTTCCCGGTTTCAAATATTTTATCAAGGCGGGTGAAATTAGCGCGGTGATGAAAATGAGGGATTGCAAAATGATCGGCAGATGATAAAGGAAGCGCCTGCGTTTACCGTTTTCAACACGGATCGTCCGATCCTCATACATCTTAAAAACGCGGCCTAACATCATGGCAAGGGGCAGGAAGACGGGAGCGATGTAGGAGAAGAGTTTCGATGAAGAAATGGAGAAGAAGACAAAGATAAAGAAGATCCATGTCAGGAGGAAACGTTTCTCTTTGCCTTCGAAAAGAGAGGACCCTTTATTTCTCCCCTCCTTTAAAGCTTTCCATAAAAAGGCAGACCACGGCAACGTCCCCAAGAGGACAACAGGAAGATAAAACAAAATGGTCTGGGATCGACCATGGAAACTCGTACTATATCTCAGGAAATGCTCACGAATGAAAAAAAACCACAAAAAGTCCCTATTGGCTTTCTGAACCAGAATAACCCAGGGACAGGAGATGAGAAGAAAGAGGATCATCCCGATAGGTGAAAAAAGTCTTGAAACATCACGCCATCTCCCGGAAATAACGAGCCAGAGGATCAGGATGCCAAATGGGAAGACAATCCCAATCAATCCTTTCGTCAAGAAACCAAGGGCGCTGCTTCCGTACAGGAGATAAACCCAGCCTTTCTTCTTGCTGTCTCCGGCAACGTATCGATATCCCGCCCAGGTGGCAAGAGATACAAAGAAAGTGAGAGGCATATCCAAGATATTTATTCTCCCGAGGATAGAAAAATATAGAAACGTGCTTAACACTCCGGCCGAATAGAGACCGGTCTTTTCGTCGTGAAAGAAGGCCCCCATACGGTAAACCAGGAAGATGCATCCCCAGGCACACAGGGCGACAAATAACCTCGACGAAAATTCATTCTCTCCAAATATTTTAAACAAGAGTGCCGTTGCCCAATAGCACAGAGGAGGTTTTTCAAGATAAACGAGATGATTCAATTGAGGAGTGATGTAATCCCCTGTACGGTTCATGAGGCTTGGGATATCACTGTACCTCGCCTCATCCGGCTCGATCAAGGGCAAGACCGGCAACAAGGAGATATACAGAAAGACGGGGATGATAAAGAGGAAAAAGACTTTACTCCAGGTCCAATTTTTCATTCGGATCTCATTCCAACCTCCCACCCGGTTAAAGTAGGGTGCTCTTTGAGACAGTCATCGGCGCCGCTTCCCTTGGGTGGTATGAAAGAAATGTTACAAGACGGAGATTAAAAAGCGATTAAAGGGAGATGAAGATTTCTTAATCCATCGAGAAGGAGTCTAGGCGGTTTGAACAGGGAGATAGACTGTGAAGGTGGAACCTTTATTTAAGTCACTCTCAACTTCGATTCTTCCGTGGTGGGCGTGCACAATCCATTCGGCGATACTCAGCCCGAGCCCTACCCCGCCGGTTTCCCTCGACCGGGATTTATCCGTCCGATAGAAACGTTTAAAGATTTTCTCTTGCTCTTCTTTGGGAATGCCAATTCCAGTATCTCTTATTTTAACCAAGGCAGTCCTTTCATTCTTTTCAACCGTGACACAAATGGACCCCTTCGGGGTATATTTGATCGCATTGTCAATCAGGTTGGTAAAGAGCTGCTGAAGCCGCACCTTGTCCCCCATCACGGTAACCTCTTCCAGGGTGCCAATCTCCAGGACAATATTTTTCTGTTCAGCAAGGACTCGGAAAAGATGGGACAGGTCCTGAATCAGAAGATCCAGGCGTAGGGGAGCCCTTTTCAACTCAACCTGCGTGGTGTCGAACTTAGAGAGAAGGATCAAGTCGTTGATCAGCTGGTTCAGATGGTCGAATTGCTCTATGAAATGGGCCAGCCCTTCCTGATATTCTTCGCCTTTTCTCTCTTTTAAAAGCAATACCTCTGCTTCTCCTCTCATAGCGCAAATGGGCGTCTTCAATTCATGAGAGGCGTCCGCAGTGAACTCGGCCATCCGTCTGAAGGACTCCTCCAGACGGGAGATCATTTCATTGATCGTACGAATGAGGTCGTCCATCTCATCGCCCGTTCCTCTCTGTTTTAATCTCTCGCTAAGGTTTTGCGAAGTGATGCTCTGAGTTTTTGAAGCGATGTATCCGATCGGAGAAAGGGATCTTCTGGCCAAGATCCACCCCCCCATTGCTCCCAATGCCAGTAGGATCGGAAGTGCGACCAATATATTATTCCTGAAATGAATCAGGTTCCTTCTCACAAAACGGAGATGGGTCCCCAGTTGAATAATTTCTGCCAGCTCTCCATTCTTATAAATGGGGGTACTGATAATACGCTGGGGTGTCTTTCCCCCGGGGGAACGGAATTCCTCCCGGGTCTCCTTCGCGTTCCTGGCGTTCGTCAACACCTGCTCGCCAGCGACGTATCCCATCTCTCGAAACTCTTTCGATACGAAGATCGGTTTCCCTTCTTTGTCCAAGATTTGAAAAAAGAAGGGATAATATTTTCGAGCCATCACTTCGTCTTCGAATCTCATCAGAAAATAGGCCTCCTGAGGCTCCCCGGACAGCACCTTCTCCATCTCATTCGTCTCATCAAGGAGAAATTGGTCGATCTCTCCAAGGAGTTGATGCTCCAGCCTGAAGTAAAAAAAAGTACAGATCACCAGAGCAGAGGTCAAGAAAGTCAAGACATACCAAAGGGTCATCTTGAAGTCGGTCCTTCGATAAAACTTACCCTTTGTCTTCCAGGACATATCCGACCCCTTTTACAGTATGGAGAAGCTTTGGCTCAAAATCCTTATCAATTTTGTTACGAAGATGAGAAACATGGACGTCGACCACGTTGGTCTCCGGATCAAAATGATAGTCGAAAATCTTTTCAGAGATCATGGTCCGGGTAATAATCTCACCGGGGCGTCTCATGAAAAACTCAAGAAGGGCATATTCTTTCGGAGTAAGCTCAACCCTTGTTCTTTCCCGAAAAACCCGATGTCCATCCGGTTCTAAAATCAGGTTGGCCATTTGTATTCGTGAAGGCGAGGGGACTGCCTTACCCCTTCTCAGGATCGCTTGAATCCTTGCCAATAATTCATTAAAAGAGAAAGGTTTGGTAAGGTAGTCATCTGCCCCCAAATTCAGACCGCAAACAATGTCACCCTCTGAATCCTTAGCGGTCAAAAAGATCACAGGGGTTTGAATATTCGCGGATCGGATCTTTTTCAGGACTTCCCGGCCGTCGAGTTTGGGAAGCAGGATATCGAGGACAACCAGGTCGTAATTCATACGAAGGACAGACTCTAATCCTTCTTCTCCATCGGCAGCCACATCCACAGAGAAAGAATTTTCCAACAATCCCTTCCTAACGAAGCGAACGATTCCTTTGTCGTCTTCGACCAATAGAATCCTCATCGGATGTTATTCTAACAAATCCCTTCAGAAATTTAAACCGCTCTTCAAAAGTAGAAGTGATTTCCTGCGGACCGGACTGTTTTTCAAGGCTTCCGAGAGAAAGCGATCCCGATCCTGTGAAAACCGAGACGGAGAGGCACCTTGAAAATTGCCTTTTGATTGCTTAAGATGAAAACCATGAAGAAAAGAGATCTCCTCTTGAGTTTCCTCTCGGGAATTCTCCTCATCCTCTCTTTTCCGAATTTTGATCTTGAATTCGTAGCCTGGTTTGCGCTGATTCCTCTCTTCTTTTCCGTGGAGGGGAAGGGATTATACCATAGCTTTCTCCTCGGGTTCTTAACCGGCGTTATCTCCTTTCTCGGAATCATTTATTGGATTATTGTTGCAGTCCACACCTATGGGAACGTCCCTCTCGTCCTGAGCGGCTTTATTCTTCTACTCTTAGTGGTCTATCTGAGCCTCTTCTTCGGAGCCTTCGCCTGTCTGACCCGATTCATCCAAATGCGCTCAGGACTTCGCACCCTTCTTTTCACCCCCGTCCTCTGGGCGGCGTTAGAATATCTTCGTTCCTTCCTCCTCTCAGGGTTCCCCTGGGCGAACCTGGGTTATTCTCAATATCTCAACCTTCCTCTGATCCAAGTGGCAGATATCAC
>Ga0335084_10007562_pt1 | contig 10798 bp, 12 predicted proteins | sample Lox_Sample_44_FD_206721 | JGI IMG/M metagenome (GOLD analysis project Ga0335084, IMG submission 206721) | Soil microbial communities from Loxahatchee National Wildlife Refuge, Florida, United States - Lox_Sample_4.4 | ecosystem: Environmental > Terrestrial > Soil > Wetlands | place: USA...
CTCGCCTTCCGGGTCATACCCGACGAGTCGACGCGGCTGGCCGCGCTCAAGCGCGGCGAGGTGGACATCGCGTACAGCATCACGGGGCCGCTCGCGGAGGAGGTCAAGCGCACGCCCGGCCTGACGCTCGCGCCCACGTTCTTCCCGTTCACGATCTGGATGGTCTTCACCGAGCAGTGGGATCCCAAGTCGCCGTGGCACGACAGGCGGGTGCGGCTTGCCGCGAACCTCGCCGTCGACCGCCAGGGAATCAACCAGGCCGTCTACCTGGGCCACTCGAAGATTGCCTCCAGCTTCGTCCCGCAGGGCATGGAGTACTACTGGGCGCCTCCCCCGTACTCGTACGACCCCAGGCGCGCCAAGGCGCTCCTGGCCGAGGCAGGCTATCCCAACGGCTTCGATGCCGGCGAGCTGTCCGGCGACATGATCTACGGCACCGCCATCGGCGAGCCCGTCGTCAACTACCTCCAGAGCGTCGGCATTCGCATCAGGCTCCGCCCGCTCGAACGCGCGGCCTTCTACGGGGAGCTCGCCGAGAAGAAGCTCCGCTACGTCGTCCAGAACGGCAGCGGCGCGCCCGGGAACGCGCCCACCCGCATCGAGGTCAACGCGGTGACGGGCGGCCGCTACGCGTACGGCGCCTATCCTGACATCGACGGGCTCTTCTCGGAGCAGGCGAACGAGATGAACCCGCGGGTGCGCCGGCAGCTCCTCGACAAGATCCAGCAGATGATCCACGAGCGCGTGATGTTCGGCCCGGTGATCGAGCCGGCCTTCCTCAACGGGGTGGGCGCGCGGCCGGCCGTCCACGGCCTCGGCCTGATCGCGAACCACGCTTACTCGGCGCCCTACGAAGACCTCAAGCTCAAAGGAAAGTAGGAAGCCATGAAGCGGTTCATCGTCAAGCGGCTGGGGTACGCGGCGCTCTCGCTGGCCCTGCTCTCTCTCACCATCTTCCTGCTGGTGCGCCTGACGGGTGACCCCTCGGTGCTGCTGGTCGAGCCGGGGGCGAGCAAGGAGGACCTGGCGGCCGTCCGCGTCCAGCTCGGCCTCGACCGGCCCCTCTGGGTCCAGTACGGCCAGTTCATGTCGAGCCTGGCGCACGGCAACTTCGGCCACTCTTTCTACTACCGCACGCCGGTGCTGGAGCTCTACATGTCCCGGCTGCCGCACTCGCTCACGCTTGCCCTGGCGGCCATGGCCTTCTCGCTCCTCGTCGGCATCCCCAGCGGGATCATCGCCGCCGTCCGCGTCAATCGATGGTGGGACAGCGCGGGGAAGATCTTCGCGCTGCTCGGCTTGTCGCTGCCCTCCTTCTGGGTCGGTCTCGTCATGATCCTGTTCTTCTCCGTGTACCTCGGCTGGCTGCCGTCGTCCGGTTCCGGCACGGCGCTGCACGTCATCATGCCGGCGTTCGCGCTCGGCTGGTACTTCGCGGCGGCCCACATGAGGCTGACGCGCTCCGCCATGCTGGAGGTGCTGGGATCGGAGTACGTCAAGCTCGCGCGGCTCAAGGGGCTGCCCGAGGCGCTCGTCATCGCCAAGCACGCCTTCAAAAACGCGCTCATCCCGGTGCTGACGCTGGCCGGCATCAACCTCGTCGTCATGGTCAACGTCGCGGTCGTCGTGGAGACGGTCTTCGCGTGGCCCGGGGTCGGCCGTCTGCTCTTCGAGGGCATCTCATTCCGCGACTTCCCGGTGGTCCAGGCGACCGTCCTCATCAACGGCGCGATGGTCGTGATCGTCAGCTTTCTCGTGGACGTCCTCTACGCGGTGATCGACCCGCGCATTCGCTATGAGAGGTAGGTGGCCATGAACGGGACCCGAACGGCTTCAGTCGCGGTGCCCTGGCGCTTCCCAAGGATCCGCATCGAGGGCTTTCCCTGGATCCCGGTGATCATCATCAGCATCATCGCGCTCGCGGCCATCTTCGCCGACGCGATAGCGCCGTACAATCCCGAGATCGGCGTGCTTGGCGACCGCTTCAAGCCTCCCGCGTGGCAGGCCGGCGGCAGCGAAGCGCACCTGCTCGGCACCGACCACGTCGGGCGCGACGTGCTCTCCCGCCTCATCTTCGGCGCGCGTGTCTCCATGGTCGTGGGCTTCACGGCCGTCATCGTGGCCGGCCTCATCGGCACGACGCTCGGCATCCTCTCCGGCTACCTCGGCGGCTGGGTCGACCAGGTGATCATGCGCGTCACGGACACCTGGCTGGCGCTGCCTGCGCTGACCTTCGCGATCTTTCTTGCTGCCGTGGTGGGCCCGAGCATGTGGAACATCGTCATCATCCTGGCCGCCGTCTACTGGACGCGCTACGCGCGCGTCATCCGCGGCGAGGTCCTCTCGCTCCGGGAGCGCGACTACGTGCGCCTCGCCATCGTGGCGGGATGCTCGAAGAAGACGATCATGCGCCGCCACATTCTGCCGAACGTGCTCAACTCCGCCATCGTGCTCGGCACCCTCATGCTGGGCATCGTCATCGTCACCGAGGCCGCGCTGTCCTTCCTGGGCGTCGGCGTGCCGCCGCCCAAGCCCGCCTGGGGGCTGATGCTGGCCGACGGCAAGAAGGGGCTCATGGCCGGCTACTGGTGGCTGACCGTGCTGCCCGGGCTGTGCATCATGTTCATGGTCCTCTCGGCCAACCTCATCGGCGACTGGCTCCGCGTCAAGCTCGACCCGCAGCTCCGCCAGCTGTGACCGTGCTCCTCGAAGTCTCGGGGTTGTCGACCCAGTACGTCAGCGCGCGCGGAACCCGGGTGACGCGCGCGGTGGACGACGTCTCGTTCACGCTCGAGGCCGGGAAGACCCTCGGCATCGTGGGCGAGTCCGGCTCCGGCAAGACGACGCTGGCGCTGACGCTCATGCGGCTCCTGCCCCCGGCGGCGCGGATCGCGAACGGCTCCATCCGCTTCGAGGGCGAAGACCTCCTCGCCAAGTCCGATGCCGAGATGCGCGCTATCCGAGGCAAGCGCATGGCCATGATCCTCCAGGACCCGATGGCTTCGCTCAACCCGCTCTTCACAGTGGGTGACCAGATCTCCGAGACGCTGCGCGCCCACGAGGGAGTCTCGAGGCACGGTGCCTGGACCCGGGCCCGTGAGCTCCTGGCGTCCGTGAACATCGCGGCGCCCGAGCGGCGAGTGGGCGAGTTCCCGCACCAGCTGTCCGGCGGCATGCGGCAGCGGGTGGTCGGCGCCATCGCCATATCGTGCGGACCTCGGCTCCTCATCGCCGACGAGCCCACGACGAGCCTCGACGTGACGATCCAGGCGCAGTACCTCAAGCTGCTGCGCGAGATCCAGCGCGGGCAGGGGCTCGCCATGATCTTCATCACCCACAACCTGGGCATCGTGGCGAGGATGTGCGACCAGGTGGCGGTCATGTACGCGGGGCGCCTGGTCGAGGCGGGTCCCGTGCGGACGATCTTCAACGCCCCGGCCCATCCCTACACGCGGGCGCTCATCGAGTCCATTCCGCGCTTCGGCGACGCCGCGACCCGGCTGACGGCCATTGAGGGCCAGCCGCCCGACCCATCCGCGCTGCCGCCGGGCTGCGCTTTCCACCCGCGCTGCCCGGTGGCGATCGAGCGCTGCCGAGCCGATGCGCCGCCGGAGACCCGCGTGGCCGCCGCGCACCGGGCGCGCTGCTGGGTGGCTGCCGAGACCCCGCTCCGGCTCACCACCAAAGGATGACGCCGCTCTTCGAGGCGCGGGGTCTCTCCAAGCACTTCCCAGTCGGAGGCGGGTTCCTGGGAGGCGGCAAGGGCGTGGTGCGGGCCGTAGATGACATCGCTTTCTCGATCGAGCCCGGCCGGACGCTCGGCGTCGTGGGAGAGAGCGGCTGCGGCAAGACCACGACCGCCAAGATGGTGCTGCGGCTGGAGAAGCCGACGGCGGGCCAGATCCTCTTCGAAGGGCAGGACGTGGCCGGGCTCGAGGGCGAGGGACTCCAGCGCTACCGCAAGAGTGTCCAGGCGGTCTTCCAGGATCCGTTCGCTTCGCTCAACCCCCGCATGCGGGTGGACTCCATCATCGCGGAGCCGCTCATCACCCACGAGCGCCTCGACGACGCTGCGGTCGCCGCCCGCGTCGCGGGTCTTCTCGACGTGGTGGGACTGCCGGCGAGGTCGAAGGACCTCTTCCCCCACGAGTTCTCGGGCGGCCAGCGCCAGCGCATCGCCATCGCCCGCGCGCTCGCCCTGTCTCCGCGGCTGGTAGTCCTCGACGAGCCGGTCTCGGCTCTCGATGTCTCGATCCGCGCCCAGATCCTGAACCTGCTGCGTGATCTCCAAAAGGAGCTGGGGCTCGCGTATCTCTTCATCGCCCACGACCTGGCGGCGGTGGCCCACATGAGCCACGTGATCGCCGTGATGTACCTGGGGCGCATCGTCGAGATGGGCCAGTCGGCGCGCGTGGCGACGTCGCCCGAGCATCCATACACGCAGGCGCTCTTCGCGGCCGCGCTTCCCGCCCACCCGGACGAGCAGCGCGAGGAGATCGTGCTGGCCGGAGAAGTCCCGAGCCCTCTCAACCCGCCCCCCGGGTGCCACTTCCACCCCCGCTGTCCGAAGGTGATGGCGATCTGCTCGCGGGAGGAGCCCAGGCTCAAGTCCTCTCATGGACGGGAGATCGCCTGCCACCTCTTCGACTAGGCGGGACTTTACGGCGTCACGCGGAACGCCTACCATAGGTGGCCTCGCGACAACCCTCACCGACAAGGAGCACGACATGATCCTGCCGAAGAGCCCGTTCCGCCAGCGCCTCGAAGCCGCCGTCGCGGCCAAGCATAGCCGCATGAATCCGTTCACGGAGAAGTGGGTCAAGGGAGAGCTGACGCGGGCGCAGTTCGGCTCGTGGGCGTCGCAGCACTACCAGTACGTCTCGCAGTTCGCGCGCTGGTGCGCGGCCGTGTACGCGGAGTGCCCCGATTCGGACGCCCGCGACTTCCTGCTCGAGAACATCATCGAAGAGGAATCGGGCATCAAGCACGTCGACCTGCTGATCCGCTTCGCCGAGGCCTGCGGGGTCAGCCGCAGGGAGGTCGAGACGGCGCAGCAGCTGCCGACGACGCGGGCGCTCACGGCGTGGTGCTACGGGACCTCCAAGCGCCCCTTCCACATCGCTGCGGCCGGGCTCCTCGTCGGTCTCGAGTCGCAGGTGCCCGGCATCTACCAGCGCAGCCTGCCGCCGCTCAAGACCCACTACGGCTTCACCGACCACGAGGTCGAGTTCTTCGCCATCCACATCGAGGCGGACGAGGTTCACGGCGAGCGCGGCTACCAGATCGTCGAGCGGCACTCGACCACGCTCGAGAAGCAGGACGAGGCCGCCGAGCAGGTCCGCCAGGCGACCGAGATGCGATGGCAGTACATGACCGGTCTTCACCGAGCCTACGTGCTGAAGGAAGACATGTGACGTTCTCGATCGAGGGGTGAGCGCACATGGAGTTCCGCGCGTGCGCGCTCGGAGAGCTCCCGCCGGGCGGCTGCAAGCTGGCGGAGGTCAACGGGACCCGCGTGGTGCTGGCACGCGTCGGGGCGAGTGTCTACGCCTGCGCCGACGCGTGCTCGCACCGCGGTGGCCCGCTCAACCTGGGCAAGCTCGCCGGCTCGAGGCTGACCTGCCCGTGGCACGGCTGGCTCTACGACGTGCGGACCGGGCAGTGTCTCCTGCCGGCCCGGGGTGCGGGGATCGCGACATACGCCGTGCGGATCGAGGATGGGTCCATATGGGTGGAGGTGCCGTGAACCGGTACCCGGGGGCAGCCGGATGATCACCGTCAAGCGGCTCACGCTGGAGGACGCGCGCATCATCCTGGACGCGGCGGAGGCCAAGGCCAGGGAGATCGGCGTCGCCGAGACCGTTTGCGTCTGCGACGACGGCGGGCACGCGATCGCGCTCCACCGGATGACGGGGGCGCGCATCACGGGCGTCGAGATCGCCATCGCCAAGGCCTTCACCGCTGCCGGTCACCGGCGCGCCACCCACAAGTTCAACACGCCCCCCGGCGGACCCGCGCTGCCGGGCAACGAGGCGTTCGGCATCAGCGCCATGCACCCGGGCAAGTTCGCGATTTTTGTCGGCGGCTTCCCCATCGAGGTGGAAGGCGAGGTGGTCGGCGGCGTCGGTGTGAGCGGGGGCACCGGAGAGCAGGACACGGAGGTCGGCGAGGCGGGCATCACGGCATTGCTTCACTCCCTCAGGCGCTAGCTACCGCAGCAGGGCCACCACGCCGACCGTCGCCGCGACGTTGCCCGCGGCGTGCGCGACGATGGAGGGCCAGAGGCTTCGCGTGCGCTCGTAGGCCACGGCCCAGAGGACGCCGCTCCAGAACACCGCGGCGAAGCCCAGCACTCCGTACCCGTGCGCGACGGCGAAGACGACTGCCGAAAGCGCCGCCGACGGCGCGACGCCGAGGCGGGAGCGGAGCGCAGGGTAGAGGATGCCGCGGAAGGCCACCTCTTCACCGAGCGGCGCCCAGAGCACGCTGCCGATCGTCTCGCTGGCGACGAGTCCCCACGAGCCCCATATGAGATTTTCCTGGAGCCCATCGGCCCAGTGCGAGCTCAAGCGCAGGGCGTCGAGCGCTGCTGCGACCAGGCTCTCGCCCGTCAACTGGAGCCCAACGAGCGCAAGGGCGACCCAGGCCACCGTGCCGAGACGATCCCTGCCGGGCAGGAGTCCAAAAGCCGCGGTGAAGGACACTCCGCGCGAGCGCAGATACCAGGCGGCGTAGAGAAGGATGGGCGCCACGGTTGCCGGGCCTGTGATGACATCGAGCGCGCTGTCGTCGGGAATCGCCAGACCCAAACCGGCGCCCAGGAGGAGAAACCCCAGCGCGCCCCGGATGAACAGCGCGTAGCCCTCCGTGAGAGAGAAACCCCCCGGCATGCGTGCGTCTGCCACCGTCAGATCTGCGTGGCTGAGGAGCATCACGCCCACGGTCGCGAGGCCCGCCACGGCCAGCAGGAGTCCCGCCGCCTCGAGCGAGCGCCAGCGGCGGAGCAGGATCAAGCCGCGCGCCGCAATGGAAGCCTCGGCCTGCTGGCGCGCGATGGCGTCTCCCGAGCGGCGAGCGAGGCGGGCGACAAGGGCGTCGGCGAACCACCCTCCTGGAAGTTCGTCGCGCACTTCCGTGATCAGCGCCCGCCCGTCGGCGCGGCTGAGGGACGGCTCGAGGTAGGCGGCCTCGATCCAGTCCTTCCTGCGGGCCGCCGGCTCGCCGTCATCCTCCCAGGCATCCAGGGCCGAGCGCAATTCCTCCGTCTGGCGCGTTTCGCCGAGCAGGATCAACCGGGAGAGCTCCACGTCGGGCGACGACGAAACCAGGGCCAGCTCCTCGTGCCAACGGATCCAATCGTCGATCCCCTCGTCTCCGCCCGAGAGCAGGGTGAAGAGTCGGCGCTCCCACGGTGTCGCATGGCGCAGTGCCGTGCGCACGTCCATGTCCCGCTCAGTCAGCCGCTCGAGCGAGTCCTCCGGCCGGTGGAGACGATCGAGGGGCCCGCCGGGTGTCAGCATGAAGAGATAACCGATGAGCCCCGCCACGAGGGCCGTCGACAGCCAGGTCACCCACGGGTGGAAGAAGGGTCGCAGCGGGGACGTTGAAGACTCGGGAGCGGGCGGGGCGCCGTCGAACTCGGGGCCGGACATGCGGCGGCAGTATAGCACCGCGCCTCTGGCGCCCGGGTCGGGCCCCGAGCCCGGGGATGGCCGCGGCTGCGATGCCGTCCGCGAGGACGGTCGCAAGGGCCGCTCTCCTTGGGGAACACGTCTGGAGCGGTAACTGACGGTTCGGCCCCTTTTGGGGCGCGTGGCACAGGTTCCCTTTGCCCCTGCTCGACCCCCTGATTAGATTCTGACCAGCCCTGACCACTGACCACCCCGATCAACCAGCACAACATATTGAAATAATTGGTTTCTGTCCCTGGCATCGCGCTTGCGAACTATAGGGGCATGCGAAACAGTCAAGCTCCTCGGACGGTAGTCAAAAACGGGGCGATCAGGTCCAGAGAGGACAACGTCATGGGCACCGAGAGAGAGCAGCGACTCTTCATTTGCGTCGTTCTGGTGGTCGCGGCGCTCGCGGCCGCTCTGGAGGTGACGGCGGCGCGCGGCAGCGTTCGGGTGCCGAGGCCCCGCGCTGCCTGGCTGGCGCCGCTGCAAGCCATGGACCAGGCCATCGAGCGTGGCGAGATCACTGCGGCCGAGACGGCGCGGCACGAAGCGCATCAGGCCGCAATCGGGAGCCGGAAGTGGGAGGCGCTACTCGACGTCGGGGACGGGGCCCTGCGCATCGGCGAGGCGACACGAAGCCGAAGCGCGCGCGAGCCCGAGGCCCGCCGCCTCTTTCTCGCTGCGCTCTTGCGAGCGCGCGAGCAGCGCTCGCTGGACGGCGTGCTTGGCGCCACCGAGCGGTTCGCGCGCCTCGGAGACCGCGACGTGGTCGAGCAGGGGCTCCACATCGCGCGTGGTTTGGCTGGCTCCGATCCGGAAGCCCTGGCCCGGGTGCGCTCCCTCTCCGAGCGCTCGCCGCGCGGCGCGGCCGCCGCCGTCGGAGCAGAATCATGAACCGCCACCAGACACGAAAGGAGACCCTCGTGAAGATGACTCGAGGCCGGATGGTCGTGGTGAGTGCCCTGTCACTCTACCTCCTCGCGCTGGGCTTCGCGGGCGGCATGGCCTCGGAGCGTATTCGCTTCGACCGGGAGCGGACGGCCGTGCTCCACCGGTACGACGACGCCGTACGGCAGTGGCACGCGTTCCTGATGAGGGCCGAGCGCCGTGCGGAAGCCCTACCGGCCTCCGGAGCGCAGCTACAGGTGGAATGGTAATGGACCGCGCCGAGTGGAGCCGCGTGTCCGGCATGTTCGAGCCTGCTGCCGCGCAACGGAGCCGGCCGGGCGACTGGCTGGCCATCCTCCGCCGTGACCCGCGCCGGGCGGTTGAGGAGGAGCATATCGTGTGCCTCATCTGCGGCGCGAGCTTCCGCCAGCTGACCAACACGCATCTACGCGGACACGCGCTCTCGGCGCTCGAATACAAGTGGCGCTTCGGTTACAACCGCGGACGGCCGCTGATGTGCCGCGCCCTCTGCCGGCTGTACGCCGAGCGCGCCGTGCGGAGCGGCCTCGCCTCGCGCATCCGCAGCCGGCCGATCGTGGTCGACCCCGAACTGCGCCGGCGCGGGGGCATGCGGCCGGTGACACTCGAGGAGTTGCTGACTCGCCGCGAGGCCCGCGGTGGGGCGGGGCGAGGCAGGCCATGAAAAACCACGTCCTTGCGGCGGGATGGCCCTTCGCCGGACTTCTGGCTCTTGACACGGTCCGCGCCGGCATTTCGAGCGCGGCGCCGGTCTCCGGTTTCATAGTCGAGAGGGACAGCCAGAGCGGCGTGCTCGTGTTCGAATCCGAAGAGGAGACCTTTCGGCTTACCACCGATGCGGCGACACGCTGTTATGGCGTGGACGGCTATCCCATCGCGCAGGGCGATCTCCGCGTAGGGGACATGGTCGAGGCTGTCCGCGAGCAACACGGAGAGGAGTGCGTCACGACGAAAGTCCGCGTCCTGCAGCGGGCGTCGTCCCAAGACCCAGGCAGATGCTAGCCCCGTCCCTAGCGCATCCGCTCCAGCCTGACTTCGTCTGACGCGTCGCGTAACGCAGGCGCAGAAGGGTTGAGAGCGCGCGTCCCTTCGCGTATATTCGCCTGTGGCGCGGGGTCTTCCCGCGGCAGACCGAGGATTTCCCGCCCAAGGACGTGAGCCGACGGGTCGCGGCCGACCAGGGTAAAGGGGAGAAAGACAATGACGCGCTTCCGTGTTACCGCAGCCGTATGGCTGGCCTGTGCGGCCGCCACGCTCGTGATCGTCCCGCCCGCCCACGCCCAGACGCCGAAACCGGGAGGGCACCTCAACATCATGCTGCGCGAGGACCTGCCGCAGGGCTTCGCCGTCCACGAGACGGGGACCGTCTCGACAAGCTTTCCGTCCCTGCCGTGCTTCAACAACCTGGTCATCTTCGACCAGCTCAAGCGCACGGAAAGCGTGGACACACTCGTGGGCGAGCTCGCCGAGAAGTGGTCCTGGCAGGACAATTACAGGAACCTCGTGTTCTTCCTCCGGAAGGACGTCAAGTGGCACGACGGAAAGCCTTTCACCTCGAAGGACGTCAAATTCACCTTCGACATGCTTCGCGAGGCACCAGAGGCGCAGGCCAAGCTCCGCATCAACCCGCGGAAGGATTGGTACAGCAACATCGAGGCCATCGAAGCCCCGGAACCGCACACGGTGGTGTTCCATCTCAAGCGCCCCCAGCCCTCCCTGCTGATGATGTTCGCATCGGGCTATACGCCGATCTACGCCGCTCACGTGACGCCCGCGAGCTACCGTACGGGATGCATCGGCACCGGCCCCTTCAAGGTCAAGGAGTGGCGCAAGGGCGAGTTCGTGGACTACGTCAAGAACCCGGACTACTTCGTCAAGGGACGGCCGTACCTCGACACCCTGCGCTACGTCATCATCGAGAACCGGGGCACGCGCATGTCGGCGCTCCAGTCGGGTAAGCTCGACGTCTCGTTCCCCGGCGAGATGTCGAAGACGATCGCGGAACAGATCAAGAAGGCCGTGCCGCAGATGGTCGTTACGCCTGTGTCCCAGACCGTCAGCGACAACATCATCATGAACGTCAAAAAGCCGCCGTTCGACAACCTCAAGGTGCGCTTGGCCGTGAGCTTCGCGATCGACCGACGTGGAATGATCCAGGCTGTGCACCAGGGTGGGGCTGTTCTCGGCGCATCGAT
>Ga0335084_10007563_pt1 | contig 10796 bp, 7 predicted proteins | sample Lox_Sample_44_FD_206721 | JGI IMG/M metagenome (GOLD analysis project Ga0335084, IMG submission 206721) | Soil microbial communities from Loxahatchee National Wildlife Refuge, Florida, United States - Lox_Sample_4.4 | ecosystem: Environmental > Terrestrial > Soil > Wetlands | place: USA: Florida...
CGCCCACCCGTAGTTCTTCTCCACCCCCCAGGCGTCACGGGGCTGGTCGTCGCCCGGCGTCTTCCCTTCGACTCCCGACGGGCGCCCGTCGTCCGGCCGCCACACCATCCCCAGCCGCGCTTCCCAGGCGCTGCCCGACCCGGCGGGCGAAAGGCCGATCGGCGAAAGGTCGTAGTCGTCGGTCTTGAAATACGTCCACGAGAACGACGTGTCGAGCGCGAGCGAGCGGTTGAGCTTCCACTCGATCCCCGGGACGAGAGCCACGCTCCACCCGTTCGTCGCCTTCGTCGGGCTCGACTCCGGCACGAAGTCCTCGGGCGTGGGATAAGGGGCGAAGACGAGGTTCCTCGGGTGGAGCCGCGCCACTCCGCCCCGCACCTGCAGGTAGGGCCTCACGCTCTGCTTCAGCCGAAACATCCTGGTGGCGGACAGATAGATCTGGTGGAAGGCGAAGTCGTCCCCCACGGGGTAGCCGACGATCTTCACCCGCGACGGGATCTGGTCGTAGGGGGATCGGAGGACGAACGAGCCGAAGCTGACTCCCCCGCCGAAGCGCCAGGACCCCACTCTCCGGAAGAGCCCGAACTCGCCCGAGATCGGCTTCTCGACCCCGGTGCTGAGATCGCCGCCCACGCCCCCGAGACCCAGGGTGAAGTTGAACCCCCACCGTGGCTCGTCCGACGCGCTCGAAGGCGCGGCAGCCGCGATCGACGTCGAGGCCGGAGGCTCGAGAAAGGGGTTCGTCTCGGGTGTCCCGCCTCGCAGTGGCGTAGCGGCCCAGAAGACGAGGAGTGCGGCAAGGCTCTTCTTCATCGATGTGCTCCTTGAGGCCATCGCCGCTCCCCACCCAGGCGCGGGGCGTGTGGATCCACTACGTGCCGTCCGATTCCAGAGCCAGTCCGGGGCGGAGCGAGCGTCGAGGGCTCGTCATCTTTGCGGGCGAAGCATAAACCAGGGGCGAGCCCGGCGGAAGTGGCAGGGAGGGTGAGTTACCGTTGCACGGGCGATCGGGCCACGGCGACGCACCGCCAGCCGCGTGTGGCTCCGTGCGGGGGCCTTCCCGGTCAGCCCGGCCGGTGGTGAGCGCCGAGGCGCCGCCGGCTCTCAGCCCCTCGAGCCCCAGCTCAGGTAGACGTGCACCTGCGGGTTGCGCTGGTGGAGGTTCTCCGGGACGGTCGCGCCGAGGATCTGGAACTGGTAGTGGCTGTCGCGCAGGAAGAGGTACGCGTCGCCGCCGATGCCAAGCCCCCGGAAGAGAGGCACGGACAGCCTCGCCCCGGCGAACTGGATGTAGTGGTCGGCGTCCTCCCCCTGGAGGTTCGGGCCGCGGTCGAAGACCGATCCGTTGTGCACGTTGAGCCACTGGAAGCGGTAGGCCAGCTTGACGAGCGGCCATCGGGACAGGGCGAGCGTGGCCTCGGCCGCGACGCCGAGACCGGAGCCGTAGTCGTACTCGCGCAGCCGCGTGACGTCCGCGACTTGGGCGAAGTGCGAGTAGTCGGAGTTGATGCCTCCCAGGAGCATGCCGATGCCGTCCACCCGAGTCTGGAGCCAGAGCCTGTCCGACAGGCGGAAGCGCGACAGCAGGCTCGGCCCGAAGCTCTGCCCCCCGAACTCGTAGTCGGTGTTGTTCATGTACTCGTAGTGCTGGACGATCGAGAAGACGTGGTTCGGGTGGTCCCCGGAGCCGAGCGGCTTCGTCCAGAGATCGCCCCGGATCCGGAACTCGCCGATCGGGTGCTTGTCGCCGAAGTTGAACTGGATCTCGGTGTCGAAGTAGTCGAAGGGCTTGCGCCGCGGGTTCTCGAACTCGTTTCCGAAGGCGTGGTCGAACTCCACGAAGGCGTAGCTGTCGGTGCTGTTCTTGATCGAGTCCCCCTCGCCGATGGTGCGGATCCCCGAGGCCGCGAAGGTGGAGCTTCCCGACGGCTTCCAGTCCATCGGACTGACGGGGTTGTCGTCCTGCGCCCCCCACCGTCCCGAGAGCCCCCGGTTGAGGCCGCGCACGGGGTCGACGAGGAACGCCGCGGCCTCGCGACCGACCCGGCCGAAGCCCGTCGAGTGGTTGTCGAGGATCTCCGACGACAGGCGGAAGAGCACCTCGCCCATCGCCGGCCCGCCGATCCCCGTGGACACCTGGTCGTTGAGCGCGATCGGGTGGTTCTCGCTGCAGCACTCCCAGAAGAAGGACCCGGCGAAGGCGTAGGCGTAGGAGGTCCAGAAGTTGAGTCCGTTGGCCCGCGCGCCGTTGAAGTACGTGGCCCCGTTGTAGGGATGGATGAGCTGGTTGTTGCGGAAGAGGTTGTCGTCGTAGGTTCCGCCCGTCTCGAAGTTCCGCCACCAGCTCCGGTCCGAGGTCTGGGTGTAGTTGAGGTTCGACTTGAACTCCTCCATCTCGGTGGCGACGATGTTGATCGCCAGCACCTCCGCCGCCGCCCACCCGTAGTTGCGCTCGACGCCCCAGGCGTCGCGGACCCGGTCCGGGGAGACGCTCTTGCCCGCCGGACCGGAGGGCTGCCCGTCATCGAGGTGCCAGACGAGGCCGAGGCGCGCCTCCCACGACTCGCCCCACGACTCCGGCGGAAGGCCTATGGGAGAGAGGTCGTAGGACCCGGTGTCGAAGTAGGTCCACGAGAACGCGGTGTCGAGAGAGATCGAGCGCGACAACTTCCACTCGATCCCGGGAACCACCCCCACGGCGAAGCCGTTCGTCGCCTTCGTCGGGCTCGACTCCGGCACGAAGTCCGGAGGTGTGGGGTCGGGCGCGAAGACCAGGCTCCGAGGGTGCATCCGGGCGAGCCCTCCCCGCACCTGCAGGTAGGGCCGCACCGTGTGGCCCATCCGGAACGTCCTCGTCGCCGACAGGTAGATCTGGTGGAAGGCCCAGTCGTCACCCACCGGGTAGCCCACGATCGTCACCTGCGGCTTCACCTGGTCGTAGGGCGAGCGAAGGACGAACGAGCCGAAGTTCAGCCCAAGGCCGAACCGCCAGGGGCCCGCCGTCCGGAACAGGCTGAAGTCGCCCGAGAGCGGCTTCTGGAGGGCGGTGCTGAAGTCGCCGGTGATGCCGCCGTAGCCCAAAGTGAGGTTGAAGCCCCAGCGAGGGTCCTCCGCGGCGATCGAGGACGATCCTGACCCGCTCGAGATCGAGGCCGGGGCGCTTGTTGAGGGCGCTGTCTGAAGGAAGGGGTTCGTCTCCGCCCGCAGTGGCGAGGCGGCCGCGAGGAGGAGGAGAGCGATAAGGCTTCTGCACATCGGTGCGTTCCCTCCGTGGCTTTGGTGAGCCCCCGAGACCGCCCGGGACGGGGCTGAGCGACGGCTGTCCTCGACTTGGCGGTGAGGATCGAACCGAAGCGCGTCGACCGCAAGCAACAGGCCGGTGACTTACGGTAGCACGTGGCGCGGATTGCGACAAATCTTTGCACAAGTGGACCTTTGCCGCACAGGAAGGGCGCTGGTAGACTCTGGGGGTCAACAGAATCCGGAATAGGGATGGCGGAGGATCGGACGCGATGGTCGTGGAGGGGCCCTCACTCATGCACATGCGGGCTAAGGGGGCCGGCGGACGGTCGCCAGGCGTCACGGCCGTCGTGGAGCAGCTGGAGAGGATCCTCGCCAACGGGGACTTCGACGCCTCTCCCCGCTCCCGCGCCTTCCTCCGCTTCATTGTCACGGAGACCCTCGCCGGCAGGCCTGCCGGGCTGACCCAGGCCGCGATCGCCATCCGGGTGTTCGGGCGCCGGGAGGATTTCGACCCGACCGTGGACCCCATCGTCCGGATCCAGGCCGGGCGGCTGCGGCGCTCCCTCGAGCGCTATTACCTTCTCTCGGGCGCCGAGGACCCGGTGCGGATCGAGCTGCCGCGAGGGACGTACGCGCCCGTCGTGCGATGGGCGACCCCGATCGAGGAGCCGACGAGCGCAACGGATGCGCGACGCTCCCCGGCGCCCGTCGACGATTGGCCGACGGTCGTCGTGAGCGTCTTCGCTCGCGTCGCTCCCGACGCGGAGCTCGACGACGACGCGGCCCGGTTCCTGGATCACCTGGCCCTCGAGCTGGGCCGGTATCAGGACGTGCACGTCGAGCTTCGGCGGGAGCCGGCGCCCCCGGGGACGTCTCCCTGTGCAGGCGCGAGGTTCGCCCTGACGAGCCGCTTCTCGCGTGAGGGGGGCCTCGGCCTGGTCGCTCGACTCGAGGACTGTCTCACCGGGAGGCAGGTGTGGGCGGAGGAGTACGCCGGCGTCTCCGTCACGCCGAGAGCGTTCCAGGAGGAGACGGCGCGCGTCATCGCCGCCCACGTCGCCTCCGAGCAGGGCGTGGTGGCGAAGCTCCTCTGGGCGGAGCAGCGAGCGCAGCCTCGCGCCGTGCTCACGCCCTACGCCGGGATCCTCGCCTCCTATCACTTCTTCTTCCACCGCGATCCGGCGGACCTCGCGCCCGCGATCGAGGCCTTGCAGCGCGTCGTGGCCGCGGAGCCCGAGTGCAGCCTGGCCTGGGTCCAGCTCTCCCGCCTCTATACGGCGAACCACACCTTCGACGTCGCGCCCCTCGAGACGCCCATCGACCAGGCGGTCGCCTACGCCCAGAACGGTGTGCGTCTCGAACCGTCCAGCCAGAGGGCGCGGGCCGCGCTGGCCGGAGCGCTCCTCGTCAAGGGCGAGCTCTCGGCGGCCCGTACCGAAGCGCAGTGCGCACTCGACCTCAACCCGGACTCTCTCGTCTACCTCGAATGGATCGGCTGGCTCATGACGATGCTCGGCGAGTGGGATCGAGGGCCGGAGCTGGTGCGGCGGGCGCTCGCCCGCAATCCCCACGTCATCCCCGTCGCTCACCACGCCTTGTGGCTCGCTCACCTCCGTCGCGGGGATCTCGAGGAGGCCTACCAGGCGGCCCTCCAGTACCACGACCCGACGTTCTTCCAGAGGGCCCTGATGCGGGCGTGCTGCCTCGGCCACCTCGGGAAGCCCGCCGAGGCGAAGGTCGAGGTGGGCGAGCTTCTCCGAGCCAAGCCCGACTTCGCGCGCCGCGGGCGGACGCTGATCGGCCGGCTGATCAAGTTCCCCGACCTGCTGGAGCTCGTCGTGGACGGCCTCGGCAAGGCCGGCCTCGCGCTGGACTGATCCCAGGGCCCCGCTCGAAGCGGTGGGACCGGAGCCGGCCCCGGCCGCTCAGTTCGGCTTGCCGACCCAGGAGTACTGCCAGGCCGCCGAGACGATCGTGTAGTCGCCTCCGAACCGGACGTAGGCGCCATCGGCGTAGCCGACCTTCAGGGACTGTCGCCGGGTCAGGGGGAACGAGGCCGTCACCCCGACGCGGGAGCTCTTCTGGAGGGTCACCGGGTTCTCGACACCGTTGAGGCTCGTCTGCCCACCGCGCCAGAAGTTGGCGTCGAGCGACACCCACAGTCGAGGCCTCACGTCGTAGCTGAGGTGGGTCTCGAAGGCCGCGATCGGCTTCTGCGTCTGGTCCTGGGTGCCCGGGAAGTACTGGTTTTGCGAGAAGAACTCGGGGTTCCTCGTGAAGAACCAGATTCCGGCGTAGGCGTCGAGGATCCAGTGCCCCCAGCGCTGGGAAAGGCCCAGCTCGGGCTTGAAGGACCAGCGGTTGCTGCCCAGGTTGATGAGCTTGGTGGGGTCGTACTGGCCGGTGGGGGCGACGACCTTGAGGCTCACGCCCAGGAGCGTCTTCTGCTGCCACTTCCGGAACTCGCCCAGGCTCATGGCGGGGCCGCCCCTCACGTTCACCGCGAACCGGAAGACCGAGTCGAAGAGGCCGGACCGGTAGACCGTGGTCTCCGTGCCGAAGGCCGTCCCCTTGAAGTGCCCCACCCCGTAGGGCAGCGTCGCGGTGACGTTGGCCGAGCGGCCGAAGAAGCTCAGCGAGTGGTAGAGGGCCACGAGCGGCATGTTCAGCCTCGCCGTGGCGTCGGTGATCGGGACCGCGCCCTGGAACTCGAGGTGGCCGTCGTTGAAGACGTCGCTCAGGGTGACAGCGTTCGAGTGCAGCGGGGTGATGAGGTAGGCGCGCGGAGAGAGGTCCTGGGCGCGGAGCCCGGGAACGGAACCCCCGAGGATCAGGACCGAAGCTGCGGCGCCGACAGAGAGTCGCGACACTGGCCGCGGAGGGCGCTCCCTAGCGGATGAGGCCCTGCTTCTTCAGCTCGTTCGCCGCCTTGCCGACGAGCTCCTGGATGAATGGCCCCACCTTCGACGGGTTCGTCGTCGCGGACTGGCCGGCCCAGACGAGCTTGTTCTGCCCCAGGCTGTACACGAGGATCTCCACCGTCACGATCGTGTCCGTCCGCAGGTAGCCGGGGTCGTAGACGCCGCCCCAGCCGTAGCCGTAGTAGCCGGCGCCCCAGAACGTCGCGTAGGCCGGCCCGCCCCAGTAGGTGCCCGGGCTCGAGCTGATCTCCTTGTCCTTGCCCACGACCCTCATCGCCACGACCCCCGCGACGTCCGCCTTCTCCAGGAACTCCTTGGCCTTCTCCTTGTCCTGGACGAGCTCCTTGGGGATGAGGGTGTAGGCGGCGATGCCCACCGCCCCCTTCTTCGTGAGCTCCTGGGCGAGGGCGTCCTCCGCGCCGAAGCGGACGCTCTGCTCCTTGCTCACGACGAGCGCCGCGACCTTCTTGCCCTTGAAGTTCAGGGGCTCGGCGCCGGGCGCCTTCCAGGTGGAGTTGAACGTCGTCGAAGTGCAGGCGAACGCCGCCACCGCCGCCGCCAGGACCAGACCGCCCCTCGTCGCTCGAGACATGCGCAGGACCTCCTCGTGCCGGATCGCGCCGGCGGCCGACATCATCCACCAACCGGCGACCGAAGTCCAAGCCGCCGCTTTCCCGCGCCTGGCTCCGAGCCTCACCCGTCCCCCAGGGTGGGCACGCGCCCTTGGGTGTTTGACGGCATGAGCGGGCCGACGTATGGTCGTCTCTTCGGTTGGTGTCGGTCACGACACGAGGGAGGAACCATGAAGCGTTTCCGGTTCGGGCAGGGCTTCGCGGCGGCGGCGATCGTGCTGTCGGGCGCGGTAGTGGCGCGGGCGCAGGACGAGGGCGTCAAGCAGGTCGAGCAGCTGACCAAGAAGGCCGGGGCGACCGTTGAGGCCATCGGCAACACGAAGGTCCAGCTGATGAAGACGATGGACGTCTACAACGGCCTGATGGCGGACGGCGCGACGGACCGCAAGGACCTCTACAAGAAGCTCCAGTCCGAGATGGCGACGACCGAGAAGCGCCGGGCCGAGATCACCGTCCGCGCGGGCGAGATGAAGGCGGAGGCCGACACGCTCTTCAAGAGCTGGGCCGACTCCGCGGCCGCCATCTCCGACGCGGGCCTCCGCCAGAAGAGCCAGGATCGCATCGCCAAGACGAAGGCGAGCTACGCCGGCATCGGGACCGTGGGCCAGAAGGCGGCCGACCTCTACGGGCCCTTCATGAAGGCGCTCCAGGACCAGGTCACCTACCTGGGCCACGACCTGAACCCCTCGGCGGTCGCGAGCCTCAAGCCGGAAGCGGCCAAGATCAACGAGCAGGCGAAGGAGCTCGTCCGGCGGATCGACGACACGATCACCACCGCCAACACGGCGATCGGCGGCCTGCGCCCGGAGTAGACGGGCACCGGACGACCTGCCACTGCCCGGGGCTCCGCTCGGCGGCGGAGCCTTGGGCCCGTGGCTCGCCCTCGGGCCGCGGAGGGGCGCTCAGAACGGCTCTAGTTCGTTCCGAGAAGGGAGACCCGATGAACGGCGCTCTCGTTCCTGCCGTCGGGTGGCTGAGCCGGTACGAGCGGCCCTGGCTGAAGGCCGACGTCCTGGCCGGGCTCACGACCGCCGCCGTCGTGATCCCGAAGGCCATGGCCTACGCCACGATCGCCGGGCTTCCGGTCCAGATCGGCCTCTACACCGTCCTCGTCCCGATGGCGGTCTACGCCGCCCTCGGCACGTCGCGACCCCTGAGCGTCAGCACGACCACCACCCTCGGCATCCTCTGCGCGAACGCGCTGGACGCGGCCGTGCCCCACGCCGAGCCGTCCGCCCTGATCACCGCGGGGGCGACCCTCGCCGTCCTGGTCGGGGCGATCCTCGTCCTCGCGCGCCTCCTCCGGCTCGGCTTCGTGGCCAACTTCATCTCCGATCCCGTCCTCACCGGCTTCAAGGCCGGCATCGGCCTCGTGATCGTGCTCGACCAGGCCCCGAAGCTGTTCGGCATCCACTACGACAAGGCGGGCTGGATCCGCGACGTCGCCTCGCTGGTCCGGCACCTGCCGGAGACCTCGCCGCCCACCCTCGTCGTCGGGCTCGCCACGCTCGTGGTCATTCTCGGCCTGGAGCACTTCGCTCCGCGGTTCCCCTCGCCGCTCCTGGTCGTGGGGGGCGGCATCGCGGCGTCCGCCCTTCTCGACCTGCAGGCGAGGGGCGTCGGGATCGTCGGCCACATCCCGGGCGGCCTCCCCGCCTTCGTGCGCCCGGACCTTTCCCTCCTCGAGGCGCTCTGGGCCCCGGCGGTGGCCATCGCGCTCATGAGCTTCACGGAGACGATCGCGGCCGGGCGCGCGTTCACCGCGCCCGGCGAGCCGCGGCCCGACCCGAACCAGGAGCTCGTCGCGACCGGCGCTGCGAACCTCCTGGGCGGCCTCTTCGGGGCCATGCCCGGCGGGGGCGGCACGTCGCAGACGGCGGTGAACCGCAAGGCGGGAGCGCGCACCCAGGTCGCGGCCCTCGTCACCGCAGGCGTGGCCCTGGCCACGCTCCTCTTCCTGGCCCCGCTGGTCGGGCCCATGCCCCAGGCGACGCTCGCGGCGGTGGTGATCGCCTTCTCGGTCGGCCTGATCAGCCCCGCGGACTTCCACGAGATCCGCCGCTTCCGGACCCGGGAGTTCCGCTGGGCCCTCGTGGCCTGCGTGGGCGTCGTGCTGCTCGGCACCCTGAGGGGCATCCTGGCCGCCGTCATCCTGTCGATGCTCAGCCTGCTGTCCCAGGCCAACAACCCTCGCGTCTACGTGATGAGGCGCAAGCGCGGCAGCGACGCCTTCCGGCCGCTCTCGGCGGACCACCCGGACGACGAGTCCTTCCCCGGCCTCCTGATCCTGAGGACCGAGGGCCGCGTCTACTTCGGGAATGCGCAGAACATCGGCGACGGCGTGTGGCGCCTCGTCCGCGAGGCGAAGCCCCGAGTGCTGCTGGTGGACTGCGGGGGGATCCCCGACTTCGAGTTCACCGCCCTCAAGATGCTCGGGGAGGCGGAGGAGAAGCTGCGCGAGGAAGGGATCGAGCTCTGGCTGGCCGCGCTCAGCCCCGAGGCCCTCCCGCTCGTCCAGGGCTCGCCGCTGGGCGCCCGCCTGGGCCGGGAGAGGATGTTCTTCACCGTGCCGCAGGCGGTCGAGCGGCACCTCGCGCAGCCGCGCCCCTGACCGTCTCCCCATCCGGCGCCGGGGCGGCCTCCCGGAGCGAGGAGGGGCACCGCCGGTTCCGGCGTGGCCCGAGGCCGACGGCGCCTACGAAACCGACCGTCGGCGTTGAGCGGTCGTGACGGTCCCCAGGCCCAGCTGCACGGGCAGGTGCAGCCGCCGGCCCCACGCCCTCTCGTCGTGCTCCTCGAGGGGGAAGACGAGATGGAGGAAGTCTTCCCGCACGCGGTAGCCGCGCCCGCCGAGGGCCGTGGCCATGGCGAGTGTCGCCTCGTAGTTGTCCCCGGGCCACCCGCTGTCCAGGTAGAGCTTCGACGAACGCTTCGGCTCCGAGAGCACCCGGTCGACGAGGTCGTCCCGGTGGGAGAACGTGCTCGACATGCACGCGGCGTAGCCGAAGACCTCCGGGTACTCCCAGGCCATGAAGAACGAGACGACGCCGCCCAGGGACGAGCCGATCACGCCCGTCTCTCGAGGAGGGGCGAGGACCCGGATGCGACGGTCGATCTCGGGCTTGACCTCCGTGACCACGGAGCGGGCGTAGGCCTCGTAGCCCGGCTTCGTGTACTCGCTCATCCGGTCCCCGGAATGGATTCCCACCACCACCACCCGGTCCACCGCGCTCATGGTGTCGAGGAGGTGCAGCGCCTCGCTGACGCCCCACTCCCGGCCCAGGAACGCCTCCGCGGGGAAGAAGAGGTTCTTGCCGTCCTGCATGTAGAGCACCGGGTAGGAACGGAGCGTGTTCTCGTCGTAGCCCGGGGGAAGGTAGACGCGCACCAGGTGCTTGCGGCCGAGGATCGCGGAGTCGCGCTCGATGACCGGCGAGAGCGAGCCCGTGTCGGGGGCATCGAAGTGCGGAAAGACAGAGGCAGCTTCGTCGGTGGTCAAGGGCACGAGGACGTTGGGCCCCACCGACCAGCGCGCCTCGCCGTCGCCCGACCTCAGGAGCGGCTTGACGTAGAGGAACGGCCTCCTCGCCTCCAGCGTGAACGTCGAGGTCTCACCATCGTCGGAGATCGCGTCGGGTGGGACGTCCCGGTCCCAGTCGAGCTCCGTGCGCAGGACCATCCGCCCGCGCCCGGCCGGGTAGCGTACGCTGACCTGCCGACGGAGGAGAGTGCCGGTCCGGTACAGCGCTTCCGCGCCGATGCTCAGTAGACTTCGGGGATCCAGCGGCGCCTCTTCATCGGCGTCTCGTCGTCGTACGCCCGCTTGCGCGACCGCTCCACCGGCCTCACCTTCTCGCGCGGCACGCGCTTGTACGGGATCTGGCTCAGGAAGTGCGCGATGCAGTTCAGCCGGGCGCGCTTCTTGTCGTCGGACCTCACGACGTGCCAGGGCGCGTGCTTCGTGTCCGTGGCCGCCAGCATCATGTCCCGGGCGAGCGAG
>Ga0335084_10007564_pt1 | contig 10794 bp, 9 predicted proteins | sample Lox_Sample_44_FD_206721 | JGI IMG/M metagenome (GOLD analysis project Ga0335084, IMG submission 206721) | Soil microbial communities from Loxahatchee National Wildlife Refuge, Florida, United States - Lox_Sample_4.4 | ecosystem: Environmental > Terrestrial > Soil > Wetlands | place: USA: Florida...
TATGGGTCGGCCGAAGCAAAACAGGGAGCGTCTATCAATGGTGAGGTTCAAGAGTCCGCGACTCGGTATGTGCGCACTTATTGTAGCTGACAATTTGAAGGACGAAACGGCTGCTGGCCGCGCCGCTCGATCCCTGGTTGATGAACTGGCAAGTTGCAGCATAGAGGTCATCACTTCGACCTCCGCGGCGGACGCCCGCGCCGTTGTCGCGTCAGATCCCTCGATTCAATGCGTTCTTCTCGACTGGGACCTGGAAGCCGGCATGGGCCATGACGCTGCAGCTTCGGTGCTTACCGCAATCCGGTCCCACAATGCCAGGGTGCCGGTCTTCCTGCTGGCCGATCGCAGCTCGGTTTCAAGCATGTCGGCCGAGGTACTCCAGGATGCCGACGATTTTATTTGGATGCTGGAGGACACGACAAGCTTTGTAGGCGGCCGCATCGCAGCTGCGATCCAGCGCTATCGCGACCAAATTCTGCCGCCCATGTTCTCGGCGCTCGTTCGCTTTGCAGCCATTCATGAATACTCCTGGCACACGCCGGGGCATGCCGGCGGCGCCGCGTTTCTCAAGTCTCCCGTGGGCCGGGCATTTTTCGACTTTTTTGGCGAGAGCCTTTTGCGGTCCGATTTGTCGATCTCGGTCGCGGAACTCGGCTCCCTGCTCGACCACTCTGGCCCCATCGGGGAGGGTGAGCGCTACGCCGCCAGCGTATTCGGCGCGCATCGCAGCTACACGGTCACCAACGGAACCTCGACGTCGAATCGCGTCGTGATCATGGCCAGTGCGACGCGCGACCAAGTGGTACTGTGCGATCGGAACTGCCACAAGTCTGTCGAGCATGCGATGACTTTGAGCGGGGCTATTCCCACCTATCTGATGCCCGCACGCAATCATTACGGGATCATCGGGCCGATCCATCCGGAGATGATGACCAAGTCGGCGCTGGACAAGGCGATTGTCGGCAATCCACTCGTGCGCGCCGGGATCGACCGCACGCCTGTTCATGCTGTCATCACCAACTCCACTTATGATGGACTTTGCTACAACGTTGGCCGGGTCGAGGCGCTGCTCGGTGAAAGCGTGGACCGGTTGCATTTCGACGAAGCCTGGTATGGCTATGCTCGTTTCAACCCGCTTTATCGCGATCGGTTTGCGATGCATGGCGCCCCTGAGGACCACGATGCCAACAAACCGACGGTGTTCGCGACGCAATCGACCCATAAGCTGCTGGCGGCCCTGTCTCAGGCCTCGATGATTCATGTTCGCGATGGGCGCCGACCGATCGAGCATGGCCGTTTTAACGAAGCCTTCATGATGCATGCCTCGACCTCCCCGCAATATGCCATCATCGCTTCGAACGATGTCAGCGCTGCAATGATGGATGGACCGGGTGGCGAAGCATTGACGACGGAGTCGATCCGAGAAGCGGTTGCATGCCGGCAGATGATTGCCCGACTCAGTTCCGAATTCGCCAGAAAGGGAGAGTGGTTCTTCAACGCGTGGCAGCCGGATTTTGTCAGGGAGACAGCATCCGGGAAGAAGCACGCGTTTCACTTGGCGCCCGAGGATCTGCTGATTCGCGAGCCGGAATGCTGGATCTTGCATCCGAACGACGACTGGCATGGTTTTGCCGATCTCCAGGACGGCTACTGCATGCTGGATCCGATCAAGGTTTCCATCGTGACTCCGGGCATGTCGAGGAGCGGCGCTCTCGAAGCGTGGGGCATTCCGGCGACCCTACTGACGGCCTATCTCGACCAGCAAGGCATCGTTGTCGAGAAGACGACCGACTTCACTCTTCTTCTCCTGTTCTCGCTCGGCGTCACAAAGGGCAAGTGGGGTACCCTGATCAACATTCTTCTTGACTTCAAGCGCGACTATGATGCGAACGCCCCGCTGGAGCGTGTGCTGCCCGCGCTAGTAGAGGCGTATCCATCCCGATATCGGGACAAGGGGCTGCGCGACCTGGCGACGGCGATGTTCGAGGCGATGCGGAAGCTCGGCAGCACGGCGCTCGTGGCCAAGGCCTTCTCGGTGCTGCCAGTGCCCGATTTGAGCCCGATCGAGACTTACGAGCGACTGGTCGGCGATGAGGTCGAGCAGATACCACTGGCAGCGATGCCCGGGCGAACCGTCGCGACCGGCGTGGTTCCGTACCCACCAGGCATTCCCCTACTCATGCCTGGGGAATGCGCCGGCGCGGCCGATGGCCCAGTTCTAGGTTATCTTCGCGCGCTGGAGACATTCGATCGGGAGTTTTCCGGCTTCGCCCACGATACGCACGGCGTCGAAGTTGTCGACGGCAGCTATCGTGTCTACTGTGTCTGCCGTGGTACAGGGCGCAAGAACTCGTGACCTTCATTATAGTGCTTCCGGGCTGTGATCCACGAGCGGCGGGCCGCCTGCTGTGTTAGCGCCGTACTCGACGACATATTCGGTGATCGGTGGCTTCTGCGAGTGGGGATTCGCTACGCTGTGTAAGGTTCATCGCCACGAATAAGGGATTCGACAGAACGCTTAACGGAACCGACGTGACCGGCGATCTGATCATTGGCGGCGCATTGACTCTTGGTGTCAGTGCTTTGGGCTGGCTTGTCATTGCGACTGCCCCTACAGCAGATGCTGCCGATGCATCGATCCGGGAGTTCGGAACTTTGTTGACCGTCCAATTTGGGATCGTCGCGGCGCTCTGGTGGAACCAATCCGCCAAGCTCTCCGATAAGGTAGTAGATCAGGATGCGCCGACTCGACAGTCCCAGAAGGACGTGAACGTGATGAACGGCGCCGCCGCGACGTTCACAGCGCTTTCTGTCATCTCCAGCGTCTTTGCCAGTTCGCCATGGAGATCGACAGGCAGTTGGGTGTCCGGTATCGGCGTCCTGCTGCTGCTAACGATGGCCGGTAGCGACGTAAGGCAAGCGGTCCCGATTTCGTTGAAGCAACGACTTCAGCTTAGAGAAATCATCGGATTGCTGTCACTTGCGATTGTCATCACGGCGTTTGTTTGGCATTTGATAAAATGAGAACGGGGCGCAGATGAGGCAGCTTTTCTGCAGGACGTTTGCCGCTGACCCGCAAGATGCGGACCAAGATCTCGAGGGACAAAGAGGAATGGAAATCCCTCGCCCCTTCGAGCTTGGTCAAATCGGAAGGAGTTGCACCGTTGCAGACGAACACGACATGCGCGTCGCCACAGTCGCCGTTTTCCATCATAAAGAATCCGCCTCTGATCCCGACTATGACTACCTTGGGAAAGCTGCGCCCTGACGGCTCTCTGTTCTCGTCCCGGGCCGGGCTCGATCCCGAATCACCGAGCAGGTTGCCGGCGCGACGGGGCATGACCGGCGGGCATCCCGGTGGGTGACTCGGCGGACATGGCAACGCCCGGCGGTTCGCCGAGGTCTGACGGCAGGAAACTCGGCCTGGTACTCTTGGCCGGCGTGGTCGTCGGATCGATGATCGAAGGCGGTGCCTTCAACCTGCCGCAGAACATGGCCAGCGGGGCCGGACTGGGTGCCGTGGCCATCGCCTGGGTTGTCACCCTGGCGGGGATGTTCTTTCTCTCCAACACATTCCGCATCCTGGCCGCCCGGCGGCCAGATCTGAAAGCCGGGATCTACCGATACGCAGAGGAGGGGTTCGGCCGTCTCGCGGGTTTCGAGATGGCCTGGGGCTATTGGCTCAGTTCCGCCTTCGGAAATGTCGCTTTCGCCGTGCTGCTCATGCAGATGCTCGGGTATTTCGTGCCGGTCTTCGACGGCGGCGGGAACTGGCCGTCGATCGTCGGCGGCTCGATCCTCATCTGGGGCATGCATTTCATGGTGCTCTCCGGCGTGAAGCGGGCGGTGGGTCTGAGCGTCTTCTCGACCGTGGTCAACGTCACCACGATTGCCGTCATCCTGGTGGTGATGGCGATCTTTGTCCGCAAGGGAGAGTTCGCTTTCGACATTTGGGGGAGGCAGCAGCAACTGGGAAGCATTCTCGCCCAGGTAAAGAGCACCATGCTCGTCACGCTCTGGGTCTTCCTCGGGATCGAAGCCGCAGTGGTCGTGTCCGACCGCGCGCGCAGGCCGGCGCAAGTGGGCGGCGCAACCTTCATCGGTCTCACTGTCTGCACCGGCCTCTATTGCCTCCTCTCTGTACTGCCCTTCGGCATCATGCACCAGAAGCAGCTCGCCAGCCTTCAAAGTCCGTCGGCGGCCGCCATTCTTGAATCCCTCGTCGGCCATTGGGGTACGATCTTCGTCGATCTGGCGCTGCTCTTTTCCGTGCTGTCCTGTTGGCTGGCCTGGACAATCCTGGTGGCGGAACTGCCCCATGAGGGGGCCAAAGGCGGTGTCTTTCCCAGATTCCTCGCGCGGGAGAACAGGCACCACGCCGCGGCACCGGCGCTCTGGATCTCGAGCATCGTCATGCAGATCACGATGTTCGTCGTATTATTCGCCCACAATGCCTGGACGTGGCTGATTTCAATCACCGGCGTGACCAGCTTGCCGCCTTATCTCGCCAGCACGGGCTTCCTTTGGCTCTACGCGAGGAAGCCGGCCTATCGATCGATTGCGACCGAATCTCCCGGCGTCGCCATCTGGACCGGCTTTCTCGGGACGCTCTATTCCGCCTGGATCCTCTACGCGGCGGGCCCCGAGTTCCTGCTGATGTCGACCATCGTCTATGCCGTCGGATTGCCGGTGTTCTGGTACGCCCAGAGGGAACAGGCGCCCGACCGGCCAGTCTTCACCGGCATCGAACGGACTGCCGCCATAGCGCTGGCCATCGCCGCGATCGCTGCCACGATCCTGTTCGCAAGAGGGATTGTCGTCATATCCTGAGCATTGGACCTGCGCCGGTTTACGGGATCAACAACCAAAGACGCCTAAGGTAGGTCCGGCTTCCGACCGACCGCTGCTAATGAGCATTTTGAGCGATGGGGATAAGCCCGCTCGGCAGACGTCCGCAGCCTTTCGATTCGATGCACCAGCCTTTGAAATTCCGCCTCTGCGTCTCTGAACCAGTCGGCCGACCACACCCAGTGGATACTCCAGCCAAGCGGTTCAAGCACCGTCTGGCGCAGCCGATCGCGGTCGCGCGCGACCTTCGAAGAATGATAGGTCGCTCCGCCCGCTTCACCGCGTCGATGTCGTCGAAGCACAGCTCGCCCGCCATCCTGCGCATCGGCCGAACCTTGAGATCCAAAGACGCCGCCTCGCGGACTCACGCATCGAGGACGCCGGCCGCCGCTGCTTGCGCGTGCGCGACGCCACGTCAGCGCGGCGCATCGGACGGAGCGTGTGCCGGCGACGGCAACCAGATCTGGTCGATGGACTTCGTTTCTGATGCCCTGTTTGACGAGCGCCGGCTCAGGGCGCTGACGCTGCTCGACGTGTTCACCCGCGAGGCGCTTGCGATCAAGGTCGACAAGGGCATTACCGGCGAGCAGGTGGCGACCATCCTCGATGCTGTACTGACGATGCGGCCTGCGCCGCAGCGGATCAGGGTGGATAACGGTCCGGAGTTCGTCTCGAACGCCCTCGACCGCTGGGCCTACGAGCATGGCGTCATGCTAGACTTCAGCAGACCAGGCCGACCGATCGACAACGCCTTCGTCGAATCATTCAATGGGCGCTTCCGGAAGGAGTGTCTAAATGCCCATTGGTTCTTGTCTCTGGACGATGCCAGGGCCAAGATCGAGGCGTGGTGGCGGTTCTACAACGAGAGCAGGCCTCACTCTGCTCTGGGAGACCGCACGCCGCTCGAGTTCGCCTCATTGGCCGGGGTTAACCCCGGCCAATGAGGTACGACAGAGGCTCGAAAACTCGCGCCACGCCCGCCAGAGAAAGCGGGGCACCGTCAAGTCAAGGACGGACTCTACCCAAAATGGAGGAGGTCTCGGGGTTCAGGTCAAGGCCATCATGGCTCTGAGGGGATGGATACTCCAGGATCCGATCTCCCAGCCCCTTGTTCCGCTGAGGGGATCGGATTAGGCCGGATCGTGATGGAGTGTGTGATTGTTTCGCGTGAACGTCACGTCACCGGTAACGCAGCGCCGGAGTAGCACAAAGTAGGCGGAATGCCTGCCCTGTCTGCGACAAACGCTCTCACTTGGCAGGTGTCAGTAGCAGGCTGGCGTTCGCCTTGAATCGGTCGAGTGCAGTCTTGACCTGATCGATCGCAGCGTTTGCGCCTTGGTATCCGCTCAACTTGACCTCTTTCCTGCCGGCGGGAAGTCGCTTGTAGATAGTAAAGAACTGCTCGATCCTGTTGCGCTCGATCGAAGGTAGATCCTCTATCGATAGAACATCATCGTACGTCGGGTCGACTGCCGATACCGGAACCGCAACGATCTTGTCGTCCGCTTCTCCGCCGTCGATCATCTTCAGAACACCGATTGGGCGAACGCGAATGAAGGCGCCGGGGTAGACTGGCTCGCGGGTAAGCACAAGGGCATCCAACAGGTCGCCGTCTTCGCCAATCGTGCATGGGATCGAACCGTAGTTTGCAGGGTAGACGACCGGCATGGACTGGAACCGGTGGACGATCAAGTGTCCCGTCTGGATGTCAATCTCGTATTTGGTGAAGCTCCCGGCGGGGATCTCGATAGCCGCATGAATGTCGGTCGGATCATCGGACTGCCGACATTCGCCTGCCATTCCGTTCTGAAAGCATCTCGGTGGAATATCGCGACTATTCATGGTCTTGCTCGCTCTCATTCTCAGTCTGGGTCGCACCCCTATCGCTGCGCACGTCTTGGGCGCCATTTCGCCAAACCGCCTAGCTTGGACGCTATCTGGGGCGAGCATTGGTTGATTGTACGCGATTGCTGAGCTTGGCATTCTTCTGCGGGAATCCGGCTCCCTTGTAGGCGAGTGCGGGTATTTTGTCGCGCCGGTGGTTTGATTCGCTCCAAGAGTGAGGTGTTGATCTTTGAGGTCGCCGCTGGCAACTACTCGTTTACGGGCCGAACACTGAAGAAATCCGGCATACGAAGGTATAAGGGGCGTTATCAGCGCAGACAATTGCTCGCGGCTACTGTGCCAGTCATCATTCGACCCCTGCCGAATTCGATCGGCTGCCGAACAGGAGCCAGGAGCGAGGTCAGCAATGACAGCATTACAGCTTCGCATCGATACATTCCCGAAAGATCCATCGGCGAAGCACAGGCCTTGGAACGCGCCGCAAAGCTCCGGCTGGTCTTCGCAGGACGAGTTTCTGCCGTCTGCCCTAAGGCTTCTCAAGGCGGCCGATAGTGCCTTGCATGGCAATCGAATGGAGGTGCGACGCTGCATCGTTGAATTGAAAAATTTGCTGATATCAACCTACGCGCAGGATAACGCAGGTGCGGTTGTTTCGGCGGCGCGGGGCGGGCTTGCGCCATGGCAGATCCAACGCGTCGCGGAATTCATCAGCGGCCACATCGCAGAGGCGATCCGCATTCAGGACCTTGCCGCGGTTGCGCGGCTCAGCACGGGCTATTTCTCCCACGCGTTCCGCTGCAGCACGGGCCAATCTCCCTATGCCTATGTGCTACGCCGCAGGGTCCAGCACGCTCAGGAACTGATGCTTGGAACGGACGCCCCGCTAGCTGAAATCGCGCTCGATTGCGGTTTCACCGACCAACCTCACTTCACTAGGCTGTTTCGCGGAATTGTCGGCGTCCCCCCCGCCGCCTGGCGTCGGCAGATGTGCGTCGGTCCTTCCGCTTAGGGAGAGGTATATGGCCACAACTGCTCGAAGGCTTACCAGACCGGTACGGGACAATTGCTTGGCTCTCTATCTCAGTGAGGTGCACAGATTTCCAATGCTCTGCGCCGAGGAAGAGCTTGCGCTCGCAAAGCGCTGGCACGAGCATCGAGATCAGAACGCCGCACATCGTCTTGTCACCAGCCATCTTCGGCTGGTCGTACGGATCGCCTCTGGCTTCCGCGGATACGGTCTGCCGATCAGCGACCTGATTGCCGAAGGAAACGTCGGTATGATGCGTGCGATCGAGGGGTTCGATCCCGATCGCGGCGTTCGACTGGCGACCTATGCCATGTTGTGGATTCGCGCCGTTATTCAGGAGTACATCTTGCACAATTGGTCGCTGGTGAAGATCGGAACCACGGCGGCGCAGAAGAAGCTCTTCTTCAAACTGCGGCGGGTTAAGGACAACATCAAGTCCCTTAGTGCGGGGGATCTATCACCAGAACATGTCAGACAAATCGCCGACCTGCTCTCGGTACCTGCGAAAGAGGTCGTCGCAATGAACCGCCGACTGGCCGGGCCTGACAATTCGCTCAATGCACCTCTGAAGGCGGGAGAGGACGCGCAATGGCAAGACCTCCTGGTCGATGACGGTCCGAGCCAGGAGGCGCAGCTCGGCGAACGCGAGGAATTTGTCATCCGTCGGCAGGTGCTCGGTCAGGCGCTCACCGCGCTGAGCGGGCGCGAGCGGGAAATTTTGGTCGAGCGTCATCTCAAGGAAAAGCCACCAACGTTGGATGTACTCAGCAAGACCTACGGGATCAGTCGCGAGCGCGTGCGGCAGATCGAACTTACGGCTTACAAGAAACTCAAGAAGGCGATCCAGAGTGCCCCTGCCTCCTGCGACGTCTTTGCGTAGATCAGCGTTATGCCGGCTGGACTCCCCTAGCCATTTCGCCGCTCATGAAGACTTCCTGGCCAAGGCACAGCGGCAGATATCGCCTGGATTGGAAGGCAGAGCAATCTGTTCCTGGTCGATCTGGACCCCCTCTGCGCTCCGATCCTGGTCTCCCTCTCTACTGTGCCGCTTCCGCTGATCCTGCACAAGGAAGAGCCGCGGGGGCCTTCTCGACTAGTCATTGTAGCCGAATGTCCTTCCTCGGTCTGCTCCGATCAGCTCGCAGCTGAGCGATCGTATCGAATGCGGCCTTGAGTTCGCCTAAGTCCAGTCCAGAATTCGTGCGAGCTGAAGAATCCGTAGATTAGAGGCGAAGATATGGCCGACTTCTTAGCTGAAATAGAGAGCGCGTCGCACGACCCTCTTGTCGTCGCCCTCGTTCTCCTGCTTTTGGGCGCGCTGATAGCGCGCGTGCCGTTCAGGAGGCGCCCTGTTAGTCGCGCCATAACGAGGCTATTGTTCTTTGTTCTTCTCACCGTCACTCTCCTCGGTGACAGGGTAGTGCCCTATCAACCAATGCGACCGTCCGGATCGGCCTTCGACGATACGATTGGAGCGATCGTGAGGATCGGGTGGTGGATGTGGGCCGCGTGGAATCTGGTCGGGTTCACGAGGGCATTCGTCATCCTTGAAAATCGGCCACGAGAGGGAAAGCTCCTGCAGGAGATCATTGTGGGTCTCGTCCATCTGGCCGCCGTCTTCGCCATAGTTGCCTATGTATTCGACCTCCCAGTTCAAGGTCTTCTGGCAACTTCTGGTGCCATCGCCATTATCATTGGTCTCGCCCTTCAGAGCTCATTGAGCGACGTATTCTCCGGATTGGTGCTCAGCGTCAGTCGCCCCTATCTGCCTGACGACTTTGTCAGGATCGAAGGTGGGACGGAAGGCAGGATCATTGAGTTGAACTGGCGTGCAACGCACATCCTAACTCCGCTCAAGGAGCTTGCCATCGTACCAAACAGCGTGATTGCCAAGGCTAAGATCGTGAACGTCAGTTCTGCGTCTCACATTCACGGTGTCAACCTCAGCGTTAAACTCGAAGCCACGGCTCGTCCGTCGGTCGGGATAAGAACGCTTCGACATGCAATGCTCAATTCGCAATCGATTGTGCTCGAACCTGCGCCTACGGTGCGGATCAAGTCCATTGCCGGAGATTGCATCGAGAACGAGCTGACATTCTTTGTCTTCGACTATTCTCTTGCCGCCGAAGTAAAGAACGAACTGGTCGACCTCATATTTCGCCACCTATTGGCGGCCGGTCTCCGTTTGGCATCGCCTCAGAACCCGCCGCCGCAGTCGGCATCTGAAGAAGCACCGACATCCAGAGTCGAGCAACTCCTCAAGCTGGTCGCTGTGTTCGAAGCGCTGACTGACGAGGAGCGTTCCGCCATCGCGAAGAAGCTGAAGCGGAATTTCCATCGGGAAAACGAGGTTCTGTTCCAGCCTGGAACCCTCCTGCAGTCGTTGTATATCGTTGCTACCGGCGTGGTTTCCGTGGAAATGACCGACGGAGAGACTGCGGTGGAGGTCTTTAGGCTTGGGCCGGGAGATCACTTCGGAACGATCTCGCTGCTGACGGGGACGGCGAGTAACGAAAGAGCAACCAGCCTGACCGAATCCGTCACATATGAGCTGTCAAAGGCAGACCTCCGCGTCCTGATGGCCGCGCGGCCGCAGGTCGAGCTGGAGCTCAGTCATGTATTGGCTCTGCGTCAGGCAGTCGGCCGCACGGTTGACTCCACCGACCAGGACGAGTCGAAATCGACGCCCAACCTGAGTGCTCGCGTCGCCAAACGCTTGCGTAAACTTTTTGATCTTGGCGCCGGATGAAGCCCAAGCGCCGGAGGCGGATTTTCAGCCTAACGATTTCAATCAGTTGCAGAGAACCTCCAGCAAAATCAGTTTTCACTAGGAGCCTATCCACCCTGATCCGCTGCGGCGCAGGCCGCGTCGTCAGTACAGCATCGAGGTTGGTCGCCATCTGCTCGCCGGTAATGCCCTTGTCGACCTTGATCGCAAGCTTCTCGCGGGTGAACACGTCGAGCAGTGTCAGCGCCCTGAGCCGGCGCTCGTCAAACAGGGCATCAGAAACGAAGTCCATCGACCAGATCTGGTTCGGTACCGTCGCTGGCGCGCGCTCGCTCCGGTGTGCCGC
>Ga0335084_10007567_pt1 | contig 10793 bp, 5 predicted proteins | sample Lox_Sample_44_FD_206721 | JGI IMG/M metagenome (GOLD analysis project Ga0335084, IMG submission 206721) | Soil microbial communities from Loxahatchee National Wildlife Refuge, Florida, United States - Lox_Sample_4.4 | ecosystem: Environmental > Terrestrial > Soil > Wetlands | place: USA: Florida...
TACATTTTGGCGCGGAAACCAGCTAGCGAACTCGGTTGAAACAGCCCTCGCACTGGTGACACAAACCAGAAGGTGTTGGAGCAAAAGAAATGATGTCTCGCATTTTAGTTATCAAGACCGGCACGACGCTGCCGTCACTGCTCGCCGCGCAAGGCGATTTTGAGGATTGGGTGATTTTCGGCCTCGGCGCACCGTCCGATCGGATTTCAGTGGCTGACGTACAGACTGGTGCGCCGCTGCCTGCGCCGCGTGATGTCGCGGGGATCGTCATCACGGGATCGCATTCCATGGTCACCGATCACGAAGCATGGAGCGAGCGAACTGCCGCATGGCTGTGCGACGCCGTGGAACAGCACACGCCGATACTGGGCATCTGCTATGGCCATCAATTGCTGGCCTATGCGTTGGGCGGCGAAGTTGGCGACAATCCGCGTGGCAATGAGACGGGAACGGTCAACGTTTATTTGAATGAGACCGGCGCAACCGATCGCTTGTTGGGCGGATTAGCCAATCCGCTGCGCGTCCACGTCAGCCATCAACAGTCGGTGCTCAACCTTCCGATCGGTGCACAGCTCTTAGCGTGGAGTGATCGCGATCAACATCAAGCGTTCAGCATTGGCGATAACGTGTGGGGCGTACAGTTTCATCCCGAGTTCAACGCGGCGGCCGTGCGTGCATATACCGAGGATGATCGAGAGATACTCCGCGCCGAGGGTCAGGATCCCGATCGCATCAGCGCGCAGATCGAAGAGACAAGCCACGGCACAGAAATTTTGCAGCGGTTCGCGCGGCTAACGCTATGACTTCTTCAACACCTGCCAGATCTGATCCAAGACGATGAGGGCCGTCAGGTTCTGCGCGCCGTGACCGCGCTGCAAGGCTTGTGGTAAGGTGTAGTCGTGCTGATAGAAGCCGGTCAAATGCACTCCGTCCGGCCCCAAACCACGTCCCGGTAGCGTATCGGCCACCTTCGCAAAGTCCCACAGCGGAATTCCATAGTCGGCTGCAATCTTCCGCACGATCTCGTTGATTTGCTCCGTGCCCTCGCGTTGATCGGGCTTGGTGCTGAGCACTGGAATCACACCCTGCGCGATGGTGTACTCCACCACTTCGCGCATGTTCTTGTCAAACAACTTGGGCACGCCGGCATCATTAGCGCCTAACCGTAAGATCACCACGCTGGGGTTGTTCACCCGGAACTCGCAGGCCAATGGCGATTCATCAACTTGGCATTGTGTCTTGTCTGCCCACGCAGGATTCAACAACGTCCACGAGTGCTGCCCGATGCGCACCGCCAGGCTCTGGCGGCCATATGATCCCTTGAAGTAATCGATCACCGCTTGCAGATATTGATAAGCACCGAGGTTGTACGGGCTGCTATCAAAACGCCCCAGAAAATACGGCGACTCAATCGTGCTGTCGCCCGCTTTGGAGAAGGCTTGCGGATTGCGGCCCAACGCCTGGCCTTTAGCAAAGATCTCGCGTATATGATCGATCACGGCGCTATCCATGACGACGAACGAATCGAACGGGAGGTTGTTCACCCGATCGGGCGGCGGCAGCGCCGTCGGTTTCGTCACGTGCAGTTCCAGCTGGCCGATTGAGTCGGGCGTAGCTTGAACGATCGGAGTAGGAGTAAAAGTCACTGCAGGTGTTTCCCGTGCGGCGGCTTCCGATGCCGCTGCTTCCAGCGCATATTCTGTCGCCACGGGATCCGGCCCTTCAGTGGCCTGCACTTCTACGGATCCCGACGGCTCGGTTGGCACAACAGTAGCAGAGAACAGGGGCACGACTGCATAAGCACTGGATGAAGCACAAGCCGCTGACAAGACCAACACACCGAACAACGAACCGATCAAAACGGCGAAATGAATTCGGAAATGCGTCATATACTCTTTCTCAACTCGGTTTGTCAAGCGGCAATTATACACGAGCAAACAAAACCGGGCTCCTTCATGTTGAAGCAGCCCGGTGAATGAAACTTCAGGTAGTCTCGCATCAAGCTAAATGCGGCAGGATTTTCTTTTCCATGTCGCCCTTGGGGCGAAAGCCGACAATGCGCTCTACAGGTTGCCCATTCTTAAAGAGAATCAGCGTGGGAATGCTCATCACGCCGTAGGCCATAGCCGTGTTTTGATTTTCGTCCACATCCAACTTCATGACCTTCAGCTTGCCACCCTGTTCGCGCGCGATCTCGTCGACCACCGGCGCGACCATCCGGCATGGCCCGCACCATACAGCCCAGAAATCCACCAAGGTAGGCGTGTCCGACTTCAGCACTTCTTGGTTAAAAGTTTCATCCGTTACGACGGTTGGGGTTGCCATGTCACTCCTTGATTGAATACAAACTGCCAACTCGGAAATTATACCTTACCCATGATGACCGCTGTGACGCCTAAGGCATGCGCCGCCCGGCGCGCTTAGTGCATGCGCCGCCGCCACTCTTCTTTTAATGCCAGCGCACTGAGATCCTCGAGCTTCGTGTCGAGAAAATCGCGCAACAGCCGCTGGAATTTACTCGCTTCATCGAGCATGGGGAAATGGCCGGAATCATTCAAGCCGATGGGCCGCACCGTGCCATCCAGATCGCGCAGATCGTCATTGGTCATCGGCGTCACGAAGGGATCTTTACCGCCATAGACCAGCAGCGTCGGCGTGCTATCCAGTTCGTCCAGTGCGTCACGCAGATCGAGCGTATCCAACGATCGGGCGGTAGCCAGCACTGCGTTGGGATCAGTCTTGGCGGCTTCGATTTCCACTTCGGGATAATCAGATACGGCGCGGCGTCCCAATGTCCGATCGAGCAGTGATCCTCCGCCGCCCGAAACCAGCCGCTTGCCAACGGTGGCCGCAGCCAACGGCGTACTGACTGCCATGATACGATCGATGCGATCCGGATACTGTTCGGCAAACAGGAGCGCTACGGCAGCGCCCATGGCATGCCCCACGAGTGAAGCTTTGACTACGCCTAGCTCTTCCATGAAGAGATCCAACTGCGCCACATAGGCGTCCAAGCTATAACGCTGTGGATTCCGATCGGAGTCACCGAAGCCCCACATATCAAACGCATAGGTGCGGAAGCGATCCGACAGATTGTCCATCGTCGGCATCCAATAACGCCAGGACCCCAGCCAGCCATGCAGAAACACCAGCGGGCGGCCGCGCCCCAGCACTTCGTAATGAACTAGACCTTCATCCAGAATAATGGCACTCACGAAAGAATGCGCTCCATCACAAATCGATCGACTACTGTCCTGCACTGAATCCGTTACTAACGCGCTCCACGACGTGCCGCCACTCGATCGAGCACGGCTTGTACTTGTTTCACCAATTCGTCAGGGGCAAAGGGTTTCAAAATATATTCTTCCGCGCCCGCTTCAAGCCCCGTCTGAATTTCGGTTTCCTGTCCTTTGGCCGATAAGAACACGACGGGAATGTCGCGCAGCTCGGGCATGGTCTTCATCTGGCGGCAAGCTTCATAGCCCGTCATCTTGGGCATGCGCACATCCATCAGGATCAAATCTGGCAGTTCCTTCTGAGCTTGCTCGACTGCCTCGGCGCCGTTGGCAGCCTGCACCACCGTAAAGCCGCCGAACTGCAAGCTGAAGTTCACCAGCTCGCGAATATCGCGTTCATCTTCGGCAATCAGAATCTTGGCCATTGTGCCATCCTCGTCTGCGTGCTCGACCTCGTGCTGTTTGGCTGCGCCGCTGCAGCCGGACAGCACCAGCCAGCTCAGCTAGCTCTGGCTGACCGGTTCCACAAGTGATCGATTCGTCACCAGCACGCCGATTTCGTACACCAGTTCATCCACGGCAAAGGGCTTGGTCATGAAGCGCGCCGCGCCCAGTGACAGCAATTTCTGATGTTTTAGTTCATCGTCTGTCAGGCTGCCTGTAATAACAACCACCGGAATGTCCGCCGTTTCCGGCGTGCCCTTCAAGCGCTGCAGCACTTCGTATCCGTCCATGCCGGGCAGCTTCAAATCAAGCAAGATCAAATTAGGGTGCTCCTGCCGCGCCAGCGTCAAAGCCCGTTTGCCACTGGAAGTCAAAACCACTGAGAAACCGCGCTGCTCCAGCGCCGTTTGCAGCAGATCGCGTGTATCGCGATCGTCGTCCACCACCAGCACCTTACCCGGCCCTTGCAGGACTCGATTGACCGCCGATACCAGCCGCACTGGATCGATCGGCTTGGTCAGATAATCCACCGCGCCCAGCCGCAAGCCTTCTTGTTGATCGCCCATGACCGACACAATGACCACAGGGATGTCGTTCGTGTCCGGATCATTCTTCAACTGCTGCAACAACTCAAATCCATCGGCGTCCGGCAGATAGATGTCGAGCGTGATCAGGCTGGGTTTGTTGGCGCGGGCCTTTTCCAACGCTTCCTTGGCTCGTCCTGCGATGCTGACTTGATAACCGTGGCTGACCAGATGTCGGCCAATCAATTCGGCAATATCCCGATCGTCTTCGACGACTAACACGTGACGATTATTGCCATCAAGTTCAGGAGCCGGCTCGCGTGCTTCCATGGTCCCTTCGGCTTCCGGTGTAACCGCTACCGGCTGCGAAGTATCGGCCACCGGCTCCGCCTCTTTGACAGCACGCAATGTGATCGAGAAAGTAGTGCCGTGCCCGACTTCGCTCTGCAGCCAGATACGTCCATCGTGCATCTCCACCAGCGATTTGACGATCGCCAGGCCCAGGCCGGTGCCAGGGAACTCATTCACGTTTGGATCATCGACGCGATAGAACCGCTCAAAGACCTTGCTCTGATTCTCCGGCGAAATACCGATACCGGTGTCGGTCACATCGATTTGCACAAACTCGCCGGCTTCGTGCGCGCCCACCGTCACCGATCCGCCCGGCGGCGTGTATTGGTAGGCGTTGCTGATCAGGTTCGTGAGGATCTGCGTCATGCGATCGCGATCGGCCAGCACCCGAGGCAGATCGCTATCCGGCACCAACACCTGCACCATCAGATGCTTCTCTTCGAACCGGCTGTGCAGCGAAGTCACGACTGCTTCCAGCAGCGGCTCGACCGGGATCGGCTTGAGCTCGAGTTTCACCCGGCCGCTCTCAATACGGCTGATGTCCAACAAATCGTTCACCAGGATCGACAGCCGATCGGCGTTGGATTTGATCACGCTCAAGAAACGCTGCTGATTCTCGTTGACCGCACCCGCTGCGCCGATCAACAACAGATCGGCATAGCCCTTGATGCTGGTCATCGGCGTACGCAGTTCGTGGCTCACGGTAGAGATAAACTCAGTCTTGGCGCGATCGGCTTCGACCTCGGCTGTAATATCGCGGAAGACCGACACCGAGCCTAGATACTCGTCCGACATCGTGACCGGCGCCACGGTGACGGTCACATAGCGTTTCTCCGCCTTGAAATCAATGCGCTGTTTCAGGACGGGCGTGTGCCGGCGAGCTTCCGCCGAGGCATGCCATTCGCGCACTTGCTGCATCCATTTGCTGCCCAGAGCCGCGTACAGCCCCAGCATGTCGTCAATTGGCCGACCAATGGCTTCATCGCGCTTGATGCTTAAGATGCGTTCAGCCGCAGCGTTGAACAGAATCACGCGGCCGCTGCCGTCACTGACCATGACGCCATCTGCCACCGATTCCAGAATCGCTTGACTCTTGGAACCTTCCACCTGCTGAGCGCGCAGCATACCGCCCAACAGCTCGGCCTGTTCACGAATGTAGCGATACAGTTCGGCATTGTTGATGGCCGTCGCTACTTGCGAGCTGGCGGCCGACACCATGCGGAGATGGTAGTCATTGAAGTAATCCAGTTCGTTGTGCAGCAGTAACATCGCTCCCAGCACGTCATCGCTGACCGCCAACGGCACCACCAGCGCCGAGCGATATTTGCGGATGCGCTCGTCGTGCTCCACCCAGCGGGGATCAATATACACATCCGGAATGATCGCCGACTGGCGATTGACGATAGCCCAGCCCGCCAGACCCTCGCCGCGCCGGAACGGTGTAGGCCTGCCCATGCTGGGAATGCGATCGCCACCCAGCACGGCGCGCGCCACCAGCACATCGGTCTGAGGATCGACCAACAGAATCGAGCCGTGGGTCGCACCCGCTGCGACCACAACCAGCTCCAACGCGCGGTTCAGCACGCGATCCAGATCGAGGCTGGTCGACAGTTCCGAGGCGATCCGGAACAGCGTTTCCACCTGATCGCGCTCCAGCTTCAAATCCTCGTTGGCTCGAGCCAGTTCGCGTGTGCGTTCCTCGACGCGACCTTCCAGTTCCTGCGTGAACTTCACGACCTGATCGTATAGGCGCGCGTTGCTCATGGCCACCGCGGCCTGATTGATCAGCGTCTCGATCAGCTGCACTTCGCTGTCGCTCAAAGTCCGATCGAACCGCGTGTCCCCCAGGCGCACCAGCCCCAGCACTTCATCGCGCGACACGATCGGCACCTCGACGGTCCACAACAGGCCGGTCTCCTGCATGCGCGCGCGCAGCAAGGGATCGAGCTCGTCGTCGTTTAAGCGCAAGCTGATGTTGCGCCGATCGCGCAGATACTGCGCCACCTTCAGATAATCCGTCGGTGCAAACGGCTTCTCCAGCAAGTCCAGGTTTTCCAGGCCCTCCGTCGTCTTGATCTTCCGGAAAATCGTGTGCACCTGATCGGTAGTGCGATCCCACAGCTGGATCAAGATGATCTGAGCATTGGTCGCGCGCACCAGCTGCTGGCTCATCGTCTCCAAGACTTGATTGAATTCCAGCGAGGACGAAATGGCCTGCCCGGCCTCATACAACAACGACTGATCCTGCAAGCGATGGCGCGTTTCTTCGTACAGGCGTGCATTCTCAATCGCCACCGCGGCCTGGGTGGCAAAGGCCATCAACCGCTCCGCCTGAGCGTTCGTGAAGAAGCCCGGCGCGGAACTATCCAGATTGAAGAAGCCTACCACCTGATCGCGCACCAGCAGCGGCCCGCATAGATACGATCGGACCCAAGCTGTCTGCGGGGTTTCGACCCAACCGTCAAAGTTGTGCGTATCGCTGATAATCAGCGGTCGGGCAGTTTCAACCACTTGCCGCAAGTTGGGGGTATCGCGCACGGGGAACCGCAAGCTCATCACTGCCGCAGACAACCCCGGCTCAATGCGATCGTAACCGCGACTGCGCACGACCTGCGCCTGCGCGCCGGGTTCCTCAATCATCATGATATTCGCCGCGTCATGGGGCACCACGCGCCCTACCTCGTTGAGCATGCGATCTAGCACATCGCTGACGTTCAGCGTGCGACCCAGACCGGCCGACAGGTCACGCAGCGTCTCAGCTAAAGCGCGCTGATCGCGCTCCGCTTCAAACAGGCGCGCGTTATCGATCGCCACCGCCGCCTGATCGGCCAGTGTAGACAGCACCACCAGATCGGTATTGGTAAAGCTGTTCGGCGTCGGCTTATCAGACGTCAACACCCCAATCAATTGACCGGCTACCGCCAAGGGCACCAGGATCATCGACCGCATTACCGGAATGCCGTCGTTTCGAATGTAACGCGGATCTTCTTCGACATCGGGAATGATGTAGGCGCGCGGATCGGCAATCACCTGACCAACCAGGCCCTCACCCGCTCCAAACTGTAGTTGGCTAATCAGGTTCAGATCAAAACCCACTGCTCCAGCCGGCGTAAACTTGCCATCAGCCGCTGGATTCCGCAGGAAGATCGTAGCGTGATTACTGCCAACCAGTTCACAAGCCGCATCAAGGACCGTGGTCAACAACGCATCGACGTCCAGCTTAGCGCTGATCGAGCGTCCGACTTCATTGAACAGGGTCAGGTTGTTGAGTCGCTGCTGCAAGTCTGAGAACAGATAAGCATTTTCGACAGCGATGGCCGCTTGATTCGCGAAGAGCTCCAGTGTCTCGATGGTGGCGCGCTTGGGCACGCGCCCATCGCTGGGATTGTCCACCGAGATATAACCCAAGACCCGATCGCCCGTGCCGCGCAACGGCGTTAGAAGCAAATCGTCGGGATGCCAGTAACCCGGTCGGCGTGGCTCGGTCGGATTGGCACCGGGCGCGTAGAACGTTTGCAGGTCCGCCGTGGCCTCTTGCGACTCCATCGGCACATAGTAACTTTGGCTAATCCGGAACCGCTCTTGCATGACATCATTAAACTGCGACCATGCCGGCTGCGATTTCTTCATCTCTTCAAACATGGTGATCGGAATACCGGCAGCGGCGACAGAGCGCGCGTGGGGCGGTTCGCCCTCCAGCAGATTCAGCACCGCGATCTCAAACCCCACCGTTTCCTGAATCGCGTGCACGACATCGTCCAGAATCTGATCGAGTGTCTGATCGCCACGGAACGCCTGGCCGATCTGGAACAGGTTCGTCAATTGTTCAGCGCGACGGCGCAACAGCTCGCCGCGATCGCGGTACTCTTCCAGGCGCTGCGCATTGCCGATCGCGATGGCAGCTTGCGCGGCCAGTGCTTTCAGGAAATTCACGTGCTCGCTGGTGAACGCGTTGACCTGGCGGCTTTCCAAATTGATGACGCCCACGACCGATTGGGCGTACTGAATCGGTACGGAAATTTCGGACTGAATACCCGGCCGGAGTTCCACGTAGTCCGGGCTTTGCGAAATATCGTTGGCCAAAACCGGCTCGCCGCTCGCCGCTGCCCGTCCGGTTATGCCCTCGCCCAGTTGAATCGGAATAGCAGACACCTGCCGAGCTTCTTCCGGTGTAAGACCCTGCGTGGCACGCACTTCTAGCAAGCCCGTGTCGACGTCGATCATACTGATGAAGCCATAGTCCGCACCGGTAACTTGCAGCCCTTCTTTTAGCGCGACGCTAAAGATCCGATCAGGCTCCAGTGTGGAATTCAGTTCCTGGCTGATCGCCGAGAGTGCAGTCAGTTCTTCCACACGCTCGTTTAACTGCACGTCGGTCAACTGATACAGACGCGCATTCGCCAACGCAATGCCGGTCTGGTTGGCGATGGCCTGCAGCAGGTTCAAATCATTCTCATCGAACGCGAATTCATTCTCCATGTGCTGCACGACGATGGAGCCCAGGACTCGCTCGCCGGTCACCATGGGGGCGCCCATCCAGACCATGGCCATCCGCGCCGTGGCGACAGTACGCACTTCAATCCCCAGCTTGGCAGCTTCTGCTTCGACATCGCCGTGCAGCAACAGCGACTGGCGCTGCCGGCAAACGTAGAAGGTCAGTGAGTTCAAACCGCGCCGCTTCTCACGTGTCTCAAATAACTGTCCGTCTTCGTACAGACGGCGGAACGTGATCTCATCGAGCGTCTCATCGTAATAGGCCACATACATCGAGCGGGCATCAATCAAGTGATTCAGCTGTTCATACAACACATCCAACACTTCATCTTCGTGCAGCGCCGCCGAGATGGCGCGCCCAATATCACCCAAACGGCTCAGCTGAACCAGACGACGCTGCGTCTCGGCATAGAGGCGCGCATTCACCAGCGCAATACCAGCCTGATTGGCAATGGACTGCAGCAGATTCAGATCGTTTTGATCGTAGGCAAAGGGGTTGTCGTAGTGCTGAATGGAAATCATGCCCAGCACGTCATCGCCGCTGATCATCGGCACGCCCATCCAAGTCTTGGAGACGGCCGTGTTGGGCGTTACCCGCGCTTCAACACCTAACTTTGCGGCTTCGGCCACTACATTACCGCGGAGCAGCAGTGGCTGACGCCGGCGGCATACATAGAAGGTCAGCGTGTTGCCACCCTGCTGGCGGCGCATGGTCATCTGGGACAAATCAACCTTGCTACCGGCTTCATAGGCGCGCAAGAAAGTGACAGCGTCGCGATCGGCGTCATACGCGACGATGTGCATCGTGCGCGCTTCAATGACGCGGTTGGCCTGCTGATACAGCGCGTCCAACACTTGCTCTTCATCCAACGCGGCAGAAATTGATCGTCCGATCTCACCCAGCGAGCTCAGCTGGTTGATGCGGCGCTGCTGCTCGGCCGACAGGCGGAAGTTCTCCAACGCCTCGGCCAGCAACGTGACGACTGTGCTTAAGCGCTGTTGATCAGCATCCGTGAACGGATCGATTACACGCTTGGCCACGTACATTTCGCCAATACTGCGGTCGCGCACAATCAACGGCGCAGCCATCAGCGTGGCCACATGATAACGCTCGACAAATGGCCGGTAACACGACGCAACGCGCTTTTCGTTCAGCGCATTATCAGACCGGAACACGGTGCGCGTCCGGAACACGGACAACTCGAAATCGGGATCTGAGCCTGAAATGTGGAAATCGCTGGCGGAAGCCGGCAAGTCGCCAAACGAAGCCGCCAACAGCGGCTCCAGTACGTTCGCATCGGAGTCGTACAACATCGCCAGACCCAACTCGGCGTTCACCAGCTTCCCGATTTCAACCATCAGCCGGTGCAACAGTTCATCCGTCGGCAGCGCCGAAGAAGCGATGGCCGAGATACGGAACAACGTGGCTGATTCGTCCACGCGGCGGCGCGTTTCGGCAAACAGCTGCGCGTTTTGAATCGCCACCGCGGACTGAGCAGCTACCGTTTGCAAAGTTTCCAGATGACTTTCGGCAAAGGCTTCCGGCGTGAGGGAGGCTAGCTCGATCGTGCCGACGAATTGATCGCTGGCGATCAGCGGGACGGCACAGACCGATCGGGCGGGGAAGTCCTTGGGATCTAATGCCGATCGAATCTCGCTAGCGGTCAAATCTTTCACCAACAGCGGCTGGCGTTCGCGGGCCAGTCGTCCGGTGATACCCTCATCCAACCGATAGACGTTTTGG
>Ga0335084_10007569_pt1 | contig 10790 bp, 6 predicted proteins | sample Lox_Sample_44_FD_206721 | JGI IMG/M metagenome (GOLD analysis project Ga0335084, IMG submission 206721) | Soil microbial communities from Loxahatchee National Wildlife Refuge, Florida, United States - Lox_Sample_4.4 | ecosystem: Environmental > Terrestrial > Soil > Wetlands | place: USA: Florida...
AGAGCGTAATAGGCCACAAACGAGACCGCGAAACCGACAAACCAGGAATAGTCATAAAGAATACGAATCGAAGGGAGTCCCAGCCCTGCTAATGCGGTACCTGCTCCTAAGGTGAGAGCGCCGATTGCGCACCAATTGAATCCACGCAAATACTCGTAGACTCCACCCCTGAGATACAGATCCTCTACTAGTAGCACTCGGCGCCGAATGAGGAAGTAATCGCAAATCATGATTCCCGCTACGGGTCCTAAGAACGCAGCGTAGCCACCAAGCCAACCGAGGATGAATGTCTTGTAGTCGGCGAGCAGCTTCCAAGGCATCATCGCTATTCCCATAAAGCAAGTGATGACACCACCTGTACGGAAGCTGATACGCCGCGGCCACAAATTGGAAAAGTCATTGGCTGGCGAGACGACATTCGCTCCGATATTCACATTGAGGGTGGCCAACAGAATAGCAATCAGTGAAATCACCACTGCGATCGGTGAATGAAAGCGGCTTAGTAGCTGAACCGGGTCCCATATCGCTGCGCCGTAAATCACCACTGTGGCCGATGTCACGACGATCCCCACTAAAGCATAAAGCGTCATCGTTGTCGGAAGGGCCAAGGCCTGACCCACGACTTGTTCGCGCTGGTTGCGAGCGAAGCGGGTGAAATCGGGAATGTTCAAGGAGACTGTCGCCCAGAATCCCACCGTACCGTTCAGGGCGGGAATTAGAAATTTCAAGAACTCCGGAAAAGTCGTAAAGCGGGACGGCACCGAGAGCATCGGGCCGACTCCGCCCGCGGCCCGGTAGGCCCATCCCAGAAGAAGCAACCCGACTCCCAGCAACACGGGCGCACTAATGCCCTGCAGTATTCGGATGTACTCGATTCCCTTTAGAACTACCGCAAGGTTCAGTAACCAGAAAACGAAGAAGCAGATGCCGGGGCCATAAGAGAGGCTCTTCCATTCCGGAAACAGAGTCGCTAGTAACGTACTGATTGCTTCTCCGCCAATCCACGTTTGAATGCCAAACCATCCGCACGCCACCAAGGCTCGAAGCACCGCTGCCACATTTGCCCCAAGAACGCCAAAGGAGGCGCGAGCGAGAACTGGAAACGGAACTCCGTACTTCGCGCCTGGATGAGAATTCAGCAACATCGGAGCCAATACGATTACGTTCCCCAGAAAGATCGTTCCAACCGCCTGTTTCCAGTTCATCCCGCCCTGGATCAGACTGGCGGCCAGCATATAGGTGAGAATATTTACCGACATCGAGATCCAGAGCGCAGCAAAGTTGTACGTTCCCCAATGCCGTTGTTGTGGACTCGCCGGCGCCAGATCGGGGTTATACAGAGGACTCGCTTCGATTCGAGCTTGGATCTCCGATGGTGTCATCTTCTTGTTCTTGGCGATAAGTGGAGAGCTGAGGCGAGCCTCAATCCGCCGCTGCCGTTGTGGCGCTCTGCGCCGTCAGTGGCCCGTAGCTTTCCGGACGGCGGTCGCGGAAGAATTGCCATACCTTCCGCACTTCCGCGATCATGTCGAGATCCAAATCCGCTACGACAACCTCATCCTTGTCGCGACTGGCTTGCGCAATAATCTTGCCCCGCGGATTGCAGAAATAGCTCTTTCCATAGAATTCGCCGATGCTCCATGGCCTTTCTGTTCCAACGCGGTTAATGGCGCCAACAAAATAGCCATTGGCGACTGCGTGAGCGGGTTGTTCCAATTCCCACAAATATTCAGAGAGTCCCGCTACCGTTGCCGATGGATTGAACACAATCTCAGCTCCGTTCAGGCCCAGGATTCGCGCGCCTTCGGGGAAGTGCCGGTCATAACAGATATATACTCCGACACGTGCGTACTTCGTGTTAAAGACCGGGTAACCAAGATCCCCAGGCGTGAAGTAGAACTTTTCCCAGAAGCCGGGATGGCAGTGCGGAATGTGATGTTTGCGGTACTTCCCAAGGTATGTGCCGTCGGCGTCAATGACCGCCGCCGTGTTGAAATACACCCCGGGCATGTGTTCTTCATACACCGGAACCACGATCACCATTTTGTGTTTAGCCGCGATTTTCCGCATCAGCTGAACTGTCGCCCCTTCCGGTACGCGCTCAGCGAGTTCGTACCACCGGGCATTTTGTTCGGCGCAAAAATACGGCCCGTAAAAGAGTTCCTGGAGGCAGAGGACTTGCGCTTTCTTCCGAGCGGCCTGATCGATCAGTTTCATGTGCCTGTCAATCATCGCCTTCCTGATCTGTTCAAGAGGGCGGTTGTTGCCGAGCGCGTTCCTGGCCTGAATCAAAGCGCAACGGACAATCCGAGGCATAGGTCCTCCAAAATCAACTTTCGAGGAACGAAATATAGCAGAAAACTATATCCCAATTGCTGTTGTAGCGATCAAGTGCGCAATCCCTCACTGGCCATTCAAAACACTAGTTTGCCAGCGATCTCATTGGGCAATTTGGCGTCAGAAGAGATCTTCGTGCCACTCACGTAAACATGTTGCAACTTCGGTAGCCGGGAGATGGTGCTCAATGCCGCCGATGTAACCGGAGTGTCGAACAAACTGAGCGATTCCAATTCATTTAGCGCCCCTAGCGACCGGACGGACTCGTCGCTGATGCGCGTGTGCATCAGGCGCAAGATTCGTAACTGCGTCATGGCCGCAATTCCTGCGGCAGACTTGTCTGTAATTGAAGTATTTGAAAAGTCCGCCGTGACGATGTGAGTGGCGAGTGGCGAGAGTTCGGCCAGTTCGTCATCTCCGAACTTGGATTGCATCCACGCTGCATTCACAACAATTTCAGACGACCCGCGCGAGCGATAATCGATGACATTCGGAAGCCGACGTTGAAGCTTCTCAACAATCGTCGCAATCGGTGCCCTTTGCGTGGCGACCGCGTTCGAGTCCACATCCTCGAAACTCACTTCGGCAATTGCGGGCGGGTTCGGACCAGCATCGTGGATCGCACTGGCAGGGAGTGTTCCCGAAGCTCCCGACATAATCCATTGTTCAATGTATTTCACATCGCCCGCTCCAAGCGGTTGCCGTTCCGATGGCATGAAATCGTGGTCCGACGCAGGAAGCGTGATCCGGCGAAAGAGCTCGCTGTCCTTGGAATCTCCAGCCTTGATCACAAGTCCATGCTTACCGCCGTGCATCACTGCTTCAAAGCTATCGAGACGCAAGTTGGATTTATGCTTGTTCCGCCCGTGACATGAGACGCAGTTCTTGGCAAAGATTGGCTGAACCCAAGCGCCATAAAAAGTTCCCGGACCACCGTTCGCCGAATTGCTTAGAACTCTCACCGGGTTTGACACACCCAGCAGAGCCGCGAGCGGAGCCGGCATATGTTCGGTCAGGTGATTTTCCCCGAGCGACAGCTGTCCGCCACGATACCCGGCGAACGCTACTATTGCGACCGTAACAATCAAACTGACGTAATACATCTTGACCTGCTGCGGTGCGCTAGTGCCAATACGCAGTCTCCAACATAACCACGCTCCAGCAGCAGCCAGGATTGCAGACCACATGTGCTGCGTGACAAGTGGGCCGGAATATCCCCCATTTCGCCCCAGACACCACCCCAGCAAAGCGGCTACAATCGCGCCCACGATCGCGACTCCCAGGACAAACGGGCAAGCAGGTAAAAGATAAGAAAATCGCTCCCTCTTGCCCACTATTTCGAGCACAGGGACAAAGATCAGAAGTGCAATCGGCAAATGCACTGCCAATGGATGAAAGCGCCCGATGAACTGCATCAATTGGGCACGCTCAGTCCCGTCTGGGGGCGCGACGAGCAACAGAAGCGCAAGGACTCCAATTGAAGTGAGTGTGACAAATTCAAAGAGAGTCGTTGCCGGCAGACGGCGGAGTGAAATCATCGAGTGCGGGCACCAGCCTGAAAGAGAGCGCGCAAGGAAGATGGAATCATGCCAGTATCTCAGCAACAACTCGAGAAGCTTTTACGCTCGTCAGCTTCTGATCAAGACCCTGGAATGGATAGTTCAATTTACGGTGATCAAATCCCAGCAGGTACAGGATTGTGGCATGCAGATCGCGGATCTCGACGGGATCCTTTGCCACCTCGTATCCCAAGTCATCGGTTTCACCGTATGTGAATCCAGGCTTAACGCCCGCTCCGGCCAGCCAGATCGTGAACGCTCCCGGATTATGGTCACGGCCGGTAAACTTCGTTACTTGTCCGCTGCGGTTCTCGCGCATTGAGGTGCGCCCAAATTCGCCTCCCCAAACGATGAGGGTATCCTCAAGCATTCCGCGCTCTTTCAAGTCTGACAACAACGCGGCGATAGGCTGATCCACTTCGGAGCAGCGTTTGACGAAGCCGATGTTGAGCGAGTCTCCGGCATTCGAACCATGACTGTCCCATCCCCAATGATAAAGCTGAATGAATCGCACCCCGCGTTCCGCGAGGCGTCGGGCAACTAGGCAGTTGTTCGCAAAACTCGGCTCGCCAATTTTCGAGCCATATTTCGCGCGGACAGCTTCCGGTTCCTTATGAATGTCCATGGCGTCGGTCGCATCCATCTGCATGCGGAAAGACATTTCATATTGTGCGATGCGTGTGACGGTCTCCGGATTGCCGAATGCCGAGTAATTCTGTTGATTGAGTTCATCAATCGCATCGAGCATATTCCTGCGACCGGCGACGCTCACATCCGCCGGACTATCCAGATACAGCACAGGTTCGCCGTGCGAGCGACATTGCACGCCTTGATACACGCTGGGCAGAAACCCCGAACCCCATAGTTGTTTGCCACCATCAGGCGTGTTTCCGCCGGAGATCAGCACGATGAAGCCGGGCAGGTTTTGATTCTCGCTGCCGAGCCCATACACAACCCAGGAACCGAGTGATGGGTACCCCAGCCGCGGATTGCCCGTCTGGACGAGCAACTGCGCTGGTGCGTGATTGAACTGGTCGGTTCGCATCGACTTGACGAAGCAAAGTTCATCGAGATGCTTCTCAAGATGGGGCAAACGATCAGAGATCCAGTGTCCGCTGTCTCCGGTTTGATGGAAGGGGTATTGCGGCCCCATCAGCTTCGGGACACCGGTGATGAAAGCGAAACGCTTTCCCGCCAACAGAGATGCAGGGCAATCCTGGCCATCGAGCTTTACCAGTTCAGGCTTGTATTCGAAAAGCTCGAGCTGACTCGGGGCGCCCGCCATGTGCATGTAAATTACGCGCTTGGCACGTGCGGCGAATTGCGGAGGCAGCACCGACAAAGGATGTTTGGGGTCACGGGTTAAGTCCAGCGGCTTCGTGTAGACATTGGACTCTTCAGCGCCTCTCGCCAACAAGGGTGCGGCCATCGTGCCCAATACGATCGTGCCTAGCCCGCCCGACAACGATCGCAGGAAGTGACGCCGAGTCTGTGCCTGCAGCGTCGCGAATTGTCGCTCGGGGTGCAGTGCGTTTGATAGGTCAAAGTCCGCCATGACAATTAACGTGTTAAAGCCGCATCGAGATTCAACAACACACTACCGGTGACTTTCAGAGCCTCAAATTCTTTTCGCGAAACATTGCCTTCACGGGCAGAACTTTCCTCTTGCCCGAGGCTGACCGGCTTCAGGAGCTTTTCATCGGAAGATCCCAACGTTTTCTTGAACAATGCGCGCAGAATTCCTAACTCCTGCGGGGTTGGCTCGCGAGACAACACGAGTTGCGCTTCGTAGCGAAGCCGATCATCTGGAGAGTTAGTTTTTTCGGCCCCGGTCTCTTTCATTGTTCGCGCCGCCAGGGCCGCAGCGGCCTCATCGTAGACAGGATCATTCAGCGTGACCAATGCTTGCAGTGGAGTATTCGTCGGGATGCGGCGAGGCAGGCTGGTCGCGCGATCAGAACCATCAAAAATCATGAAACTCGGATAGCCGCTGGTTCGTTTAACAAAGGTGTAGATCGCCCGTCGGTAACGGTTCGGTCCTTTGGCGTCGGTCCACTTATCGTGGTTGTAGACCGAGTTCCAGATCCCGGGTGGCTGGGGCGGCATAACCGGCGGTCCGCCCATCGTGCGATTCAGCAACCCGCCTGCCAACAATGCCTGATCCCTTACCATCTCTGCGGTGAGTCTTTGCTGCGGACCCCGAGCCAAAAGTCGGTTCCGCGGATCTTTCTGTTGCAGTTCTGGAGTTGTGGCCGAACGCTGTCGGTACGTGGCGCTCGTTGCCATTTCACGCAACAACGCCTTCATGTCCCAGTGAAGATCATTCTGGAAATGCGATGCAAGCCAGTCCAGCAACTCAGGATGGCTGGGCATCTCGCCAACGCTGCCGAAATTCTCCAAAGTCTCGACGATCCCAGTTCCAAAGAGTTGTTCCCAGTATCGATTTACGGCAACCCGCGCGGTGAGAGGCTGGCCGGGCGAGAAGAACCACTTGGCCAAGGTGAGGCGGTCGCGTTTGGCGTCGTCGGCAAGCTTGGGAAAGATTCCCGGCACATCGGGAGCGAGGTCAGGACCGATCTTGTTGAGGAAATTGCCACGCTCAAATTCGAGCGTCACTCGTTTTTCATATGGCTCCTCTTCCGCCATCACCGGTACATTGACGCTCGGAATCTTAGCGAGCTGTGCCTCGAGATCTGTCAGGCGCGAGATCGCTTTCAATCGCTCCGCATCTGCGATTCGAGAGGTGAATTGTGTGTCGCTACTGACAGCCAAACGAACACGCTTGATTTGTACCGGCTTGTAGTCAATCTCCCGCGTCTGCTTGAGCGTGACTTCGATTCGATCATTCACGGCGAGATGGAGAGGCTGAGCCGGTACGCCGACAATCCATCGAGTGCGAAATAGTTTTGGGATGGCGGAGAAACCGTCCTCGACTGCGGAGTAGTTCTTTGCAGCAGAACTCTTCTTCTTATCTTCAGCCGGCGCAACAGATCTCTCCAGATTCTCCGTCGAGTCATGCAAGAAGCTGCCGATTGCGATGCGTTCCTTCCGACCGTCAGAACGATGGAGAAACGCCTGCACTCGATCCACGATGAATCCATCTTCGGGAGTGTGGCGTGCCTTGGCTGCCTCGAGGGGAGGAACTTCCACGCGAATCGCAGTGACCACCTGCGGTACGCCAGAGGCTGTGAGTTCGTACACCGACTTCGCCGGAGTGGTCGGATCGGCGAAGGCCTCACCGTCGCGCAACTGAAACGTTCGCGCCGGGCCTCCGCGAGCTCTTGCAGCCGCAAGTCTGCTCTTGATAACTCGAATGGCTTCGAGCTGATTATCAATGCTCTCTTTCTTGACGGCGGGCGGATCTTTGTCTTTCTTCAATTCTTCCAGATACTTTTCAGCACCTGGAAGCACATCAAGAAGTGCCGGAGCCTCATCTGCGTCAGCGGATTGAATAGGGGTAGACCGCCATTGACGGCTCTCCACCAGAGCCCGGTCCGTCGCGACCATGCTCCGCAGGAGTGGCGCCATTTCCTGCTGCATTTCGGAAGCAGCTGTGTACTTAGCCTTGTCTTTCGGGACTCTTAAGTTTGGCGCATCATCATCGCGGTCTGCATCGATTGAAGTGTTAAAAAACGCGAGCGACTTGTAGTACTCCGGATGACGAATCGGATCATATGGGTGCGAATGACACTGAACACAGTTCATCGTGATCCCGTTCAGCACCGACCAAGTCGTCGCCACGCGATCCATGACGGCAACCATTCGGAATTCTTCATCGTCGGTGCCGCCTTCCTGATTGTTGGGCGTCTGCCGATGAAACGAGGTCGCGATCCTGTCCTCAAATGTCGCGTTGGGTAATAGATCGCCAGCCAACTGCCTGGTTACGAAGTCGTCGTAGGGCAAGTTGCGATTGAAAGCATCCACAACCCAATCGCGATAAGCCCAGACACCAAGTCGAAGATTGTCGGCCTCGTATCCATACGAGTCGGCGTAGCGCGCGAGATCAAGCCACATCGAGGCCCAGCGCTCGCCGTAAGCAGGAGAGGACAGCAGTCGGTCCACCTGTTTCTCGTATGCGTTGGGCGAGCTGTCCTCCAGAAAGGCAGCCTGTTCCTCCGCTGTGGGCGGGAGGCCTGTGAGGTCCAGAGAGACACGCCGCAAGAGAGCAGCTTTGTCAGCCTCTGGCGAAGGTTGTAGCGACTCCTTCTCCAGTCGGGCCAGGATGAATCGATCCAAAGGCTGTCGAACCCATTTCTCATTCTTCACCGCTGGCAACGGTTGCGGCCTCGGTGCCACGAACGCCCAATAGTCTGACCACTTGGCTCCCTCTTTGATCCAGCGGCGAAGCAACGAGATCTGCTCCGACGAAAGAGGCGTGGCATGAAACGGCATCCGAGTTTCGGGATCTTTGGAAGTCACGCGCTTGATCAACTCTGACGCTTCGGGGTCGCCAGGAATGATCGTCGGCAAGCCTGACTTGCCTTTTCCCAGCGCTTCCTCGCGAAAGGAAAACGAGACGCCACCTTTCTGGCGCACACCACCATGGCAGGAACTGCAGTTCTGATTGAGAATCGGTCGGATGTCGCGGCTGAAGTCGACGGAATGATCCGACCGAGAGCATCCTACCCATGCCATTGTCGCGATTCCCAGTCCTAGAATCGTGAGCCTTGTTGCCCATCGAATAAGGCGAGCACGAGATACGGAACGCTTCCTCATGAGGATGTATGACCGCTTTGTCGGAACCCCAGCGAACGTAAGCAGAAGGCCGCTTCGAGAAAAAATGGTAGTCAGCCCAGCATGCAGTGTCAAGGCGGTGGACCAGTGGCGTGCTGGAGGTGCAATCCTGTACTAAACCGATTTTATGGGCTACTTCGCCAGTGGTAGAACCGACACTTCCTTGAAGACCACTTCGGGGCCGGGTTCGTTCTGCAATCCGATGTAACCAGATTCGGGACGAGCGCCTCGCTCGGGATCACTCGGCTCTTTTTTCGGAGGAACGGCCTCGCCCTCGCGAAAATCGGTAATCTTCGCGCCGTTTACATAAATGACTGTCTGTGGGCCATCAATGGTGACCTCCATCGTGTTCCATTCTCCCAACGGCTTCAGCGGATGCAAGTGGGTGCTCGTGAAACTGTAGAGAACTCCAGCCCGGGAATATTCGTCGGGCCAATCACCGATTTCGGCTTCATAACCACGATTCACCGGCATCCATGGCTCGGTGGGCTTCTCGGGAATTCGTATGAACAATCCGGAATCCGCATCCTTCGCGCTAAGCCGGAACACCACACGCAACACAGAGTGCTGAATCTTCTCTCGTGTGTACCAAAGCAGTCCCATGCCGCCCCTGGTCTTCAATAAACCGTCTTCCACAACGAAAGAGCCCGGGCCCACATGCTCCCATCCAGCGAGATTCTTTCCATTGAAAAGGATCTGTCGCTTGGATTGTGCTTGGACTACGCTGGCTAATGCTGTCAGCAATAGGAGACACACGGTCAGAATCGGCGGCCTCAGTTCGATCTCGGCTTGACACTCCATGGTCAGGCACCTAGAATCTGCGAACACTGCGGCTGGTTTCACGATTGTATCGTTCGGTCGGTGAACATGGGTGGACAAGGGTTCGAACGCCGGGAAATTCTCCGATACATTGGGATTGCGTCGGTAGCTGCGACTTTCCCCGGATTTCAACGGTGGAGTTTTGCCTGTCCCGCCGACCCCACCCACTTGGCGGCCGCGCACGGTCCGGAAACACCATACAAGCCGCTATTTTTTACTCCCGATCAATATCGGCTAATCGAGCGACTCGTCGAGATGATTATCCCAGCCGACGATACTCCCGGCGCCAAGGAAGCCGGAGTCTCCGAATTCATCGATTTCATGGTGGCGAATCGTGTCGCAGTGAGCCCCCGCGGCGAAATCCGATCGACCGCGGAAGCAATCCGCCTGGGCGAGGATGCCCAAGTGCAATTTGTCGCCGGACTCGATTGGATCAATGCGCGCAGCAAGTCGGAATCTAAGAAGCCGTTTCTCGATTGCACACCAGAGCAGCAGACAAGTCTTCTCGAGGAATTGGCGTACAAGGCGAAATTTAAACCCACAACCGAGAGCGGACGAGAATTTTTTCAGCTGATTCGTGATTACACGGTCGTTGGTTATTACACCAGCAAGGTCGGCCTGGAGAGCTTGGGCTATCCCGGCCTGCGCACAGTGTGGCCGAAAATGCCGGGTTGCACTCATCTCAACGATCCCGAGCATCTCCATTTGAATGTTCCGAAATAGAGGCCTCTCGTGCCAACGAACACCTTTGATGTGATCGTCGTGGGAACCGGAGCCGGTGGCGGCACCGCGTTGAAGGTCCTGTGTGAAGCAGGCCTGAACGTGTGTGCTGTGAATTCCGGACCGCGAATTGTCCCCGAGGACGACTATCGCGGGCACCGGCAGGTCTACGACTTGAAATATCGCGGCTACGGAGATCCCCTTCGCTTTGCTGGAAAACCCCATCAGGAACCGTATTCGGTCGAAGAGTCCGAATACAGCGAGGGCCGCGACCTCTTCGAGCATGATGTCGACTACTCCAATGCCCCGGGAACGGATTGGTATTGGAAGCGCTGCAAAGCTACCGGGGGCAAAGCGAACTTCTGGGGACGTTCTTCGGCACGCTTTGGAGACATCGATTTCAAGGCCGCGGATCTCGACGGTTTTGGCGAGAACTGGCCGGTGGACTACGCGGAGATCTCTCCGTGGTTTTCCAAGGCAGAGCGATACATGGGCGTCGCCAGCACTCTCCAGAATCGGCCAAGCAATCCCGACGGTGAATACCTCCCGCCGATGCCGTTCCGTTGCTTCGACTACATCCTGCAAAAAGGTTGCGAGAAAATCGGTGTGCCGTATCTGCCC
>Ga0335084_10007570_pt1 | contig 10790 bp, 8 predicted proteins | sample Lox_Sample_44_FD_206721 | JGI IMG/M metagenome (GOLD analysis project Ga0335084, IMG submission 206721) | Soil microbial communities from Loxahatchee National Wildlife Refuge, Florida, United States - Lox_Sample_4.4 | ecosystem: Environmental > Terrestrial > Soil > Wetlands | place: USA: Florida...
TATCGAGCGCGTGCTCTACTTCGAGGCGTACGTGGTGGTCAACCCCGGGCTCACGCCCTTGCACCGCGGCCAACTGCTGTCCGAGGACGACTACCTGTCCAAGGTCGAGGAATTCGGCGACGACTTCGTCGCCATGATGGGAGCGGAGGGCATCCGCGAGCTGCTGCGTCAGCTCGATCTCAATCGCGATATCGACACCCTGCGCCGCGAGTTGGACGGCACCGATTCCGAAACCAAGATCAAGAAGATCGCCAAGCGCTTGAAGGTCCTCGAGGGCTTCCAGAAGTCCGGTATCAAGCCGGACTGGATGGTGATGGAAGTGCTGCCGGTGCTGCCGCCCGAACTTCGCCCGTTGGTGCCGCTCGACGGCGGGCGGTTCGCCACCTCGGATCTGAACGATCTGTACCGACGCGTCATCAACCGAAACAATCGGCTGAAGCGCCTGCTCGAGCTGAAGGCGCCCGAAATCATCGTGCGCAACGAGAAGCGCATGCTGCAGGAGGCGGTGGACTCGCTGCTGGACAACGGACGCCGTGGCAAGGCCATGACCGGGGCCAACAAGCGCCCGCTCAAGTCGCTGGCCGACATGATCAAAGGCAAGGGCGGGCGCTTCCGTCAAAACCTGCTCGGCAAGCGCGTCGACTACTCGGGGCGCAGCGTGATCGTGGTCGGGCCGCAGCTCAAGCTGCACCAGTGCGGCTTGCCCAAGAAGATGGCGCTCGAACTGTTCAAGCCGTTCATCTTCCACAAGCTGGAGGTCATGGGGCTCGCCACCACCATCAAGGCGGCCAAGCGTCTAGTTGAGCAGGAGGTCCCGGAGGTTTGGGACATCCTCGAGGAAGTGATCCGCGAGCATCCGGTGATGCTCAACCGCGCGCCCACGCTGCATCGCCTGGGCATCCAGGCGTTCGAGCCGGTGTTGATCGAAGGCAAGGCGATCCAGCTGCATCCGCTGGTATGCGCGGCCTTCAATGCCGACTTCGATGGCGATCAGATGGCGGTGCACGTGCCGCTCTCGCTCGAGGCGCAGATGGAGGCGCGCACCCTTATGCTGTCGTCGAACAACGTGCTGTCGCCGGCCAACGGCGATCCCATCATCGTGCCGTCCCAGGACATCGTGCTGGGGTTGTACTACGTGACGCGTGAGAAGGTCGGTGCGATTGGCGAAGGCATGGCTTTTACCGGCGTGTCCGAAGTGCTGCGCGCCTACGACAGCCGTCAGGTCGAGATCCAGGCGCGGGTGCTGGTGCGCATCAAGGAGCTTGAGAAGGGCGCCGACGGCAGCCTCAAGGAGAGGTGGACGCGCTACGACACCACCGTAGGCCGTGCGTTGCTGTCCGAGATCCTGCCGGTGGGCCTGCCGTTCTCGCTAATCAACAAGCCGCTCAAGAAGAAGGAGATCTCGAGGCTGATCAACGCCAGCTTCCGCCGTTGCGGGCTGCGCGAGACCGTGATCTTCGCCGACAAGCTGATGTACACCGGGTTCAGCTACGCGACCCGCGCCGGAATCTCCATCGCGGTAGACGACATGCAGGTGCCGCCGGAGAAGGGCGAGATCATCGCCAACGCCGAGAAAGAGGTGCAGGAGATCGAGTCTCAGTACACCTCGGGCCTGGTCACGCAGGGCGAGCGCTACAACAAGGTGGTCGACATCTGGGGCCGCGCCGGCGACATGGTGGCGAAGGCGATGATGGATCGTCTTGAAAAAGAGCCGCTGGTGAAGTGGGACCCGAAGACCGCTCAGTGGATGCCAGTCAAGGAAAAGAAGGGCGTCCCGGAGATGCGCGATTCCTTCAATGCCATCTTCATGATGGCCGACTCGGGCGCGCGCGGCTCGGCAGCGCAGATTCGCCAGCTCGCCGGCATGCGCGGCCTGATGGCGAAGCCGGACGGGTCGATCATCGAGACTCCGATCACGGCCAACTTCCGCGAAGGGCTCAACGTCCTGCAGTACTTCATCTCCACGCACGGCGCGCGCAAGGGTCTGGCGGATACGGCCTTGAAGACGGCCAACTCGGGGTACCTGACGCGCCGCCTGGTGGACGTGACGCAGGATCTGGTTGTGATCGAGGAAGATTGCGGCACCGGAAACGGGGTGCCGATGAAGGCCCTGATCGAAGGCGGCGAGGTGGTGGAGGCCCTGCGCGAGCGCATTCTCGGCCGCGTATGCGCGACCGACATTAACCATCCGGAGTCGGGGCAGACCGTGTACGCCGCCGGCACGCTGCTCAACGAAGACGAGGTAGAACGCATCGAGGCGCTGGGTATCGACGAAGTGCGAGTGCGCACGCCGCTTTCCTGCGAGACGCGCTACGGCCTGTGCGCAAAGTGTTACGGGCGCGATCTGGGGCGCGGGCAGCTGGTGAATGTCGGCGAGGCGGTCGGCGTCATCGCAGCGCAGTCGATCGGCGAGCCGGGTACGCAGCTCACCATGCGCACCTTCCACATCGGCGGTGCGGCTTCGAGGACCGCGGTGGTGAGCCAGCTCGAGGCGAAATCCAACGGCACCGTACGCTTCTCGCCCCAGATGCGCTACGTGACTAACCCGCGTTCGGAACCCGTAGTGATTTCGCGCAGCGGAGAGCTGACCATCGTCGATGACAACGGGCGCGAACGCGAGCGGCACAAAGTGCCCTACGGGGCCACTTTAACGGTGACCGACGGAACGCCGGTGAAAGCCGGCAAGGCGCTCGCCTCATGGGACCCGCACACGCGGCCGATCATCACCGAGTATGCGGGTCGCATCAAGTTCGAGAACGTGGAGGAGGGCGTCACCGTCGCCAAGCAGATCGACGAGGTGACCGGGTTGTCCACGCTGGTCGTAATCGACCCGAAGCGCCGTGGCGTGGCCCAGGTCAAGGGGCTGCGTCCCAGCGTCAAGCTGGTCGACGACAAGGGCAAGGAGGTGAAGATCCCGGGCACGGATCTGCCGGTGAACATCACGTTCCAGATTCACTCCATCATCACGGTGAAGGACGGGCAGCAGGTGCAGGTGGGCGAGGTGCTGGCACGCATTCCACAGGAAACGTCGAAGACGCGCGACATCACCGGCGGCTTGCCGCGCGTGGCCGAGCTGTTCGAGGCGCGCTCGCCCAAGGATGCCGGCATGCTGGCCGAGATCACCGGGACGGTGTCGTTCGGCAAAGACACCAAGGGCAAGCAGCGCCTGGTCATCACCGACCTGGACAGCGTCGCGCACGAGTATCTGATCCCCAAGGACAAGCACGTAATGGCGCACGACGGTCAGGTGGTCAACAAAGGCGAGATGATCGTCGACGGACCCGCGGACCCACACGATATCCTGCGGCTGCTGGGCGTGGAGGCGCTGGCGCGCTACATCACCGACGAGGTGCAGGATGTGTATCGCCTGCAGGGTGTCAAGATCAACGACAAGCATATCGAGGTGATCGTGCGCCAGATGCTGCGCCGGGTGCAGATCGCTGACGCCGGGGACAGCAAGTTCATCCCGGGCGAACAGGTCGAGCGTGCCGAGGTACTGGAAGAGAACGAGCGGGTGGAGAGGGAGGGGAAGAAGCCGGCTACCTTCGACTACATGCTGCTCGGCATCACCAAGGCCTCGCTGTCCACCGATTCCTTCATCTCGGCCGCGTCGTTCCAGGAGACCACCCGCGTGCTGACCGAAGCCGCCATCATGGGCAAGCGCGACGACCTGCGCGGTTTGAAGGAGAACGTCATCGTCGGCCGGCTGATACCGGCCGGCACGGGCCTCGCGTATCACAACACCCGGCGCAAACAGCAGGCGGGCGAAGACCTCGCGGCCGGCGTCGAGCTGGTGGAGACGGAAGCGGGGTTGTCCGCACCGGACGAGCAGGTGGCCTAAGCTCTTCGCTCGCCCGCAGTTAGCGCGGGTGTGTTCAATGGGGGCCGAGACGGTTCGCCGTCTCGGCCCTGTTCGCTTGACACTCCTCTGCTAGGGCCCTAAAATCTCGCGTCTTTTTCCCGACCGTCCGGCGAGCTTCCCCGGGCGCGGGTGTTAGACGGTTGGTGCGATCGGGACGGCATCTGCCGTCCTCGATTTTTTGTATTGAGGATTTCGTCGTGTCGGCCGGACTCTTTGCGGCCGTCCAGGCCCGCTCAGCGGGCGGCGGGTACGGGATGCAAACTCTGCGTCCGCGCCCGCGAGCCAGGATAGACAGCGCTATTAATTCAGAAAGTTAAGGGGCCGCAGGATGCCGACAGTCAATCAACTCGTGCGCAAACCGCGCGTCGCCAAGCGCCTGAAAAGCAAGGTCCCGGCGCTGGAAAACTGCCCGCAGAAACGTGGGGTGTGCACGCGTGTTTACACCACTACGCCGAAGAAGCCGAACTCGGCTCTGCGCAAAGTGGCCAAAGTGCGCCTCACCAACGGCTTCGAGGTGATCGGCTACATCGGTGGCGAGGGGCACAACCTGCAGGAGCACTCGGTGGTCTTGATCCGCGGCGGACGCGTCAAGGATCTGCCGGGCGTGCGTTACCACATCGTGCGGGGCAGCCTTGATACGCAGGGCGTGAAAGACCGCAAGCAGGGGCGCTCCAAGTACGGGGCCAAGCGTCCCAAGGCGGCCTAGGTCGCAGCCACATCACCCCGTCAGCCGACCCGAGGAAAACGACCCATGCCGAGACGCAGAGAGATACCGAAACGGGAGGTCCTGCCCGATCCGAAGTACATCAGTCAGGACGTGGCCAAGTTCATTAACGTGGTCATGACTCGCGGCAAGAAATCGGTCGCCGAGCGCATGGTGTACGGCGCCTTCGAACAGATCGCCAAGAAGGGCAGCAAGGATCCGCTCGAGATCTTCTCGACCGCACTTTCCAACGTGCGTCCCATGGTGGAGGTGAAGAGCCGCCGCGTCGGCGGAGCCAACTACCAGGTGCCGGTGGAGGTCCGCTCGGTGCGCCGTACCGCGCTCGCGATGCGCTGGCTGCGCGATGCCGCGCGCAAGCGCGCGGAGAAGTCCATGGCTGCGCGATTGGCCAACGAGCTGCAGGAGGCGGCCGAGGGGCGTGGCGGCGCAATGAAGAAGCGCGAGGAAGTACACCGGATGGCGGAAGCCAACAAGGCCTTCTCTCATTACCGGTTCTGAGGCTTAAGGATTCCACCGTGCCACGCGTCACGCCCATCGAGCGCTACCGCAACATCGGCATCAGCGCGCACATCGATGCCGGCAAGACCACGACCACCGAGCGCATCCTGTTTTACACCGGGGTGTCGCACAAGATGGGCGAGGTGCACGACGGCGCCACCGTTATGGACTGGATGGAGCAGGAGCGCGAGCGCGGCATCACCATCACTTCTGCCGCCACCACCTGTTTCTGGAAGGGGATGGAGGGCAAGTATCCGGAACATCGCATCAACATCATCGACACCCCGGGGCACGTCGATTTCACCATCGAGGTCGAGAGGTCCATGCGCGTGCTCGACGGGGCGTGCATGGTGTATGACTCCGTGGGCGGAGTGCAGCCGCAATCCGAGACGGTCTGGCGTCAGGCCAACAAGTACAAGGTTCCACGCCTCGCCTTCGTGAACAAAATGGACCGCGTGGGAGCCGACTTCTTCAAGGTCTATCGCCAGATGCGCGAGCGCCTGCAGGCCAATCCCATCCCGATTCAAGTGCCGATCGGCGCGGAGGACAAGTTCGAAGGCGTGGTCGATCTTGTCCGCATGCAAGGCATCTACTGGGACGACAGCACCCTCGGTATGAAATTCGAGTTCCGGGAAGTGCCCGCCGCGCTCACGGAGCTGGCGCGAGAGTGGCGCGAGAAGATGGTCGAGGCTGCGGCGGAAGCCAACGAGGAGCTGATGAACCGCTATCTCGAGCACGGCGATCTTCCCGCCGCGGACATCAAGCGGGGTCTGCGCTTGCGCACGGTGGGTGGCGAGATCGTGCCGATGCTGTGCGGGTCCGCATTCAAGAACAAGGGCGTTCAGGCCATGCTGGATGCGGTTGTAGACTATCTGCCGGCGCCGATCGATATCCCCCCAGTCAAGGGCATGCTGGAGAACGGCCAGCCGGCGGAGCGCCGCCCGAGCGACGACGAGCCTTTTGCCGGGCTCGCGTTCAAGATCATGACCGATCCGTACGTCGGTCAGTTGATCTTCTTCCGCGTGTACTCGGGTGTAGTGAATTCCGGGGATCAAGTCTACAACCCGATCAAGGGCAAGAAGGAGCGCCTGGGCCGTATCCTGCAGATGCACGCCAACCAGCGCGAGGAGATCAAGGAGGTGCGCGCCGGCGACATCGCCGCTGCGGTCGGCCTGAGAGAGGCCACCACCGGCGACACGCTGTGCGACCCGAACAAGATCATCATCCTCGAGAAGATGGAGTTTCCGGAGCCGGTGATCTCCCAGGCGGTGGAGCCGAAGACCAAGGCTGACCAGGAGAAGATGGGCGTTGCGCTGGGGCGGCTGGCGCAGGAGGATCCGTCTTTTCGCGTGCATACCGACGATGAGTCAGGGCAGACCATCATCTCGGGCATGGGCGAGCTACACCTGGAGATCATCGTCGACCGCATGAAACGGGAGTTCGGCGTCGAGGCCAACGTAGGCAAGCCGCAGGTCGCCTACCGCGAGGCGATCAAGAAGAAAGTCGACAGCGAAGGCAGGTTCATCAAGCAGTCCGGCGGCAAGGGGCAGTACGGCCACGTGTGGCTCAAGCTGGAGCCGAACCCCGCCGGCGAGGGCTACCAGTTCGTCGATGCGGTCAAGGGTGGCTCGGTGCCGCGCGAATACATTCCCGCGGTCCAGAAAGGCGTGGCCGACTCGCTGACGAGCGGGGTTTTGGCCGGGTACCCGGTGGTCGACGTGAAGGTCACCCTGTACGACGGCTCTTATCACGAGGTGGACTCGTCCGAGCAGGCCTTCAAGATGGCCGGCTCGATCGCCTTCAAGGACGGCATGCGCAAGGCCGGCCCGGTGCTGCTGGAGCCGATGATGGCGGTCGAGGTGGAGACGCCCGAGGAGTTCATGGGCAACGTCGTCGGAGATCTGTCGTCACGACGGGGCATGATCCAGGGCATGGACGAGCAGCCCGGCGGGGTGAAGGTGGTGAAGGCCGAGGTGCCGTTGGCGGAGATGTTCGGCTATTCCACTACCCTGCGCTCTTTGTCGCAGGGCCGCGCCACCTACACCATGGAGTTCAAACATTATTCTGAGGCGCCCAAGAGCGTCGCGGACGCGATCATCAACCGCAACCCGGACAAGGACAAGAAGTAGAAAGGAATCATCATGGCTAAAGGCAAGTTTGAGCGAACCAAGCCGCACGTGAATGTTGGCACGATAGGGCACGTGGACCATGGCAAGACCACGCTGACGGCGGCGCTGACGCTGGTGTTGTCGAAGAAGTATGGGGGGGAGGCCAAGGCCTACGATCAGATCGACAATGCGCCGGAGGAGAAGGCGCGCGGGATCACCATCAACACCGCGCACGTGGAGTACGAGACGGCCAACCGGCACTATGCGCACGTGGACTGCCCCGGGCACGCTGACTACGTGAAGAACATGATCACGGGTGCGGCGCAGATGGATGGGGCGGTGCTGGTGGTGTCAGCCGCCGATGGGCCGATGCCGCAGACGCGCGAGCACATCTTGCTGGCGCGCCAGGTGGGGGTGCCCTACATCGTGGTGTATCTGAACAAAGCCGACATGGTCGATGACAAGGAGCTGCTCGAGCTGGTGGAAATCGAGGTGCGCGAGCTTTTGACCAAGTACGAGTTTCCGGGCGACAAGACGCCCATCATCATTGGCTCGGCGTTGAAGGCCTTGGAAGGGGACAAGGGTGATTTGGGCGAGGCGTCGATCTTCAAGCTGGCCGAGGCGCTGGACAGCTACATCCCGCAGCCCAAGCGGGCGTTGGATGGACCGTTTTTGATGCCGGTGGAGGATGTGTTTTCGATCTCCGGGCGCGGCACGGTGGTTACCGGGCGTGTGGAGCGCGGCATCGTCAAGGTGGGCGATGAGATCGAGATCGTGGGGCTGAAGGCCACCACCAAGACTGTGTGCACTGGGGTGGAGATGTTCAGGAAGCTTCTGGACCAGGGGCAGGCGGGGGACAACATCGGGGTGCTGTTACGCGGCACCAAGCGCGAGGAGGTCGAGCGCGGGCAGGTGCTGGCCAAGCCTGGGAGCATCACCCCGCACACCAAGTTCAGCGCTGAGGTCTACGTGCTGAGCAAAGAGGAAGGCGGGCGGCACACGCCATTTTTCAATGGCTACCGGCCGCAGTTTTATTTTCGCACCACCGATGTGACTGGTTCGGTGGAGCTGCCGCAGGGCACCGAGATGGTGATGCCTGGGGACAACATCGCGATGACGGTGACGCTCATTGTGCCCATTGCCATGGAGGAGGGCTTGCGCTTTGCCATCCGGGAGGGCGGGCGCACAGTGGGCGCGGGCGTGGTGTCCAAGATACTGGAGTGAAAATGGTGAGCCGTGACGGCGTGAGCGCTGCAAACCACGAATCACGAGCCGCGAATCACGGGGGTTAGAGTATGGCCATGCAGAATCAGAAAATCCGCATCCGGCTGAAGGCGTTCGACTATCGGCTGATCGATCAGTCCGCGCTCGAGATCGTCGAGACGGCCAAGCGCACCGGTGCGGTGGTGAAGGGACCGGTGCCGCTGCCCACGCGCATCGATGTGCTGCGCTCCCCGCACGTGAACAAGACCTCACGCGACCAATTCGAGATCCGCACGCACCTGCGCCTGATGGATATCATCGATCCAACGGACAAGACGGTGGACGCGCTGATGAAGCTCGACCTGCCGGCCGGCGTCGACGTCGAGATCAAACTGTGAGCGGCAGCGGACAACCACCCGGAAGGCGACAACAATGACACTAGGACTCATGGGCCGCAAGATCGGCATGACGCGGCTGTTCACCGATGAAGGCGATGCCGTACCGGTGACTGTGGTGGACGTGTCCGACAACCGGGTGACTCAGATCAAAACCCCGGAGAGCGACGGCTATACGGCCGTGCAGGTGACCTTCGGAAAACGCCGCGCGAGCCGCGTGACACGCCCCATGGCCGGACACTTCGCCAAGGCCGGGATCGAAGCGGGCTCCGTGCTCAAGGAGTTTGCCGTGACGGCGGAGCAGGCCGCTGCGCTCAAGCCTGGCGCCACCATCGGCGTCGACATCTTCAGCGTCGGACAGAAAGTGGACGTGAGCGGTGCCACGCTTGGAAAAGGGTTCGCCGGCGTCATCAAGCGGCACAACTTTTCTTCTAATCGTGCCAGCCACGGCAACTCCGTGTCGCACAACAAGCCCGGCTCTACCGGGCAGAATCAAAGCCCGAGCAAGGTGTTTCCGGGCAAACGCATGGCGGGTCATCTGGGCGACGTCCGCAGTAGTGTGCAGAACCTGGAGATAGTGCGCATCGACGCGCAGAGGCAGCTGCTCATGATCAAGGGTTCGCTGCCCGGTTCCAAGGGCGGCAATGTAGTGGTGTCCCCGACCGTCCGAGTGAGGGCATAAATGGAACTGCCGGTGATCGACGAGCAGGGTCGGCCGCGCGCCAAGATCGCGGCGTCGGACGCGCACTTTGCACGCGACTTCAACGAGGCCTTGGTGCACCAGCTGGTGACGGCCTACCTCGCCAATGCGCGCCTCGGCACACGTGCGCAGAAGGCGCGCGGCGAGGTCAACAAGTCCAAGCGCAAGCCGTGGAAACAGAAGGGTACCGGGCGTGCGCGTGCCGGCAAGGCCTCGAGCCCGCTGTGGCGTGGCGGCGGGAAGATCTTCCCCAACAGCCCAGACGAGAACTTCAGCCGCAAGGTGAATCGCAGGGCGTACCGAGCCGGAATCTGCGCGATTCTGTCGCAGCTCGCGCGAGAGGGGCGCCTGTGCGTGGTGGAGAACCTCGCGTTGCAGCAACCCAGGACCAAGCTGCTGCAGGAGAAGCTGAAGGCGATGGGACTGGACAACGTCCTCGTCATCACGCACAGCGTCGACCAAAATCTTTATCTGTCGTCGCGCAATCTGCCCAACGTGCTGGTGGTGGAACCAAGGAACGCCGACCCGGTGAGCCTGCTCAAGTTCGAAAAGACGCTGCTCACCCGGGACGCGGTGGCCAAGCTCGAGGAGATGTTGACATGAGCGGGCGCGTAAGCGGCACCAAGAGGAGCTTCACCCCTGGACGCCTGATGCGGGTGCTGATCGCGCCTCAGGTTTCCGAAAAAGGGACATTTGTCGGCGAGAAGAACAACCAGTTCGTGTTTCGCGTGACGTCGGACGCGACGAAGCCGGAGATCAAGGCGGCCGTGGAGCTGATGTTCAAGGTGGACGTGACGCGTGTGCAGACGTCCAATGTGAAGGGCAAGCAGAAGCGCTTCGGCCGCTTCGTCGGCCGCTCGCGCAGCTGGAAAAAGGCCTTTGTCGGACTCAAGCCGGGCCAGGACATCGACTTCGCCGGCGGCGAACCCAAGCGAACCGGAGGGACGTAATGCCACTCACCAAAGTCAAACCTACGTCGCCTGGGCGGCGCGCGCTGGTGAAGGTGGTGACGCCCGAGCTGCACAAGGGAAAGCCGCACGCCAGTCTGATCGAGCGCAAGCCGAACAAAGCCGGGCGCAACAACATGGGTCAGGTCACCGTCCGACATCAGGGCGGCGGCCACAAGCGGCACTATCGCAAGATCGACTTCACGCGCGACAAGGACGGAGTCGCAGCGAAGGTGGAGCGCCTGGAGTACGACCCCAACCGCAGCGCGCACCTGGCACTGCTGTGCTATGTGGACGGCGAGCGCCGCTACATCGTGGCGCCCAAGGGCGTGAGCGCGGGACAACAGCTGGTT
>Ga0335084_10007572_pt1 | contig 10789 bp, 10 predicted proteins | sample Lox_Sample_44_FD_206721 | JGI IMG/M metagenome (GOLD analysis project Ga0335084, IMG submission 206721) | Soil microbial communities from Loxahatchee National Wildlife Refuge, Florida, United States - Lox_Sample_4.4 | ecosystem: Environmental > Terrestrial > Soil > Wetlands | place: USA...
GCGCGCCGAGGCGCGGGACGCGTTGGCGATCGGTACGTCCGGTACGATCGAATCGGTGCAAAACGTGCTGCTCGCGAACGGCTTCGACGCCGGTCCGGTCACGCGCGAAGGAGTCGCCGAACTGGAACGCGCGATCGTCGAGCGACGTTGGGTGTCGGACCTCAGCGTTCCGGGGCTCGAACCCGAGCGCGTCGATATCTTCCCCGCGGGGCTTGCGGCCGTCGCAGCCGTGCTCGAAGGCCTCGACGTCGAGCGGATCGAGTTCGTCGACGCGTCGCTGCAACACGGCTTGCTGTACGACCTCACGGCGCGCCGGAGCGCGGAGAACGTGCAACAGCGTACCGTCCACGGCTGGCGCCGACGCTACGGCGTCGATCGCAAGCAGGCGGCCCGCGTGCGACGGCTCGCGCTCGACCTGTTCGATGCCGTCGCGCATGCCTGGCGACTCGACGACATCGAGCATCGAATGCTGCTCGGTTGGGCGGCCGATTTGCACGAGATCGGCTTGATCGTGTCGGCGCGCCAACCGAATCGGCACGGTGCGTATTTGGTCGAGAATGGTGATCTGCCGGGATTCACCGCCGACGAGCGGCGCGCGATCGCATTGTTGATTCGCAGCCATCGCGGCGGTCTTCCGCTGTTTGCTTTCGCGTCGTTTTCCGAGCCGCTGGGGGCGTCGCTGAAGCGTTTGGCGGTGTTGCTGCGGTTGGCGGTGATTTTCGAGCGCACGCGCACCGACGCCGATTCGCCGCACGTCGGAATCGCGGTTGCCAACGATCGCATCGAGGTGTATGCGGACCGCGATTGGCTGGAAGATCACGCGCTTTCGCGCGCGGAGCTCGAATGGGAGCGCGAGCGGCTCGCGGCCGCGGGGCTCACGCTCGTGGTATCGCCGCGCTGACGCATCAACGCTGTGCGAGCGCCTGTGCGGCGCGCTTGGCGAAGTACGTCAGTATTCCGTCCGCGCCGGCGCGTTTGATGCAGAGCAATGATTCGAGGATCACCGCCTCGGCGAGCCAACCGCGTTCGATCGCGGCCATGTGCATCGCGTATTCGCCGCTCACCTGGTAGGCGAACGTCGGTACGCCGAATTCGTCTTTCACGCGTCGCACGATATCGAGATATGGCATGCCGGGCTTCACCATCACCATGTCCGCGCCTTCGTCGAGGTCGAGCGCGATCTCGTGCAACGCCTCGTCGCTGTTGCCGGGATCCATTTGGTACGTGAATTTGTTGGCCTTGCCGAGATTCGCCGCGGACCCGACGGCGTCCCGAAACGGCCCGTAGTATGCCGATGCATACTTGGCCGAGTAGGCCATGATCTGCGTCAACGGGAAGCCGTGCGCATCGAGCTCGGCGCGGATCGCGCCGACGCGGCCGTCCATCATGTCGGACGGCGCGATGACGTCGGAACCCGCCGCGGCACATACCTGCGCCTGTCGCCGCAACGCAACCACGGTTTCGTCGTTCAACACGTAGCCGTCTGCGTCGATGATGCCGTCTTGGCCGTGCGTGGTGTACGGATCGAGTGCGGCGTCGGTGATGACGCCCAGCTCCGGGAATGCGCCTTTCACGCCTTTGATCGCGCGCGCGATCAAACCGTTCGGATTCCACGCTTCGGCGCCGTCCGGCGTCTTGAGGCTCGGTTCGATCTTCGGGAACAACGCGATCGCCGGAATACCGAGCGCGTGAACTTGTTCGCACTCGCGTACCAACTCGTCGACGCTGTAGCGCTCGATGCCGGGCATCGAGTCGACGCGCTGCCGCGTCGCTTTGCCGTCGACCACGAACATCGGATAGATCAGATCGGACGCGTCGAGCCGATGTTCGCGCACCAAGCGCCTCGAAAACTCCGCGCGACGGTTTCGACGCAGTCGCGTCGTTGGGAACTTTCGTGGCACGATCCGCTCCGTTTCCGATCGGAGGCGAAATGGTACTGCACACACGCGCGGCGCGTAATCGAAGCCCTGCTCATTTCTCGTTGAGGGTGCGTCAGTGAAGCGCTACGTCCTGCTGGGCATCGTGGCGATCGTAGTGATTGCATTCTTCGCGCTAGGGTTCGGACACTACCTGTCGCTCGAGAATTTGCAGGCGAGCCGTGCGCACGTCGTCGAGCAAGTGCAGCACAATCCAATCGTTGCGTCATTTGCGTTTTTCGGTCTCTACGTGCTCGTCACCGGATTGTCGCTGCCGGGGGCGGCCGTCATGACACTGGCAGCCGGTGCGATCTTCGGTGTCGTGTGGGGCGTCGTGCTCGTGTCGTTCGCGAGTGCGATCGGCGCGACGATCGCGTTTCTGATCGCGAGATCGTTGATCGGAGATTGGGTGCAGCAACGCTTCGGACAATATCTCGAGCCGATCAATCGCGGCTTCGAGACGGACGGTGCGTTTTACCTCTTCACGTTGCGAATGGTGCCGCTCTTTCCGTTCTTCGTAATCAATCTTTTGATGGGCCTCACGCGGATCGGCGTCGGTCAGTTCTATCTCGTCAGTCAGATCGGAATGTTCGCCGGCACGGTCCTGTACGTGTTCGCGGGCACGCAGCTCGCGGAGATCCACAAACTCGGCGACGTGTTGAGCCCCGGTTTGATCGTCGCGTTGACACTGCTCGGAGTGTTTCCGTTGGTCGCGAAGAAGATCGTGGCACTCTTGTCGGCGCGCCGTCGTGGAGCCGTTGGATGAGCGTTCGCCGCAGGCGCTTCGATACGAACTTGATCGTGATCGGTGCGGGCTCCGCCGGATTGATCACGGCGCTGATCGCGGCCACGGTGAAGGCCAAGGTCACGCTGATCGAGCGCAACGAGATGGGCGGCGACTGTCTCAACACCGGCTGCGTGCCGAGTAAGACGCTGATTCGTTCCGCGAAGATCGCCCACTACATCCAAGATGCCGAACGGTACGGCATACGCGGCGCGTCCGGCACTGTCGACTTCGCCGCGGTCATGCGGCGGGTGCGCGACGCGATCGCAGCGATTGCGCCGAACGATTCGATCGAACGGTACACCGCGATGGGCGTCGATTGCGTGAGCGGCCGCGCGACGATGGTCGACCCGTGGACCGTCGAAGTCGGTGAACGCCGCATCATGGCGCCGAACATCGTCATCGCCACGGGGGCGACGCCGTTCGTTCCGCCGATTCCGGGCATCGGCGACATCGCGGCGCTGACCTCGGACGACGTCTGGTCGTTGAACGAGCTACCGCAGCGCTTGCTGGTGATGGGCGCGGGACCGATCGGCTGCGAATTGGCGCAGAGCTTCGGCCGGCTCGGCAGCCGAGTCACCTTGATCGACATGGCCGACCGGATCCTTCCGAAGGACGACGCCGATGCGGCGGCGCTCGTGACCGAAGCATTGCGCGCCGAGGGTGTCGACGTGCGCGTCGGCTGTCGGGCGGAACGATTCGACGCCGCGCGGCGCGTGCTCGTCGCCGACGAGAAGGGCACGAAGAGCGAGATTGCGTTCGACCGTGCGCTCGTCGCGGTCGGCCGCCGCGCCCATACGGAGTCGCTAGGGCTCGAGCGGATCGGAGTCGCGGTGGGTCGCGACGGCACGATCGTCGTCGACGACTACCTGCGCAGCTCGATACCGAACATCCTCGCGTGCGGCGACGTGGTCGGTCCGTATCAATTCACGCACATGGCGTCGCATCAGGCTTGGTACGCGGCGGTGAACGCGCTGTTCGGGCGGATCCGCAAGTTCAAGGTGAACTACTCGATCGTGCCGTGGGCGACGTACACCGACCCGGAGGTCGCGCGCGTCGGTCTCACCGACGAGGAAGCAAAGGCGCGCGGCATCGACGTCGAGGTCACGCGTCACGAACTGGGCCACATCGATCGCGCGATCGCCGACGGCGAGACGCGCGGTTTCATAAAGGTGCTGACGCGGCGCGGTTCCGACCGAGTGGTCGGAGTGACGATCGTCGCGCCGCAAGCAGGCGAGTTGATTTCGGAGTACGTGCTCGCGATGACGCACGGGATCGGCCTGCGCAAGTTGATGGGGACGATTCACGTGTATCCGACGAACGCGGAGATCAACAAATTCGCCGCGAGCGATTGGCGGCGCAATCATGCGCCGACCGGACTACTGAAATTCGCGGCCCGCTATCACGCGTTGTGGCGTTGATCGACCGCCGCTATTCGGCGAGTAGGTCTTTGCGCAAGCGTTGCACCGTCTGCTGGAACGGCGTCGGGTCGTTCAACAGTCGCGCGACGACCAGCGCGCCGTACAGCGTGCTCAACAATTCGCGCGCGCGACGCCGTGCGCGTTTCTCGTGGGCACCGGTCTCGGCGAACGCTTGCGTCAACTGCCGCAACCACTCGGTCGTCTGGCGCTGGATCTCGTCGCCGAACTTGTAGCGCGCGGCGGTGGCGGTGAATTCGGCGATCAGACAGTTTCGCGTTCCGTCAGCGCAGTAGTGCGAGAAGCCGTCTATGAATGCGACCAAACGTTCGCGCCACGGACCCGGTCGGTCGAGCGGCCGAAACGCGGACTCGTTCAATTCCGCGATCGCGCGACGCAGCAGCACGTTCGCCATCTCGTCTTTGCCGCCGGGGAAGTGGTGATACAGGCTCGCCTTGCCGAGGCTACAGGCGCGCGACAACTCCGATAGCGTCGCCCCCTCGTAGCCACGTCGACGAAACACGTCGTCGAGGATCGCGATCAGTTCGAGCTTGACGGCCGATTCGGACATGCGCGGCAGCATACCAAACCGATCTTGGCGCGCGATCCGGAATTGATCAGACTGTGTGCCTCATCGAGGCAAAATACGTCGCCAACGAAGTAACGGAGAGTCGCATGAAGTTCGGGATCTTCTACGAACACCAGTTGCCGCGCCCTTGGACCGAAGGCGCCGAACAAAAGCTGTTCAACGATGCGTTGGAACAGGTCGAAGTGGCCGACCGCCTCGGCATCGACTACGCATGGGAGGTCGAGCACCACTTCCTCGAGGAGTATTCGCATTCATCCGCGCCCGAGGTGTTTCTCGCCGCGTGCGCCGCGCGGACGAAGCGCATTCGGCTCGGCCAAGGCATTCGGCAGGTCATTCCGCAGTACAACCACCCGGCCCGTACCGCCGAGGTGATCGCGACGCTCGATCTCGTGTCGAACGGGCGCGTCGACTTCGGCACCGGTGAATCGTCGGCGATCCTCGAGCTCGGCGGTTTCGGCATTACCGTGGAAGAGAAGCGGAAGATCTATCTCGAATCGACGGAGCAGGTCTGCAACATCCTCGCGATGGATCCGTACCCCGGCTATCACGGCAAGTACTTCAGCATGCCGTGCCGCAACCTCGTGCCGAAACCGGTGCAAAAGCCGCATCCGCCCGTGTGGGTCGCTTGCTCGCAGCGCGAAACGATCCGCATGGCGGCGCGGCTCGGCATCGGTGCGTTGACGTTCGCCTTCGTCGATCCGTTGGAGGCGCGTTCGTGGGTCGAGGAGTATTACAACATCATCAAGAGCGACGAGTGTGTGCCGATCGGCCACTCGGTCAACGCCAACATCTGCATGGTGTCGAGCTTCTCGTGCCATCGCGATCGCGAAATCGCAGTGAAGCGCGGCCTGAAGGGCTTCGAGTTCTTCGGATATGCGCTCGGCAGCCTGTACGGCTTCGGTGCGCACAAGCCGGGTCGGACGAACCTGTGGAAGGAGTTCGACGCGATCTTCGAGAAGCGCCATGGCGACATGCCCGGTATGGCGATGCAGGCGTTATCGGGCGGTGCCGGCGGTATCGGCACGCCGGACGATCTGCGCAACCACTTGCGCAAGTTCGAGGAAGCCGGCGTCGACCAGGTGACGTTCATCCAGCAGGCGGGCATGAACCTGCACGAGCACATCTGTGAGGCGCTCGAGCTCTTCGCGTCCGACGTGATGCCGGAGTTCGAAGCGCGCACGGCGGAACGGGAACGGCGGAAGCAGCAGGAACTCGCGCCGTACATCGAGGCGGCGATGAAGCGCAAAGTGCCGATGAAGCCGCTCACCGACGCCGACATTCCGGTCTATCCCGCACTCGGTCGACGGATCGTCGAGGAGTCGCAGAACCAACCGTCGATCTACGAGAAGCCGGCCGCCGGCTGATCGTCGCGCGGTTTCAAGCGGTCGTTCGCCGACGCCGCGCTGAGCGCGTCGAGTCGTTCGTGCGCGTCGAGCCATTCGGTCTCGGCGGCAGCCAGTTCGCGTTTGCGGTCGGTGCGCTCCGCGATGACGTCTTGCAGCTGTGCGGTCGACAGCGTCTCGTACGTCGCTGGGTCTGCGAGTCGAGTCTCCAGTTCGGCCACGGAGCCGCCGAGCGCTTCGATCTTCGCTTCGAGCTTCTTGACCGCATTGCGCAGCGCCTGCGTCTGTCGCCGCTGTTCGGCTGACGCTTGCCGTTGCTCGCGACGGCTCGGGCCGGCATTCGATGGTACGGCTGCGGACGCGACCCGCGAACGAATTCGATCGGCGTAGTGCTCGAGATCGTCGTCGTACGGCTGTACGGTGCCGTAGGCCACCAGCCAGAACTCGTCCACGCAGCGGCCGAGCAGGTCGCGATCGTGCGAGACGATGACCATCGCGCCGTCGTATGCCTGCAAGGCAACGGTCAGTGCGTGGCGCATCTCGATGTCGAGATGGTTCGTCGGTTCGTCGAGCATCAGGACGGCCGGCTGTTCCCACGCGATCAGCGCAAGCACGAGCCGAGCTTTTTCACCGCCCGACAGCGTGGTGGTCGGGCGCAGCGCCATGTCACCGGGGAAACCCCAGCCGCCAAGATAGTCGCGCCGCTTCTGGTCCGTCGTAACCGGGCTGCGCAGGCGCAAATGCGCGAGCGCACCCAGTTGCGGGTCGAGCGACTCGAGCTGGTGCTGTGCGAAATAGCCGACCGCGCTATGTTGGCCGCGATGTACGTCGCCGGAGAGCGGCGCGAGGTCGCCAGCGAGCGTGCGCATCAGCGTGGTCTTGCCGGCGCCGTTTGCGCCGAGCACGCCGATGCGCGCGCCGGGTCCGACGCGCAGCGATTCGACCGACAGGATCGCGGCGTCGGGATAGCCGAGCGTCGCGTCTTCGACCTGCACCAACATCGGCGACATCTGTGCCGGATTCGGAAAACTGAACTCGTATGGCGAGTCGACGTGCCCCGGCATCGCGACTTCGAGGCGTTCGAGCGCCTTCAGGCGACTCTGCACCTGGCGCGCCTTGCTCGATTTCGCGCGAAAGCGATCGACGAACCGCATGATCTCGGCGGCCTTGCGCGCTTGGCGACGCGCGAGCGCTGCTTGGCTCGCCAGATTTTCCCCGCGCTGTCGCTCGAACGAACTGTAGTTGCCGCGATACGTCGTCGCGCGGCCGGCTTCGAGATGCACGGTGTGGTCGGCGACCGCATCGAGAAATTCGCGGTCGTGAGCGATCACCAACAACGTGCCCTCGTACCGTCGAAGGTGATCCTCGAGCCACAGCATCGCGTCGAGATCGAGGTGGTTCGTCGGCTCGTCGAGCAGCAGTAGATCGGATGGACACATCAACGTCTGCGCAAGGTTTAGACGAATGCGCCAGCCGCCCGAGAACTCGGCGTACGGTTTCGCGAACTCGCTCGCCCGGAATCCGAGACCATTCAAGATTTCGGCGGCGCGCGCTTCGGCCGTATAGCCGCCGAGGTCGTCGAAGTCGACGTGCAGACGCGCAAGGGCGGTATCGTCGCCGCGGCGCTCCGCGTCGGCGAGTTCGTGTTGCACACGGCGCAGGTGTCGATCGCCGTCCATCGCCCAATCGAGCGCTGAGCGGCCGGATGCTTCCGTTTCCTGATCGAGGTGCGCGATGCGCCAGCGCGGCGGAATCCGCACGTCGCCGACCTCGGGCAGCAGTCGCCCGCGTAACAGTGCGAACAGGCTCGATTTGCCGACGCCGTTGCGACCGACGATCGCGTTGCGATGGCCGGGGTGCAGCGTGAGGTGCAGGTGCTCGAACAACACCTCGCCGCCGCGCTTCAGCGTCACGTCGGAGATGACGATCACGATCAGCTACTACTGTCTGTTGGATGGGAGTGAACGCTCGCCCACGCTGTCGTCGTCGAAGACGTCGTCGCGTCGCAGTGCGATACTCTCCGGCCGTTTCTAAAGGCGGAGATTGTAGTCGAATGACGCCCCCGTCGGACTTCGCAGCATTCGTCGCGAGCCTTCGGTCCAACGCGCCGCCGGCCGGTGCGCCGGCCGAATTGGCGGCGCTATGGTGGGCGAAGCGCGATCAATGGGACCGCGCACACGAAATCGTGCAGGAGCTCGAAACGATCGCGTCGTCGCGGGTCCATGCGTATCTGCACCGCGTCGAGGGCGATCTCGACAATGCGAACTATTGGTATCGTCGGGCGGGGGGGACCGCGACGAACGCGTCGCTCGAGGACGAGTGGGAGCGACTGACGAAGGAACTGCTGACTCAGGCTTCCGCGGATTCCGCGTTGCGTTGATGCGGCGACGCCGCCACCGGCCCGTGTTGCGGCGCCCGCGCGTGGATCGCGACATCGTCGATCCATTGCATCACCTTGCACCACTCGGCCGCTTCGCGCTCGGCGAGCGTATCGGACACCTCGTCGAAAAGCCCGTTGCCGGTCTCGGCGAGCCGTGTGTACATCGCGCAGTCGGTGAACGTGGCGACCGTCGGGATGTCGAGCGTTGCGAGGAACTCCATCAGTTTCTGATGCGTTGCGGTGTTGTGGCGGACGCGGTTCGCGATCACCGCGATGGGGGTCGGGCGGGCACGGTACGAGCGATGGTTCAACAACTGGGCCAGGAAGCGGCTGCCCGCGCGGATGTCGATCGACGACGGTAACAACGGGACCAGGATCGCGTCGATGCCCCGCAGCAAGCCGTCGAGGTCGCGGTCGCCGACTGCAGACGGGGTATCGATGATGATCCGCTCGACGTCGATCGGCAGGCGCCGTTGAAACGACCGAGTCGTATACATGCCCGGGCGCTGGTGTGCCGGGACCAGGTGAATCGTCGGTAGCCGGGTGGGACGCTGTTCCAACCAGTGGGCGCTGGATGCCTGCGAATCGTGATCGGACAGGGCGACGCAGAACCCGAGACGCGCATAGGCCGCGGCCAGGTTGGTCGCGATCGTCGTCTTCCCGCAGCCCCCCTTTCCGTTTACGACCAGGATGCGAAGAGCGTTCGGCTCAGCCATCGGCGTTCGACTTCGAAGTAGTGTGGACGGTCGGACGGACTATATACCCGGCTTACGGCGCGTCTCTACTGTTTTTTTTCTGGCGTCAGAGTGGGTTGCGTTTCCTTTTGGGGAAACCGGATGAGGTTGACTGCGGCCGAGTACGGTCGTCGGCGACTCAACTCGCGAGTGCGAGTCGCTCGTGTGTGCGCGCGATGATGTCGTCTTCGAGTTCGAAGCGCGTCTCGAGCGCGTACGCAACGCGCGCAAGGTCTCGTTTGATGCGCGTGCGCCCCACGTGTTGGCCGCGCGCGTGGTTGTCGTTGAAGGCCATCGCAGTCGACGTCGTCGTCTCGAGAATTGCGTATTCGCGCGGCGTAGCCCAACTGTTTGGCGAAGACTCGTCGGCGAAGATGCGGAAGTAGCCGTTCGAGAGATAGTCGACCAAACGCTGGCAAAAGCGGTCGAACAGGAGCTCTGATTGCTCGATGAAATTGCGATCGACCGCCGTCGACAACTGCATCAATTCGACGATCAATCGTTGGCGATCCTTCAAGAACGACTCGACGGAATGCTGCGGTGCGTACATGGCTCTCCTGCGAATGGTTGTTGCTCCCTGAGGAAAGCGTAGCAACGAAGGCGCGCTGCTCAAGTCGATACGGCCAGGCTCGATGAATCGCGCAACGACGCGAGCCAAAGACCGACCACCGCTGCGAGCGCGACGAAACCGACCAACGCCCACGCAGCAATGCTCAAACCGAGCAACGTCCACGTGACTTTCGCACAGTTGCCGGTGCCGTACGTCATCGCGTGAATGATATCGGCGAGCGGAAAAGCGTCGATCATGTATGCCATGTCAGGCGTGCACGCCGGCACTTGGTCGGCCGGCAGGTGCTGTAGCCACAGTTGCCGAATCGAGAAGCCGCCGCCGACGACTGTGCAGGCCAATGCGACCAGGGGATACGCGATGTTGCGCGGATTGTGCGCGAGACCCGCGACGATCGCGGCGCCGGCGAACATCGTCCACAGCCGTTGCATCAAACACAGCGGACACGGGTCTTGCGCGAGTACGTGCTCCATGTATTGCGCGCCGCCGATCATCGCGCCGGCCAATGCGAGTGCGAGCAATCCGCGATTCAACGGTTCGTTCATGCACCAATCTCGAGCACGACCTTGCCGATCGCGGCGCGACCAGAGAGGCAACGGAGGGCGGCCGCGTACTCTTCGAACGGATACGTCGCGCCGACCAACGGATTGATGCGGCCGCGCTCGAAGAACCCCAAAATCTCCTGGAAGTTCTGATCGTTGAGCGCAGGCTCACGGGCCGCGAACGAGCCGTAGAAGACGCCGACGACCTGACAACCCTTCAGCAAGATGAGGTTGATCGGCACCTTCGGGATGTAGCCGCCGACGAAGCCGACCACGAGCACCCGGCCGCGCCAGCCAATGCAGCGCATGCATTGATCGAAGAGGTCGCCGCCGACCGGATCGTAGATGACGTCGACACCGCGACCGTTCGTCAGCGCCTTGACCTTCTCCTTCAATTCGCCGTCCGAGTAGTTGATCGTCTCGTCTGCGCCGGCGCTGCGTGCGACCTCGAGCTTTGCGTCGGTGCTCGCGGCGGCGATGACGCGCGCGCCCATCGCCTTGCCGAGCTCGACCGC
>Ga0335084_10007573_pt1 | contig 10789 bp, 12 predicted proteins | sample Lox_Sample_44_FD_206721 | JGI IMG/M metagenome (GOLD analysis project Ga0335084, IMG submission 206721) | Soil microbial communities from Loxahatchee National Wildlife Refuge, Florida, United States - Lox_Sample_4.4 | ecosystem: Environmental > Terrestrial > Soil > Wetlands | place: USA...
GAAGAGATCACCGAAGTCCAGAAGCGCATCAAGTTCATCGTCCACCGTATGGAGAACGCCATCGCGAACCACGAGTTCGAGAAGGCGCGCTTCTACTCGGACGAAGAACGCAAGGAGCGCGAGAACCTGCGCGCCCTTCGCGAAAAATACCACCTCGATGAATCCTCCACCGGCGTTGTCGGTCGGGAGGACATCGAGGATGTGGTATCGCGCTGGACCGGGGTTCCGGTCACTTCCATCAAGGAAGAAGAATCGCAGAAGCTGTTGCGTATTGAAGAAGAACTGCACAAGCGCATCATTTCGCAGGACAAGGCCATCGTGGCCTTGGCGCGCGCCATCCGCCGCAGCCGTGCCGGCCTCAAGAGTCCAAACCGGCCGATTGGCTCGTTCCTGTTCCTTGGGCCCACTGGCGTCGGCAAGACGGAAGTCGCCCGTACTCTGGCACAATTCATGTTTGGCAGCGAGAAGTCGTTGGTCCGCTTCGACATGTCCGAATTCATGGAAAAGCACTCGGTTTCCAAACTGATCGGCTCGCCCCCGGGATACGTGGGTTACGAAGAGGGTGGCCAGCTCACCGAGCGCGTAAAGCGGGCCCCTTACTCGGTCGTCCTGCTGGACGAAATCGAGAAGGCGCACCCCGATGTGTTCAACATCCTGCTGCAGGTGTTTGAAGACGGCCAACTGACCGACGGGTTGGGCAACACCGTAGACTTCAAGAATGCCATCATCATCATGACTTCGAATATTGGCGCCCGGCACTTGCAGCGCCGCGAGGGCCTGGGCTTCCAGTCGAGTAAGGAAGACATGGTCTCGGAAAAGGTCGAAGACCTGGTGAAGAACGAAGTCAAGCGCACCTTCAACCCCGAGTTTTTGAACCGGTTGGACGAGATCATTCTGTTCAGCGCGTTGGGCGAGAACGACCTGATCCAGATCCTGGAATTGATGGTGACGCAGTTGAACCAGAACCTGGCGCAGAAGGCGATCACGGTGACCGTGACCGACGAGGCCAAGAAGTGGATTCTCAACCAGACGTTGGGCGACCGCAGCTACGGAGCGCGTCCGCTGCGCCGCGCCTTGCAGAAGTACATTGAAGATCCGCTTTCGGAGGCTTTGATTCAGGGCACGATCGCGACCCGGCCGGCATTCATCGAAGTCTTCCTCGAAGACAACAAGCTGTTCTACCGTCCGGTGGACGCGGAGAAGGCCGAAGGCGTGCTGCTGTACGAGAATAGCTAACTAGCTATCAGCATTCAGCCGTCAGCCACAAGCTGAGGGCTTTTGCTTTGGTGTTAAGTAGGTTTTATGCCAGACGGTGCTACTTGTCCTTGAAATTGTGTGTTGATCGTACCCTGTGGATCAGTTTGCAGGCATTCGATAATCAATTGGCAAATACGGGTTCTCTCCGGAATCATCCGAAGGTAAAAGGGCCCGTGATTAATCATTTCCAAGGTTATCGGTCCTTGAAAGCCAGCGTGAATAGTGGGGGCGGTAAGATGTACAACAAGCCCCAGTCGGGCCATGGAACTTCGACCTTCTACTCGTGCTGCAAGCCGAGAGCCGGGTTTCAAGTGAACGCGCTCTCTGGTATTTGCCAGTACATGACTCGGGACAACGCGAAATGGAGGGCAGACAAAGGAGCCGTCACGCTCCAAGTCAAGATTCCTAAGATAGGCGCGAGCAGTCTTTTGATAATCCTGCCTTGCAAGATTCAGTTCTACCTTGGCACCTTGAACATCTAGAATGGTTTCGTTCCAGCCTTGGAACTGCGTCCCAAGAAAAAGATCCACCGCTGAAGTTGTGTATTGATCCTCTGCTGGAGTAGGAGTGATTTCTAGTTCTCCAGCTAATAGCGCTCTTTTGATACCTTCGTTACTCAGAATCATGTTTAGGCTGCAGTCAAAGCAGCCATAGGAACCCACGTTCTTAGTCCACCTACCGCTACTTCACCGGGAAGTTGAACAAGCGCTCTGTCCTTTTCTTCCTGGACAACATATACGAGAACCTGACCGTCAACCGCGCTGTCTGGTGCAGGAGTTCTGTCCACCTTTACGGTCTCCCTGCTGACGAAAGCAGCAGACTCATCGACAATCACGTAGAATTCGGTCTCGAAGAATCCGAGAAACACGCGGCATCGAACGTAGCGCATTGCGATGTCTTCCTTATAGTACAATATATTGTGTGTGTAAGCGGCGCTATACTATAAGATGTACAGCGTCCACATTGAAGATTGTAGTATGGGATCGTGTGGAAAAGAAGTGATTTATGCCGTGGAACCAAAATAATCTCTGCCTTCGCCCACTGTGGGAATCCGCGCTTAGCTAATACCGCCCTTTCGTCAGGTACTTCAGAGTGAAACGGGGACTTTGAGACAATCGCCAACTTGGACTACGGCAATGCGGCGGAGAGTGTGTCTATTTGTTATACCAACTGTTGTTCTTCAGTTGGTACTTAAGTGCCCGTAGAGTCTTCGTTTTGATGCTTAGTCCCTGAACTCGGATGAACTCAGGCAGGTATTCATCACGGCACAACGCTGCTGACCAAATCTGACCGTTTTGGACGGCTGCCTCGGCGAGGGCCTGTGCCTCTTCTGGTGTGAAGATTGGGAAGAACTGCACAAGCGGACGCATCGTAGCTTCCGCATATCGAAACGACCCGGCCCGGCCTGCGATCCGAATCAACTGGGGCAAAACCTTCCGAGGAAACCGGCGCGCTAACGGCTCAGCCAAGAGTTCGCGCGTAATGCCTTCAGATGGAATGGGACGGCTCTGTAAATGGGACAAGAACCCGGAAGGCTTTGTTCCGTCGATCGACAGCGGAGTGATCGCAACTTTGGGCCGAGAAATGATGAACCCGGCCTCTTGAGGCGCCCACTTGGACGACAAAAAGTTAGCGCTCAGAAGTGGAATGAAAACATCACATCGGCGCAATACCTCGAGTATGCGGTCGCGCCACTCTTCAGAGACTTTAAGGTCTTCATGAGCCAGGAAACCATCAATCTCGACTTCCGCCAAAGCTGCTTTAGCTTGCGCGCCGTACTTGCGATCTGCATGAGCGTACGAAATGAAGGCGGTTATCTCGCGCACAAGACCAGCTATGCTTCTCGCGTCCTTCCGACTAACTCAATCGAACCTAAGAGAACAGGAGTTGTCGCACAAGACTAGCATGGGTTAGGAACCTGGAGTTCTGCGACTTTTGTTCATGCGTGTTCATCTACACGAGTACGGTGGGATCGTATTTCCGGAGGAACGATGGACAAAGTCAACATCGCGCAGAAGTTTGCTCAAATCCACGAGTACTGGAAGCCCTACATCGCGGCCGAGCTCAACGGCCAGATGGTCAAGCTGGACAAGATCAAGGGCGAGTTCGTCTTTCACCATCATGAAAACGAAGATGAAATGTTCCTTGTCGTCAAAGGCCGCTTTCGCATGGACTTCCGCGACCGCCACGTCTGGGTCGAGGAGGGCGAGTTCATCGTGGTGCCTCGTGGGGTCGAACACCGGCCGGTGGCTGATGAGGAGTGCTGGTTCCTGCTCTTTGAACCCGCCGGGACGCTGAACACCGGCAACGTGGTGAACGAGCGGACGCACCATGAACTGGAGCGGGTATAGCTGGGCGTGCTTCACTATGACGGCGACATAGAGACGTTGCTCGCAACGTCTCAGGAGTACCAATACGAGACGTAGCAAGCTACCTTTCTACGGGGGAATCATGGAGAAAGCGTTTCTGGATGCAATCGGCTGGCTGGGAGCATGTTTGCTGCTAGTCGCCTACGGTCTGGTATCGTTCCGGAGGCTTCGTGCGGATTCATTCGCTTACCAATTCATGAACGGAGTGGGAAGCCTCTTCCTGGTGGCCAACACGGTCTACTATCACGCCTATCCGTCGGCCTTCGTCAACGTGGTCTGGATCACCATCGCCATCACTGCGGCAGTTCGTATGCGGGGTCAATCGTCCTATGCCAACAGACAAGAATCCGCGGTTGATTGATCTCAGCCACACCGTCGAACACGGGCTGGTTACTTACAAGGGCCTGCCTGCGCCCATCATTTGCGATTATCTGAGCCGCGAAGCCTCACGCAAGCTGTACGCCCCCGGGACCGAGTTTCAGATCGGCAAGATCGAAATGGTGGCTAATACCGGCACGTACCTCGACTCTCCATTTCATCGCTATGCTAACGGGAAAGACTTGTCGCAACTCGACCTGGGTAAGCTGGCGAATCTCCCGGCAGTCAAGATCTCCGCGGGGAACAAGAACGCAATCGACTCGTCTTGCTTTCCCCGCGATCTTGCAGGCAAGGCAATCCTGGTCGAGACAGGGTGGTCCCGGCACTGGAACACGCCGCAGTATTTCGAGGGACATCCTTTCCTGACCGAGGATGCAGCCAAGTTCCTGGCTGACTCGGGAGCCGCCCTGGTAGGCATCGATTCCCACAACATCGACGATGTCAGAGACCTGCGCCGCCCCGTGCACAGCATTCTGCTCGGACACGAAATCCCCATCGTGGAGCACATGACCAACCTGACAAACCTGCCGGCCGCAGAATTTCGCTTCTTTGCTGTCCCGGTCAAGGTGAAGGGATTCGGTACCTTCCCGGTGAGGGCATTCGCTAGCGTGTAGCCTTCCTCGTGCACCAGCGATTCTTTGTAGGTAGAATTCTCCTGCTGATCGGGAACCCATCTATGAAATCGCTTCGCCTTTTACTTCTACTCCTTTTGACCGCGCTGTCAGCCTGGGGCCAACCCAAACCGCTATACGACGTCTATGCCATCCGCTACGCTACGATCCCTGACTTCCCCGTAGCGGAGCTGGTCCAGGGCGCCGATCCGGCGCGCAAACTTGATATCGCCATGCTGGTCTGGCTGGTTCGCGGCAACGGCCACAACATTCTGGTGGACTCCGGTTTCTACCGCGACCACTTCTTCAAAGAGTGGCACGTGAACGATTACGTCAAACCCTCCGACGCCATCGCCAAAGTTGGCCTCAAGCCGGAGGACGTCACCGACGTCATCATCACCCACATGCACTGGGACCATGCCGACGGCATGGACCTGTTTCCCAAAGCCCGTATCTGGATCCAGAAGCAGGAATTCGAACACTACACCGGCGAGGCCTGGCAGTCGAAAGATACCCATGGCGGCATCGATCCGGAGGATGTGCTGGCCCTAGTCAAGCTCAACACAGAAAGCCGGGTCAGCCTGGTCGATGGCGATGCCCGCGAGGTCCTGCCAGGCATCCTCTGCTACACCGGCGGCAAGCATACCTATCAGTCGCAATACGTGGGCGTGCAAACCGCCGTGGGAACAGTCGTGCTGGCCAGCGACAACATGTACCTGTACGAAAACCTGGACAAGCACGTGCCCATCGCGGCCACCCTCGACGCGGCCTCGAACCTGCGTGCCCAGGACCGCATGAAGCAACTGGCCGCCAGCCCACGGCTAATCATCCCCGGGCACGACCCCGCGGTCATGACAAGATTTCCCGTCGCGGCGCCGGGAGTCGTGAAGATTCAATAGGGCAGAACCGGTACGCTGAAACTCATATCGTTCTTCAGCATCTATTCAGAACGCATGGAATTGACCGTCTATACCGCCTTCTGGTGTCCTGACTGCCGCGAGGCCAAACGCTTCTTGCGGGAGCACAACGTTGCGTTCCGGGAAATCGACATCGAAATGACTCCCGGCGCAGCGGAGGAAGTGGTGAAGAACACCGGCCTTCGCGCCATCCCGCAATTCGTTATCGACGGAGAATGGGTGCAGCCCTACCGCCCCGGCGAAGGCTTTCTCTACGAGGAGATGGCCAAGCGGCTGGGGGTCGAGCCCTAATCTTGGGAGACTTGGCAAGCCACGTCTCTACAACCACTTACGCTACCCCGCCGGACATCGTCTTCCGTACCCTAGGAAACCTCTTTCCGCCGCGAGAGCATAGAACTCGCCGGTGTACGTAGCCCACGCAGACCCCCCTACGCCGCTACCGCCGCCAGCCCTTATACCCATGGCAGAAGGCGACCCAGCATTTCAAGAAGAGCCGGTCTGCAGCGTTTGGCAGCGGGCCGTCCAGACTGTGCTCATCGCGTTTCTGCTGGTCTCCGCCCTCTTGCTCGCGCATTATTACCCTGCCGCGAAGACGAACCCACTCGAACAGCAGGTGCAGAAGCTGTCGCATGAAGTCCAGCAACTGAAGCAGGAACAGGCCATGCCCGCTCTGGTCCTGAATCGTTACCGCGATTCCATCTGCTATATCTTCGGTGTCTACCAGGTTGGATTCGGCGGCCGGGCACCGCTTCTGCGAGCGCGCATCTCGGGGACGGGATTCGTGGTCGCGGACGGTTTGCTGGCCACCAATCGCCATGTGGCGGAACCCTGGTATGAAGATCCCGAATCGACTGCTCTGCTCCGCAAGGGCGCAACTCCGCACTTAGAAAAGCTGGTCGCTTTCTTTCCAGGATTCTCCGCTCCCGTGAGTATTACGCCGGCGGTCTTGTCGGCGCAGGGAGATCTGGCAGTCCTGCAAATCGCGGATTCCCAGGCAGTCCACGAGCTCCGGCCCTTGCCCCTAGCCGCCGAAATCCCAGATCCAGGAGAACTGGTTTCCGTGGTTGGCTATCCCATGGGAGTTCTGGGCATGGTGGCGAAATCGCCGCCCGCTGTGTATGAGCGTTTGGCCTTCCGCCACGATGATATCGGCGCGGCCAACGAGTTAGCGGCGCTCTCGCTGATTCGGCCTTCGGCCACCTGTGGGCACTTGGGCGACGTGGTGGGCGACAAGCTGATCTACGATGCTCCCACCGCCCACGGCGGCAGCGGCGGCCCGGTATTCAATTCCAAGGGTGAAGTGATCGGGGTGAACGCGGCGTATCTCGACGGCTTTTCCGGCGGGACGCTGGGAGTCTCGGTGCGCGCGCTGAAGCCGCTGATTGCGTCGGCGCAGGGAAAGTCCCGCTAGGACATTGCGTCTTTCTGCTCGGACGACCTGATTTCCTGGGTGTCGAAAATCGCGACTTCCGCAATGCCCAGGCAGACTTTCCCCCGTAACAAACACTGATGGCATCGAGGGGCAAATCCCTCGGGTTTCTAAGCGGCGGCGGAGGTCTTCACACTCGTGGCAGCTTGCTCGATAAGAGCTGCGACAGCCTCAGGCTGCGACACATAGATGGCATGGCTGCCCTTGACCTCAACGACCGTAGAACCCGCCCGCTTGGCCATGGAACGCTGGGCATCGGGTGGGATCATCTTGTCGTCGGTCGCGATCAGGTACCAGCTCGGTTTGGCCTTCCACGCCGGTTCACTGATCTTGCCGCTGAGAGCTTCCACGCCCCACGGGACTTGAGAGTCAGCCATGAAAGCGGCCTTTTCTGCGTCCACATCGGCCGCGAAGGAAGCGCGGAACTTCGCCCGGTCGAGGAACAAATAGCCGTCTTGCGGAGGCAGTATCGGCGGTACGGGTGCGCCGGGCGGCGGATCTTTGATAAGCGTTGCGACGGACTCTCCCTTGTCCGGCGCAAAGGCGGTGATATACACGAGTCCTACAACCTTGGGATCGTTTCCGGCTTCGGTGATCACCGCTCCTCCATAGGAGTGGCCGACGAGAATTACAGGTCCGTCCTGGGATGCAAGAGTTCGCTTGGTAACCGCCACGTCGTCCGCCAACGATAGGGTAGGGTTTTGGACAATGCTGACGTTGTAGCCGTCCTTTTTTAGGGTCCCGTAGACACCCTCCCAGCCGGAGCCGTCCACAAAGCCGCCGTGGACTAGAACGATGTTGTTCATTGCTCGCTACCTCCTCTTCTTAACGGTTCGCCGGCCCTCTAAGATTTCCCCGGCTGGTGGGAAAGTGTAGCGGCCCGGTAAATTAGCTGTCAATTGTGCGGTGTAGCGGGGAGCGTTTTAGAAGAGGCAAGGGCCTGAGCCTTATGTAGGAGATTACTGTTGAAACATCGCCATCTCACTCATTGCTATTCGCGGAGCTAAACCCCGACCACAGTCATCTAATCCTGGCAGGAGGGGTGACGAAACATGTATCACGTGCGCCAGGAGAACCTGCCTTTTGTTGGTAGTTCGCATGAGTTTGTGGGAGCGGAGCAGGGCGACACCAGTGTTTCAGTGTTCCTATTTCATGGGAAGCCCGGTTCGGGGCCGGGTCCGCACCGGCATCCTTATGACGAGATCCAGTTCATCCGTGAAGGCCGGGGAGTGTGGACGGTAAGTGGCAAGACCTTCGAGGGCAGCGCTGGAGACATCTTTGTCATCAAGGCCGGCGAGATCCACAGCTTTAAGGCGGTTGGTGATTCACCACTGATACAACTCGACGTTCACCTCAGTCCCCGCTTCATCCAAGAGAACCTGTAGAGCAGTGGGTTGCAATGTGGCTGGGCCCGCAGCCCTCGGCGAAATGCAGGCGCTCGTTGTCAGTTGGCGAAATATCCCCATTACATTCATTGACCAGCAACAGGTCAGTTAACCCGGCAGTAACAATAGAGGAACTGTTGCATGGTTCCAAAGGGTGTGTGGTGTACCTCCTTGGAGCTCTCAACCAGGTGAAATCGTTCTCCGAACTCGCGGTGAAGCGATCCGGCATCATAGCGCATTACTTCGAGTCCGCTGCATTTCGTGGGACCTTCGGGGCCGAACGTGCTGACGATAATATGGCCGCCCGGCCTAACGCTTCTGGCAACCTGCCGGACGTAGGCAATCCGCTGCTCGGGGGCAGTAAGAAAGTGGAATACCGCCCGATCATGCCAAACATCGTAGGCGCCTTCATCCAGTTCGATCTTGGTAATGTCGCCGACGAGCCAACGCACCTGTTCCGCAGCCAGACCCAATCGCCGCTTGGTGACGTCGATGGCGGTCTGTGAAACATCGAGCACCGTGATGTTCCCGTATCCGCGGAGCAACAGATCATCCACCAAGGTCGATTCTCCGCCGCCCACGTCGATGAGCGAAACCATCCCCGCGTCCCCTGCTCGTTCAATCAGTCTTAGCGAGGTTTCAAGGTGTGGACGGTACCAACTGACGGCATCCGGGCGTTTAATGGCATATACATTTTCCCAATGTCGCTTTGCGTCCATTGAAGACCCCGCTACGTACAGTTTACGCCGACGCTACGTTGAGATTGATGGGACGCCGATTGTTTCCCGGAGGTATAAGTCGAAGGCCCACATCGCAGTCCCGTGCTGCGCCGCACGCACCAAACCTGCTTGCTCCAGCACCGTCTGCATGCGTTCCGGCGGGTGGACAAAAGCCCGAAACTGGCTACCTCTCAATCGCTGCCAGAAGTTCTCAAGCTTAATGAGCGCTCGCACATACCAGCGATCCCGTGGGTAGGTGAAGGCGACGAGTCTGCGTGAGAGGCGGGCGGCGGCGCGGAGAAGATTTTCGGCCTCGGGGTAACAGCACACCACGCGATCCAGCGTGACCACATCGGCCTCCGTAAGCGTTCCCGCCACGGCGGCGAAATCGCCGCTGACGAATCGCGTGGGGCGTGATCCGTAGCGCGATTCCAATTCACGGCGTGCCACCTCGAAATACGCAGGCGACGCCTCCACCACTGTGGCGCTGCCCACGCCGCTGTCGGCCAACTCCAGGTCGATGACTCCAATTCCGCCGCCGACATCCAAGAGGCTTGCACCCTCGAGTGGCCATCGCCGCAGTTCCGTGAGCAGCAGTCTTGTGGTCGTGTCAGCGCCGCGACGGCGGTAACGCCGAAGGTCACGCTCCGCTCTCTTACGATTGAATTGCGCCTCCGCAGCGCAATAGCGCGTGCAGCAAGTCATGAAGGGGATCTCTGGACGGCCGTTGAGTATGTAGAATTATAACCGGGAATGATCCAACAGAAGAAGGCATGATCTTATCATCGTGGATCTTCCCAACCTGCGACCAATTGGCGAACCACTGCCTTACGCTCATTGATGAAGGTGCTGCTCATGCCGTGGTTCCTGGGCGCTCTGCCCGGCCCGAGCGAAGGTACCTTACGTGCTTGTCTTCAGATTCTGCAGCCATCCCGGCTCCCGCACGTGTTCCTCTTCTAATCGCCGCAAGCGGGCAGCCATAATGCCGGGACGCCCCAGGTACCCCACCACTTTTTGCGGATACTGGCGGTCTACCACCGGCAGGCGCCCAATGTTGTGGCGCAGCATCTTGGCCGAAGCTTCGTGCAACAACTCATCCGGATAAGTGACCACCAAATTGCGCGTGCTGGCTTCGAGCGCGGTCATCGTTCCGGTGGGATCATCTTCCAGGGCGCGCATTACGTCGCCGCGAGTAAGCACTCCAGCAAGCTGGCCATTCGCGTCCAACACCAGGAGGCCCTGGTGACGGCTGACTTGGGGATCGCGGCGCGCGATGCGGTCTGCCAACTCGCTCACTTTCATGCTGGCGGGAATGGCAGGGACCTCACGGTCCATGGTCTCCGCCACCATGACCTGCTGCAAGACATCGGTCTCATACTCCTGATGAATATGCAGTCCGCGCCGGGCCAGCTTCTCGGTCATGATGGAAGCTCTCGGCATCAACAGCATGGCAATGCCATCGGCGATGACGCTGACCAGCATCAGCGGCAGCACCGAGTTGTAGTCGCGGGTGATTTCAAAGGCAAAGATGATGAAGGCAAACGTGGCCCGCGACGCCGATCCGAACACCGCTCCCATGGCGACCAGTGCGAAGGCCCCCGGCGAGAGATTCGCCGTGGCAAAGATTTTGTTCATGGCCATGGCGAATACTCCCCCCATGGCGGCGCTGGACATGAACATGGGTGCCAGCAGCCCTCCCGAGGTTCCCGATCCCAGCGAAATTA
>Ga0335084_10007574_pt1 | contig 10789 bp, 7 predicted proteins | sample Lox_Sample_44_FD_206721 | JGI IMG/M metagenome (GOLD analysis project Ga0335084, IMG submission 206721) | Soil microbial communities from Loxahatchee National Wildlife Refuge, Florida, United States - Lox_Sample_4.4 | ecosystem: Environmental > Terrestrial > Soil > Wetlands | place: USA: Florida...
GTTCAGTTCCCGGAGATCTGGATCAGCACGGGCGGCTGGAGCGCCGGCGTACCGCCGTCGGAGCTCACGTCGTAGGCGCCGATCGAGGGCGGGCTCGGCCGCGCGTTCTGCATGATGTCGGTGGTCAGCGCGCTCGCGGAGATGCCCTTGCCCTTCAGAGGGGAAGTCGTCGCCAGCGCAAAGTTGCCGTTGGCGGCATCCACGAGCCCTGGGTCCTGATTGTACGGGGCGCTGTTCGCCCAGGTCGTCCCCGAACAGTTCGCCAACGACGGAGTGGAGTCGTTGGGCGTGTAGACCCAGTTGTTCTTGATGTTGGAACCGTTCGAGCCGTACCCGCCGCACCCGGACACGCCCATCGAGAAGATGGTCGCGCTGCCCGCGCCCAGGTCGTAGAACAAGTTGTTGTATACAGACACGTTCGAGAAGGCGGAGATCGATCCGCCCGCCTCGTTCAGCATGCCGCTGCCCGATGTGCCGCCGGCGCCTGTCCGGTACACCGTGTTGTTCCGGATCGTGATGTCGGACAGGGCGATGCCGTTGCCCGTCGTGTTGCCCTGCCAGCCGATGAAGCCGTGCTGGAAGCCACCGCCGACCTGACCGGGCAGGATCGCCACGTTGTTCTCGATCACGACTTGCTGCGCGTTGGAGAGACCGATCGGCGACCACACGGTGCCGGGCATCTCGAAGCGGTTGCGGCGGATCGTGAGGCCGATCTGACCCTCGGTGCCCGCACCGTTGTGAGTGCCCACGCCGATCACGTCGCCGTCCATCGAAGTGGTCACTCGGAACACGCTGTCCTGGATGGTCATGTTCGTGCCGCGGCTGGGCTTGATCAGGTTGCCCATGCGCGTCCCGTTGAACTCGATCAGCGAGCACTCGATCACCTGGTTGAGCGTACCGTTGGCTGGCGTACCGCCCGAGACGTCGAAGTCGATCATGTGACTCTGCGCGGCGCTGCCGTCGGTTCGGCCCGAGAGGTCGTGGAACCAGACCGAGAACGTGCTGTTGATGAAGCCGCCGTAGATGAAGCCCGAGTTCGAGCCCGTGATCGGCGGGTTGTTCGAGTACTCGTGGCGGTTCGCGCAGGTGCCGAAGTGGATGTTGGTCGGCCGGTTGCCGCCGCCGGAAGTGAAGTTCGCCAGCAGCCGCTTGTAGTTCTTGGTCTTGCCGCCCTCCACGGTGATGTTCGAGGCGGTCTCGTCGATGTCCCAGGCCTGCTCGCTGCCGACGCTCGAGTCGCAGTCCAGGTTCTTGAAGTTGAAGCCGCCGCCACCGGCGCCCACGCGCACGCAGCGGCCGTTGGGGCTGTCGAGGTTCGAGGCGTTGGAGCTCTCGACGATCTTCGGGTTCGCCGCGCCGCTGTCCGAGCAAGCGGAGCCGGTCGAGGCGCAGATCGTGACCCGGCTCGAGTCGGGGTGACTCGAGGTCAGGAGCAAACCGCTCCCCGCGGTCCACGTGTTGCCGCGGGTCAGACACACGACCGCGCCGTTCGCGGCGGCGCTCGCCTTCGTGCTCACGTCGCTGAGCGCGGTCGAAGAGGTGAAGGGTCCCACGGTGCACGTCTGCGCGAACGCGTGGACCGGGAGGATCCCTCCCGCAGCGAGCAGGAACCCTCCGGCCAACATCCTTGTGATGCGCGAACCTCTCACAGCAGCTCCCTTCCGAGATGCAATTCCCCGGACGCCAACTCTTCGGTATTCGCTCCTGCCGCACTGTGAGCCAGGTACGTTCCCCGGTGAAAAACTGGAGAGGCTGCGCGGGATTGGGCCGTTCGGGCATGGGTTGCGTGCTCTCGGCAACGCACGGAAGAATGCTAGCCTGCCAGTCCCCTCCGAGGCCCCCGAGGAGCCCCGATCTCCGCGAACTCGCTCGCCGCGATTGCGCTCTTGCTCTACGTGCCGGTGACGTTCGCGCTGTTCAGCGCGTTCCGGCCGCACCGCGCGGCGTTCCTGAGCCTGTTCGTCGCGGCGCTCGTGCTGCCGGTCGGGTTCGGCTGGGAGCTGCCCGGGGTAACCTCGCTCGACAAATCCACCATCCCGCTGATCAGCGCCTGGGCCGCTTGTGTCTTCACGGCTTCGGGCCAGCTCCGGTACCTGCGGTTGAGCGGCCTGACGCTCTTGTTCATCGCCGTGATCGCAATCGGCTGCATGGCCACGGCGATCACCAATGGCGATCCGTACTTCGTCTACGGTCTGGGCCTCCAGGGGCTCTCGCTCTACGACGGCGTCGGTCTGCTGCGGGCGTTGTCCTTCTCGATGCTCTTGCCCTACCTGCTGGGCCGCATGCTGGTGCGCGAGGTGGCGCAGGTCGAGGACCTGCTGCGGCCCTTCGTCGCCGGCTTCCTGATCTACTCGCTGCCCATGCTGTGGGAGATCCGGATGAGCCCGCAGCTTCACACGACGGTCTACGGCTACTTCCCCCACTCGTTCATCCAGCAGATGCGCGCAGGCGGGTTCCGGCCGGTGGTGTTCTTCGGACACGGGCTGCCGCTTGCGATCACGATGTCGTTCGCGATCCTGGGCAGCGTGATTCTGTGGCGGCGGGGGCGGACGATCCGCGGCCTGCCGTCGGCGGCAGTCACCGCCTATCTCTCGGGCGTGCTCGTCCTGTGCAAGACGTTCTCGGCGATGATCTACGCGTACGGCGGCGGCGCGCTGATCTACTTCACCTCGGCCAAGACACAGATGCGCGTCGCGCTCGCGATCGCCTGCTTCACGCTGGCATACCCGGTGATGCGCAGCTTCGACGTGTTCCCGACCCAGGCCCTGACCAGCTTTTTCGGCAGCGCGAGCGAGGACCGCTCGGAGTCACTCGCCTTCCGCTTCGAGAACGAGGACATCCTGCTCGATCACGCCATGGAACGGCCGATGTTCGGCTGGGGCGGGTACGGGCGGAACCGCGTGTTCAGCGACGACCAGCGCGACGTCTCGGTGACCGACGGGCTGTGGATCATCTTGATCGGACAGCTCGGCGTGGTGGGCTTCGTGGGCGTGTTCGGGCTGATGCTGCTGCCGATCTTCCAAGCGCCGCGCGCCATGGCGAACCTGCGCTCCGCGTCCGACCGGCGAGTGCTCGCGTCACTCGCCCTGATCGTGGCGCTCTCCTGGGTAGACTCGCTTCCGAACTCGATGAGCGGCGGGCAGCTCATGCTGTTCGTGACCGGAGCCTTCTCCGGCGTGGTCGCCACCTACCAGAGGCCGCGCCCGCTGCGGCGAGAGCCCAAGAAGGAGCCCGTGCCCGTCTCGGCGACGGGCGAGCCGCTCCGATAAGTTTCCTCTCCTTTGGGCGATACGGGAATGACCGTGACGACACAGGCACGCGCAGGCAGGGAGATCGGCGTCGAACGCTCCACGCGGGGCGCATTCTGGCTGGCGGGAGGTCTGGTCGGGATCGCGCTGGTGGCGCGGCTGGCGCCGCTGTTCGACGCCGGGGGCCGCTTGTTGCGCCAGTTCCCGACCGAGGACGGCTATCTGATGCTGACGATCGCCCGCAACATGGCGCTCGGAAAAGGCATCACGGTCTCGGACGGCCTGATCGCCACGAACGGCGCGCAGCCGCTCGCCACGCTGTTGTGGGCGGGCGTGTTCTGGCTGACCGGCGGTGACCGGAGGCTCGGCGTGCTCGGGGTGCAGGTGCTGTCGCTCGCACTCGCGTGTGTCACCGCGTGGCTCTTGTTCGGGCTGGCGCGCAGCCTCCTGGGGGCGCTGCGGCATGGCACGAGCGCGGCGTTCCTGCTGACTGCGGCCTGGCTCGCGAGCCCGATGGTGGTCGTCCACTCCATGAACTGTCTCGAGACCGGGTTGTACGGGCTCGTGGTCGTATGTGTTGCGCGCGTGTTCGCCGGGTCACCGCAGGCGGCGCCCTGGAGCCCCGGGCGCTGTCTGGCGGTCGGCGTGCTGCTCGGGCTGGCCTTCTGGACGCGCAACGACGCCATGTTCCTGATCCTGGCCGCGTGCCTGGTGCACGTCGGGTGGGCCTTCGTCGACCCGGCCAAGCCTTTGGCGCGGCGCATCGGCGAGACGCTCGCGTTCGGCGCGACCTCCGTGGTCACCGCTGCCCCGTGGCTCGTGTTCAACCTGTTGCGCTTCGGGAGCATCGTGCCGATCAGCGGTCAGTCCGAGGCGCTTGAAGGGCGCTTCGCGCTCAACTTGTGGCGTGTTCCCGGCACGGTGTTCGAGTACGCCACCTGGTTCCTGCCGGTGCCCGGCTCGGTCGAGCAGGCGCCATGGGTGCTGGCCGGCGCAGCCCTGGTGTGTCTCGCGGTGACCGCGCTCGCGGCGCGGGCAATCCGCGACGGCTCGCCCATCGCGCGTGCGATTGCGTGTCTGGGCGCGATCTATGGCGTGTGTCTCCTGCTGTTCTACGGGCTGTTCTTCGGCGCGGGCTACTTCTTCTCGCGCTATCTGTTCCCGCTCTCGCCCTTCCTCGCGCTGCTGACGGGGGCGGTGCTGCGGCGCGCCTGGGAGCTCGCCGAGGAGCGCGGCTGGCGGCTCGCGCCGGCCGCCGCCGGCGCCCTCTTGCTGGTGTTCGCCGCGGGGCTCGACCTGCGGCTCTACCGCAAAGGCACCGAGCACATGCACTTCCAGGTGGTCGACTGGGTGCAGGCGCACGTGCCCGACGATGCGTGGGTGGGGGCGCCGCAGTCGGGAACGCTCGGCTTCTTCCACGACCGGACCATCAACCTCGACGGCAAGGTCAACCCCGAGGCGCTGCGCGCGCGCGTGCGCGACCACGAGACACTGAACTACGTGCTCGGTAAGCGCGAGATCGAGTATCTCGCCGACTGGGAGGGCCTGGCGAGCTGGGTGCAGGACCCGCGCATGGCGGCGCACTTCGATCTGCTCGTCCACGACCCGGAGCAGAACCTCGCGGTGCTGCGGCGCCGGGACCACGCGGGCCCGGGATGATCGGCTACGCGCTCGTTCGCGACGCCGCCGCCGAGCTGGCGCGTCTCTCCGGCTGGAGCGCTCCGGACCGGCGGCTGCGCAGCCGGCTCTCGATCGCGACCTTTCACCGTGTGCTCACATCGGAGGAGCGGGCCGAGTACCCGCTGCCCGGATTGGCCGTGACTCCCGAGGAGCTCGACATCGTGTGCGAGTCACTCGCGCGGCACTTCACGTGCGCGACGCTGGCGGACGCCAGCGAGCGCTGGCTGGCGGGCGAGGACCCGGAGCGTCCGCTGCTCGCGATCACCTTCGACGACGGACAGATCGACAACCTGACCCGGGCGGCGCCGGTGCTGGCGAAGCACGGCCTGCGCGCGAGCTTCTTCGTGGTCTCGAGCGCGGCAGCCAGCGGCCAGAGTCTCTGGCACGACCGGATGGCGTTCGCGTTGCGCCGCGGGTGGGCGCGTGAGCCGGCCGCAGTGCGCGCGCTCCTGTCGGAGCTGGGCGAGCTGCCGGCCGGGATCGAAAGCCAGCCGGCCGAGCTGGTCGAGCGGGTGAAGCGGACGCTGACGGAAGCGGAGCCGCGCGAGCAGTGGATCCAGAGGCTCGAACGCGCCGCGGGCGGCGCCTGGCGTCCGGCCTGGGACGGCATGCTCGCGTGGGACGACGTGCGGGCGCTCCAGGAGATGGGCCACGAGATCGGGTCGCACAGTCACTCGCACCCGCTCCTGCCCCACTGCACCGACGACGAGCTCGCGCACGAGCTCAGTCACTCCAAGCGCGAGCTCGAGCGCGAAACCGGCGGCCCGGTCAGTTCGTTCTGCTACCCGAACGGGGACCGCGACGGCCGCGTGATCGCCGCAGCCGAGAAGGCCGGCTACGCTCGGGCGGTCACTACGCGCCACGGCTGGAACAGCCGGGGCGACGCGCTGCACACGCTGCGCCGCTGCGATCTCTCCTTCGTCCACTGCGCGGACCGCACGGGCGGCTTCTCGGAGGCCCGGCTGGCTTTGCGGCTGAGCCGGCGGCCATGATCGGCTACTTCGCGAGCGAGTATCCGAGCATCTCCCACACCTTCATCCGGCGCGAGATCGCGGCGCTGCGCGCCCGCGGGCTCGAGATCGCGACTTACTCGATCCGCCGCCCGCCGCGCGAGGCGCCGCTCGGCGAACGCGACCGGCGTGAGGAGGAGCGGACTCACTACCTGCAGCCGCCCACGCTCGCCGGTACCCTGGGCGCCCACCGGCGCGAGCTGCTGCGCAGCCCCGCGCGCTACCTCGAGGCCCTCGGCATCGCGCTGCGTAACCGGCCGCCTGGGGCGCGCGCCGCGCTATGGGCGCTCTTCTACTTCGCAGAAGGGGCGCTGCTCGCCGATGCGCTGCGCGCCGGGGGCATCCGCCACCTGCACGTGCACTTCGCGCACGCCGCCGGAGACGTGGCCCGCATCGCGTGCGTCCTGTCGGGGATCCCGTGGAGCCTGATGCTCCACGGCACGGCCGACTACGAGTATCCCGCGGTGCTCACACTCGCAGACAAGCTGCGCGCCGCGAGTTTCACGGTCTGCGGCTCCTACTTCGTGCGCGCCCAGGCGCTGCGCACGATCCCGGCCGAGCTCTGGGAACGGGTCGACGTGGTGCGCTGCGGCGTCGACACGGCGCGGCCGCCGGCCGCAGCGAACGGCAGCCCCCTGCGGCTCGTGTGCGTTGCGCGACTCTCCAGCGAGAAAGGGCTCCCGGGTCTGCTGCTGGCGCTCGCGCGACTGCCCGACAGCGCGCCCACGCTGCGAGTCACCTTGGTCGGCGACGGCCCGCTTCGCGCAGCGCTCGAGGCCGAAGCCCATGCCGCCGGACAAGGTGACTCGCTGGAGTTTCTGGGCGCGCGCTCCGAGGACGAGGTGATGCGGGTGCTCGCCAGCGCCGATCTGTTCGCGCTGCCTAGCCTGATGGAGGGCCTGCCGGTCGTCTTGCTCGAGGCGATGTCGTTCGGGCTGCCGGTGGTGGCGCCCCAGGTCGCGGGCGTTCCCGAGCTCGTGACCCACGAGCGCGACGGCCTCCTGTTCCATCCCTCCGACTGGGACGGCCTTGCTGCGCAGCTCCAGCGCCTGGTGGGGGACCGCGAGCTGCGCGCTCGGCTCGGGGCCGCCGCGCGCAGCCGGGTCGCGCGCGAATTCGCCATCGAGCGGGTCATCGAGCCCCTGTGGAAGAGGTTCACCGCGCATGGCGACTGAGCACCGCGTCGCGGCGATCGTGCTGAACTACCGCACGCCGGAGCTCTCCGCCGGCTGCGTGCGCTCGCTCCTGCCCGCGCTCGATCCGGAGCGGGACGTGGCGGTGCTCGTCGACAACGCGAGCGGCGACGGGAGCGCCGACCGGTTGCGCGACGAATTCGCGAGTCATCCGCGGGTCCGGCTCGTCGTGACCGAGCGCAACGGCGGCTTCGCCTTCGGCAACAACGCTGGTATTCGGGCGGTCGACGCGTGCGCCTATCTCCTCCTGAACAGCGACACCCTCGTGCGCGGCGACGCCGTCGACACGCTGTTCCGCTTTCTCGAGTCACACCCGCGCGCCGGGCTGGTCGGCCCGCGCCTGGAATGGCAGGACGGAGAGCCGCAGGTGAGTGGCTTTCGCTTCCACCGCCCGATCACCGAGCTGATCGCCGGCTCGGCTACGGGCCCGATCCAGCGCGCACTCGAGCGCTGGGACGTGCCGCTACCGATCGCGCGCGAGGCGCGCCGCGTGGAGTGGGTCAGTTTCGCTTCGGTCATGATCCGCCGCGAGTTGCTGGGTACGATCGGCGGTCTCGACGAAGGCTATTTCATGTATTTCGAGGACTCGGACTACTGCCGCGCCGCGCAGCGCGCCGGCTTCGAGGTCTGGCAGGACCCCGCCGCGCACGTGGTGCACCTGCGCGGCCAGAGCTCGCCGGTAAAGCGCCTGCACGAGGCTCGCAAGCGCCTGCCGCGCTACTACTACGCCTCGCGCGCGCGCTACTTCCGCAAGAACTTCGGCTTCGGCGGCTGGCTGGCCGCGAACCTGTTGTGGACCGCGGGCCGGGCTGTGTCTTGGTCGCGCGAGACACTCGGCGCGAAGGCACGCCACACGGTCGAGCACCAGCTCTGGGACAACTGGCGTGGCTGACTCGCCGGTGAGACTACCCGACTTCGCCATCATCGGCGCGATGAAGTGCGGCACGAGCACCTTGCACGAACAGCTCGCGCTGCGCTCGGGTCTGTTCATGAGCCGGCCCAAGGAGCCGAACTTCTTCAGCGACGACGACGCGTACGCGCGCGGGGTGGCCTGGTATGCGGGCCTGTTCGCAGGCGCCTCGCCAGGTCAGCTGTGCGGTGAGTCGAGCACGCACTACACCAAGCTCCCGACCTACCCGCTCGCGGCGGAGCGCATGTACGCGCTCCTGCCCAAGGCACGCCTGGTCTACGTCATGCGCGACCCGGTCGAGCGTGTGGTCTCGCAGTACCTCCACGAGTGGAGCCAACGCGAGTTCACAGGCACGTTCGAGGAGGCGCTGGAGCGCGAGGAGCGCTTCGTCGCCTACAGCTGCTACGCGCGCCAGCTGGCGCCGTTCCTCGAGCGCTGGGGTCCGGCCGCGGTCCTGCCAGTGTTCTTCGAGCGCATGGTTGCAAGCCCCGAGGAAGAGCTCTCACGGGTTTGCCGCTTTCTTGGCGACCCCAGCGCCGAGCCGGTGACATGGCGCGCGGAGCGCGCTCGGGAGAACGTCTCGAGCGAGCGGCTGCGCGCCAGCCCCCTGCGCGACGCGCTGCTCGCGGTGCCGGCGGTGCGTTGGCTGAAGGACCGTCTGCCCCACGCATTCCGGGAGCGCGTGAGGCGCATCTGGAGCTACGACGGCCGCCCGAAGATCGCCCCGGACACGCGAAAGAAGCTCGAGGAACGCATCGACCGCGACCTGGCCGAGCTCGGCCGCTGGCTCGGCGGCCCGCTGAGCTGCCGCGGCTGGACCGAGCAGGTCCTCGAGCGCCCGCTGGAGTGGGTCTCTACCGGGAATCCACCCGCCGGCTTCCGCACGTAACTCAAGTTGCGTGTCCGCTGCGTACTGGGTGAGACCTGATTCATCCAAGCGCGCGCTGGTCGCGAAAGCTCGTGAACTGATCCACCAGTTCGTCGTATGATCGCGCGGTCGCGCGCGGATGCTGCTCGACCAGAAACCGCGCTGACGATCCAGTTGCTCGAGCGGTCTTCATCAGGGTGAGCGATGTCGGACTTTCATGGTTCTCCGGCCGGTGTGCCCGGACCCAAGCCGCTCGCTCGCGCCTTCGCCGCCGCGTTGTTGCTGTGTGCGCTCTCGAGCGCCGCTCTCGCGGGCGTGCTGCAGCCCTTCCAAGAGACCCCGATCATCACCGGTCTCACCAACCCGACCTCGGTCCGCTTCGCGCCGGACGGTCGTATCTTCGTCGCCGAGCAGCGCGGTCTGATCAAGGTCTACAACGGCATCGGCGACAACACGCCCGACATCGTCGCCGACCTGCAGAGCAACGTGATGAACAATTGGGACCGCGGACTGCTCGGGCTGGCGGTCGATCCGCAATTCCCTGCCCCAGGTCACGACTACATCTACGTGATGTACACGGTCGACGCGCCGCCCGGGCAGAACCCGCCGGTCTACAACGACAATTGCGCCGACCAGACCACGAACGGCTGTGTGACTCGTGGGCGCTTGTCGCGCATCGAGGTCGGGCCCGACAACGCGATGATCGGGCCCGAGCACGTGCTGGTCGACGACCGCTGGTGCTTCCAGTTCCCGAGTCACTCGATCGGAGACCTGCACTTCGGCCCTGAAGGCGCCCTCTATCTCACCGGCGGCGAGGGCGCGAGCTTCAACTTCGTCGACTACGGCCAGATCGGGAACCCATGCGGTGACCCGCCGAACGAAGGCGGCTCCTTGCGCTCGCAGGACATCCTGACCTCCGCCGACCCCCAGGGCTGGAACGGCGCGCTGATCCGGTTGGACGTGAGCGGCCCGACGCCGGTGCCCTGGCCGACCAACCCGACGGTCGGGACGGGCTCCCCCAACGACGACGCGATCGTGGCGCACGGCTTCCGCAACCCGTTCCGGTTCACCGTCCACCCGCCCGGCGGGCCGCAGGCCGGCGAAGTCTGGATCGGCGACGTGGGCCAGGACACCTGGGAGGAGATCAACCGCGTCCCCTCACCCGACGGGCCTCTGCGCAACTTCGGCTGGCCGTGCTACGAGGGCGGCTCGGGCTCGAGCCTGCGCATGTCCGGCTTCGACGACGCGAACCTTCCGCTGTGCGAGGGTCTGTACAACGGAAGTATCTCGAGCCTGATCACGCCGTCGATCTACGCCTACCGCCACACCGAGCAGGTCGTGCCCGGCGAGCAGTGCGGCACGGCCGCCGGCTCCTCGATCTCGGGCATGGCCTTCTACCCCGGCGGCAACTACCCGGCCGAGTATCAGAACGCGCTGTTCTTCGAGGACTACACTCGCCAGTGCATCTGGGCGATGCTGCCCGACACGCCGGGCGGCGTGCCCAACCCCGCGAACCGGCGCTCGATCGTCTGGAACGAGAACGGCGCGGTCGACCTCGAGGTCGGCCCGGGCAACGACCTGTACTTCGCCTCGTATCTCGGAGGCCAGATCATCCGCCTCGAATACTTCTCCGCGAACTCGCCGCCGATCGCCCGGCTGCAGGCTACCCCTTCCAGCGGGCCCTCTCCGCTCGCCGTCGCCTTCGACGCATCGGGATCGACCGACGCCGACGCAGGAGACACTCTGACCTACACCTGGGACCTCGACGGCGACGGCCTGTTCGACGAACAGCCCGACTCCGATCCGCGCTTCGCTCACTTCACGTACACGCAGCCCGGCAACGTCACGGTCTCGGTGCGAGTCACCGACTCACACGGCGC
>Ga0335084_10007575_pt1 | contig 10788 bp, 8 predicted proteins | sample Lox_Sample_44_FD_206721 | JGI IMG/M metagenome (GOLD analysis project Ga0335084, IMG submission 206721) | Soil microbial communities from Loxahatchee National Wildlife Refuge, Florida, United States - Lox_Sample_4.4 | ecosystem: Environmental > Terrestrial > Soil > Wetlands | place: USA: Florida...
GTCATGCCTTTGTCATACGAAGCGCTCGTAATCGCGCGGTTCCGTTCACAGCCTTGGAGGTTCCAGTCGATGTCGATGATCAAAGGATTCAAATTCGCGACGGCGGCGTGCGCGTTCGTTGTCGGTGCAGTGCTCGCGGCCGGGGCGTTCGCCGCCGAAATTTCCGGCGCCGGCGCGACGTTCCCGTACCCGATCTACGCGAAATGGGCGGAGGCGTACAAGCAGAAGACCGACGTCAGCCTGAACTATCAGTCGATCGGATCGGGCGGCGGCATCAAGCAGATTCAGGCGTCGACGGTGACGTTCGGCGCGTCCGACAAGCCGCTCACGGCCGACGATCTCGCCAAATCGGACCTCGTGCAGTTTCCGATGATCATCGGCGGGGTCGTGCCGGTCGTGAACCTGCCGGGCATCAAGCCGGGCGCGCTGACGCTCGATGGTCCGACGCTCGCGAGCATCTACCTCGGTGAAATCACGAAGTGGGACGACGCGAAGATCAAGGCGCTGAATCCCGCTGTGACGTTGCCGAGCGTCGCGATCGCGACGGTGCATCGCGCCGACGGTTCGGGCACGAACTTCCTGTTCACCACGTATTTGTCCGACGTCAGCGCGAAATTCAAGACCGACGTCGGCGCGGACGCGTCGGTCGAGTGGCCGAACGGCATCGGCGGTAAAGGCAACGAAGGCGTCGCCAGCATGACGAGCCAGACGAGCGGCGCGATCGGCTACGTCGAATACGCGTACGCGAAGCAGAACAACATGACGTACGTGAAGATGAAGAACAAAGACGGCAGCGTCGTGGCACCCGAAATCAAGGCGTTCCAGGCGGCCGCCGCCAACGCCGACTGGTCGCACGCGAACGGCTACTATCTCGTGCTGGTCAATCAGCCGGGCAAGGACAGCTGGCCGATCACCGGCGCGAGCTTCATCCTGATGCACAAGGCGGCGAAGGATCCGGCGGCATCGCTGACGGCTCTGAAGTTCTTCGACTGGGCGTACAAGAACGGCGGCGACATGGCGACCGGGCTCGACTACGTGCCGTTGCCGAAGAACGTGATCGAACTGGTGGAGAAAACGTGGGCGACGTCGATCAAGGGCGCCGACGGCAAGCCGATCTGGACCGGCAACTGACGACCTGACGCGTAGGATGGCCGCCACCGACGACATCGAGCTGCGCCCCCCAGACCTCTCGTTGGGGCTGAAGGACCGCCTGCGCCACGAAGCGCGGGCCGAGGTGGTCTTTCGGTCGATGTCGCGCGGTGCCGCGGCGTTGGTGCTGGTGCTGCTCGGCGGCGTGATGGTTTCGCTGTTGTACAGCAGCTGGCCCGCCCTCGCGGAATTCAAGCTCGGCTTCCTGGTCGATCAATCGTGGAATCCGGTGAAGGAGCGCTTCGGTGCGCTCGCGTCGATCTACGGCACGGTCATTACGTCGCTGATCGCGATGCTGATCGCCGTGCCGATGAGTTTCGGCATCGCGGTCTTCATGACCGAGATCTGTCCGACGCGGCTGCGGGCGCCGCTCAACGCGGCGATCGAGTTGTTGGCCGCGGTGCCGAGCATCGTCTACGGCATCTGGGGCCTGTTCGTGCTCGGGCCGATTCTGCAGCACACGGTGCAACCGTGGCTGATCGACACGTTCGGCAGTTGGGAAATCATCGGCCCGTTGTTCCAAGGGCCGCCGTACGGCATTGGTCTGTTCACCGCGGGCCTCGTGCTGGCGGTGATGGTGCTGCCGTTCATCACCGCGGTGATGCGTGAGGTGTTTCAGATGACGCCGCAATCGCTGCGCGAAGCGGCGTATGGTCTCGGCGCGACGCAGTGGCAGGTCGTGTGGGACGTCGTCGTGCCGTGGTCGCGGCCCGGCATCGTCGGCGGCGGGATGCTCGGCCTCGGCCGCGCGCTCGGCGAGACGATGGCGGTGACGTTCGTGGTCGGCAATGCCCACAAGATCCACGCATCGTTGCTCGCACCGGGCACCACGATTTCGGCGACGATCGCCAACGAGTTCACCGAGGCGTACGGCGCGCTGTACACGTCGTCGTTGACGGCGCTCGGCCTGATCCTGTTCGTGCTGACCTTCGTGATCATCGCGATCGCCCGGCTGATGTTGCTGCGCCTCGAAGGCGACGGGCCGAAGCGCGTATGAGACGGGGTGCGCCATGGCGGTGATGACCGATACGACGCGCGCACACCTACGCCGCCGCCGCGTGACGAATTGGCTCGCGCTCGCTGCGTCGTTGGTAGCGACCGCGATCGGGCTCGCGGTGCTCGGCGCGATCCTGTGGACGTTGATCGCGCGCGGCTTCGGCGGTTGGTCGAGCGCGGTCTTCACGCAGATGACGCCGGCCCCGGGCAGCAGCGGCGGACTTCTCAATGCGATCGTCGGCAGCGCGATGATCACCGGCATCGGGGTTGCGCTCGGGGTGCCGGTCGGTTTACTCGCCGGCACCTATCTCGCCGAGTACAGCACCGACAAGTTCGGCGCGGTCGTGCGGTTCATCAACGACGTGCTGCTGTCGGCGCCGTCGATCGTCGTCGGGCTGTTCGTGTACGTGGTGGTGGTGGTGCCGGCCGGACACTTTTCCGGTATCGCCGGCGCGGTCGCGCTCGCGATCCTGACCATTCCGATCACCGTGCGCGCCGCCGAGGACATGCTGCGCGCCGTGCCGCAGGAATTGCGCGAAGCATCGGTCGCGCTCGGCGCGCAGCCGTGGCGCACGATCCTGCGCATCGTCTATCCGGCGGCCCGCAGCGGGCTGATCACCGGCTGTCTGCTGGCGGTCGCGCGCGTATCGGGCGAGACGGCGCCGCTGCTCTTCACGGCGCTCAACAACCAATTCTGGAGCGCGAACCTGAACGGCCCGATGGCGAACCTGCCGACGGTGATCTTTCAGTTCGCGATGAGCCCGTACGAGGACTGGCGCGCGTTGGCGTGGTCCGGCGCGCTCATCATCACGTTGTTCGTATTGCTGCTCAGCGTCGGTGCGCGGCTGTTCGCGCCGTCGACGTTTTCGCGGCGCGGTCGGCCGTAGCGGGCTTGCGAGACTCGCGAAGCAACCTCGAACGATCGGCGCGTCAGTCCGTCAGGACGGTCTGCGATCGGCGCGGATCGGAATCGGCGGCAGCCACCTCGACAATTCGAGCCACGTCTCCGGCCGGCGGCCGTGCGCGCGCTCGAACGCTTCCTGGTCTCGTTGGAAGGAATTGCGCCACCACAGCACCGGATCGCTGGGCGGCTGTTGATCGTCGCGTGTAATCACGTCTTTTGGTCGATCCCCCGGAACGACGGCCACTATACGCTCGGTGCAGCGCGCGTCCAACGTCTGCGACGTCAGGGCTCGCTCGATCGTTCCGGTGAGGCACCTTCGTGCGAAAAAGTCGCACTCGACGGTCGGGATGCGGAGGGGGGGATTGGAGGGTGCATCCTGACCGAAGAGTGCCGTGGACCTAACGTCCACAAAACCGTCGTAGACGGTGCCGGCAAGGTAGCTGCCGATGCCTACAGAAATGTGAATGGCGCTCTGCCCCTTAACGGGGAAGTTCGATCGAGCCGTCATCGCGCCGTTCGGATCACGAAACTGTAACGGTCGTATGGTCGAGTTGCCGATGGCAGCGAGAATGGGTCTTTCGCGGTGGAACGGCAGCGATTCGGCGACACAACGCGAGCCATCCGAGCGCTCGCCACGCCGCGGCGGCTCTTCGGAGCGGATGCAGCGAGGTTGGCGACTGCCCTGATCGTCGTCGGCGTCGCGTATGCGCTGGGCGACACCGCTTGGTATGTCACGCATACGCCACCTCACGCGATTCTTTCCGAGGTTCCCCGCGGCGCGACGTCGGCGGCGGGCTCGCTCGAGCATTTGCTCGCCGCGAACCTATTCGGGGTGATGCACACGGGTGGCGCGGTTGCGGTCGAGCCCACGGTCACTCGCGATGCACGCTTCACGTTGGAAGGCACGTTTGCCGCCGCGCGCGCCGGAGCGTCGTTTGCGATCGTCAGCGCCGAGCACGCGCCAAGTACGTTGTATCGGGTCGGCGACGACGTTCCGGGCGCTGGGCGATTGGTCGCCGTCGATGCGGACCGGGTCGTCGTCGAGCTGGGCGGCGCGCGACGCGCGATTGCGTTCGAGACCGATCGCCCCACGGCCGGCATAGTGAGCGCAGATGGGAGCGCCGGCGGCGACTCCGCCGATGACGCCCTCACGCCCTCCGACTCGGTCGAGACGGCCTCGTCCGAGACGGCGTCGGATGCGGCGGTGCAGCCGGCGCTTGTGAGCGATCCGACTGCGCTCGCCGAGACGTACGTCCGCACGATCGAAGCGAATCCGCAGCAGGCTGTCAGCGAGTTCGGCCTCGAAACCGTACGGACCGGCGAAGCGGCAGGATATCGGGTGGCGCAGAGCACGCCGTACTTCGATCGAGCTGGCCTCAAGCTCGGCGACGTGATCTTGTCGGTGAACGGCACGCCGGTCGGCGATCCGTCGCTCGATCGTTTGGAACTCGCGAACCTGATCGCCGTCGGGTCGACCGGCGTCACGGTGAACAGAGACGGTCGCGTCATGATCCTGACGACGGCGGACGACCCGCTCGAGGCGCGTCGTCAAGCGCGGCAACAGACCGCAGCGCGGTAGCCGCTTCGTCCTGCGGACGTAATCTCCAACGACTACACAATGTCGCGAGATCGACACCCGTCCGCTCCGCCCCACTACGTCTGTCTGCCGAACGAGATACGCAGGTGATTCGTTCACGATACGAATCGAATTCGCCAGCCATTTCGCGGGTAAGAGCCACAGACAGTTCATGAACGATTCACCGTACTGACACATTGCGACTCTACGTTCGATTCCGCGTTCGCGCAGGTGGGGATCGGAAGTGGACCGAAATTCTCAGACACGGTTGAGGAGATTTGTAATGAGATTGGGATGGACATTGGCTCTGGTGTGCGTGCTCGTTGGCGTCAACGCCAACGCGGCAACGTTGCACACGAATACTTCGGGCGACGGCAGCTCGTTGTTTCTGACGGTGTGGAACGGCTCGAACAAGTCGATCGTGGTCGACCTCGGCATCGATGCGACGACCGCGGACTTTTCGACGCTGACCTTCGATCAGAACTTCGCGACGCAGTTGAACGCCGCGTTCGGCAGCATCGGCAGCGGCTTTCAATACGCGGTCGTCGCAGCGAGCGAAGACATCTTGAACCAAGGGATCTGGACGACGCATACGACGACGACGCTGGCCTCGTACGACATCGTCTCGAATTCGCAGACGATTGCCGATCGGCTGTCGAACTACGCGAACAACAACCCGATTGCGAATCTGGGCCTCGGTGAGACGAACGGCCCGACGGGCATTTCGAGCGGTGCGGGTTACTTCAACGGATCGAACTTCAACTTGGTCGCGAGTCTGAACGGCACGGTGCCGCCGAACATGGTAGGTACCGTCGGCACGGCGTTGAATTTCTATTCGCTGCTGAGCACCAACTTCGAAGCCAACAACACGCGCTATGGCGGCCAGTGGTTGCTGAGCAGCTTGGGTGAACTGACTTACGCAGCTGTGCCGTTGCCGGCCGGCGTCTATTTGCTCGGTGCAGCTTTGCTCGGCCTCGTCGGCGTCGCGCGCCGCGGCCGCGTCAGCTCTGCGCTTCCGGCCTAACTCACAGGAGCCCTACGAATCATGAAATTCGAAGTATGCGTATTGGCGCGCGCCGTCGCCGGCGCTGCGCTCGCGGGCGTGCTCGCAGTTCCCGCGCTGGCCGGGATCGTCCCGAATAACGCGGTCGTCACGACCGGGGACGGGACGGCGACGGTTGCCGCGCCTCAATTGGCCATCACGATCGGCGGTGCGAGCGCGACCGACAAAGCGCTCGGTAACCTCGTTCGGTCGCTGTGCGTCGACGCGAACGCCGACGGTGTTCCGGACGATCTGACGACGTTCCGCAACGGCACGAGCGGCAACAACTATCAAGGCTATTACTGCACGATCGACGCGGCGCAAGTGACCGGCCTCAGCGGCAACCTGCGCACGCTGATCCGCAAGCGCTCGAAGGACGGCTCGGGTACCGGCGCGCTTCCGGTGTGCACCGCCACCGCGCAGGCGTTCATGAAGATCGACAGCAACTGCACGTACAGCGGCAGCCTCGTGAACGGCGTTCCGATGTACAACTGCAGCGACGGCGGCGCGACGGACACCGAATCGATTCCGCAGACGAACGCCGGCATCACCGACGTGGCACCGGGCGAGTTGTTCGGATTGGCCTCGACCGCGTGTGACGTGATTCGGTCGATCTACGGCGCGGACATGTCGATCATCGCGACGACCTCGCTTCGCAACGCGTTGCAATGTGCGCAGGGCAAGACGGTCGGCTCGGAGTTGGCGGCGGATGTGCCGACGTTGTCGAAAGCGTTGATTTCGTCGATCCAAACCGGCGTCACGCAGAACTGGAGCCAAGTCACGTTCAACGGGCTGCCGCTGACGGACGCGACGCGCCTCACGGGTTGCGGCTTGACCGCGCCTGCGTCGACGCGAGCGACGTACCTGCGTAGGGAACCGACCTCGGGCACCTTCGCCGCGAACGAACTGCGCATCAACAGCGTGGACAACGGCAACGGCGAGTGCGGCAGCGGCAACTTCGGCAGCCGGACGTTCCCGGGCGTACCGGGTACCGGTCCGATCGTGCCGCCGCTGCAAGCGGGCTCCGGCGACATCGACACGGCGATGAACACGCTGAACAGCGGCGGCAGCTTCGCGCAGCTCAACGGCGGCGTCTGCGACGGTTCTGCGGCGGCGACACCGCCGTTCTGGTTCACCGGCACGTGCACCTCGTACAACACGCTGATCACGACCGTGAACGCGCAGAAGTCGACGTGGGCGATCTCGCACCAGACGACTGAACGCAACGGCAACAACGGCGCGGAGAACACGAACCAGTACCGTACGATCGCGATCGACGGTGTGGTGCCGACGTTGAACAACGTCGCGGCCGGCAAGCACGACTTCTGGGTCGAGTCGCACGGTCAGTATCTGACGTCGAACTTGAGCGCCGATCAAAAGGCAGTCGTCGATCAGCTCTTCACGAATGCGAAGAGCGCGACGGAGATCGCTGCCGCGAACTCGCTGAACACCGGTTCGATCCACAGCTGGGGCCAAGGCGGCATCTTCGCGATCAAGAACACGGGGTCCACCTGCACGACGTCGACGTTCAACGCGACGACGAATCCGTGCTCGGCGTTCACCCGGGCGCGCGGCGGCAGTTCCACGCCGAACTGTTCGGAGGCGTCGGTGCAACCGGCGGGCAGCGTGATCGCTCCGATCTCCCCGTAGTCGGGTCCTGCGGGTTGAAGGCGCGCGCGGCAAGCCCGCGCGCAATCCGACGGATGGCCCTCTCTTTCGGGAGGGCCATTTTCTTGTGAGGGGATCGCGTGATTCGCGCGCGCTCTAGGTCAAAAAGTCAGGACAGACACGCGGCGTTGCGGTTCGCCAGTGTAGCGTTGCTGGCGCTACTCGATTCGATCGCACCGTGCGCCGATGCCTCGACCGCGCCTGCTCCTTCGGCCACCACGTTCGACGTCTGGGAATATCGCGTCGACGGGAACGTGACGCTTACGCAGCGCGAGATCGAAGCCGCGCTGTATTCGCTGCTCGGCGAAGGCAAGACGCTCAATGACGTCGAGTCCGCCGCCAAGGCGTTGGAGGACGTCTATCGTGCGAAGGGTTATCCGGCGGTGGTCGTGTCGGTTCCGGAGCAACAGGTCGAGGGCGGTGTGGTACGCCTGCTGGTGGTCGAAGGCCGCGTCGATCGCGTGCGGGTGAAGGGAAGCCGCTACTACTCCAACGACGCGATTCGCGACGCCGTGCCATCGTTGGCGCAGGGACAGACTCTGCACGTGCCGTCAGTCAGCGAAGACCTAACGACGCTGCAACGGCGCGCACCCGACCGGGTCATCAGACCGGTACTGCGATCCGGTCAAGATCCCGGGACGGTCGACGTCGACCTAGTCGTCGAAGACAAGTTGCCGCTGCACGGCTCGGTCGGCGTCGACAACAACGCCACGCGCGACACGAGCAGCACGCGTCTGAACGTTTCGCTGGGTTACGACAATCTGTGGCAACAGGACCAGAGCGTCCGATTGATTTTCCAGGATTCCCCGGAACAGCCCGACGAAGTGAAGGTATTCGCGGGGACCTACATCTTCCGATTTCAAAGCAGCCCGACGATGCTCGCTCTGACGTACGTCGACAACCAAAGCAACGTCGCGAGCGTCTCCGATACGCTGGTGATCGGCAAAGGCAAGTCGATCGGTGCACGCCTGATCGAACCGTTGCCGGCGCACGGCGACTGGTTTCACAGCATCACCTTCGGCTACGACTACAAAGACTTCGACGATACGGTCGCCGTGTTGCACGGCACCGGACTCGAGACACGCGTGACCTACGGCAACGGGAGCGTCGCGTACGGTTTCGGACGCGGCGGCGAGGGCAGCCGGCTGCAAGCGAGTATTGCGGCGAACGCCGGCATTCGCGGCCTCTTCAATGAGACGAACGAATTCGCCGACAAGCGCTTCAAGGGGAACGCCAACTACATCTACCTGCGCGGCGATCTCGAATACCAACACGCGCTGCCGCTCGGTATGGCGATCGACTTCAACTTGACCGGCCAGACGACCCAAGGCGCGCTCATCAGTAACGAGCAGTTCGGCATCGGCGGATGGTCGACGGTACGCGGCTACTACGAAGCCGAGGAGCTCGGCGACTACGGCGCTGCGCTGCAAGTCGAGTTGCGTTCGCCGAATTTCGCGAATCGTCTCGGCGATTGGGTTCCGCTCGCCCTGCGAGATGCGTACCTGACGTTGTTCACCGACTACGGCTCGGTCGGGGTGAACGATCCGCTACCCGGCCAAGCCGATCAAACGCGACTGCGCAGCGTTGGAATCGGCTTGCGTTTGTCCGGCGCCGCGGGCTGGGAAGGCCATCTGTTTTGGGCATTGCCGCTCGAATCGGGCGAGGCAACCGCTTCGAGCGACAGCAAGACGCTCTTCAACGTGACGTATGGGTTCTAGACATGCAGCGCGCACGAAGTAAGTCGTTCGGCAAACCGGTCGTCGTGACGCTGATCGTCGGCTGGACGCCGTTCGGATGGGCCGAGTTGCCCGTTCCATGCGGCGGCGGAATCTGCGGCGGCGGTCCGAGCGTGTGGATCACGTCGGGGCAGGCCTCGCGCAACATCAACGGCAACACGCTGGAAATTCAGCAGCAGACCGATCGCGCGATCTTGAACTGGGCCACTTTCAACGTCAGCGCCGACAGCAAGGTGAAGTTCGATCAGCCGGCCGCGACGTCGGTCGCGCTCAACAGGATCTTCGACCAACAGCCCAGTTCGATTCTCGGATCGATCGAAGCGAACGGTCAGATCTACCTGATCAATCCGAACGGCATCCTGTTCGGCGACACGGCGCGCATCAATACGAATTCGCTGATTGCATCGACGCTCGACGTCGACGACGCGATCTTCGACGGCCCGGGAATCGGGCAAGCGATCAACCAGGGCAACGGGCTGCCGGCGTTTCAGGGCGGCAATCTGGGCACGATTACGATCGACACGGGGGCGCAGATCGAAGCACAGAGCGGCGGGCGTGTATTCATCTTCGCGCCGGAGATCGTGAACCGCGGAACGATTCACACGCCGGACGGGCAGGCGATGCTCGCCGCGAGTCAAGACAAGGTCTATCTACAGGCGTCCAACGATCCGCTGCTTCGAGGGTTCTTGGTCGAGGTCGACACCGGCGGCAGCGTCGAGAATCTCGGCACGATCCTCGCCGAGCGCGGCAACGTGACCCTCGCCGGGCTCGCCGTGAATCAAGGCGGGCGCGTCACCGCGACGACGTCTCTGCAAAGCGCGGGCACGGTGCGATTGTTGGCGCGCGACTCCGTGTCGATCGAGACCGTCGGCACGAATCGCGTGCTCGTTCCGCAAGAGAGCGGCACGCTGACGCTTGCACCCAACAGTATCACTGAGGTGCTGCCGGATCCGACGGCCACCGGTACGGCCGTCGACGATCAACCGCAGCCGCATTCGCGAATCGAATTGATGGGTCGCGAGATTCACATCGGCCAGGACGCCCGCATCGAAGCGAAGTCCGGCGACGTGTCGGTGATTGCAACTACGAATCCGCGGGTGCCCGTGCTCAATCCCGATACGCCGATTGCGCCGAACGTCGCGCAAAACGACAGCCGCTTGGTGATCGATTCGGGCGCGGTGATCGATGTCTCCGGCCTCACCGACGCAACGTTGCCGATGTCGCGCAATGCCGTAAAGGTCGAATTGCGCGCGAACGAACTCGCCGACGCGCCGTTGCAGCGCGACAGCTTCCTGCGCGGCGCGACCGTTACGGTAGACGTGCGCAAAGGCACGCCGCTCGCGAACGTGCAGGGCGCGATCGCGAGCGTGCAGCGCGGCTTGAGCGAACGTCTGTCGACCGGCGGCAACGTGGTGCTCGGGTCCGAAGGTGACGTGGTGCTCGCGGACGGCGCGCGTATCGACGTGTCAGGCGGGAAGGTCGAGTACCAAACCGGCGTCCTCGACACGACGAAGCTGTTCTCGCACGGTCAGGTCGTCGACATCTCGAACGCAGATCCGACGCGTCAGTACGACGGGTTCGCCTCGGGTTACTCGGTGACGTACCAGCGTTGGGGCGTCACCGAGAATTTCGGCGGCATGCCGGGTGACTCCGGCGCGCAAATCGAACCCGGCTACGTCGAAGGCAAGGATGCGGGAACGGTGCAGGTCATCGCGCA
>Ga0335084_10007576_pt1 | contig 10787 bp, 8 predicted proteins | sample Lox_Sample_44_FD_206721 | JGI IMG/M metagenome (GOLD analysis project Ga0335084, IMG submission 206721) | Soil microbial communities from Loxahatchee National Wildlife Refuge, Florida, United States - Lox_Sample_4.4 | ecosystem: Environmental > Terrestrial > Soil > Wetlands | place: USA: Florida...
GGTTGTCGAAGCTCGCCTTCAGCTGCACCGTGCCGGTGGCGGTGTCGATCTGGTTGTTCAGCAGCGTGAGACGTCCGCTGCCGAGCAGCTCGCTGCCATCGCGCGAGTAGGCCAGCACCGCGAGCGGCGTGCTGCTGGCGTGCAGCGCCCGGTTGATGCGCTGGAAGTTTTCCTCGGGCAGCGTGAACACCGCCGAGATCGGATCGATCTGGTTGATCACCACCAGCCCGCCGGGGTCGGCCGCGTGCACGATGTTGCCGACGTCGACCAACCGCGCACCGAGCCGGCCGGCGATCGGCGCGGTGATCTCGGTGTAGCCGAGCTGCACCTGCGCGTAGTTGATCTGCGCCTCGTCGAACTGCACCGCCGCCTCGAGCTGCGCCACCAGTGCCTTCTGCGTGTCGAGTTGCTGCTGGGTGGCCGCGTCCTGTCCCACCAGCGAGGTGTAGCGCTGCAGGTCGACGCGCGCGTTGGCGAGCTGCGCCGAATCTTTGGCGAGTTGCGCACGCGCCTGGGCGAGCTGGGCCTGCAGCGCGCGCGGGTCGATGCGCGCGAGCAGCTGGCCGGCCTTCACGTCCTGGCCTTCGGTGAACGCCACGCGGTCGAGCTGGCCGTCGATGCGCGCCCTGACCGTGACCGACTGCGTGGCGGCGACGGTGCCGATGCCGGCCTCGTAGATCGGCACGTCGCGCTCAGCGACCCGCGTGGTCGTCGCCACCACTGGTGCCGCGGCGCGTGCCTTGCCCGCCGACTCGACAGCGCCGGCGCGCGGGCCGAGCAGGGCCCACAGCACCGTCGCGGCGATCCCGAGCGCGACGATGCCTGCCGCGGCGATGCGCGCCGTATGGGGCCGCGCACCCGTTGCCACCGTGCGCGGCGGCGATGGCGATTCGGTCGTCATGGCGTTGCACCCGATGCGCTCACTCGGGCGATCTCCGTCGATTCGTCGGCGTGCCAGCCGCCACCGGTCGCCGCGACCAGCGCGACGCTCGCCGCCAGCCGCCGGCCGAGCAGTTGCATCGCGCTGCGCTGGTTGGACAACGCCAGCGTCTGCGCGGTGACCACGGCGAGGTAGGTGGCGGTGCCGGCGCGGTACTGGACCAGCGCGAGTTGCTCGGCGCGCTGCGCCGAATGCACCGCGCGGTCTTGCGCCACCGACTCGTCGGCCAGCAGGCGCAGCGTGGCAAGGTTGTCCTCGACCGCTTGAAAGCCCGCCAGCACAGTCTGCTTGTAGCTGGCCACGGCCGCGTCGTAGGCGGCGACGGCTTGCGCATCGCGCGCCTGGCGCAGGCCGCCGTCGAACAGCGTCTGCGCCAACACCGCGCCGAGCGACCAGACCCGACTCGGCGTGTCGAACAGCGTGCCGATGTCCGTGCTCAGCAAGCCGGCGGTGGCGCCGAGCGTCAACGACGGGTAGTACGCGGCGCGCGCGACGCCGATCTGCGCGTTGGCCTGCGCGGCGCGTCGCTCGGCCGCGGCGATGTCGGGGCGGCGCTCGAGCAACGTCGACGGCAGGCCCGGCGGCGTGACCGGCACCACCGCTTCGAACGGCTGTTCTGCGCTCGCCGGCGCGAGGCTGTACTGCGAAGGCGCACGGCCGATCAGCACGGCGATCGCATGTTCGAGCAGCGCGCGCTGCGCGTCGAGGTCGACGGCCTGCGCTTGTGCGCTCGCCAGCTGGGTCTCGGCCAGCGCGACGTCGGAGCCGAGCGCGACGCCCGCTCCGTGCTGGGCCTGGGTCAGTTTCAAGGCGCGGGCATAGGCCTCGATGGTCGCCGCATAGAGCTCGCGCTGGCGGTCGGTGACGCGCAGCTGCAGGTAGTCCTGCGCCAGTGCGGCCTGGATGCTCAGGCGCGCACCGGCGACGTCGTCGGCGCTGGCCTGCGCGGCGGCGCTGCCGGCCTCGATGCTGCGCCGCACCCCGCCCCACAGGTCGGGTTCCCAACTGGCCGCGAGGCCAAGCGTGTAGGTGTCGGCAGTCCGCACGCCGTTGGCGCTGGTGCGCGCGCGCTGCGCGCCGGCGGAGGCGCCGGCGCTGGGATACAGCGCCGCACGCGCCTGATCCGCGAGCGCTCGGGCCTGCCGGTATTGCGCCTCGGCGACGCGCAGATTCTGGTTCGCCTGCCCGGCCTCTTGCATCAAGGCATCGAGCACCGGGTCGTGGAACACCGCCCACCACGGCGCCCGGCTGTCGGCCGCCTGCGGCTCGGCCGTCTTCCAGGGGCCCTCTTCCTTGTAGGCGTCGGGCGCCTCGATCGCCGGCGCGACATAGTCGGGGCCGACGGCACACCCGCCGAGCACGGCGACCACCGCCGCGGCAGCGAGCGCGACCGGCCGGCGACACGCAGGGGCAGCAGCAGGCATGCGGTCACTCTAGGCCGCGCGCCGGTCCGCCACGCTGTCGACAAGATGACGGCTCTGTCAGCCGCTGTGTCGATCGGCAAGCGGTGTCCGGGTTCGGCCGCAGGCGCCGATGGGCCCGCGATGGCACGATGGCGCCGCATGATCGATCACCTCGACCACCTGGTGTTGACGACCATCGACGCGCCGGCGTGCATCGACTTCTACACCCGGGTGCTCGGCATGCGCCTCGAGACCTTTGCCGGTGATCGGCAGGCGCTGCGCTTCGGCAATCAGAAGATCAACCTGCATCGTCGCGGGCACGAGTTCGAGCCCAAGGCGCACCTGCCGGTGCCCGGCGCACTCGACCTGTGCTTCATCGCCGACCGCCCGCTGGCCGCGGTGATCGAGCGCCTGCGCCAGGCCGCCTGGCCGATCGTCGAAGGGCCGGTGGAGCGCACCGGCGCGACCGGCAGGCTGCGCTCGATCTATCTGCGCGACCCCGACCTGAACCTGATCGAGATCGCCGAGCTGCTGACCTGAGGATCGGGTCGGCACCGGTGCGCGCGTCGGCGCCGCCACCCGCTTCGCCGGATGCGCGCGTTCAGAGAATGCTGACCCGCAGGCCGCTGTGCGTCGTGAGTGCGCGCGCGAGCTCGTCGAGGCCGTCGAGCAGTCGATCCGGCGCGGCCGCGCCGCGCAGCGGACCGCCGTAGCCGTGGCCCACCGCCCACACGGCGACGCCGGCGGCGCGTGCGGTGCGCACGTCGAGCGCCGAATCGCCGACGTACAGCGCGTCGGCCGGCGCGCACTGCAGCGCCTGCAGCGCGTGCCACAGCATCAGCGGGTCGGGCTTGCGCACCGGCAGCGTGTCGCCGCACACCATCAGGTCGAAGCAGGTGTGCAGGTCGTGCCGTACCAGCAGCCGGTGCGCGAACGCGGCCTCCTTGTTGGTGACCAGGCCCACCTGGATGCCGGCGCCGGTGAGCCGTTCGAGCATGCGCCGCGCACCCGGGTAGGGGCGGCCGTGCTCGCCGCAGGCCTGGGCATAGTCGAACTCGAAGCTCGGCCACAGCGTCGCAACCTGCAGGTCCACCGCGTCGTCGGCGACGCCGGCGGCGCGCACCGCCTGGGCCAGCGTGGCGCGCGCGCCGTCGCCGATCCAGCCGCGCACCTGCCCGAGCGTGGCGCCGCCCAGGCGGCCGCGACGCAGCGTGGCGTCGAGCGCCGCGGCGATGTCGGGCGCGGTATCGACGAGCGTGCCGTCGAGATCGAACAGGACCGCTTGCATGGCGGGTGCCTCCTTTTGGTTCATCGCATCGACGCCACCCGATGCAAAGCACGATTCGGTCCCGCGGGGGTCGGGCGATACTCGCGCCAGACTCTGGCGGGAGACCTCGGCCATGCGCGACGACGACGATGAACTGCAGATCCGCCGCCTGATCGAGCGCTGGGCGGTATGGCGTGACGCCGGCGACTGGGAGCGCTTCGCCACCGTCTGGCACCCCGACGGCGTGATGATGGCCACCTGGTTCCAGGGCCCGTTTGCCGAATTCATCCGCGTCACCCGCGAAGGCTGGGCCCGTGGCGTCAGCATCCTGCATTTCCTCGGCGGCTCGGCCATCGAGGTCACCGGCGACCGCGCGATCGCGCAGACGAAGATGACGATCTCGCAGCGCGGCCCGGTCGAAGGCGTGCTGTGCGACGTGGTCTGCACCGGCCGCTTCTACGACTTCGTCGCCCGTCACCAGGGCCAGTGGAAGTTGCTGCACCGCCAGCCGATCTACGAAAAGGACCGCGTCGACCCGGTCGATCCCGGCGCCGTGCCGAAGCTCGACGCCCGGGCCCTGGCCGCGCTGCCCGAGGGCTACCGCCATCTGGCCTACATCCAGCAGCGCATCGGCTACACGGTCAAACTCGACATGCCGATGCTCAATGGCGCGGCGGTCGAGGCGCTCTACCGGCGCGGCGCGGCCTGGCTGGCGGGCGGCGAACTGCAGCGCTGAGGCTCGGCGCTCCAGGGTGCGCGATGCACCGTCTTGAACCGGGCATCCTGCACGAGCTGAACCTTCGCTCACACAGCTGACGCGTTTGGTCGCGCAACCGGCCCGCCCCCTCGGTCACGGGGGTCGCCGTTTCTTCTGCGTCCGCTCGTAAGGCGGTGGCGGTTTGCCAACTTCTTGACGCAATTGGCGCCAGGGGCGCAGCGATGATGACCTGGCCTCATGTGGCGGGCGCTGTGCCTTGCTGCATGGGACGAGGAACTGCACCGGACCTTCGCCATGCGACTGACCTTGCCCTCGCTGCGCTCGCGCGCCCCCGCCGGCTTGCCGCCGGTGGCCGCCGCCGCGCCCGCGCGCTGGTTCAGCCGCGACGAGGCGATCATGGGCACCGCGATCCACGTCGAGCTGTGGAGCGACGACGCGGCCCAGGCCGAGGCGGCGATCGATGCGGTGATGGCCGAGATGCACCGCATCGACCACCTGATGAGCCCGTTCAAGCCGGAGTCGGAGCTGGCGCTCGTCAACCGCGAGGCGGCGCGCCGCGCGGTGCCGGTGTGCCCGGAGATGTTCGATCTGGTCGAGCGGTCGCTGCACTTCTCGCGGCTGTCCGACGGCGCGTTCGACATCACCTACGCGGGCGTCGGGCACCTGTACGACTATCGCCTCGGGCAGGCGCCCGACGCGGCCACGCTCGAGCGTGCGCGCCACAACGTCGGCTGGCAGCACCTGGTGCTCGACGCCGCCGCGCGCACGATCGGCTTCGCGCGCGACGGCGTGCGCATCGACCTCGGCGGCTTCGCCAAGGGCCACGCGGTCGACAACAGCATCAAGATCCTGCGCCACCTCGGCATCGCGCATGCGGTGGTGGCCGCCGGCGGCGACAGCCACGTGATGGGCGACCGCTGCGGCCGGCCGTGGTCGATCGCGGTGCGCGATCCGCGCGACCGCGAGCGCGTGGTGGCGGTGCTGCCGCTGTTGGACACCTCGATCTCCACCTCGGGCGACTACGAGCGCTTCTTCGAGCGCGACGGCGTGCGCCATCACCATCTGATCGATCCCAAGACGGGGACGTCGCCGCGTGCGCTGCGCAGCGTGACGATCCTCGCGGCCGACGGACTGACCAGCGAGGCCCTCTCGAAGTGCGTGTTCGTGATGGGCCTTCAGCGCGGCATGCGACTCGTCGAGTCGCAGCCGGGCGCCGACGCGGTCGTCGTCGACGCCGCCGGGACCTTGCATTTCTCCGCCGGACTGGCCGCCCCAGAGCGGCCTGGCGGGGCTACCCGGCAATGAGTTCGTGAGCAAAAGAGCCAGACAACACTCAAGGAGGCGGTCATGACATCGCGCAACATCAACCGATCGCAGCTGGTGCCGATCACGGCGGCGGCGCTGCTGGCGCTTGCCGGCTGCTCAGGCTCGGGGAACAGCGAGGACACGGTGGCCGTCAACGGCGACGTGGCGATCGCCTACGCCAAGCGCGTCAACACGCTCGGCATGAACCCGACCGACGGCACGCCGTTCGCGGGCGGCGGTGACCTGATCATCCGCGAGAAGTCGTCGCCGAGCGCGCCGGAACACAACATCACCGCCGCCTACACACGCGGCGTCGGCGACGTCTCCGACCCCGAGGTGTCGTACGACGGCAAGAAGATCGTGTTCGCGATGAACTGCCCGACCGGCAACAACGTGGCGATCGGCCAGAACGTCTGCACCGGGCGCTGGAACATCTGGGAATACACGCTGCCGGCCGGCGGGTTCGAGGGCGGCACGTTCCGCCGCATCACCAGCTCGTCCGCCGACGACGACGTCGACCCGTACTACCTGCCCGGTGGCGGCTTCGTGTTCGCGTCGAATCGCCAGACCAAGACCAAGAACACGCAGGCGGTGGGCACGCAGCCGTACTTCGCGCTCGACGAGTACGAGCGCGAGCGCGTGCTGAACATCCACACGATGGACAACGACGGCGGCTCGATCACGCAGATCTCGAGCAACCAGAGCCACGACCGCAACCCCGTGGTGCGCTCCAACGGCAACATCATGTTCTCGCGCTGGGAGCACGTCGGTCCGCGCAATCGCTTCTCGATCTTCCAGGTCAAGCCCGACGGCACCGACATGTTCACCTTCTATGGTGCACAGAGCCCGGGCAACAGCTTCCTGCACCCGCGCGAGATGGACACCAGCGGCCCCTACGCCGGCAAGCTGATCTCCGACCTGATGTCGCTGTCGGGCACGCAGGAAGGTGGCGCGCTGATGATGATCGATGCGGCCAACTACTCCGAAGACAACGCGCCGGCGCGTCCCGGCGTGACCGGCGGCGGCCAGCACCAGATCACGCCGCAGGCGATCAACGACGGCCGCGGTTTCTCGCTGTACGGCCGCGTCACGTCCCCATACCCGCTGTGGGACGGCACCAACCGCGTGCTGACGTCGTACCGCCCGTGCGAGGTGACGCGCACCGTGCCGGGCAACGCGCCGGTCGTGGTGGCGTGCGCGACCCTGACCCAGGAGGAAGTCAACGCATTGGGCAACGACAATCGCATGCGCGGTGCCGCGGCGGTGCTGCCCAACGGTGTCGCGGTGAACGACAACGTGCCGGCGTCGTACGCGCTGTACATGTTCGACCCGGCGCAGCAGACGTTCCAGATCGTGGCCGCGCCGCCGCCCGGCTTCATGTATGTCGATGGTGTCGCGCTGCAGCCGCGGCCCCTGCCGCAGGTGGCGCAGCCGACCCTGCTCGACGATACGCTGAAGGCGCAGAACAAGGCGCTGATCGAGGTGCGCAGCGTGTACGACACCGACGGCCTTGGCCGCATGGGCGAAGGCATGCTCGCGGCGGCCGACCTGCCTGCGGGCTGCGCGCGCGGCATCGCCCTCACGGCGCCCGTCGATCCGCTGGACACGCGTGCCCAGGTGGCCAACGTGGCGAAGATCAAGGACCCGGCCGATCCGGCCTACGGCTGCGCGCCGGCCCGCTTCGTGCGCGCCACCCGCGCCGTGGCCCCGCCCAGCAGCGCGATGGGCCTGCGCAGCGCGATCGGCGAGACCGAGTTCGAGCAGGTGCAAATCCTCGGCTACGCGCCGGTCGAACCCGACGGCTCGTTCAAGCTGCAGGTGCCGGCCGACACGCCGCTGGCGCTGTCGATCGTCGACGCCAAGGGCCGCAGCATCCAGACCCACCTGAACTGGATTCAGGTGCGCCCCGGTGAGCGGCGCACCTGCGATGGCTGCCACAGCCCGCGCCGCGGGGGCTCGCTCAACTCCGGCGAAGTCGTGAATGCGACGCCCGCCGGCGTGTCGACGGCGATCTGGGGCCAGCACCAGTCCGGCGAGACCATGGCCTCGTTGCGCGCTCGCCTGTTTGCCGCCGGCGCGAGCCCGCTGGGTGACACCAGCGACCCGCTGCAGCTCAGCCCCGACATGGTCTACGCCGACGTCTGGGCCAACGGTGCCGGCGCGGTGCCGCGCGCGGCGATGACCGTGAAGTACACCGGCAACGCCAACAGCGCCGACGACCTGGCTACCGCGGTGCCGACCAACGGCATCATCAACTACCCGACCCACATCGCGCCGCTGTGGACGCGCGATCGCGGTGCCAACACCTGCACCGGCTGCCACAACGACCCGGGCAAGCTTGATCTGCGCTCGACCACCTCGGGCACCGGCCGCCTTACGTCCTACGAGGAACTGCTGGTCGGCGACCCGGTGATCGACCCGGTCACGGGCCTGCCGCAGATCCAGGTCCGCGAGGGCGAGCCCGAGGTCGTGCGCGGCGTGCCGCTGGTCGACAACATGGTCGGCAACGCGATGGGCATGACGCGCGGCAGCCGCCTCGGCGAGATCCTCTACGGCGAGAACCTCAAGGCCAGCGACGAAGCGCGAACCACGCACCCGAACCCGCCGTCGACGGCGCCCAACCACGCGGCGATCCTCAACAAGGCCGAGCTGCGGCTCGTCACCGAGTGGATGGACCTCGGCGGCCAGTACTACAACAACCCGTTCGACGGCGGCGTGTCGACCCTCAACCCGCTCAGCGAGACGGTGTTCGACTCGACGATCCACCCGATCCTGATGACCAACTGCGCGGCCAGCTGCCACCAAGCCGGCGGCGTCCAGGGCTCGACGGTCGCGCCCGGAACCTCGTTCCAGGGCAATCGCTTCGTGCTCACGGGCAGCCCCGAGGGTGACTTCAACGTCACGCTGTCGATGATCTCCGACACCTGCAACCCGGCGTCCAACTACCTGTTGCTGCGGCCGTCGACTGCACCGCACCCGTCGGGTGCCGCGTCGGCACCGGTGCCGCTGCCCAACCCGAGTGCCAACTACACCGCGATCAGCAACTGGATCGCCGCCGGCTGCAGCACGCAGACCGCCAACGCGAGGACCAACAGACGATGACGGAAAACACGCAGCGGACCCGGCGGTCCGCTGCGGCGGTGCGCTGCACCGTCGCAGCGGCCGCCGCCGTTTTGGGCCTGAGCTCGTGCGGCGGCGGCGACAACCCGCTGGACAACCCGAGCACCCTGCAGAACCCCACGCTCGCCGGCAACCAGCGGCTGAGGTTCTCCTACTTCCAGACCTGTGTGTTCCCGGTGTTCCTGAAGCAGCTGCCGATCCAGTTCGCCAACGGCACGACGGCGGTGAACACCTGCGCGGCGTCGGGTTGCCACGACAACACCAACGGCACCGGCGGCGCATTTCGTGTCATAGGCAACGCGCAGCCGATCGACCTCACCAATCCGGCCAACACAACGGACATCATCAAGGCCAGTGACATGTACAAGAACTTCTACTCGGCGCAGGGTGAGGTGGTGTTCGGATCGCCGATGACGTCGCGCATCCTGGCCAAACCGATGGTCAACGGCGTGCTGCACGGTGGTGGTCTGGTGTTCGCGAACGCGCAGGACGCCAACGCGCGCCTGATCCTGTACTGGATCAACAACCCCGCGCCCTCCGGGCAGGACGAGTTCGCCGATCCTGGCTTTGGCTTCACACCGGGCAACCCAGCCACCTGCAACAGCCAATGACTCTGCTCCTGGCGAACCGGGCCCTGGGGTGCCGGGAGCTTGTGACCTTCATCACCGCATGTCTCGCGATCGCGTTGCTTGGCCTGTTGGGGGCGCCGCCCGCGCGTGCGGCCGACGAGCCCGAGCGCTTGCGCGTGGCCGATCCCTACCTGGAACTGCACACAGGCCCCGGAAGGGGCTTTCCGATCTTCTTCGTGGTGGCGCGCGACGAGTGGGTCGAGGTGCAGATGCGTTCGACCGACTGGTTCAAGGTGCGCACCGACGGGGGCAAGGAAGGCTGGGTGCACCGCTCGCAGCTGAGCAACACCTTCACGGTAGCGGGCACGCCGAAGAGCTTTCGCGACATCGCGCTCGACGACTACCTGGCGCGGCGGCTGCAGATGGGCGCTGCGTGGGGCGAGTTCAAGACCGAGCCGATGCTCAAGCTGTGGACCAGCTACCGTATGTCGGAGACGCTGCACCTCGAGGGCACGATCGGGCAGGTGCAGGGCACCTTCTCGGGCACCGACATCTGGCACGTCAACTTGCTGGCCGAGCCGCTGTCGGACCTGCGGCTGTCGCCGTTCTTCTCGATCGGCGTGGGCAAGTTCAAGAACCTGCCCAACACCACGCTGGTCGGTGCGCTGCCCACCAACGCCAACTTGTCGAACGCCTCGGTCGGGGTGCGCTACTACCTGACCGAGCGCTTCATCGCGCGCGCCGACTACACGCTGTACACCGCCTTCGTCGGCGACACGCGCACCGGCGAGTACCGGGCCTGGACGCTCGGCCTGGCCTTCTTCTTCTGAGCTGACCGCCATGCGCACCTTTGCCGCCGCCTTCGCCCTTGCCGTCGCCAGCAGCTGGTGCGCCGCGCAGACCACGACCTCGCAGCAGCCCGGCAACGAGCAGGTGATCCAGCCGCAGGTCGACCGCCGCGAGGTCAAGCTGCCGAAGTACCCGTCGAAGGACTTCGAGATCGGCACCTACCTCGGCACCTACGCGATGCAGAACTTCGGCTCCAGCCTGGTGGCCGGCGTGCGCCTGGGCTACCACATCAGTGAAGACATCTTCGTGCAGGCGGTGTACGCCCAGACCAAGGTCAGCGACGAGAACTTCCGGCAGATCCTGCCCGGCGGCATCTTCGCCCACCCGGAAGAGACGCTGAAGTACTACAACCTCTCGGCCGGCTACAACATCCTGCCCGGCGAGGTGTTCTGGGGCCGCAACACCGCGTTCGCGTCGGCGCTGTACGTGATCGCCGGCATCGGCAACACCAACTTCATCGCCAGCGACAAGGTCAACCACCGCAACCGCCAGACGATCAACTACGGCGCCGGCATCCGCGTGCTGTTCCACGACCGCTTCTCGGTGCAGATGGACATGCGCCAGCACATCTTCGACCTCGACATCCTCGGCAAGAACGAGAGCACCAAGAACCTCG
>Ga0335084_10007578_pt1 | contig 10786 bp, 8 predicted proteins | sample Lox_Sample_44_FD_206721 | JGI IMG/M metagenome (GOLD analysis project Ga0335084, IMG submission 206721) | Soil microbial communities from Loxahatchee National Wildlife Refuge, Florida, United States - Lox_Sample_4.4 | ecosystem: Environmental > Terrestrial > Soil > Wetlands | place: USA: Florida...
GAGTCGCTCCTCATCAACACCGACTTCATCCCGATGGTGCTCGCGGCCCACTTCACCGGCCAGAGCTACGCGCTCGGCGCCGCGATGACGTTCAAGCGCGAGGCGCTGGACGCGATCGGCGGCTTTCCGCCGCTCGCCGACTACCTCGCCGACGACAACCGACTGGGCGCGTGGATGAAGGAGGCGGGCTACGAGCTCGTGCTCCTGCCGTACATCGTCGAAACCATCCTCGACTCCACCACCGTGGGCGACGTCTGGCGCCATCAGGTGCGGTGGGCGCGCACCTACCGCGTCTGCCTGCCCGTGGGCTGGTTCGCGTCGGTCGTCACGCACGCGATGCTGTGGGGTCTCCTGGCGCTCGTCGTGACGCGCGGCTCGCTCCTCGGGTGGGGGTTCTTCGCCGCCGCGATCACGGCGCGCGTCGGAACGCTGCGCGCCATCATGCGGCTCCTGCGCGAGCGCGACACGCCACGGCACATGTGGATGGTCCCGTTGAAGGACCTCGGCTACTCCGCCGTGTGGCTCGCGTCGTGGCTCGGCTCGAACGTCGTGTGGAGCGGCCAGCACCTTCGCGTCCTGCGGGACGGGCGCATGGTACCGCTCGGCGGCGATCTGCCGTCGGGCGCGCGCGAGCCCGCGTTCCAGCAGCACGAGACGCACGCGGCCTAGGGCCGCCGCCGACCGAGCGCGACCAGCGCGAAGAAGACGACGTGCGCCAGGTTGGGCGCGGCCGGAACGCTGGAAAAGCGGGCGGCCACCCCCCGGTAACCGATCCCGTACACCGGAATCGCCACCACGCCGAGGTACGTGCCGGCGAGGAGCGCCGTCCCGGACGGTCGCGGCAGCCACGCGAGATCGGGGCGCGCGGCGTTCGAGGCGAGCAGCAGGAGCAGATCGCCGACGCTGGCTGCGATCGCCGCGACGACGCCGATCATGCCGCGGCGAGCTCCCGGTAGCTCGTGAGCCGGATCCCGGCGGCGCGGATCGCCTCCGCGACGCGGGGGCTGGTGAGCCCGGCGACCTCGCCTTCGTGATCGTAGCCCTGCTGGTAGCGAGCCATCGCCGCCGCCTGGCCGGTCGCCGGGTGGCAGTAGATCTCGCTCGCGCCCGGCGGCAACGAGGCGATCACGTGCAGCAGATAGCGTTCGTCGACGTGCCCGGTCTGATGCATGCCGAACACGCGCTCGGTCGTGACGATGCCTGCGGCGCGCAGCCGCGGCGCGGCCCAAGCCGCGAGCGTGTGGAAGACGACGCCCTCGAAGCGCTTGCGCAGACCGTGCCGTCGATCGTACCGCAGGGCCGCGCCCAGATCCTCGCGCGAGAGCCGCATGGCCCGGATGCCGTAGCGCGGGGCCAGCTCGATGAGGATCGGCAGCATCATCGGGTGGAGGTGCATGTTCAGATGCCCGTCGACGTGCGCGAGGGGGAGCCCGGTGCGCGTGAACGCCTCGAGCTGGGCTTCGATCTCGCGCACGAGCTGCGCCCGCCCGACGCGGCGGACGTACGCCCACGCGTAGCGGAGGCCGTTTCGTATGGGCGTGTCGCGGAACGCGCCGTCGGCCCCGACGAGCTCCGGGATCGCCCGCGGCGGCGTGGCGGCCCGCCCTTGCGCCATGACGAGGTGGAGCCCCACCGCGAGCGTCGCACGGGTGCGCGCGAGCTCGACCGCGTGGGCGGCGGCCTCGCCCGTCACCATGAGGCTCGTCGAGGTGAGGATGCCGTGCTCGTGGGCGCGGACGATGCCCTCGTTCACCTCGACCGCGGCGCCGAAGTCGTCGCCGCTGACGATGAGGCGCGTCGTGCTCACCGCAAGCCGTCGATCGCCGGGAGCGGACCGCGCTGGCGCAGGTCGTGGAGCGTCACCGTCAGCTGGTCGAGCTGCTCCTCGAGGTGGCCGGGATCGTCGAACGGCAGGAAGATCCCCTCGCGACGCCGGTCGCGGAGCCATCCGGCGAGGACCGTCGTCGCCTCGACGTCGGCACGCTCGAGCGGCAGGCTCTGATAGCGGCCGAAGCGCTCGCGGATGACGCTCATCGCGGCGCGCAGGTCGCCGTCGGCGCCGAGCCGGGACTCGAACGCGAGCCGCCCGCCCAGCACGACGTAGAGCTGCGCCTCCTCGCGCGCGACGGTCGGCAGCAGGACGACGTAGTTCTGCCGGGTGACGATGCGGGCGCGCGCCGCGAGCCGATCGCGCATCGTCGTGAGGGTCGCGCGATCCGCTTCGGTGAGATCACCGGCCATGAGATCGGCCCGTCCTTCGGCAAAGGCGCGAAACGACTCGACGCGTGACGGGTAGACGTTCGGATCCGGCGGCGGGTCGGAGATGCGCGTCCGCAGCCCGAAGGCGCGCGCCAGCGTCTCCTGCGCACGCCGCGCGAGGTCGATCGAGTCGAGCGGACCCAGATAGAGCGCGCGGTCCGTCCCGAGGCGATGCGTGACGGCCAGGCGCGGCGCCGCGCCGCGCGGGTTCAGCTTGAGGAAGCCGAGACGCGGCAGGTGACGGCGGTTGCGGTTGCGCGGTGGACGCTCGTCGTGGATGAGCCGCGCCTCCAGCAACGCCGCCGCCAGCTCGGAGCCCGTCTCGACGATCGTGAAGTCGTGCACCAGGCGCACGAGCGCCAGCGTGTGCGACGAATGGCCCTCGGGGCTCGCGAAGTAGCTCGCGAGGCGATCCCGCAGGCGCCGCGCCCGCCCGACGTAGAGCAGGCGGCCGTCCTCGTCGAGGAGCCGATACACACCCGGCGTCGGGGGGACGTCGGCGAGCCGGTCGAGCGGCACGTGGACTTCCCAGGGCTCGCCGTCGGGCGCCTGGCGCTGGAAAGCGAGCAGGTCACCCACGCGCGTCACGCCGCGCGCCGCGAGCTGCTCCAGGAACACGCACAGCACCTCGGCCGTGATGCGCGCGTCGCCCAGGCCACGGTGGCGATCGACGATGCCGATGCCGAGCGCGCTCGCGACGCTGTCGAGCCCCTTGCGCTCGAGCTCGGGCTGGAGCCGGCGCGCGAGGCGCAGCGTGCAGACGGCCGGAAGGTCGACGGCGCGTCCCTCGAGCGCGCGGCGCGCGGCGTTCAAGTGGCCCATGTCGAACGCGGCGTTGTGGGCCACGAGGATGGCGTCGCCGGCGAAGGCGAGAAACCCCCGCAGCGCGTCCGCGATGGGCGGCGCACCCGCGACCATCTCGTCGGTGATTCCCGTGAGGCCGCTGATGAACGGCGGGATCGGGTGGCCGGGGTTCACGAGCGTCGCGAACGTCTCGTGCAGGCGTCCCCCCTGCACGCGTACGGCGCCGATCTCGGTGATGCCGGTCGCGCCCGGTGCGCGCCCGGTGGTCTCGAGGTCGACGACGACGAACGCCGTCTCCGCGAGCGGGCGCGCGAGCAGCTCGTGGTCGCGGACCGTCCAGCGGCCCCTGCCCTCGTCGAAATGGAAGCGCGCGTCGGCGTCCAGGAGGAGCGCGACGATGCGGTGCGCGAACTCGCGATCGCGCCCGGGCGAGGTGAAGACGAGCTGCGACAGCTCGTCGGGCGTCGCGCCGGCGGGCCGCTCGAGCAGGTAGTCGTAGAGGCGCTGTCGCACCTACTAGAAACTGAAGAACGGCTTGCGCTTGGTCGGCGCGCCGGGCGCGCGCTCGCGGCCGACGACCTTCCCGAGCTTCGCCCCGAACTCTTCCAGCTCCTGACGCTGGCGCTCCTCGAACAGCTCGAGCTCGCGCTGGCGCTTGTCGTGGAACCGCGCGAACGCATCCGACCACTTCGCGTGAAAGCCCTCGATGGCCTCGCGCACCGCGCGCACCATGCTGAGCGTCGGGACGAGCGAGCCGAGGCAGTGCGGGCAGCGGAACACGACGCCCGCCTGGAAGCGATCGAACGGCACCGTGTACTCGCCCGTGCAGCGATAGCAGCGGATCGGGATCTCCCACTCATCGGGCGACGGGATGGCGAGCCCCGGCGCCGCCTCGTAGACGACGTCGGTGGCGGCGGCCGCCGCGACCGGCGCCACCGCCGCGGGCGCAGCCGGCGCGCCCGCCGGTGCCGCGGCCGCCTTCGGCGCCTCGCCGCCTTCCTTCTTGAAGCGCGACGGGGCGTCGTCGGGGATGCTCTCGCCCGGATGGAGCGCGCGGGCGCGCAGCAGCAGCACGTCGTGCGTCTCCGGAATGTCGGGGTTCGGCACGCAGCAGTCGACCGGGCACACGGCCGCGCAGGCCTCGTGGTCGTGGAAGCCGACGCACTCGGTGCACTTCTCGGGGACGATGTAGAAGATGTCGTTCGAGAGCGGCTTGTGCATGGCGCCGTCCGGGGCCTGCCAGTCGACGCCGCCCTGATAGATGGCGGTGTTCGGACACTCCGGCTCGCAGGCGCCGCAGTTGATGCACTCGCTCGTGATCATCGTCGCCATGACCCCGCAGGAATAACCCCCCACACCCCGCCGTTCAAACGGGCGAGCGCGGCTGGACCCTCGCGCCAAACTGCGCTACCTCCACCCCGGTATGAGTAGCGACGGCAATCGCCGTCTCCACAGGTAGGAACCCCAGCGCGGCTCGCCCTCTTGGCACCCGCTCTGGGCCAAGACGAGGACCGAGCCATGAGCGCCGAAACGAGCGCGTGGAGTGGGCCGACGATCACGCCCCTCCGAGCCGAGGAGCTGAAGGACGCGTGGGACGTCCTGTCGGCCGGCGAGCGGCTGGAAGGGCTCCGCCTGCTCACGTGGACCGAAGCCGAGGAGCTGATTCAGGCCCTCGAGACACGTGACCAGACGGAGCTCTTTCTCGCTGCGCCGCCGCAGGAGGCCCGGACGTGGATGCGTCTGCTGCCGCCCGACGACGCCGCCGACGTGATCCAGGAAGCACCGATCGAGGATCGACCGCGGCTGCTCGGGCTGCTCGACGACTCGACGCGAAAAGAGGTCGTGGCCCTCCTCGCCTACGCCGAGGACGACGCCGGCGGTCTCATGAACCCGCGCTACGTCCGCCTCCGTCCGGAGATGAGCGTCGACGAAGCGACCAGCTACCTGCGGCGCCAGGCGCGCGAGCACGCCGAGACGCTCTATTACGTCTACGTGCTCGATCCCGATCAGAAGCTCCTCGGCGTCATCACGTTCCGGGACCTCCTCATCGCACCGCCCGAGCGACGCGTGCGCGACGTCATGCGCACCGACGTCGTCGTCGCCGAGGAGGAGATGGACCAGGAGGCGCTCTCGGCCCTGTTCGCGGAGCACAACTTCATCGCCATTCCGGTCGTCGACAAGGACCGCCGGATGAAGGGCATCGTCACCGTCGACGACATCGTCGACGTCGTGCGCGAGGAGGCGACCGAAGACATCCAGAAGATCGGCGGCATGGAAGCCCTCGACGCGCCGTACCTGGACGTGAGCTTCCGCCAGATGGTCCGCAAGCGCGCCGGCTGGCTCTCCGCGCTCTTCATCGGCGAGATGTTCACGGCGACGGCGATGGGCTACTTCGAGCGCGAGATCGCGCGCGCCGTCGTGCTCGCGCTGTTCGTGCCGCTCATCATCTCGAGCGGCGGCAACTCCGGCTCGCAGGCCTCGACGCTCGTGATCCGCGCCATGGCGCTGCAGGAGCTGCGACTGCGCGACTGGTGGCGCGTCGTGCGCCGCGAGATCGCAGCGGGCCTCTCGCTCGGCGCGATCCTGGCCACGATCGGTCTCGTGCGGATCCTCGCCTGGCAGGCGCTCTTCGGCCTCTACGGCGACCACTACCTCCTGATCGCGATCACGGTGGCGGCGAGCCTCATCGGTGTCGTCATGTGGGGCACGCTGGTCGGCGCCACGCTGCCGATGCTGCTGACGCGCCTCGGCTTCGACCCCGCGAGCGCCTCGGCGCCGTTCGTGGCAACGCTCGTCGACGTCAGCGGCATCGTCATCTACTTCACCGTGGGGAGCGTCGTGCTCGGCGGGACGCTGCTCTAGACCGATGGCCCCGAGCGCCGGCGAGGACGCACGTCGCAATCGCGCCGTCTGGAACGCCTGGGCCGAGGACTATCGCGTCGACGGCCGGCGAAGCTGGGCGTCGACCGAGCCGTGCTGGGGCATCTGGCACGTGCCCGAGCGCGAGCTCGGCGTGTTCGGCGACGTCGCCGGAAAGAACGTGCTCGAGCTCGGCTGTGGCACGGCCTACCAGTCGGCCTGGCTCGCGCGGCGCGGCGCGCGGGTGGTCGGGCTCGACAACTCGCCGGCGCAGCTCGCGAGCGCACGCCTCCTGCAGCGCGAGATCGGACCCGTCTTCCCGCTGATCCACGCCGACGCCGCCGCCGTACCGCTGCGCGATGCGAGCTTCGACGCCGTCTTCAACGAATACGGCGCCGCGCTGTGGGTCGACCCCGAGCGCTGGGTCGCAGAAGCCGCGCGCCTGCTGCGTCCGGGTGGCCTGCTCGCCTTCCTCAGCAACACACCCCTCCTCCAGGCCTGCTGGCCGATCGACGCATCTGCCGCCGGCACGACGCTCGTGAACGACTACTTCGGCATGCGACGTGACGTCGATCCGAGCGACGGCTCGGTGTACTTCCACCTGCCGCACGGCGAGTGGGTGCGGCTCCTTCGCCGCCACGGGTTCACGGTCGAGGACCTGATCGAGGTACGCCCCGCGCCCGACGCGTCGTCGGGGCGCTGGCAGTTCGTGCCGCTCGAGTGGGCGCGCCGCTGGCCGTCGGAGGAGATCTGGAAGGCGCGGAAACTCTGATGCCGCGCTCCCTGCATCCGCCGGGTGGACTCGGGCGTAGGTGGCCAGAAGGAGAATCGCATGACCTCGCGCCTCGTTCGGTCGCTCACGGCTCTCGCTTGCCTCGGCCTCGTGGAGGCAACGGCAGACGCTGCGACGCGGCCCGGCGACCTCGACCCCACCTTCGGGAGTGGGGGCATCGCGCGCCGAGCGGTGTCCCGGGGGCAGGGCAACGACGTGCTGGCGCTGCCCGACGGCTCCGTGATCGTCGGCGGCACCGGCGACCCCGAAGGGGACGGCGTACGCAAGTTCGTTCTCGTGCGATTCGATGCGCAGGGCTTGCCCCTGCTCGACTTCGGCGACGCCGGTCTCGTCCACACGCGCCTCCCTCTCGCCGACGGCGCGGTCGTACGCCGGCTCGCGCTCGACCCCGACGGGAAGGTCGTCGCCGCGGGCATCACGACGACGCTCCTCGGCACGGGCGAGACATCGAGGCTTCTCATCATGACCCGCTACTTCACCGACGGCGTGTTCGACCGCGACTTCGGCATCGACGGCTTCCGCAACTCGGCCCTGGCCCGCGAGGTCGCCGGCCTCGCGGTGCGTCCCGATCGGACCATCGACTTCGCGGCGACCGACGACGATTTCGTCGGAGGGAGTCTCCCCCTGGGCTCCGGCAGCGGCATCTTCTTCCTGGACGGCCCGTCGTCGGGCGCCGACGTGCTCGAGCAGAGCGACGCGGTCGTATACGGCGGCACGGAGCGCGGAGACTTCGTGCTCTTTCGATTGCTCGGTGGCTCCGACCTGGATCCGAATTTCGGTACCGACGGTATCGTCACCACGTCGCTCGGCGCCGGGTCCGACTCTCTCCGGAAGCTCCTCGGCCAAGCCGACGGCAAGATCGTCGGGGTCGGCGGCACCACGGTCGCACCCGGCGACCACGAGTTCGCCGTGGTCCGCTACGCCGTGGACGGCACCCTGGATCCCACCTTCGGCGACGGGGGCGTCACCGTCACCGCCATCGGGCCGGGCCGCGACGATCCGTTCGACGCCGTCCTCGGGCCCGACGGCAGCATCGTCGTAGTCGGGCAGACGTGCGAGCCCGGGGTCGCGTGCACCGGGGTCCTCGCGCGCTTTCTCACGGACGGGCGGCTCGATCCCGCGTTCGGCGACGGCGGCCTCGCGATCGGCCGGACACCGCCGCTCTTCTCCGTCGCAATGCCCGACGACGGGCACGTCGTCGCGACGGTGCAGAGTACGGACGAGCTCCTCGCCGCCCGCTTCGTCGTCGCCACCTGCGGCAATGGGCGCGTCGAGTCCGGCGAGGCGTGCGACGACGGCAACACCGCCGACGGTGACTGCTGCAGCGCCGCCTGCACCCTCGAGGCCGACGAGAGCCCGTGCGACGACGACGGCAGTGCGTGCACGGCGGACGTCTGCCGCGCCGGCACGTGCGCACACGTGGTCCCGGTCGAGGCGGGCTGCACCGCCGCGGACACCTCGGCGTTGTCGCGAGTGCCTGGCGGCAACGCTGGCGACCGTCTGCGCTGGACCTGGCAGAGCGCGACGCCGGTGGGCGCTGCGAGCTTCGGCGACCCGACGGCGGCGACCGACCTGACGCTCTGCCTGGTCGACGGCGCCGACGAGACGGATCACGCGCTCGCCGAGCTGACGATACCCGGAGCCGCTACGTGCGGCGCGGGCCCGTGCTGGAAGGAGACCCCTCGCGGCTTCCGCTATCGCGATCCGGCCGCGGCGCAGGACGGCGTCAGCGTCCTTCGCCTCGCGTCCACGGCCGCGGGCAGCCGCATCACGCTGAAGGCGAAAGGGCTTCCCGAAGCGCTCCAGCTCCCGGCAGCGTTGCGGGTTCGCCTAGTGCGAGGCGACGCGCCGACGTGCTTCGAAGCCGATCTCGCGCCGGCGCGCGGAGCAACGTTCCGTTCGGCGCCGTAGCTCGCGCCGGCCCCGCGCCCGCTGGCTCACGCCTTCCACGTGATCTGCTGGATCTCCGTGTACTCCTCCATGCCCCACTTGCCGCCCTCGCGGCCGATGCCGCTTTCCTTGAAGCCGCCGAAGGGCGCGTCGGTCATGGGCAGGAGCCCGTTGTTGATCCACACGACGCCGGTGCGGATGCGCTTGGCGACCTCGACCGCCTTGCCGACGTCGGAGGACGAGATGCCGCCGCCCAGGCCATACGTGGAATCGTTCGCGATCCGCACGGCGTCGTCGACGTCCTTGTACGGAATCACGGCGACGACGGGTCCGAAGATCTCCTCGCGCGCGATGCGGATCGTGTTGGAGACGTTGGCGAAGATGGTCGGCTCGAGGAAGTAGCCCTTGGGCAGGTCCTTCGGGCGTCCCCCGCCGGTGACCAGCGTCGCGCCCTCCTTCTTCCCGGCCTCGATGTACTCCTCGATCTTCACGCGTCGCTCCTCGCGCACGACGGGCCCCAGCATGACGGTCGGATCGGCGGGATTGCCGACCTTCACCATGCCCTGCACGAAGCCCGCCATGACCCCGACGAACTCGTCGTGCTTGTCCTGGGGCACGAGCACGCGCGTCGACATGGCGCAGCCCTGTCCGGCGTGGAACATCGCCGGCCCGCTCGCCGTCATCGCCTGCATCTGGAGGTTGTCGGTGTCGAGGTAGAGGCCGACCGACTTGCCGCCGAGCTCCAGGTGCACGCGCTTCAGCGTCTTCGACGCGGCCGCCATGATCGCCTTGCCGGTCGCGACGCTGCCCGTGAAGCTGATCTTGTCGATGCGCGGATCCTCGCACAGGGCCTGGCTGATGGCCGTCGACTGCCCCGTCACCCAGTTGACGACGCCGGGCGGCAGGTCGGCCTCGGCGCAGATCTCGGCGAGGAAGAGGTTGATGAGCGGCCCGTACGGCGACGACTTGAACACCATCGTGCAGCCCGTCGCGAGGGCCGGCCCGAGCTTCTGCATGGCGACGAACACCGGGAAGTTCCAGGTGGGAATCATGCCGCACACGCCCACGGGGTGACGGTAGACGATGCCGGAGTTCATCTGCGGCCCGAGCGGTCCCATCGACGCGCGCGACGGGAGCTGCTCCTCGAACTCGAAACGCAGCGCCAGCTCGGCGTACGCGCGCGCCTGATCGATCGGCGCATCGACCTGCACGGAATGCTCGATGTAGGTCGCCGCGGCCTCGGCGACGAGGAGCGTCCGCATCTCCTCCTTGCGGCGCTCCATTGCGTCCGCGATGCGCATGAGCGCGCGGTGGCGCTCGTGACGGCTGCTCTTCGGCCAGGGCCCTTCGTCGAACGCCTTGCGGGCCGCCGCGATCGCGCGCTGCATGTCCTCGACGCCGCCGTCCGGCGCGTTGCCGATCGTCTCCTCGGTCGCCGGATTCGGCACGTCGTACGTCTTGCCGCTCTTGGCCGGCGTCCACTTCCCGTCGATGAACATCTGCGCTGCGCCCACGATCGTCTCCTTACCGTGCGGATGCTGTGACCCGGCCTGTATAGGACGCCCCCGCTCCGGCTGTCGACCCTGCGCACCCGTGAGCGCCGAAAACACGGCGACCGCGTGCCCACACGTTCGGAACTGGACGTGCGGCCCGCCGAGGATACTTTCGATACACGTATCTGAACGACACGACCGCCTGAGATCACCGCAACGATGCCGCGGCGATTCGGGCCCGGCACGGCCCCTGCAACCCGGGGGGCGACGATGCGAGCTCGGTGGTGGACGGCCGCGTGCCTGTTGATGTGCTCTGCGGTGGCGAATGCGACCGTCCTCTACCTCGGCTTGCCCGACGGGCATGTGGCGGCATACGCGACGGGCGACACGGGATGGGCGCGGGTCGAGTGGGCGGATCTGCCCGACGTCGGCTCGAACGCCTTCCCCGCGCTCGCCGACCTCGACGGCGACGGCGATCTCGACGCGCTGGTCGGGCACAACGGCGGGCACGTGGTCGCGTTCGAGAACACGGGCTCGAACGCGACGCCGGCGTGGGCGCGCCGCACCGATTGGGACCCCCAGGACGACGCGGGCAGCCGCGCCGCTCCGGCGGCGGGTGATCTCGACGGTGACGGCGACGTCGATCTGGTGGTCGGGTCGGGTGGAGGCAACGTGACGGCGTTCAGGA
>Ga0335084_10007579_pt1 | contig 10786 bp, 12 predicted proteins | sample Lox_Sample_44_FD_206721 | JGI IMG/M metagenome (GOLD analysis project Ga0335084, IMG submission 206721) | Soil microbial communities from Loxahatchee National Wildlife Refuge, Florida, United States - Lox_Sample_4.4 | ecosystem: Environmental > Terrestrial > Soil > Wetlands | place: USA...
GGCGTCGTGCAGCGGGCCGGGGGCGACGTCGAGCAGGGTGACGGACGCCAGCGCGGCCGGCTCGAGCAGCCCGGCGCGCAGCGCGACGCGGCCGCCGAGCGAGTGGCCGACGAGAGCGAGCGGCTCGGGCAGCCCGAGGCCGCGCGCGGTGGCGAGCACGTCGGCGGCCAGCGTGGCCGAATCGGCGCCCGGCGGCAGCGGCGGCGACTCCCCGTGGCCCGTGAGGTCGAGCGCGACCACGCCGAGGCCGGGGTCGCTCCCGGCCAGGGCGCGGGCGAGCGTGGCCAGGTTGCGCGCACTGCCGAGAAAGCCGTGCAGCAGCACCACCGCGCGCGGCCCGTCGCCCGCCCGCGCGTGGGCCAGGAGCGGAGTTACGAAGCGAGCCGCAGGCCCGAGCGCATCTCGTATTCCTCCTGGGCCAGCAGCGAGGTGCCGCGTATGCGCGAGAGCGAGCCGCAGTAGCGGCAATGCACGAAGGCGGGCTCGATCTCGATGAAGAGGCTGCCGCACTTGAGGCAGCCGACGCGCTCGGCGGCGCGGCGGGGAAGGCGCACGATCTTGGCGCGCGCCTGGTGACGCTCCGCCGGGCGCTTGCGCGCCGGCTTCACGCCGCTTTTTCGCTTCCGCGCCGAGGGCGTCGTGGACACGGCACCCGATTGTCCCCAAAGGGGGGGCCGCGGTCAACTTTCTCGGGCGGGGGGCCCTCCGTCCGGAGGGCCCCCGACCGGAGGACCAATGATGCGGCCGATCGCCTCGATGAGCGCGGTGTAGCTCACCGGCTTCGAGAGCACCGCCGTCACGCCGGCCGAGCGCACGTCGGTGCGCCGCATGCCCTGGAGCAGATGGCCGATGGCGGAGACGACGACCACGGGGACCGCCGCGCCCTCGCGGATCTCGCCGAGGCGGCGCAGGAAGTCGGCGCCGTCGATCTCCGGCATCATCATGTCGAGCAGGACCAGCGCCGGGCGCTGCTCGGCGATGCGGGCCAGCGCGCCGGCGGGGTTGGAGAAGGCCACCGCCGCGTACCCGGCGTGCTCCACCATGCCCACCAGCGTGTCGCGGGCCATCTCGTGGTCGTCGACGATGAGGACCTCTCGCACGACTCCAATGTTATCCTCACCCGCGATGCGCGCGCTCACGACCTTGATCGCGCTGCTGGCGCTGGCGGGTGCGGCGGCCGGCCCCGCCGCCGCCCAGGCCTCGCTCCATCTCGTGCTCACCCCCTCGCAGAAGCCGACCGATCTGCTCGAGGCCGGCGCGGAGTTCGGCCGCGTGCTGGGCGGCCTCGTCGGCGTGCCGGTGCGCGTGACGGTGGCCTCCGACTACGCGGCGGTGATCGAGGCGCTCCGCAACCACACGGCCGATCTCGCCTTCGTGCACCCGGTCGGCTACGTGCTGGCCAGCCGCGAGGCCAAGGCGCGCATCGTCGCGCGCAACCTCTGGCACGGCAAGTCGTCGTTCACCTCCCGCATCTACGTGCGCAAGGACCGCGGCATCAAGACGGTCGAGGACCTGCGCGGCAAGTCGATCGCGTTCGTCGATCCGGCGTCGTCGTCCGGCTATACCTATCCGATGGTGCTGCTGATCCAGCGGGGGCTGGTGAAGAACCACGACCCCAAGACGTTCTTCAAGGAGGTCACCTTCTCGGGCGCCCACGACGCCAGCATGCGCGCGCTGCTCAACGGTCACGTCGACGCCATCGCCTCCTTCGACAACGCGCGCGAGCAGTACCTGAAAGACCCGGCCGAGCGCGAGCGCATCGTGTTCGTGGCCGAGACGCCGGAGATCCCCGAGGCCGGCATCGCCGCGCGCGACGGCCTCGACCCCGCCATGGTCGCGCGCGTGCGCGCCGCCCTGCTCTCGATCAAGGCGCCCGCGCACGAGGCCCTCCTCAAGCGCATCTACGAGATCGACGGCTTCGCGCCCGCCGAGGACCGGGACTACGATCCCGTGCGGGCGGCCGTCGAGCTCCTGGGCGTCCGGCCGCGCTGAGCACCCGGCCCGCCGGCGGCGCCGCACCGATGATCGAGGTGACCGGCCTGCGCGTCGTGCTGCCGCCGTCGGTGGCGGCCGTCGACGGCATCGATCTGGCGATCGGGCCCGGCGAGTTCGTCGTCATCCTCGGGCCCAGCGGCAGCGGCAAGACGACGTTCCTGCGCGCGCTCAATCGGCTCGTGGAGCCGACGGCCGGCCGCGTGCGCGTGGCCGGCCGCGCCGTCACCGGCGCGGCGCCCGCCGAGCTGCGCGCCGCGCGCCGTCAGATCGGGATGATCTTCCAGCAGTTCAACCTCGTGCGCCGCGCCTCCGTGCTCGACAACGTCCTCGCCGGCCGCCTCGGCTACGTGGCGCCGCTGCCGAGCCTGCTCGGGCGCGTGCCGGCGGCCGACCGCGCGCTGGCGCGCGAGTGCCTGGGACGCGTCGGCCTCGCGCACCTCGCCGACCGCCGCGCCGACACGCTGTCCGGCGGCGAGCAGCAGCGGGTGGCCATCGCCCGCGCGCTGGCGCAGACGCCGAGCGTCATCCTGGCCGACGAGCCCACGGCCAGCCTGGATCCCGCGCTCACGACGGAGATCATGGGCATCTTGAACGCGATCAACGCCGAGCGCGGGCTCACGCTGGTGGTGAGCCAGCACCAGCTGGAGACGGCCCTGGCCTACGCCACCCGCATCGTCGGCTTCCGCCGCGGCCGCGTGTGCTTCGACGGCCCCCCCACCGCGGTGACACCAGCGATAGTCGACGCCATTTACGGAGGGGCCTTGGATAAGTGAGGCGCGCGGCGCTCTTCGTGGGGCTGCTCGTGCTGGCGTGGGCGGCGTGGGACACCGGCGCCGACCCCATGCGGCTCGTGCGCGGAGTGCCGTGGATCGCCGACTTCCTGCGCCGCATGCTGCCGCCCGACCTCGCGGTGCTGCCAGCCGCCGTCAAGGGCGCGGTGGTGACCGTGGAGATCGCGCTGCTCGGCACCGTCGCCGCCGCCGTGCTGGCGCTGCCGCTCGGCTTCCTCTCCGCGCGCAACGTGGCCACCCCGCCGGTCTTCTATCCCGCGCGGACGGTGCTGAACCTCTTCCGCAGCGTGGACACGCTCGTCTACGCGCTGATCTTCGTGGCCGCCGTCGGCCTCGGCCCCTTCCCCGGCGTGCTGGCCGTCGTCGCCTACACGACGACGTCGCTGGCCAAGCTCTACTCGGAGGCCATCGAGGGCATCGAGCCCGGCCCGGTGGACGCCATCACGGCCACCGGCGCCACGCGGCTCCAGGTGCTGCGCTTCGGCGTGCTGCCGCAGGTGCTCCCGCTGTTCCTCTCCTACATCCTCTATCGCCTCGAGACCAACATCCGCGCCGCCACCGTGCTGGGCTTCGTCGGCGCCGGCGGCATCGGCTTCTACCTGCAGACCTACCTCAGGATGATCGACTACCCGGCCGCGTCCACCGCGCTGCTGGTGACGATCGTGATGGTGATGGTCGTGGACGCCGTGAGCTCGAAGGTGCGCGCGCGACTCGTCTGAGCTATCGTCGGCCGGAGCCCGGTGCCGCAGGCGCTCGAGGCCATCTCCGGGCCCCCATCTTCACAGCTGCCCGTCGTCGCCCCAGCTCTCGAGGAGCTTTCGATAGGCGGGGTCGTCGTAACGCTCGAGGCGGAAGGCGGGCGCGTAGCGCGGCAGCGTGCGGCCGGTGACGTGGTCGGCCAGCAGGTCGGCGGCGCCGTTGGATGACATGAGGCCGTAGCCGGACAGCGCGCCGAGGATGAAGGCGCCCTCGACCGGCAGCGGCCCGGCCAGGAAGCGGTTCTCGCGCGTGCGCGTGTAGTAGCCGCCGTCCACGACCGTGCGCGGCAGCCGCGGGAGATACTCGGCCAGCCGCGGCACCATGCGCGACATCCCGCGAATGACGATCTCGCCGTGATGGGGATCGAACGTCAGCGGAAAGCGCGGCTCCACCGGCTCGGCTTCATACGTCCAGATGAGCAGCACCACCGGGCTGTCGCCGCCACCCTCCGGACGGCCGTGCACGCCGGCCGGAAACTCCTCCAGCAAGTGCCGGTGCTCCGAGTCCGCGAGCTCGGCGCGCTCGTCGTCCGACCACGGCAGCCGCACGGGGTCCGTCCAGATCGTCATGGGCGCCGAGCGCGGCATGGCGCCGCGCGTGTCGTTGAACGCCACCTTGGCGTGCCGCTCGCAGAAGAGCGGCAGCTCGACGCCGAGCAGGCGGCCGACGCTCTTCATCAGCGGGCCGGCGGCGGCGACGAAGCGCGGGGTGGCGATCGTGTGCGTGCCGCCGGCGGCCTCGACGCGCACGCCGCTCACCCGCCCGCCGGCGGTCTCGACGCCGGCCACGTGGCCTTCCACCAGCCGCACGCCCTTGTCACGCGCGCGCTCGAGCATGTACATCCCGAGCTGCTGGCCGCTGAACCAGCCGCAGCGCCGCGCGTGCAGAAGCGCCACCGTGTCCTCGGCCAGCCAGCCGAAGTGGCGGCGGATCAGCGAGCGGTCGGTGATGACGTCGCTGCCGTCGGGCTCGCCCTCGAAGCCGTCGGCCGGCGCCGGCCGGTAGTCGCTGCCGGCGTGATCGTGGACGCGCGCGGGGCCGGAGCCGATCGCCGCGCCTTCCTTCGCGCGCGCCACGAACCGGGGAATCAGGGCGGGATTGGCGGTGGCGAAGAGATAGCCGCGGCGGTTCATGCGGAAGACGTTGCCGCTCTCGCGGGCCAGCTCCTCCAGCAGGTCGATGCTGCGGTTCATCAGCGCCACCATCTCGTCGCCGGGGCCCGGCCACCAGTTGCGATAGCACTCGGTGGACTTGTCGCTGGTGAGCGAGAGCGGCGGGCGCTCGTCCACGATCACCACGTCGGTGAGGCCGCGGCGGACGGCCAGGTGGTAGGCGGCGGCGATGCCGGCGATCCCGGCGCCGCAGACGACGACGCCGGCGCTGCGCGGGGTCATGGGCGCTGATTGTAATACAGGCCGGCGTGAGCCACGGAAAGTCGACGGCACGTCGCTGGCGTGGTGGCGCCGCCGCCCGTGCCCTCGGCCGCGCGCGCGACCACCGCCCCGTCAGCATGTTGCCTTGTACGCTGCCGGTGACGGACCCGGTCAGCTCCGGGCTGCCACCGACGTCGACATTGCCGTTCACGGCTCGCGCGCCCCCAGACCACGAGGGGGCGGCAATGGGACCTGCGTCCCAGCCGCCGAGCGGGCGGCGCACGCGGAGATTGTCAACGCGCGGCCCTCGCGATGCTAAGATCCGCGGGGGAACGCCATCATGGATCAACACCTCTGGCGCTGGGACGCGACCGCGGTGGCCGCCGCCATCCGCACGGGCACGATCTCGAGCCGCGAGGCCACGCAATCCGTGCTGGCCCGCCTCGAGGCCGTCAATCCCAAGCTCAACGCGGTCACCGTCGTGCTGGCCGAGCAGGCGCTGGCCGCCGCCGAGCGCGCTGATGCCGCACGCAAGCGGGGCGACGCGCTGGGGCCGCTGCACGGCGTGCCGGTGACGATCAAGGAGAACATCGACCAGGAGGGCCAGGCCACCGCCAACGGCGTGGTCGCCTTCAAGGACGTGATCGCGACGACGGACAGCCCGCCGGTGGCGAGCTGGAAGCGCGCGGGCGCCGTCATCGTCGGGCGCACCAACACGCCGGCCTTCAGCCTGCGCTGGCACACCGACAACGACCTGCGCGGCCGCACGTTCAACCCCTGGCACCGCGACCGTACGCCCGGCGGCTCCAGCGGCGGCGCCGCCGCCGCGCTGGCCGCCGGCATCGCGCCGCTCGCCCACGGCAACGACCTCGGCGGCTCCGTGCGCTACCCCGCCTACTGCTGCGGCGTGGCCGGCATCCGCCCGACGCTCGGCCGCATCGCCGCCTACAACGCGACGGTGACCGAGGAGCGCCCGGCCGGCATGCAGCTGATGTCGGTGCAGGGTCCGCTCGCGCGCCGGGTGGCCGACGTGCGGCTCGGGCTGGCCGCGATGGCCGTGCGCGACGCGCGCGATCCGTGGTGGGTGCCGGCGCCGCTCGAGGGCGCGCCCGTCGCGCGCCCGATCCGCGTCGCGCTCACCGTCGATCCGGGACGGCAGGGCGTGCATCCGGAGGTGGCGAGCGCCGTGCGCGCCGCCGGCGCCGCGCTCGCCGAGGCCGGCTACGCGGTCGAGGAGGTGGAGCCGCCCGACGTGGCCGGGATCGCCGCCTGCTGGTCGGCGGTCGTCATCAACGAGATGCGCCACGTCACCCAGCCCTACATCCGCCGGCACGGCGGACGCGACATCAACCGCTCGCTCGACTTCACGCTGGCCGGCACGCCGGACGTCGATCTGCTCGGCTACATGAAGGCGCTGGGCGCGCGCACGAAGCACGTGCGCGACTGGATGGCGTTCCTCGAGCGCTACCCGCTCGTGGTCGGGCCCGTGTCCACCGAGCCGCCCTTCGAGGTCGGCTTCGACACGACCAGCCAGACGCGCTCCGACGAGGTCGCGCGCGCCCAGCGGCTGCTCGTCGCCGTGAACCTGCTCGGCCTGCCGGCCACCGCGGTGCCGGTCGGCCGCGCCGGGAACGTTCCGCTCGGCGTGCAGGTGATCGGCTCGCGCTACCGCGAGGACCTGACGCTCGATGCCGCCGAGGTGATCGAGGCGCGCCACGGCCTGCCGACGCCGATCGAGCCGGCGCCCTGATGCCGCCCAAGGCCGCCGTCCGCACCGACAAGGCGCCGGCGCCCTTCCAGGGCGCGCCCTACTCGCAGGCCATCCGCTGCGGCGACTTCGTCTTCGTCTCCGGCCAGCTCCCGCTCTCCCCCGCCGGCGAGGTCGTCGGCACGACGATCGAGGAGCAGACCGAGCAGGTGTTCCGCAATCTCAAGGCGATCCTCGAGGCCGCCGGCAGCGGGCTCGGCAAGATCGTGAAGACGACGGTGTTCCTGGTGGACTTCGCCGATTTCGGCGCGATGAACGAGGTCTACCGCAAGCACGTGGGCGAGCTGCCGCCCGCGCGCTCCACGGTGTCGGTCAAGGAGTTCCCGCGCGGCGCCCGCATCGAGATCGAGGCGATCGCCGGCGTCTGAGGCCCATCAGCGAGTCGCGGCGGGCGCGCGCGCGGCCTTGCGCAGCTCGGTGGCGATCGAGCCGCTGTATTTCCCGTGGCCGATCACGCGCCCGCTCTCGTCGATCGTGAACAGGCCGTCCGCGTAATCGGCGCGGCCGAGGCCGACGACGATCTCGACGAGCGAGACCTCGCCGCCCACGGTCCGCAGCCGCACGGGGCGATCGTAGGTGACGATGAGGCAGTCGCCGGCCACCGCCCGGCGGTACTGATCCTGGGTGGCGCTGACACTCTGGTTGAGGATCCTGGCGTGCGCGGCCGTGTTGAAGTTCGAGGACTGGACGAATTCCACGGCGAGCTTGCGCAGCTCATCGGCCGCCGGGCCCGTGAGCGGGCTTCCGGTGCACCGGCGCACGGTCACGCCGTCGGCCGCGCCCGCCACCGCAGGCGTCACCAAGGCCAGCAGCAGCACGAGCGCGGGACGCGTCATCTCAGCCCGGCTTGCGGGCGAGGGCGGCCATGTGGACGAAGGCCCAGACGGCGTCGGGATGGCGGGCCCAGGCGCGGAACGCCGCCGCCATCGCCTCGATGTCCGCGCGCGTGGCGAAGCCGTACTCCACGGCGCGACTGCCCATCGGCGAGGTCAGCAGGCGCGCGGCGTAGGAGTCGCCCCACTCGATCGTCTCCTCCGGCGTGGCGTAGCACCACACGGCGGCCGAGATCTGCAGATCCTCGACGCCGGCGGCGTTGAAGAGCGCGCGCAGGTGGCGTCCCATGCGCGGCTCGCCGCCGTTGCGGTACCACGTCTTGAAGTGCGTCTCGACGAAGCGGTCGATCCACGGGTCGGCCGGCCAGTACGAGGCGGTGCCCCAGTCCACGTCGCGCACGGCCACCAGACCGCCCGGGCGCAGCACGCGCAGCATCTCGCGGAGCGCCGTGGCCGGCTCGCGCAGATGCTGGAAGACCTGGTGCGCGTACGCCACGTCAAACGAGCCGTCGGGATACGGCAGCGCGTAGACGCTCGCCTCGTCGTACGTCAGATTCGTCAGACCGCGCGCCGCCGCGTCCTGCCGCGCCGCCTCGAGCGTCTCGCGCGAGAGATCCACCCCGACGACCGGGCCCGGCGCCACCCGCTCGGCGAGCCCGCGCGTGATGCTGCCCGGCCCGCAGCCGACGTCGAGCACGCTCATCCCGGGCCGCAGCGAGGGCAGCAGGAACGCCGCCGCTTCCTCGGCGGTGCGCTTGCCGTGCTGGCGCACGGTGGCGGCCGCGTGGCCATGGGTGTACGTCTCGTGCCGGACCGGTTCCGCACTCACGATGGGCGTCCTTTCGCTCAGGCCGATTTGACCAGATCCATCAGGCGCCCGAGGTTGGCAAGGCGGGCCTCGAGCGATGGCCCGGACGGATCCACCCGCAGCGTGGTGATGCCGCTGGCGCGGTAGACGCGCAGCCGCTCGCGCACCATGGCCTCGGTGCCCAGCAGGTTGGCCTTGAGCGCGAGCTCGTCGGGCACCCGGGCGGCGGCCTCGTCGCGCTTGCCGTCGAGCCACAACCGCTGCACCTCGGTGGCGGCCTCCGCGTAGCCGGCGCGCTTGAAGGCGTCGTTGTAGAAGTTGTGCTGGCGCGAGCCCATCGCGCCGAGCGTGAAGGCCAGGCCGGGCTTGCGCGCGGCCACCAGGCGCTCGACATCGTCGCCGAAGGCGACGGCGCCGCCGGCCTGCAGGTCGAGCTGGCCCAGCGAGCGGCCGGCGCGCCGGGCCCCGGCCTCGATCGAGTCGAAGAAGATGCGCGCGTGGTCGGGCATGAACGAGGTGCCGAGCCAGCCGTCGGCGATCTCGCCCGTCAGCTCGAGGCCGCGCGGCGAGAGCGTGGCGAGGTAGATCGGGATGTCGGGGCGCGGCTGGGCGGACGACCGCAGCGCCTTGCCCTCGCCGCCGGGCAGCGGCAGCTCGTAGACCTGGCCCTCGAAGGCCACGCGCTCGCCGCGCGTGGCGCGGCGCACGATCTCCACGATCTCGCGCATGCGCGTGAGCGGGCGATCGAAGCGCAGCCCGTGCCAACCCTCGATGACTTGAGGTCCGCTCACGCCGATACCGAGGACGAAGCGGCCGCTCGACATCGACGCCAGGCTGAGCGCGGTCATCGCCACCAGCGCCGGCGTGCGCGTGCCGGCCTGCATGATCCCGGAGCCGAGGCGGATGCGCGAGGTGCGCGCGGCCATGAAGGCCAGCGGGGTGGCGGCGTCCAGGCCCCACGACTCGTGCGACCACACGAAGTCCACGCCGAGGCGCTCGGCCTCGGTCACGTACGTCGCGGCCTGCTCCCAGTCCTCGTTGGCCTCGAGGCGAAGTCCGATGGCGACGCGCATCAGAAGGCCGCCACCACCTTCTGGAGCTGGCCGGCGTGATCGAGGTCGTGCAGCCGCATGAACAGCAGCGTCTCGCGCCAGTTGAGCGCGCCGAAGAACGGATGCGAAATGGTCGCCTCCAGCCGCGCCATCGGATGGGCGCTGCGCACGCGCGCGAAGAGCGCGTCGCGGTCGCGCTCCAGCAGCCCCCACCATTCCTCGAGCGGGCGCGGGCGCGTGTCGCGTGCGGCGGCATCGCGCGGCTGGCCCGGCGGCTGGCCATCCAGCACGCGCACGATGGCGCCGCCGAAGTGCCGGCCGGCCTCGACCACGTGGGCCATCACCTCGTTGGCGCTCCACTCCCCCGGAGCGGGGGCATCGGTGAAGCGCGCGGCGGGGACGGCGGCGGCCGCCGCGCGCAGCTGGGCCATCGCCTCCTGCACCTTGCCGATGATCTGCTCGGGCGAGAGCTTGGCGCCCTGCGCGGTGAGATAGCCGCGGATGCGGAGCGTCTCCTCGCTGGTCATGGCCGCGACTTCAGCACGAACTTCTGCGCGCGCTTGCCGGTGTCCACCTCGGTCGTGTAGATGTTGCCGGCCGCGTCCACGGCCATGTTGTGGATCCAGTGGAACTCGCCGGCCTGGCGGCCGTTGCGGCCGAAGGTGCCGAGGATGCGCCCGCTCTCGCGCAGCAGCATCCACACGTGGTTGTTCTCGCCGTCGGCGTTGTAGAGGTGCGTCTGCGCCGCGTCCTGCGAGAGATCGACGTCCCAGGTGGAGCCGTTGCCGCGCGTCTCCGGCGCCACCGTGAACTCCTTCACGTAGGTGCCGTCCTTGCGGAAGACCTGGATGCGGTTGTTCTGGCGGTCGCACACGTAGAGCAGCCCGTCGCGCGACAGCCGCACGCAGTGCACCGGGTTCTTCCAGCCCTTCACGCCGGGATCGCCCGGCGGCAGGCCGTTGGCGCCCCAGTGCCGCTTGTAGGCGCCGGTCTCCGCGTCGAAGACGATGACACGGTGGTTGCCGTAGCCGTCCGCCACGAACAGCTCGCGCGTGGCGGGATCGACCACCATGTTGGCGGGACGGTTGAGGTGGCGGGTGTCGGTGTCGGTGCCGACCACGCCGGGCTCGCCGATCTTCATCAGGAACTTCCCGTCGCGCGCGAATTTCAGGATCATCCCGTCCTTGGGCCCGTTGCCGGCGATCCACACGTGGTCACGATCGTCCACGTAGATGCCGTGCTCGTTGTCCGGCCACGGATGGCCGTGGCCGGGCCCGCCCCAGGAAGCGACGAGGGTGCCCTTGGTGTCGAACTCCAGCACGGGCGGCGCGGGCTTGCAGCAGAGCGAGCGCGGGGGGTTGAGCGTGGCGCCGCGCTCGTCCTCGGTGAGCGACTTCGGGCGCTGCA
>Ga0335084_10007581_pt1 | contig 10784 bp, 9 predicted proteins | sample Lox_Sample_44_FD_206721 | JGI IMG/M metagenome (GOLD analysis project Ga0335084, IMG submission 206721) | Soil microbial communities from Loxahatchee National Wildlife Refuge, Florida, United States - Lox_Sample_4.4 | ecosystem: Environmental > Terrestrial > Soil > Wetlands | place: USA: Florida...
TTTACCGCGCGAGATCGCTGCATAATCGCGGCCGCGCGTCATGTGTCAGCGGGTAAACGTAGATGTCTTTGACGGCTTGACCATGAGCTTGGTGCGTCCGGTCCATGCGTCCGCGCCCGCTGGTTTGCCCGACGTGAATCCAGTTCGCCGCCCGGTAGCAGGTCCCGCGAAAGCGGGTGGCATCCACCAGGGTTTCCAGCAGCAGGGGACGGCATCCATACCGGATTTCCCAGTCGCGCGGCATTTGTCTCGCACTGAGCGCCAGAGTCTTGCTGGCCAGACCCTTCACTCGCACCCAGGGCAGGATCAGGAAGCGGCCGTTGTTGACAATCGCCTGGAGGTTGCGTCGGCGTTGCGCGTCGTTCCAGCCGATCCACTCGTCCCGCGCCTGCATCTTCCAAGCGGGCGAGGTCCAGAGCAGACAGGCCAATTCCCGGTGGCGATGACGCACCCAGTAGCGCAGGTGCGCCCCAAACGGCACGCAACATCCCAGATAGTGATATCGCTCCATCTGCTCGCGCCAGCGGCGGCTGTCGGCTTTGCCCTCCACCAGGATCAGTTCCAGCGGCTCGCAGTCGCCCACGGCGCAGACGACCGGAGCCGGTTCTGCGCCGCATCCCGACAGCTCCGGCCGCCGCGGACCCTTTCCGCCTCGCTGCCGGAGTTGGGGAAGTTTCAGGAAGTCTTGGGCCTGGAGCCGCTCCAACAGTTGCCGGCACTCGTGGTTCTTCAAGCCGCCACCAGGCCGTGTCCACTCCAGCAACTCGCAGATGGTGCGCGCGATCTCGGTCACGCCGAGTCCAGAAAACTCGCGCGCGATCTGGCGCATCAGCTCCAGTTCGCTGCAGCGGAACGTGCGCCCACAAAAGGTCAGCGATTCGATCATGTAGGTTGGAAGATGGCGCGGCTCAGTCCGCGCCGGGCACAATGTCCAGAATCATGGCGCGCGGCGCGCGCAGCAGTTTCACGCCGCGGGTAAAGGCGTCCTTGCCCTGCTGCCAGCTGGTGCGCAGGATGCTCACCAGGACTTCTTGCGTGTGCGCTCCCTTCCAGGTCCGATTGCCGCCCCATACCTTGCGCGCAATCACCATGCCGCGGATGGCTCGTTCCGCCCTGTGGTTGGTGGCATCCAATCCGGGGCAGTGCAGGAAGGTGAAGATCCACGGCTGTTCATGCAGAAGATGACGCGCCAGCCGCCGGTTGGCCGGATTCCGATAAGACTTCTCCAGCATCCGGTCAAGTTCCGCTTCCACTCGCCCCGTGACGGTCTTCAGACCGTGCGCCGAAATCTCGCCTCGCTGGTAGCGATCCCGCAATTCCAGACTGGTCTGGAGAAGTCCTTTCACCGCCAATGGAAAGGCCGCAGCCGCCGCAGAGGCGACCCGCGCCATCTCGCCACAGCGCCTCAGCAAATGACTCAGACAACTTTGATGGAACGAGAACCCGAATCGGTAGTAGGGCGCCCAGCCGTCGTGAATCAGAAATCCGTCATAGTCGGCCCCCAGGATCACCACAGACTGTTCGTATCCCCGACCCGGCAAAATGGCGTAGACCGTCACCGCTGCGCTCACCGCCACGTGCAGCCACTGGAGCTGCCCGCCCACCTTCCAGCCGGTTTCATCCGTGACGTTCACCAGACTCGCGCGCGCGGTCGCCACCAGTCCCTGGTAGGTGGGCTCTGCCCGGCGCGCCATCCGCGCCAGCGCCCGGCACAATCCCGCGCGACTCACCGCCATGCCGAATCCATGCAGCAGGACCTGTTGCGTATGTCCCAGCGACAGTCCCATCTGCTTGTTCAGGATGGCCGCCAGGGTCAGCGCCTCCGGCCCCAACTGCACCTTGCCGACTCCCACGGCAGCGGATGTCTGCAAGGGATGTCGTCCCTGTACCCGCCGGTCGCAATCGCAACAGCGCCCCACGGCGATATCGAAGCGGCGCACGATGGTGCGCCGGACAATTTCTTCCTGGTACTGCGTTTCGCAGCTGGTTGGCTCCACGCCGCCGCCGCAATGCGGACAGCGTTCCGGCAAGGCAACTGTGATCCGTTCATCCACGCGGCTCGGAATGGGGCGGCATGCTTGTCGGCCGTAGCCCCTCCCCGGTTTGCGGCCGGGGCGCCGCGGATCGCCTTTGGGGTCGCCCCGCGAGTGCGGCGCCGCCTGACGTCTGCTGGCGCGCAAAGCCGCTTCCAACTCCCGACGCAACCGCTCCCTCTCCCTTTTCAGCCGCTCATTTTCCTTCTCTAACCGCTCGCGCTCTTTCCGCAGCCGCTCCACTTCCTGTTGCGCGCGATCCAGTTCCCGCTGCGCACGATCCAGCTCCTGCTTTGGAACGAACTCGATGCTTTCAGGCCAGTAAACAAATACAAGCCAGCATACAGAGGAAGATATGTGCGCGTACGCGATCGGGCTGACGATGGTGGATGGGGCGCACGTGCAGATCCACGGTCTTCAAACTGCGGAAGGCGCGCTCTACACCAGACAGGCTCTTATAGTTGCGTACGGCTTGCTCGCTGGATAGCGCTTCGGCGGGGACGTTAGTCCGAATCACATAAATGCCGTCCAACGATTCTTCCTTCTCGATATTGGCTTGTTTGCGTTGATAAGTGAAGCTGTCGTCTTCGATCTGCACTTGAAAGTGCTTTCCCATTTTGTAGCGGTTCAGCACCTTGCCGGCACGTAGTCCAATGTTTGCTTGCCGCGCAGAGGACGTTTTTGGCGGCGTGTGGCCACGGCAATTTTCTCCAACTTTTTTTCTGTGGCGGCCAGGAGTTCGGGTCGCTTGCGGGCGCGCTCCTCGGCCAGCAGCGGATTGTGGCAAGCCACCAGACGCTCGCCGGGAAAGTCCGGATGGGTGATCTCGGCCAGATCCCGACTGTCGAACAGAGACAGTTGCAGAACACCATCGGAGGCCAGTTTCTTGATGGCTGGCGCGCGCAACGCAGTGATCCATTCGATCCCGGGGGCTGGTTTGAGATTCTCGCGCAGGCGCGCGCTGGTGATCATGCCGCGGTCGCCGACCAAAATCACACGTTGCAGTCCGAATCGCTTGCGCAGTTTCGCCACCTGATCGGACACGGTCTTGGGGTCGGAGGTATTGCCGGCATAGACCTCCACCGCCACCGGGCAACCTTGGGCATTGGTCAGGAGGCCGAAGACCACCTGCATCTTGCCCTTCTGGTCATCGCGCGAGTGGCCCAGTTTGCCGAGTGGGCAGTGACGTCCCTCGAAATACGTGGAGGTCAAATCGTAGAGCACCAGGGCGCCCTCGGCCAGGTGCCGTTTGGCCAACGCATCTTCGATGCGGGCCTGCTGAGGCAACAACCAATCCATAGCTTGGTAGAGTTCATCCTCGGTAACCGAGTCGAGGTGAAGCAACTCACCCAGCGTGCTGCTGAGGGTATCAGGGTGAAGGGCGCGGGAAGTTGCGAGTTTGGAAGCTGGCTGCAGGATCCGGGCGACGATCATGGCCAAGACGAGATCTCGATGGCGGTGGGCAGGTTTATCGAAGAGGCGATCGAGATGCAATTTGTGCAAGGTGCCGAGAACGGCGGCGACGTGGCCATGAGGGCGAGAGCGGACGATGTCGAAGGCTCGAGGCAGAGGGGCACCGACGGCGGTATCGCCCCTCAACACGGCCCGCAGGGCATCGACTTTAGCGGCTGGCCAGTGGGAAAGATTGGCGATGGTGCGGTTGTGGACCTTGCCGTTTTGGCGGAAGCTCTCGCGCAAGAGGATGGCGGGCGGGGAGTTGCGGTTGGGGACGACGGCCACGTACATGTAGACATACACATTCATTAAATACAAGCAAAATCTTCGCATTTACATGCCTACACAATTACCACAAAATCTGCGCAACTCATTGTCAAGAAAGGAATCTACCTGCGATCAGGGCTGGAACTTCGGGCTAATCGGTGCGGGTCGCAGCGGCGGCCGGCCACCGGGCGCGCGCGAGAAACACGCCATTCTGGACTCATGAACATGAGGCAGGCTGTTCTTTGGGATTCGAGCGCAATTCTCACGCTGCTGGACGCAGACGCCGCCGATCATGGACGCGCCATTGAGGTCGCTCGCCAAATTGCGTCGGAGAAGCTGCCAAGCTTCATCACGAACTACATCGAAGTGGAAGCCCATGCGTTGTTGCTACAGAAGTTGGGCAGGGCGCTCGCCCGGGAATGGCTGCTCACTGGGGGTCTACCGGTGATCCGCGCACTTGCGGAAGAGGAAGATCGCGCCCGGTGGATTATCGGGCGCCATTCCGACAAGGACCGGAGTCTTTGTGACGCGATTTCCTTCGCGGTTCCAGATGTGCGGAGAATCCGCCGTGCCTTCACGTTAGATCGCCATTTCCTTCAGTACGGCCGGATCGAGGTCCTCGGTTTATCGCGCTGATTCGCGCCGCGTCTGGTCGGTCCGCCCTATTTCCATCCAGAGCGTCCGATGCGGAGGTTGCCTATCCGGAACCAAATTGACAAACCACGCGCGACGCTCGGATTGGCCTCCCGCGACTCGCGTTCCGCCCGTGAGCCCAACGTTCTTCTGATCCGGCTCTCAGACCGCCTGATTCTGCCCGCCCGGATTCCTGGCGTTATCAATACGAATACATGGGACCGTTTTGCGTTGGGTGCTGGATTCAAAATCCGGCGACTGCCGAATCAACTACCGGGCGGCGGTTGATGGTCGATCCGGGCACTGAGTCCAACACGGATCGACGCGGCGGTTCTGGAGGCGACCGGGATCGAGCAGCGCAAGAAAGATCGGCAATTTCAGTTGGTGCCGGTCTCGCACGAGGCACCTAAGGCTCGGGGAAAGGCCCGAACGAATCTGCGTCACATCCATAGTCTGCGCGGCGTGGGCTACCGGTTTGCGCAGGAGATCGGGCCGGAATCCGCCGGCGGTGGGCGGCGAGGAAGACTGCGATCCAGGTGGCGGCTGCTGCTATTTCCGAACGGAAATCGGCAGTGGATTGTCGCCCATGGAATCCCCGTCCGCGGACCTGACGTGGGCCGGAGCGTGCTCGCGCCACCACCTTTCTGCGCTCTGGGCGGTCCATCGCCCTGCGGCCGATGAGTCGCTCAGTTGCCGCCAAAGTTCCAGCGCTGATTCGGGCCGCTTCAAAGCGGTCTTTTCCAGACACGCCAGTACGATCCGGTCGAGGTCTTCGGGAATCGGCTGCTTGGCCACCGCGGACGGCGCCCGGGGAGCCGCGCGAATGTGCTTCATCATGACGGCCATCGGTTCGCCCATAAAGAGTGGTTCCCCGGTCAACATGTAGAATGCTACGCAGCCGAGCGAATAAAGGTCCGACCGCTCGTCTGCCTGTTCGCCTGTCGCGCGCTCCGGGGGCATGTAGGCCGGCGTACCAGTAAGCGCCCCTTCGCGCGTTATGTGATCGTCGGTGTCCTGAAGCGAGCACGCCAGGCCGAAGTCCAGCACTTTGACGAGATCGTAGTCTACACCGAGGCGGCAAAGGAAAAGGTTCTGCGGCTTGATATCACGGTGCAGCAATCCGGCGCCGTGAGCCTCGGCGAGCGACCGGCAGGCCTCTTGCAGGACATGCACCGCCCGCTCCGGAGGAAACGGACCGAAGCGCTCCACCAGCGAGAAGAGGTCCATGCCTTCGAGCAGTTCCATCACGAAGTACGGGCTGCCTGCTTGACTCACCCCGAAGTCATACACGGTCACGGTGTTGGGAGAGTTCAGGCGCGCGATGGTCCGCGCCTCCCGGCGGAAGCGTTCCAGCGTCTCTTCGCGATTGCCTTCACCCATCAACTGAGGCCGGATCAGTTTCACCGCGCAGGGTCGCGCCAGCAGGTGGTGGCGCGCGCGCCACACCTCGCCCATGCCCCCTTCACCGAGTTTCTGGATCAGCCGGTAGGAGCCCAGCGGCAAGCCCTCGTCGAGTAGTGCCTCGTCTACTTCGGCCACCGGACCCCGCGCCGAGGTCACGGCACGCTCCATGAGGCTCTGCAACTCCTGAACGCCGCCGGGCCAGCGATACTTCCGCAGCCGGGCCATCGACTCCTCCCCGATGCCCTGTACCACCGAACCCACGCGGCGTGCGTGCTGCTGGAGATAGAACTGCGCCAATGCGGGTACGTCGTCCGGACGCTCGGCCAGCGAAGGAACGCGCAACTGACGAGCCTCCAGCTTGACCGACAGTTTCGGTTGAAAGCCGCTCGGCGTGGATGAATATGCAATCAGCCTGACATCCCATCTCGTTTCCGTGGCGATCACCTCGGCAAGTCGTTCTTGCGTTTCCGCAGGCAGCCGCTGTGCCTCCTCGAGGTACAGCGTTCCGCGATCGGCCATCTCCCACGTGCTCATCCTTTGACCATCGCCGGCCGTTCCGGGCAGCAATCCCAGGTCGCCGCCGCTGGGAAGCAGCGCGCAGTTGACGTGAAGAAAAGCCCGCTGGTTTCTTGGCGAGGCCTGGTGGATGGCCCGGGCGACGGCTTCGTGGCCCGCCCCAACCGGTCCGGTCAGCAGCAGCGGCTCTGCGGTCGCCGCGTACTGGCCGATCATTTCCCGCAACGCGCGGACTGCGGCGCTGTCTCCGAGCAGGGGGCCTTCGACCCTCCGCTGTGCGTCCGCGAGCAATTGCTGGGCGACCGCCAGTTCCCGCGCCAGCTCTACGATGAGCGCCTCGAGCTGCCGGCGCAGACGCTGGATGGTGACATGTGTGTTGACACGGGCCACCACCTCTTCGCCGTGGAACGGCTTGGTGATGAAGTCAACCGCGCCCACCTCGAGCCCGCGAACCTTGTCCTGCGTTTCTTCCAGAGCCGAAAGGAAAATCACGGCCGAAGTGGCAAGCTCGGGATCGTCCTTCAGACGGCGGCACGTCTCATAACCGTCCATTCCCGGCATCATCACATCGAGTAGAACCACCAGCGGATGCTCGCGGCGCACTACTTTCAGCGCATCCTCTCCGTTGCGCGAGATGAAAATCCGGTATCCCCGGCCGCTCAGGTTCTGGTTCAGAATGGCAAGGCTGGACGGGTCATCGTCCACCAACAGGATCGGGGTCAGTTCCTCTGCGGTTTGCATCGTCATCCATTGTCCCCCGGTTCCTCCTCGCTCAGCTTCTTGAGGTGCCGGCGCACTTCATCGAGCGACAAGGTCATCGTGGTTCCGGCTTTGTAAAGGTCGGCCTTCACCGCGGATGCCTCGCGCGGAGGCGCGGCGGGCGCCGGGGCGGCCAAGTTGGGACGTAGCGCCGCCAATAGCGCTGGCGGCAGAACGGTCTCCAGGTATTCGAGAGAGGTTCCGCGCACCCAGGCATCGGGGGACTCGAATCCCCTCGCGGCGATCTGCATCGGCTCGCGTTCGAAAGCAAGCGCCAGCAGGTTGAAGACGAATTCACGGCTTTCGCGCGAAGTCTCGCCGCCCTGAAGCTGATGTTCTGCCGCTGAAAGCGCCACCGCCGGCGGAACGGCAAGGGCGGGATACTTTTCGGTGAGAGCCAGCAGTGCTCGCGCCGCACGCGCGCGAACCTGCAAGGGCTCCACAGTCAGCGCGGCCATCAGCCCGTCGCGCGCCAGCGGCGAATTGCAGTCCCCAAGCACCATCGGCAGCCGCCGCCGCACGATCTCCGAGGTGTTGGCGTCGAGCAGGGCCGAGGCCATCTCCCCAGCCGCGCGTGGACCAAATGACTTCAGCGCCTCCACGATCTGCCGCAGGATATTGCGATGCGCAAGCAGGGGAACCAGTGGGCTGATGAGCGTGGGATCGGGAGGAAGCGTCTTCAGCGCCATGCGAACCCTGGAAACACTCCCCGTACGCAGGGCGGCGTACGCCGAGGTTACCGGGTCGGCGATGACAGCAGCCGGCTCCGCGATCGCCTGCTGCAAAGTCGTGACGTCCAGACCTGCGAAGCTGCGAACCACCGTAAAATCGGAGAGCGAGCGATCCGCAATGTCTTCCAGGTCGGGTCCTTGGCGGCGAAGGCCTCCTTCGAGCTCTGTCACGTATCCGGCGCGCAGTCGCCGGGCGACCACAAAGTCCGCTGCCGCCGCGACTACGACCGCCACGTTCACCGCTGCCAGCGCATGTGCCCCGCCCAGGCGCGTCATCAGCAGGATCAGACCGGATCCCGCCGCCTTGCCGGCCGAGTCGCCCGTCACGTCGATCAGCGATTTGGCGCTCCGCTTGGCCGCGGGCGGGAGCGGCGTGTAGAGAAGTTCGTATCCGGCCCGCATCACGGAATTGCGGAAGACCATATCGACTCCGCGGGGCATGACAGCCCACCACGGTGTTGGCACCAGGAACCCGAGGATACCGACGGTCCCGACCGCCGCCGGGTGGCTGGCCACCGATCCGCCAAGGCCGAGACGGGAGATCGCCAGTCGCCCCAGGCCGGCCTGCAGAAGAAACGCGCCCGCGCCGGTCGCAGCATAGAAGATTCCGAAGAAGCGCACCAGAGGCTCCCCTTTGCCCAACTGCGCGACGGCGTTCGCCTTGAGGAAATAATCGGAAAGCGCGGCGACTGAAGCGGCCAGCACCGTCACCAGAGCGAGATCGCGTAGCAGAGGGATCCGGCGAAGCTCGGTCCAGGCCTTCGGGGCTTCGGCGGTCTGTGCTTCATGTCGGCCGCCCGTGCCCACTCCGGCAGCGATCAACAGCGCGCCGGTGGTGGCCACAAGTCCCAGAATGCCGAGCCCGAACAGAAGGCCGCCCCGTTGAAAGATCGCCACCACGCGCTCCGCGCCTACGCCGCCCAACAGCCCACCTAGCGTGGCGGCACCCGCCGTTCTCGCGATCATCGCTTTCGCGGAATGCGGATCGAATCGCTCGTTCATCAACGACCAGAAGGTCGAAATCCCGATTGTTCCGAGCACCGTCGAGTGAGCGTAAAGCAGCACCGATGCAACGCGCGGCCACGGGAGCAATGCCCACTCCAGGAAGAAAAGCGCGGCACCGAGCGCGAGCAGCACCGGCGACATCCGCGCCGGACCGAAGCGGGCAAGCAGCCGGCCCGACGCATGCGCCGCGGGTATGGCCACAAGTGACGCCCCCGCCACGAAGTAGGGCAACGCAGTCACGGGGTACGAAGTGAGGAGCAGGCCGTCACGGCCTGCGTTCGAACCCACCTGCTGCGCGATCATCATTGCGGCCGTGGCAGCCGCGGCGGTATTCAACCGCGACGCGCTCAATCGAATACCCGGCCATGATTGCTTGCCTGTCACATCGATTCCGCTGAGCGGTTCTGACGCCGCGCCACGCCTTTCTCGCAGGGAGGTGAAATGGACCTCCACGCAGTGTGACACATCGCAGAGTCGTGATGGTCGGGAACCCTGAGACGATCCACGAAATCTCCTGGCCGGCAGACTCGGTACGCGTCCTGGTACAACGATGGCAGGCTCACTCGTTCACCGCCGCTTGCCTCCGTTCTGCAAGAGTTTCTCCACCGGGGACGGCTGGACATCCGCGGCGATGACCGCGCGGCAGTAGTCCTCGAAATCCCCAGGCTTGGCGCCGGGCAAGGGAATCCTGGCGCCCCGATGCAGTACATAGGGCGGCCCGCCCTCGATCACGAGGCATGCGGGAGGCCGGCCGTAGAATCGCGAGAGACCCAAGTCTATGTCGATCACTCGCCCTCCGAAACGGGGCAGAATCGCTGTCCTCGTAACCGCGTGCCCGATCACCATGCGGTTGACGCCGTGGAACCGCAGAACCGCCTGGAGGTGAGCCTCGAGCGGCTTCTCCTCGTCCTCCGCGAGCCCGCGGTACCACAGAGGGCCTAGCGGGTCTGTGCTCATTCCGGGCGGCAGGCGGGACGGATCCTGTAGTTCCCATTGAATGGTGCTGTTCATATCCGCGCGCGTCTTGCGGGCGTACTTCGGTGAGATTCCGCCGTGAAGGAAAAGGGTGTCGTTGATGCGGATCACCGCCTGGTTTCTCCGAATCCAGGATCCATACTTTCCCGCGGGACCGAAGGCGGCCCGGTGCTCGACGAAGCCGGGCGGATGCCGCTCGAACCACGTCTTCTTGAAGTATTCGAAGTCCTCGGCCCGGGTAGGGAACTGCCCTGCCTTGCGCAGCGAGGCGAGTTCCTCTTCGAACGCTTTCGCCAGCCGCTCCTCCGACCCTTCTTCCCGGAACCCGCCATATTCCTCTGGCTGTATGTTTCGCAGATCGCCGTACATGTTCCCCGCATCGTGGTTGCCGATGAGGGGGTGGAGCTTGCCTCCCGCGCTTACGGCCTCGGTCTCCAGCCGCATGAGCAAGTCAAACGCCTCCCGCGTCTGGGGCCCTCTGGCCGGGACGTCTCCAATCTGGACTACGTGGCTTCGTCCTCCAACCCAGCGGCCGGAATCATCCACGATGCCGGCCATCTGGAGGACCGCGGCAAGCGCATCGCGGTCCCCGTGGATGTCTCCCACGGCCACGACGCGTTCCACGCCCTTCCATTCGTCCTGCGAACTTTGTGCTCCGGCAAGCGAGCACATCCCGCCAGCCAGGAGAGTACGTCGCGTGATCCGCATCTCCTCACCCCTTTGGCGCCTGACTCTTCAACTGTGGAGGATCGGCAAGGGTCGCGGCGGCGAGGCTGATCCATTGCCATTTTCCATTTCTTCGCTCGAAGAACATCCGGTGCGCGGCCGGACTGTATACGTCAGAGCCCGCCACATAGCAGCGTCCCGCGCCCGGGTCGTCCACAGCCAGAAACTGGCTGTCGGGCACGACAACCGGCGGCGACAACGGTTCCGCCAGCCGGATGATCGAATGTTTCAGCTTTTCGAGGGCCGCCGCGTCTGGACCAGGCCGGTTCCGCAGGGTCGC
>Ga0335084_10007582_pt1 | contig 10784 bp, 7 predicted proteins | sample Lox_Sample_44_FD_206721 | JGI IMG/M metagenome (GOLD analysis project Ga0335084, IMG submission 206721) | Soil microbial communities from Loxahatchee National Wildlife Refuge, Florida, United States - Lox_Sample_4.4 | ecosystem: Environmental > Terrestrial > Soil > Wetlands | place: USA: Florida...
CCTGGAAGCGGTGCGCGTCACGCGGCCACGGGCGCACCTCGAACGCGGTGATGCCGACGTTGTCGGCGACCCGGTAGACCGACAGTGTCTGCACATCGGGCGGCGTTTCGAGCGGGGCGACGCCGTCGGTGATCAGCACAGCGCGCACGTCGCCCCGGGCGCTGCGGGGGATGTTCGGAAACTGCGGCCTGCCGCCTGGCATCACGTGCAGCCGTCCCAGCGTAACGAGCGCAGCCTCGCGTGATTCGAACCGCGGCGAGGCGATCAGGCGGCGCGTGTCCGCAATCATGAAGCTTGCAGCGCTCGGCGCCGCCTGCACCAGCTCGCGCGCCCGGTCCTGCGCGTGCTGGAAGCGCGTCCTCCCATCCGAGTCAATCGCGGCCAGGGTCGTGGAATCGTCGACCACGATCACCGACTTTCGCGCTCCGCCGCCGAGCACGGTGAGCTGCGGATGCATCAGAGCGAGCGCCAACGACAGCGCAATCGACACCGCGAGCAGCAATGACAGCCACCAGCGCAGGCGATCGGGCGTCGGCTTGCGCGTGCGCAGCAGCGCCCGCCAGATGACCATCGACGGCACGACCATCGTGCGCGATGCCGGCTTGAGGAGATATAACAACAGAACCAGCGCAGCCACAGCCAGCAATATGCTGGCTGCTGCCAGCGCGGCGAACCCGGGTGGGCTCACCGCAGCCAACCCTCTGCGCGCAGCATCTTCAGCATGAGGTCTTCGAATGGCACGGCGGTGGATGCCTGCAGATACGCCCAGCCGTACTTGCGACAGTAGGCTTCGATCTCGCGGATGTGCTGTTGAAAGCGTACGCGATAGGCTTCCAGCAGGCTCGGTGTGATCTCGAGCTCGCTCGCGCTGCCATCTTCGGCGTCCACCAGCACCACTTCCTCGGGCAGCTGCGGCTCACGCTCCTCGGGCGCCAGCGTATGGATCGCCACCACCTCGTGACGGAAGCGGCGTAACACCGCGAACGCCGGCTCGATGCCATCGGGATCGAGGAAATCCGAGATCACCACCGCCAGGCCGCGCGTGCGCGGCGTGCTGAAGAAGCGGCGCAGCGTCGCCTGCAGGCTGGTCTGCCCGCTGGCACGGATCGCTTCCAGAAAGCGGAACGCCTGCGGCGCCTGGTTCTTACCGCGACGCGTGGGCAGCGCCTGCACCACCCCGTCGGCGAACGCAATCAGATTCACGCGATCGTGATTGAGCAGTGCTACGTACGCGAGCCCGGCCGCGATGCGGCGTGCATAGTCGAGCTTGCTCGGCGTGCCGAAGTCCATCGAGCGGCTGGCATCGACGAAGAGGTAAATCGGCAGATCGGCTTCCTCCTCGAACAGCTTGAGGATCAGCCGATCCATGCGCAAGTAGATGCCCCAGTCGATGTTGCGGATGTCGTCGCCGCTCGCATAGGGACGAAAATCGCTGAACACCATACCCGCACCCACACGCCGCGAGCGATGCACGCCCTTCAGCTGCCCGTGCACCGGCCGGCGCGTGACCAGGCTCAAGACCTCCAGCTTGCGCAGAAAGCTCTCGTCCAGCAAAGCACCGGGGGTTGCCACATCGACCTCGAGAAAATACTTAAGGCATCAGGCGGAAGGCGTCGGGACGCGCTGCAGCACGTCTTCGATGATGGCATCGGCCGTCACGCGCTCGGCTTCGGCGTCGAAGTTGAGCAGCAGACGATGGCGCAAGGCGTCGAGCGCGACATTGCGGACATCTTCGCTCGCGACGTAGAGCCGGTCCGCCAGGAGCGCCCTCACTTTGCCGCCCAGGATCAGTGCCTGCGTACCGCGCGGGCTGGATCCGAAGCGCACGAAGCGACGCGTCAAGTCGGTGGCGAGCTCGCTTTCCGGGTGCGTGGCGAGCGTCAGGCGGATGGCATAGTCCTGCACCGGCTGCGCAACCGGGACCGAGCGCGCCGTGTCGCGCATCTGCAGAATCTCGCCTTGTCCGAACACGCGCTCGACTTTCGGCTCCTCCTGCGTGGTGGTGCGATCCAGGATCTGGCTCAAGCCCTCCGCGCTGGGAAAACCCAGCTTGAGCTTGAAGAAAAAACGATCGAGCTGCGCTTCGGGCAGCGGATAGGTGCCCTCCATTTCCAGCGGATTCATGGTGGCGAGCACGAAGAACGGCTGCTCGAGCGGATGCGTCTGCCCGCCCGCCGAGACGCTGTTCTCCTGCATCGCCTCGAGCAGCGCCGACTGCGTTTTGGGCGTAGCGCGGTTGATCTCGTCGGCCAGCACCAGATTGGCGAAGATCGGGCCCGGCTGGAACTCCATGAACTTGCGGCCGGTGTCGGTCTCGCGCACGATGGTGGTGCCGATGATGTCGCCCGGCATCAGATCGGGTGTGAACTGAATCCGTGAAAACTTCAAATGCAGCACATCGGCGAGCGTTTGCACCAGCTTGGTCTTGCCGATGCCGGGAATGCCTTCGAGCAGCACGTGGCCGCGCGCGAGCAGGCAGGTCATGATGCCGATGATGTTGTCCTCGTTGCCCACGATGATGCGCGAGACCTCGTCGCGCACGATGCGGAAGTTCTCGCGGAACTGCTCGACCTGCCGGCCGACGGTCATCGCGGTCATGGCTTGGCCTCGCGCAGATGCATGAAATACTCCTTTACGATTTGACGGTGGCGCACGGAGATGCCCTCGGGTGCGCCGGACTGCGCCTGCGCGAAGCTCTCGCGCGCCTGCACGTCGCGCAGCTCGAGGATGGATTTCTGCTCTTTGCTCTCGACGTAGAACCAGTTCTTGGCCGCGTTCTGCGGGTCGTCGGACTCGCTGTTGGGCAGCGACTCGCGCCTGAGTTGCACCGCGAGCGGCGCGACCTTGCTGCCGAGCGGCGCATCGGCCTGCGAGTCGCCCATTGCGGCACCGGTCTTGCTGCCCTCCTGCTGCACCGAAGGCCGGTTCTCCTGCGCCACCGCGGCCGAGCGAAACATGACCCCGCCAGGCATCGAGGTCTGACCGGTGTTGGGCGACGGCGTCGCATTTTGCGTCGCCTGCTGGCTGAAGCGCCCCGCCGACATGGTCGAGCGTTGTGCCACCGCCAGCTGGAGTTGCTGGAGCGCCTGCGAGGCCTGGTTGAGCTGCTGCTGCGCGTCGAGCTGCTCGGCGATCTGCTTCAGGCGGTCAATGGTCTCGCGCCCGGCTACGCTCGAAGCTTCGCCCGGCTCCTCCTTCCCGTCGCGGCCGGCGGCCTGGTCGAGCAGGCGCTGGAGATCTTTCTCCTGCTTCTGTTCGGCAGCTGCATCCGCGCCCGAAGCCGCGGCCCGGCCATGCAGATCGACCGCCTGCAGCGCGCGCGCCGCCTTGCGCGCATCGCCCTCCTCCAATGCCGCAGCGATTTCCTGCAGTGCCTCGTTGCCGCGCAGCTTCTGCGCCATTTGATAGAGGCCCTCGCGCATCGAGGCGGCGTTGAGGTTACGCTGCTCGAGCACCTCGCGCGCAGCCGCGAGCGCACGTTGTTTGTCTTCGGCGCTTGCATCCTTGCGCTGCAACTCGCGCAACGCGTGCTCCACCGACGTCGCCGCTGGCGCATCGTCGCGCAGTTGTGCGGCGAGGTCGCGCAGCAGCTGCACTTGCTTCGCCTCGGCAGGCGACAGCGCGTTCGCCGGCTGGGCCAGCGCCTGTGGCGAGGGCGACAGCGGCGGCGCGAACGACAGAGCGAGCAATAGCACGCTGATCAATGCGCTGGCGGCCAGGGTGCCGGGCTCCACGCGCAGCGGCAACAGCCGTGAGACGTCGAGCGCACCGGCGGACCGCGCGGCGTGCTCGATCTGCGCCGCAATCCAGGGCGATGCCATCGGATGCACGATGAACCAATAGGCGGTCTTGAGCTCATCGTCGAGCGCGGCACGCCGGTCGGCTTCAGCCGCGGCGCGAGCCAGGCTGGTACGGCGCACGAGCAATGCGCGCAGCAGCAGGAACAAGCCGCCCACCCAGAGCAGCAAAGCGGTCAGGATCGCGGCCGCGGTCACAGCGGGCGCGGAGTCGCCAGCCAGGCGCAAAGCGCGCCATAGTAGGAACGCGACTGCGACCATGCCAAGCATCACGGCGAGGTCCTGCACGGCGTAGCGCAACCGCAAGCGACCTCGCACCTGGGCGAGTGCATGCAGGATGACTTCCTGATCGGACATGCGTGAATTGTAGCGTACCGGGGGGGCATCTTCCCCGGCGTAACGCGCTCCCACTCCCCTCACGCTGCTGGGCTGAGCATGTGAGATGGACTGCGATGCGCCGTCGTCGCTCGCGCTCGAATGCACAGACAGATCAAGGAAACCCAACGCAACCTTATGGCGTTGACCAGAGAATCGGGGAGTGGAATGGAGGACCGGGAGGAGAGCGGAATCGTACGGTGCGGTACCATGCGCGTTCTTGCTCGCCGTTTCGAGCGGCATGCGCGATCGTGCCGCGCGAGCTTCGCCTTACACCGACATCCATGCGACTATCCTCGAGCCTCGTGCTACGCCTGGTTGCGGGCGCGCTTTGTGCCCTCGCTGCAAGCGGTGCACGCGGTGCCGAGCGCCCGCACATCGTCTACATCACCGTGGACGATCTGGGCTGGAAGGACATCGGTTACCACGGCAGCACCATCCAGACGCCTACGCTCGACCGCCTGGCCGCTGGGGGCGCGCGCCTCGAGCAGTTCTACGTGCAGCCGTTCTCGTCGCAGACGCGGGCGGCGGCGATGACCGGGCGCTATCCGATGCGCTACGGGATGCAGACCATGCAGATCCAGTGGTCCAGCCGGTTCGGCGTCCCGGCCGACGAGCGCCTGCTGCCCGGAGCGCTGAAAGAAGCCGGCTACAGCACTGCGCTGATCGGCAAGTGGCACCTGGGACATGCGCTCAAGGAGCAATGGCCGCATCATCGCGGCTTCGACTATTTCTACGGGCAGCTCAGCGGCGAGATCGACTACTTCAAGAAGACCGCACCTGGCGGCGCATTGGACTGGCGGCGAGCCGACCGACCGGTGCGCGAGGCCGGATATGCGACCACCCTGCTCGCTCGCGATGCGGTGCGCTTGATCGGCAAGCACGACGCACGCACGCCGCTGTTCCTCTGGCTGTCTTTCTCCGCCCCGCAGGCGCCGCTGCAGGCCCCGGTGGAGCTCATGCAGCGTTACCAGGATTTGCAAGACACTCAGCTGCGCACGTACCGCGCGATGGTGACCGCGGTGGACGGTGCCGTGGAGCAGGTGGTGAGCGCGCTGGACAAGCGCGGGATGCTCAAGGACACACTGCTCTTGTTCCATGCCAACTCCGGCGGCGCGGTCGGGCACAAGCACCCTGTGGGCGACGGCGATATCGCCCATCCCAGTGCAGACAACGGCCCCTATCGCGACGGTCGCGGCAGCCTGTACGAGGGCAGCTTGCGCGCCGTGGCATTCGCCGTCTGGCCAGAGAAGATCCAGCCGGGCGTGATCGGGGAGGCGCTGCACGCAGTGGATCTGTACCCGACGCTCTTACGCCTGGCCGGCGCCAAGCTCGACCAGCCCAAACCGCTCGACGGCGTAGACCAATGGCCCACGATCAGCGAGGGCAAGCCGGGCCCGCGCAAGGAGGTGCTGCTCAACGTCGAGGACTTCCGCGGCGGTATCCGGATCGGCGACTGGAAGTTGATCCGCATCGCCACCCTCCCCGGCCGCACAGAGCTCTTCAATCTGCGCGCCGACCCCTCGGAGGAGGACAATCAGGCCGAGCGCGACCCGGAGCGCACGCAGGCTCTGCTCAAGCGGCTCACCGACTATGCCTGGGAGATGACGCCCAGCCTGTATCTGCACGAGCTCTCGCGGCCGCACCAGGCCGACATCCCGATCTACTGGGGCGACAACCCGATGCGACCTTGAATGCTGGAAACTAGCGCGAATTGTTGGCAGACTTCGCGCTTGCGACTGGCATCCGGGCACCGGCTATGAAGGTTGAAGTAGGCGAGCAAGGGTTCGCGGAGCACCGATCTGACCCGTGCGAGGTCAGCGTGCAGATGGGTTGGCCTAAAACCTGCTGTAGCGCGAGTGGCGGCTAGGATAAAGCCTGATCGAGAGCCGATTTTTCAAACGGTAACGGGGGTTGCAAGCATGTCTTGGCTGGATATCTCGATGGCCTGCGGTGTCATTCTGCTGGTTGTTCTGATCATTATGCGCAAGAAAGCGCGCTGATCGCGCCGGCCTGACATTGCAATAACAGCATTGCCATAAACCGGTGCGCCGCACCCGCGGCCGTCACTTATGGACCTGCAGGGGCGCTCCGAGGTTGCCGGAGCGACGCCTGAATTTACGCTTCCTTATCGCGCAAGCACAGAGAAAGGCATGCCGGTTGTGCCAATAGTCGCGCTTAGCCGAACCACGGTGAGGCTAAACTGGCTTGCAACTCGACTCGCCATCATCCCGAGTCCTGCAGTGAACTATCCCGGCTAAGGCTGCTGCGGCAACGTCACCACGGCCCGCAACAAGGTGATCTGCGGCCGGCCTTCGCGCATTTCCACGCTCCAGCGGCTGCGCGCGGCGCCCTCTTGCCACTGGTTCTGAAACCAGAAGCTCTGCCGCGCGCTCGCGACGATCTCCGCGTGCTCCTCGCCGGGCGACAGGACGATGTCGGTGCGCTCGTGTCGATAGGAGAATTCGCTCCCCAGCTTGAAGCCCTCGCGCAGCCTCGCGGCATATTCCTCCTTGTTATAGCGCACGATCTGGATGCCGGTGGGCAGCCGATACTCCATCTCGAACACCGCGTCGCCGGCGAGCAGCGGCACCAGTGGCTTCAGGTCGCGCCGGGAAAAGGCGCCGACCAGAGCTTGGGCGAGGTCTCTCACCATCGGCTCGCTCAGCTTCTGTAGGTATTTGGGCTGCGGCTTGGGCTCGGGTGCACGCGCCGCTGGTGGAGGTTCCTGCTTCACCTCTTCCTTGCGCGTGATCTCGCCGCGCTTGCACGGCACGTCGCGCAGGATGATGCGCCCGGTCTCCTCCTCGCAAGTGTAGATGCGCGCGTGCGCAGACGGCGGCCAGGCGCTGCACGCGAGGGCAAGCGCCAGCGCGGCCAGCCAGCCTGCCCCCCCGGCCGCCCGCATCATGCGCTCGGCAAGCGCAGAAAATCGAAGTCGCAGCCGGCGTCGGCCTGCGTGATGTGCTCGGCGTACAGCCTCGCGTATCCACGCTCGGGCCGATATGTGGGCGTCAAGCCGCTGCGCCGCCGCACCAGCTCGGCATCATCCACGCGCAAGGTGAGGCTGCGCTGGCTGACCGAAAGCGCGATTCGATCGCCCGAGCGCGCCAGCGTAAGCGGACCGCCCGAGGCCGCATCGGGCGTCACGTGCAGCACGACCGTACCGTAGGCGGTGCCGCTCATGCGCGCATCCGAAATCCGCACCATGTCCTTCACCCCGGCCTGCGCCAGCTTCTTGGGAATCGGGAGATAGCCCGCCTCCGGCATTCCGGAGGCGCTGCGCGGGCCGGCGTGCTTGAGCACGAGGAAATCGTCCTTGGTCACGTCGAGCGCCGGATCGTCGATACGCGCGGCCAGATCCTCGAGCGACTCGAACACCACGGCGCGCCCTTCGCGTTCGAACAATGCGGGATCGGCCGCTGAACGCTTCAGGATGGCGCCCTGCGGCGCAAGGTTGCCAAACAGTGCTACCAGCCCGCCCTGCGCGGAGATCGGATGGTCGCGTGCACGCACCACACGCGCGTCGACATAGCTCGGGGGTTGCTGCAGGCGGCTGCCGAGCGTCTCGCCCGTCACCGTCAGGCAGTCCTGATGCAGTAGATCGCGCAGCTCCCACAGCACCGCGCTCAGACCGCCAGCAGCATGCAGGTCCTGCAAATAGTGCTCGCCGGTAGGCTTGAGATCGACCAGCACCGGCGTTTCGTCCGACAGCCGGTTGAGGTGCTGTAACGACACCGGCACGCCACACCGCCCGGCGATGGCAGTGAGATGAATGATGGCGTTGGTGGAGCCGCCGATCGCAAGCAGCACGCGCAGCGCATTTTCCACGGCCTTCGGCGTGATGATCTGGCTGGGGCACGGCGCCCCTGAGACGGCCATGGCCGCCGCTCTCGCGCCGGTCGCCTCCGCCATGCGCAGCCGATCGGCGTGCACTGCCGGAATGGCTGCGCTGCCTGGCAGTGCCATGCCGAGCGCCTCGGCGATGCAGGCCATGGTGCTGGCGGTCCCCATCACCGCGCACGTACCGGCGGTGGTCGCGAGCTGGCCTTCGATCTCCTGGATCTCTGCGCCGCTCACGCCGCCCCCGCGATAGCGTGCCCAGAAACGGCGGCAGTCGGTGCAGGCGCCCAGGCGCTCTCCACGATAGGGCATTGCGAGCATCGGTCCGGTGACCAGCTGAATTGCCGGCAGGTCGGCCGATGCCGCACCCATGAGCTGCGCAGGCACCGTCTTGTCGCAGCCGCCGAACAGCACGCAGGCGTCCATCGGCTGCGCACGGATCATCTCCTCCACATCCATCGACATCAGGTTGCGGAACATGAGGCTGGTCGGGGAGAGGAAGATCTCCCCCAGCGAGATGGTGGGAAAATCCAGCGGCAATGCACCAGCAGCGAGCACGCCACGCTTCACCGCCTCGATCAGCTCGGGCATGGTGCGGTGGCAGTTGTTGAAGCCGCTGCTAGAGGTGGCGATGCCCACGATCGGGCGCTCCAGCATGTCCACCGAGTAGCCCATCGAGCGCGCGAACGAGCGCCGCAGATACAGCGCGAAGTCGAGATCGCCGTAGCTCGTGAGGTTGCGTCGCAGGCCGCGAGGTCTGGTCGGTGGCATGGCGCGCAAACTTTAACCCAAAAGCTCGTGGCGCAGACAAAATCGTCAAAAATAGTCAGCAGACTGGCCCGCCACGGCGTGCAAATGCATTTCGGCAAACGCTTTGGCGGAGTGTCCGCTCCTGCCCCGGAGCCGGAGCGCAGGCGGCTCGCTATCGGGACTTAGGCTCGCGCACCCAGTTTATCTCGCGTGCGGTCTTGGCCCCGATCATGACCTCGTCGAGCAAGCCGGGCATCAGCGCCTCGTCGTCCTTGGTCGACGGAAATCGGCCGGCCATGATTTCGGCATATTGTTGCGGCAGCAGCGGGTTGCGCTCGGGCTCGGCGTAGCCGTCCGGAAACCGCGGCTCGTTGGTGTCGGGGTCGTACTTGTCGGCCGCACCGACCGTGTGCAGCAGCTCGTGCGTGATGACGATGTTGTTCTCTGCGGTCTGATAGCTCGACGCGTAGGCATTGACCACGCCGATCAGTCCCTTCTGCAATCCGAGGGAGTGCGCAATGCGCTGCGCGGCGATCGGATCGTAGTACAGCACGAACATGCGCACGTGCGGGCTGGGGCCGTTGAAATCCGCATTCACCCATACCCAGTAGCGCATCTGCAGGCTCCACAGGATCACCTGGATCGGGTTGCCGCCAAACGGCGGCTGCGGCGGCGTACGATAGATCTGGGGAGCGAGGTAAATTTCGACCGGTGTCGCGAGCGGCAGGCCATAGCGCCCGGCCTCGCGCGCCATGAACGTCGTGATCGGCTCGAACGTGCTAGTCTTCAAATGGCTGATGTAAGCGTGTGTCTGCTTGCGATCATCCGCAGCGATGGGGAAGATCGCAACCCGCAGCGGTCGCGACCAGGACGTCGTACGCACCTTGTTGAGCCAGGCGCTGCCGCCCACCAGCACCAGGATGACGAGCAGGACGGTGATGCGAATGGTGCGAAACAGCGAGCCGCGTCCGGGTGACGATCTAGCGATCACGATCCTGCGTAGGGCGAATCGATAGACCAGACCAAGGGCAGCGTCACCGCCGTGGTCCGATCAATGGTGCAGCCGGCAGCGGGAGTCGAGCGCGCTTGCCCGGACTCATGTCACCTGCACCCACGCTCACCGTCGCCGGTTAGCCTCGCCCGCGGGGTCACAGCCGCTCCACGATCGTCGCCGTGGCCTGGCCGTGGCCGATGCACATCACCTGCAGCCCGAACTGACCGTCGCTGGCCTGCAGTCCGGCCAGCATCTTCGCCATTAGCGCGCCGCCGGTAGCGCCCAGCGGATGCCCGTGCGCGATGGCTCCGCCCCACGGGTTGACTTTGGCGAGATCGGCATCGAGCTCGCGCGCCCAGCTCAACACCACGCTAGCAAACGCCTCGTTGATCTCGATCCAGTCGATGTCGCGGATGCTCAAACCTGCCTTGCGCAGCGCGATCTGCGCCGCCGGAATGACGCCAGTCAACTGCATAACCGGATCTGAGCCCACCACCACGCGCGCGCGAAAGCGCGCTTTGGCGCGCAGCCCGTCGGCCTTGGCGGCCTCCGCGCTCGCTACCAGCACCGCAGAGGCGCCATCGGATATCTGGCTCGAGTTGGCCGCCGTGATCACGCCCTTTCCCTCAGCGCGAAACGCCGGCTTCAGGCTCGCCATCTTCTGCTCGTCGATCACGCCGCGCACGCCCTCGTCGCGGTACACGGTGATGGTGCTCGCGTCCGCGCTGACACCCTTCACCGGCAGGATCTCGCTGTTCAGGTTGTCGTGCTGTGCGCGGTGCGCTTTGCGGTGGCTGTCCTTGGCGAAATCGTCCAGCATGCGTCGAGTGAGACCCCATTGCTCGGCCACGCGCTCCGCGCTCTCGCCCTGATGGATCAACCGGTGCTTCTGAAAGAGCTCCGGGTTGAGCGTGTCGAAGCCACTCACGCCCTCGCGTCCGAGACTGAGATCGAGAAACATCGGCACGCGCGTCATGCTCTCCACACCGCTCGCCACCACGTAGCTCATGTCGCCCGCGGCCACC
>Ga0335084_10007583_pt1 | contig 10783 bp, 10 predicted proteins | sample Lox_Sample_44_FD_206721 | JGI IMG/M metagenome (GOLD analysis project Ga0335084, IMG submission 206721) | Soil microbial communities from Loxahatchee National Wildlife Refuge, Florida, United States - Lox_Sample_4.4 | ecosystem: Environmental > Terrestrial > Soil > Wetlands | place: USA...
GGCGCTGCTCGATGGCCTGGATCATCCACTGCGCGCTGTTGAGCCGCTGGGTGATGAACTCCCGGTTCTCGCCCACGAACTTCTTCTTGTCGCGCGCGACTTCCTGGTAGGCGCGCGACAGCCGGAGCCGCGGGAGGTTGGTGTCGTTGAGGAACACCCGGTACTTGCCGTCGATCTTCTCGACGATGAGGTCCGGGATGATGTAGTCGCCCTCGTTGGAGCTGAACCGCAGGCCCGGCTTGGGGTCGAGCTTGGCGATCTCGTCGGCGGCCGCCTGCACCTCCGCGGTGTCGAGGCCGAGCCGCTTGGCGAGGTCGCTCCAGCGGTGGGCGATCAGGTCGTCGAACGCCTCGTCGAGCAGCCGGTAGGCCAGCGAATCGGTCTCGCCCTTGTCCTTGAGCTGCAGCATCAGGCACTCGCGCAGGTCGCGCGCGGCCACGCCGGGCGGGTCCAGCGACTGCACCACGGCGAGCACCGCCCGGGCCTCCTCGAGCGTGTAGGCGGCCGGCGCCGGCGCGCCCTCGTGCTCGGTCGCGAACTCCTCCTGGAGCTCGTTGGTGCCCGCCACGATCTCGTCGAGCGTCGCCGACAGGTAGCCGTCGCCGCCGATGTTGCCGAGGAACTCCTCCACCAGCAGGCGCTGCCGGTCGGTGAGGTCGAGGAGCTGCAGCTGCTCGCGGAGGTAGCCGGTGAGGTCGCGGGTCTGCACCGACACCGGCTCGGTGAACTCCCGCTCCTCGGTCGGCGCGCGCCAGTCGCCCTGGTCGAAGCCGTCGAGGAGGATGTCCTCCCAGTTCGTCTCCTCCTTCTCCGCCGGCTCCGCGGCCTCCTTCTTCTCGGCCTGGGTGGCCGGCGTCTCCTCCTCTTCCTCGGGCTCGAGCAGCTCGAGGAACGGGTTGGCCATCAGCTCCTGCTTCAGGTGCTGCTGCAGGTCGAGCAGCGGCATGTACAGCAGGTCCATCGCCTGGTAGAGGCGCGGGTTGATCCGCAGGTCCTGCCGCAGGACCGTGTGCTGGCCGAGCGTCGTCTTCACGCGGCCGGCGAGAGGCGCGCCCGGAGGCGCGCGGTGAGGGTGGGTCCGAGGTACAGCTCCGCCACGCGGTCGTCGAACACCAGGGCGCGGACGGTGCCCGACACCTGGACCTTGCCCTCGAACATGATGTAGGCGCGGTCCACGATGTCGAGCGTCTGCTCCACGTTGTGGTCGGTGATCAGCACGCCGATGCCCTTGCGGCGCAGCCCCGCCACGATGGTCTGGATGTCGTGCACCGCGATGGGGTCCACCCCCGAGAACGGCTCGTCGAGCAGCATGAACTTGGGCCGCGTCACGAGCGCGCGGGTGATCTCCAGCCGGCGCCGCTCGCCCCCCGAGAGCGAGTAGGCCTTGCTGCGGCGGAGGTGCCGGATCGACAGCTCGTCCAGCAGGCCCTCGAGCCGGCGCATCCGCTCCTCGTGGCCGATGGGCAGCGTCTCGAGGATCGCGAGCAGGTTCTCCTCGACGGTGAGCTTGCGGAAGATCGACGGCTCCTGGGCCAGGTAGCCGATCCCGCGGCGCGCGCGCTGGTACATCGGCAGGTTGCTGATGTCCTGCCCGTCGAGCTGGATGCGGCCGGCCTCGGGCGCGATCAGGCCCACCATCATGTAGAAGGTCGTCGTCTTCCCCGCCCCGTTGGGGCCCAGCAGGCCCACGATCTCGCCCTGCCCGAGCCGGACGTCGACGTCGTCCACGACCGCGCGGCGGCTGTAGGTCTTCCGCAGGCCGAACGCCTCCAGCAGGCTGCCGCCGGGCTCGCCCGGCGCGGCGGCCACCTGCTCGCCGGTGTCGTGCGTGACCATGCCCTGCCAGGCGGCCTCGAGCAGCAGGGCGCGCGCGCCGTCGCGGTCGGCCGACAGCGTGATCCAGGTCTCCGGGTGGAACCGCACCACGGCGCTCTCGTCCCAGCCGCGGCCGGCGTCGAGGATCACGGCCTCGGTCGCCAGGCGCGGCAGCACCGACGCGGCGAGGTGGCGGCGCACGTCGTCCACCGACAGCGAGCCGGGGTCGGCGCGGCCGGCATCGAGCGCGGCGCGGTGGAGCGCGGCGAGGTAGTCCTCCCGGTACGCGACCGCCGCGGCGCCGAACGGGGTGGCGCCCTGCTCGTCGGCGCTCCTGAGCAGCGCGGCGAGCGCGAGGCAGATCGAGGGGTCGCGGCCCCGCAGCTGGGCGAGCAGCGCTTCGCTCATGGGGTCCGCTCGGTTCCGGCCGGCGGCGGCCCGGCAGGGCGCGTGGTGTCCGGAGCCGCCGGCGCCGGCGGCTTCCGGGCCGGGCGCGGCGGCGGCGGCGCGGCCGTGGTGTCGGAGGGCGGCACGGCGCGCGGCGGACGCGCCGGCGCGCGGGTCGAATCGGCCCGGGCCGCGCTGTCGGCGGCCGTCCCCCGGGTCGTGTCGGCGCGCGGCGGCAGCGGCTCGAGGTAGACGCCGTCCGCGGTGCCGACGATGTCCACCGTCCGGACCTTCGATCGCTCCGCCGTCGCGATGTCGATGCGGCGCCCGCGCGAGTAGTTGACGCCCTTCCGCCCCCCGCCCCCCCGGGCCGCCGAGGTGTCGGACGACTCCACGTGGTACAGCGCGCGGGCGGATCCGAAGGCGGTCATGTGCCGCAGCTCCGAGGCGGGGCGCGCGGCCGCGCTGTCCCGGACGACGGCGAAGTCCGCCCGCAACGTGTCGCCGGTGATCCAGTCCTCGTCGGGTCGGACCAGCGGCTCGCCGCGCCGTGCCGTGGTGTCCCTGCCGGCCGCGAGCCGGGCGGTCGTGTCGCGCGCGGTGGAGTCCCGCACCGTGGTGTCGCGGGTCGTGGTGCGCGCGCGCCCGTAGGCCCACACCAGCCGCACCAGCTGTCCGGGCATGTGGATGTCGAGGGAGTCGGCCACGATGGTGTGCAGGCCGGACACCGCGTCGGGCCGCTCGTGCCGGCCCCAGGCCTCGACCAGCTGCACCTTGCCGGAGTCCAGGGTCATGTCGATCGTGTCGGCCCTGAGCCGCCAGTCGGTGCCGCGCGCGCTCGCGTGCCCCGCCGAGATCACCCGCCGGATCTCGTGCGCCGGGCTGAGCCGGAAGGTGATGCGGGTGCCGTCGAGGTGGTAGGCGTTGTCGCCGGTGCCGTTGACCTCCGGCTGGCCGAGCAGCGCCCCGACGTCCTGGCCGAGGTCCAGCTGCGCGGAGTCGCCCCGGGCCGCCAGGTCGGAGCGGTCGATGGTGACGTGGCCGCCGCCCCACATCTGGCTGTTGCCCCGCATGCGCGAGCGGTCGGCCACGACCACGAACGGCTCCGTGTCGGCGCGCGTGCCGCTGGAAGACGAATAGAAATGCATGGTCGGCCGGCCCCGGGCGTAGGTCTCGACCGTGTCGCGGAGCGGCGGCGCCGCCCGGTAGTAGTCCAGGTTGGGGCCGCGCAGGTCCGAGCCGGTGTGCAGGTTCTTGGTGAAGACGTTCCCCTCCGCGTACAGCCGCTCCTGGTTGAGGTAGTAGGTCACCTTGTCGGCCAGCAGCAGCGAGGTGCTGTCCACGAACCGCACGTGGCGCATCAGGAAGAGCAGGTTGTTCACCGGGTACCAGGCCACCGAGTCGGCGTACATCGCGGTCGGCTGCTCGCGGCAGTGGGCCCACACCCCGCCGCCGGCGAACGTGTCGTAGGCGCCGTTGTCCAGGTGGAACTGGCTGTGGCGGCTGGAATCGATCACCACGTTGCAGGTCGAGCCGGCGGGACCCTGCTGCGCCGCCGCCGGCGCCGCCACGAGGGCGAGCGCGAGCACCAGGGCGCCGCGCATCCTAGCGGGCCGGCATGACCAGCTGCCCCGCGCTGCCCTTGGCGTGCTGGGTGCTGCAGTTGACGAACGACGGGTCGCAGGTGAAGCCCACCCCCTCGAAGTGCTGCGGGCCCTTGTCGGCGACGTACGGCCGGTCGGTGCGGACCTCGTTCTTGGTCGGATCGTACTCGAGGAATTCGGTCCGAAGCCGCGCCTGGTCGGCGAGACGCACCACCAGCACCGAGTCCCGCGCCGACATCTGGTTGGTGCGCGTGAAGTAGACGCCGGTGCGGCCGGTCAGCACCGACATCGGCTCGCCCTGCTTCGAGTAGAAGGTCACCTTCACGCCCACCAGGTCCACCCGCCCGCTGGTCTCGTACATGAAGGCGGTGTCCGCCTGGAGGAAGGCCTGGTTCACCCCCTTGTCGGTGAGGAACTGGGTGAGCTTCCACATGATCTGGTCGGCGCTGTCGGCGGCCGTGCCGGTGGCCGCCACGTTGCGGTCGGGGGCGCCGCACGCCCCGACCAGCGCCGCCGCCAGCGCCACGGCGCCCCACCGCGCCGCGGAGCGCCGCGGCGGGCCGGAACGCGCGGACGCGCCGCTCACACCGCCCCCGCGCGCAGCAGGTCGTGCAGGTGCACGATGCCGAGCAGGACACCGGCCTCGTCCACCACCGGCATCGCCATGATGCCGTGCTGCTCGAGGCGGTTCACGGCGGAGCTGCCCAGCTCGTCGGCCTTGGCCAGCTTGGGGCTCCGGGTCATCACCTCGCTCACCGGCACGTCGAGGAAGTCGGGCCGGCGCTCCATCAGCCGGGTGAGATCGCCGGCCGTCACCACGCCGGTCACCGCCCGCCGGTCGTCCACCACGACCACCGTGCCGCGCCGCTCGGCCAGCAGCAGCACGCACTGCCGCATGGGGGCGTCGGCGGCGAGCGTCGGGAGGTTCTGGGTCACCATCACGTCCCGCACCAGCAGCAGCAGGCGCCGCCCCAGCGCGCCGCCCGGGTGCAGCCGGGCGAAGTCGTCCGCCTTGAAGCCCTTGGCCTCGAAGACGGCGACCGCGAGGGCGTCGCCCAGGGCCAGCGCCACCGTGGTGCTGGTCGTGGGCGCGAGGTCGAGCGGACAGGCCTCCGCCGCGATCGAGGCGTCGAGCGTGACGTCCGAGTGGTGGGCCAGGGTCGAGTCGGGCCCGCCGGTGATCGCCACGATCGGCACGCCGAGCCGCTTGAGGAATCCCACCAGGGGGAACAGCTCGTCCGTCTCCCCGCTCTTGGAGAGCAGGATCGCCACGTCGTCCCGCCCGACGATGCCGAGGTCGCCGTGCACGCTGTCCACCGCGTGGAGATAGGTGGCCGGCGAGCCGGTCGAGGTGAGCGTGGCCGCGATCTTCCGCGCGATCACGCCCGACTTCCCGACGCCCGACACCACGATGCGCCCGTGGCAGCCCACCAGCATCCTCACCGCCTGCGCGAACCGCCCGTCGAGGCGCGGCGCCAGGGCCGCCACCGCGCCCGCCTCCTGGACCAGGACCTGGCGGCCCCGCTCCAGAACCTGGGCGTCCGTGTCAGTGCGCTGCGACATCGCCCCGCTCCCGGAGATAGGTGCGCACCGACTCCGTCCACGCGCCGCGGGCCTGCAGGAACGCCTCGACGAACTCCCGCACCGCGCCGTGCCCGCCGGCGGCGGCCGTGACGAAGCTGGCCGCCGCCTTCACCTCGCGGCACGCGTTGGCGACGGCGACCGGGAGGCCGCAGTGCCGGAGGATCGGAAGATCGACGAGATCGTCCGCGACGAAGCACGTCTCGGCCCACCGGACCCCGTGCTTCGCGAGCAGCGGCTCGAACCCGGCCAGCTTCTGCCCCCCGGAGATCACGAACTCGTCCACCTTCAGCTCCTCCGCGCGGATCCGCGCGGCCTCGCCCGCGCGGCCGGTGATCATCACCGTCTTCACACCCGCGTCGCGCAGCAGCTTCACCCCCAGGCCGTCCTGGATGTCGAACCGCTTCAGCTCGACCGGCTCGCCCCCGTGCGTCCCGATGTACAGCCCGCCGTCGGTCATCGTGCCGTCCACGTCGAAGCCCACCAGCCGCACGCGCCGGGCGACGGCGGGCTCAATCATGCGGCGCTCCCCCTCCCGGCCCCCGCCGCCCCCGCGCGGCATGCCAGACGTCCAGCGCGCGGGCGACGATCGCGTCGAGGTCCGCGAGCGCGATCATGTTGGGTCCGTCCGACGGCGCGTGGTCCGGGTCGGGATGGGTCTCGAGGAAGAAGCCGTCGGCGCCGGCGGCCGCGGCCGCCATCAGCAGCGCCGGGATGTGCTCCCGGAGGCCGCCGCTGGCGCCTTCGCTTCCCTTGCCCGGCTGCTGCACGCTGTGGGTCGCGTCGAACACGACCGGGGCGCGGCAGGCCGCCCTGAGCCGCGCGAAGTTGCGCATGTCCACGACCAGGTCGCCGTAGCCGAAGAAGGTGCCGCGCTCGGTGACGGCGACGGCGGGCGCTCCGGCGCTCCTGACCTTCTCGACCGCGCCGCCCATGCCCTCGGGCGACATCCACTGCCCCTTCTTCACGTTGACCGGCCTGCCCGCGCCGCCCGCCGCCACCAGCAGGTCGGTCTGCCGGCACAGGAACGCCGGCACCTGCAGCACGTCGGCCACCGCCGCGGCGGCCGGCACCTGGGCCGCCTCGTGCACGTCGGTCAGGACCGGCAGGCCGGTGGCGCGGCGCACGCGCTCCAGGGCCGCCAGGCCCGCCTCGAGCCCCGGGCCGCGCGCGGCCGCGAGCCGCGAACGGTTGGCCTTGTCGTAGGACGCCTTGTAGGTGACGGTGATCCGGAGCCGCCGCCCCAGCTCCGCGAGGTGCTCGCCCACCCGGAGGTTGAGGCGGTCGTCCTCGACCACGCAGGGGCCGGCGATGAGGAACGGGCCGGGCCCGAACGGCGCGCTCGCGGCCGCGGCCAACTACGACCTCAGCGCCGCGACGGGCTCGGCGGCCGCGGGCGACTCCCCGCGGCGGCGGCGCACGTCGTACGCGGCCGCGATGAAGCTGGCGAACAGCGGGTGCGGCCGGGTCGGCCGCGACTTCAGCTCGGGGTGGAACTGGCAGCCGATGTACCACGGGTGGTCCGGCAGCTCCAGCATCTCCACCAGCGACCCGTCGGGCGACAGCCCGGTGAGCCGCATCCCGTGCTCGGCGAACAGGTCGCGGTACCCGTTGTCCACCTCGTAGCGGTGGCGGTGCCGCTCGCTGGTCTCGGTCGTCCCGTAGATGCGGGCGATCTGCGAGCCGGGCCGCAGCCGGCAGGCGTAGGCCCCGAGCCGCATCGTCCCGCCGAGGTCCTCCACGTTGCGCTGGGAGGGCAGCAGCGAGACCACCGGGTTGCCGCACTCGGCCTCGAACTCGGACGAGTTCGCGTCGGCGATGGCGCACACGTTGCGGGCGAACTCGATGATCGCGACCTGCATGCCGAGGCAGATGCCGAAGAACGGCAGCCGCTTCTCGCGGGCGGCCTCCGCCGCCTGCACCATCCCCTCGATGCCGCGGATCCCGAAGCCCCCGGGAATCAGCAGCCCGTCGTAGGGCGCCAGCAGCCTGACCGCCGTGTCGAAGTCGGTGAACCGGTCGCTGGAGATCCACTCCATGGTCACGCCGACGTTGTTCGCGATGCCGCCGTGGGTGAGCGCCTCCTGCACCGACTTGTAGGCGTCCACCAGCTCGGTGTACTTGCCCACGATCGCGATCTTCAGCCGGTCGGTCGGACGCAGGATCTTCTCGACCATCTCCTTCCACGACTTGAGGTCGGGCTCCGGCGTGTCGAGCCGCAGCCGCTGGCACACCTCGCGGTCGAGCCCCTGCTCGTGGAGCCGGAGCGGGATCTCGTAGATCGACTTGACGTCGGGCGACTCCACGACGCAGCCGAAGTCCACGTTGCAGAACAGCGCGATCTTGCGGCGCAGCTCCTCGGGCAGCGGGCGCTCGCTGCGCGCGATCAGGATGTCGGGCTGGATCCCGATCTCCATCAGCTCCCGCACCGAGTGCTGGGTGGGCTTGGTCTTGAGCTCGCCGGTGGCGGCGATGAACGGCACCAGGGTGAGGTGGATGAACAGCGAGTTGTCGCGCCCCACCTCCTGGCGGAACTGGCGGATCGCCTCGAGGAACGGCAGCGACTCGATGTCGCCGACCGTGCCGCCGATCTCGGTGATCACCACGTCGTGGTCCGGCGCGAGGCGGCGCACCGCGGCCTTGATCTCGTCGGTGATGTGCGGGATGACCTGGACGGTGGAGCCGAGGTACTCGCCGCGGCGCTCCTTGGTGATCACCGACTGGTAGATCCGGCCGGTGGTGACGTTGTTCGCCTGGGACAGCGACCGGTCGATGAACCGCTCGTAGTGGCCCAGGTCCAGGTCGGTCTCCGCGCCGTCGTCGGTGACGTACACCTCGCCGTGCTGGAACGGCGACATGGTGCCCGGGTCCACGTTGATGTACGGATCGAACTTCTGGATCGTGACCCGCAGCCCGCGGTTCGTCAGCAGCCGCCCCAGCGAAGCGGCGGCGATGCCTTTCCCGAGGGAGGACACGACGCCGCCGGTCACGAACACGTACTTGGTCGCCTGTTGCTTCGTCACGCCGCGCTCCACCACGCTACGGACCTCCTCTGGCGCCCAGCCAGGCCTCCGCGCGCCGCAAGTCGTCCTCGGTATCGATGCCGGGCAGCGCCGGCTCCGCCAGCCGCGCCACCCCGATGCTCATCCCGTGCCCCAGCGGCCGCAGCTGCTCCAGCTTCTCGGCCCGCTCCGGACCGGTGGGCGCCAGGCCCACCCAGCGCGCCAGGGCAGCCGGCCGGAACGCGTAGACGCCCAGGTGCTGCCAGTACGCCACGCCCGCGCCGGCGTCCCGCGGATGCGGGATCAGGCTCCGCGAGAAGTACAGCGCCCTCCCGTCCTCGCCGAGCACGACCTTGACGACGTTCGGCGACGCCGCGGCGCCGGCCTCCAGCGGCACCGCGGCCGTGCCCACGTCCGCGCCCCGCTCGACTTCCTCGACCGCGCCCCGGATCGCCTCGGCGGGCAGGAACGGCTCGTCGCCCTGCACGTTCACGATCACCGCGTACGGGGCGAACTCCACCAGCGCCGCGACCTCCGCGACCCGCGAGGTCCCCGAGGGATGCGTCTCCCGGGTCATCACGGCCCGGAAGCCCGCCCGCTCGACCGCCTCCGCCACCTCCCGCGCCTCGGTCGCGACCACCACCAGCTCGAGCGCCCCCGATTCCCGCGCGTTGCGCGCCACCCACTCGACCAGCGGCCTGCCCGCCAGCTTGCGCAGCGGCTTGCCCGGGAGCCGCTCCGCGCCGAGCCGGGCGGGAATGACCCCGAGAACCCTAGCGCCGGCCACGGGGGCGGGGGGCGCGTGCAAGAATCACACCGCAACCTAACAGGCTGCCGGGAAACTGTCAAAGCGTTGTGGGAGGCTTACTTACGGTTTCGTGCGGGGGCCTGCAATCTAAGCGTTCGCCTCGGCCGGCGCTAGGGGGTGCCGCAGGCGTCGAGGAAGTTGCGCAGGATGCCCCGGCCCGCGTCCGTGCCGATCGACTCGGGATGGAACTGGACGCCGTGGATCGGCAGGTCGCGGTGGCGCACCGCCATCACCTCCGGGTCGTCGTCCCGGTCGGCCGACCACGCGGTGGCCACGAGGTCCGCGGGAAGGGTCTCCGGCTCGACGACCAGCGAGTGGTAGCGCATCGCGACGAACGGCGAGGGAACGCCCGCCAGGACGCCGGTCCCGTCGTGCCGCACCGGCGAGGATTTGCCGTGCATCAGCCGCGGGGCCCGGGAGACCCGCGCGCCGAACGCGACGGCGATGGCCTGGTGGCCGAGGCAGACGCCGAGCAGCGGCATCCGGGCGGCCGCGGCCGCCCGCACCAGGTCCACCGAGATCCCCGCCCGCTCCGGGACGCCGGGCCCGGGGGAGATCACCACCCCCCGGGGCCCGGCGGCCAGCACGTCGTCCGCGGTCACGGCGTCGTTGCGCTCCACGCGCGGCTCCGCCCCCAGCTCGCCCAGGTACTGGACGAGGTTGTAGGTGAACGAATCGTAGTTGTCGAGGACGAAGATCATCGTCCCCGCTACGGCACCATGTCCATGTTCATCCGGGTCACCTGCTGCCCCTGCACCAGGTTGGTGACCATGTTCGCCATCCGGCTGTGGTCGATGTCCACGTGCAGCTCGCCGGTGAGCGAGGCGCCGCCGTTGCTCCCGTTCATCGAGATGACGGCGATCCGGTTGCCGCCCTCGTGGTCCATGCGCTCGTACTTGTAGGTCACCGTGACCACGACCTGCTGGCGGTTCCGCCCCTGGCCGGTGGACAGGGTCATCGAGTCGGTCCAGGTGGCGCCCGGGCTGATGGAGCCCTCGGGCCACACGCGGTTGCGGGGGTTGTCGTTCCCCGCCCCGTTCCTGGTCATCATGTTGGCGACGAACGGCGGCAGGCCGGGCGGCGGCGTCACCTGGGTCGAGATCACGTGGCCGCGCGGGTCCATGGTCGTGGTGACGGTCATGCCGCGCATCATATCCCCCATGCCGCCTGCGCCCCGCCCGCCACCGCCGCCGCCCGCCATCACGGTGGAGTCCGTGACGTTCTTCACCACGTAGTTGGCCCCGTCCATCCCGGTCACGGTCTGGGTCTGGTAGGTCGACATCTGCATGCTGGGTGCGGCCGTCGTGTCGCCGGCCTGCCAGATGCGCGACCACATGCGATAGCGCGTGACCTGGCCCACCTGCGGCGTGAAGCGCAGCTGGATGGCCTGCGCGTGCGCCGAGGTGGCGGCGGCCGCCACCAGGGCGAGGCTGAGGATCACCGGACGCTTGTTCATGAGTGGCTTCTCCACTGGCGTTGGAGGACGGGATGGGCCGCCGGACGGCTCCGTGGCATCGCCCGGCGCGGTCAGGCCCTGGGATGATACGTGCGATGGACACTCCGGAGATACTCGCGGTCCACCCGCG
>Ga0335084_10007584_pt1 | contig 10783 bp, 10 predicted proteins | sample Lox_Sample_44_FD_206721 | JGI IMG/M metagenome (GOLD analysis project Ga0335084, IMG submission 206721) | Soil microbial communities from Loxahatchee National Wildlife Refuge, Florida, United States - Lox_Sample_4.4 | ecosystem: Environmental > Terrestrial > Soil > Wetlands | place: USA...
GCGAGAGGATCAAGACAAGACGTCTCATGGCGATTCTCCTGGAGCAGGATTCTCCTAACTTCAGGTTAGCCTCGATGCGCGGGCGGAACCGGGCAATAGTGACAATCGGCTCGGCAGGATTCCCCTTGACCGGGCGGCGGTCGCGAGGGCGAGCGTCGGTGAAGCGAGCCCCGACCGTTCCTACCCGCCTGCCTTGACGAACGCGACCCGCCGCCCGTCCGGCGACAACGCGGGCTGGCCGCAATTCACGCCGTCGCAGGTGCTGACGTTCTGCGGGGGCGAGTTGCCCCGCCGCAGGTACACGTCGGTCCACTCGATCGCACGCGTCATGCCGCGCTTGCTCTCGGTCTTGACGTACACGCTCGCGTCGCCGTAGATGCGCTCTTGCCCGCGGATCTGCACGAGCATGCGCCGCTCACCGTCGGACTTCGCGTCGTACGGCAGCGGCACCATTTTCCCGGTCTTCAGCGACAGCACGCCGAGCGGCGAGGCCGCACCGCCGCCGTCCAGCAGGACGACGAGCTCGTCCGCGTTCCTCCCGTCGAAGCCGACGAGCTTCAGCGCGCCGGCCGCTTTCTGCAGCGTCGCGGCGCCGCCGGGAGCGACGCGAACCACCGTGTCCCCCTTGAGCGCGAACACGCTGCCGTCGGGGGCGAAGACGGGCGAGCGATAGCCGCCGCCCGAAGTCAGTGCCGCCGGCGCGCCGCCGCCGGGAGTTACGACCCAGACGTCGCCTGCATCCGGCTCATCGCCCGGCCCGCGCATCTCCGCCGGCGAAGCCGTGAGACCGGAAACGCGCAGGAGCTTCTCCACCATCGTCTCCGCGTGGACTGCCGCGACGACGGCGAGGAGCGCCAAAGCTGCGAGTGCGTGCGCGACCAGCCGGATCATGTCCCGCCTCCTTGTCTTCCGCCGAACAGCGTCGGCAGGATGCGATCGAAGCCGACGATTTCCATCCTCTCGACCTTGCTCCGCTGCAGCGTCAGGAGCGACCGCCGCTTGAGCGCCCCGTCGCGAACGAGAAAGGTCACGCCTTCCTTGCCTTCCCAGACGAGCCATGCCTCCTGGCCCTCCGCGACGGCCTTGTCGCCGAGCCAGGCGACGCGCGCGAGCGTCTTGTCGGCGATAAGCACGCCGTAGTTGATCGGCAGCAGCAGCACCTGCACCGCTGCGAGGAAGGCGAGCAGCGCGCGTCCGAACGTATCGCCCGAGCCCGTGACGGGCGCGTTGCGCAGCGCCCAGAGGACTGCGATCGGCGCCGCGCAGGCCGCGACGAGCCCGCTGAAGTAGAGCGGCATGAACCGTCCGTCCAGCATCAGATCGACGAGCCATGCCGGCTCCGCGGGCAGGCTGCGGGCGAGCAGCAGGTCGCTCAGCAGAAAGCATTGCCGCATCACGAACTGGATCATCAGCACGGCGAACAGGATCCCGACGAGCGTGAGCCGCGCGGGCCGCATGATCCACGCGCAAACGCCCGCCCGTACGCCCCCCGGCAGGAGCCGGTGGACGCCCCATGCGAGCGCCGCGAGCGGCAGGCCCGCGAGCACGAGGTTGGGCACGCTCGAGACGAGATACACGAGGAAGCGCGCGCCGGTGAAGAGGTAGCGCTCGTCGAGCACCGCGAGGTCGGTGCCGATCCCGATCGCGGTGAGGTGGAAGCGCAGTGCGAGGTAGCCGATCACGTACAGCAGGAAGCTGCCGACGACCGTGTACTTGCTCCAGTCGCCGCCGAGCGACTTGATTCTCTCGTTCAGCTTCTGCAGCAGGTCCGACACCGTGGGACCTCGCTCAACGCCCGATCATCGTGAACGCGGCCCAGTAGTAGGGATGGCCGTATTCGGGTTTCGCCTTCACCCGCGCGAGCGCGGCACGCGCAGCCTCCGGCACCGGGCGCGACTGCGCCGCCTCGTAGAACGTCTGCATCCACAGCGCTGTTGCCGCCGAATCGACCTCCCAATAGGACAGCACGAGCGTCCCCGCGCCCGCGTAGATGAGCGCGCGGACCATGCCGAGGGTCTCGTTGCCGTGCGTCGCCTCGACCCGGCCCGTCTCGCAGGCCGAGAGCACCACGAGCCGGCTCTTGTCGAGCGGGAGGCCGAACATCTCCGCGGCGGTGAGGCGGCCGTCGTCGCCGCCGCCGCGCCCGAGGTTCAGATACGAGAGCAGCGGCTCGCCGGCGTCGAACTTGCCGTGCACCGACAGATGGATGACGTCGTAGTCGCGGACCCAGCCCTTCACGTCCGCTTCGCGCGCGAGCTCGTCCGCCACCACCTTGCTCCTGCCGGGGAACAGTTTCGCGATCGCCTCGACCTCGGGCCGTGCCGCGGTGATGCCCGGATCGGCGACCGCGAGGAGCCGCCCGCCGGTGAGGCCGGGCGAGCGCCGCAGCGCGAGCAGCACCGATGCGCTCGGCGCATACGAGATCTGGAACCGCTCGCCGAGGAACCGGCCGTCCGACGGATCCTGCAGGGCCTGGAACGGGATGGTGCCGAGGTCCTCGTGCGGGATGATCACCAGGCGTTCGCCGCGGATCCGCCCGAGCGCGGGCTGGATCAGGAACAGGAACAGCTCGCGCGCCGCCGTCTCGTCGAACTTCGCGTTCCGGTCGGCGAGGCTTTTCTGCAGCGCGCGCACCTTCGCAATGACCTCGGTGCGCGGGAGGAACACGTTGCGCACGAACACGCCGTCGGCCGCGATGTGCCACACGATGATCGCGTGCTCTAGGACGAGGTACTGCAGCACCTCGTAGCGCTCCTCGCGCATCGATTGCTGCAGCGCCCTGAGCGAGGCTGGCTCCGACACCATCAGTTCCTGCAGCCGCGGCGCCTCGGCCGCGATGCGGCCGGCGAGCTTCTGCTGGTCGGACTCCATCGTGCGGATCTGTCCCTGCAGCGCCGTCATGCGTGGGCCGTTCTTGGCCGCGTCCGGTGCGGCCGCGAGCTCGAACAGCTCGCCCTGCGACGCGGCGATGCGCGTCCGCAGCGCGACCGACTCGGCGTAGAGCTTCTGCTCCTCCGGCCGGGCGAGGCCGAGACTGCGGCTCGCGAGCAGGTCGGCCATCGCGCGCGAGCGCGAGCGCTCGAGCAGCTCGAACGCCTCGGCGTAACGACGCCGGTCGAGCAACTGCAGCACCGGCGCATAGTAGAAGCCGATCCGGTCCTCGAGGAACGAGCCGCGGCTGCGCTCGTCGCGAAGCGCGCGCCGATCGCGTTCGAGCGTGTCGACCGCCTTCAGGTAGAAGCCGAGCGCGGCGTCATTGTTGCCGCGGTACTCGTTCATCAGACCCTCGACGTAGAGGCTCCGCGCCTCGACCACGTCCGCGAAGCCGCCCGCCTCGCGCTCCATGCGCTTGGACGCCTGGTAGACCTGCGTCAGCATCGGCGGGATCTCGGCCGGCGGCGCGATGAACTTCTCGCTCACGAGGACGTCGCCCGGCTTGGTCGGACGGAACACGCCCGACTTCTGCACCACCTGGTGCATGCTTTCCTGCGACTTGATCAGCGCGCGCCGCGTCTCGACGTTCGCGATGAACTGCTGGGTCTGCTGGGCGAGCGCCGGGAACCCCTGATCGCGGGCGATGGCGAGCGCCTGCTGCAGGTCCGCGCGCGAGCGGTCGAGCGCCCGGTAGCACGGCTCGAACTCGCGCTGGAAGTCGCACTTCTCGGCGATCTTGAGATAGACGTCCGAGCGGTTGAGGTACGCGAAATAGGGCGTCATCGGGTCCTTGGCCTGGGCCGCGATCTCGACCTCGCGGTTGAGCGTGTCCGAGGCGCCCGCGAGATCGCGCTGGCCGATCTGGACGGTGCCGAGGATGTCGAGCGCGCGGGCAAGGACATCCTTGTCGCCCGTCGACTCCGCGAGGCGAACGGCCTGCGTGGCCTCCGCGGATGCCTGCCCCAGGTTGTTGCGCGAGGACTCCGCCAGGGCGCTCCAAGCGAGCGCGTCGGCCTGATGGACCGCGTTGCCCGCGCGCCGCGCCGCTTCGCCGGCCTGGCGATAGAGCGCGATCGCGGGCGCCCAGTTGCTCTGCATCCGCTGGATGTGCCCCTGCTTGATCAGGCCGAGCGCGAGCGCGTTCCAGTCGCCGCGCGCTGCGAGCATCTGGTTGCTCCCCGCCAGCTCCCGCTCGGCCTGGGCGAGGTCTCCCAGCCGCGACCGCGTGTCCCCGGTCTTGCGGAACGCCTCCACGAAGCCGTCGATGCGGCGGATCGCCTGCTGCTGCAGCGCCAATGGATCGCTCTGCGCGAAGGCCGGCGCGCAGAGCACGAGAAGCAGCGCGCCGAGGGTCGGCAGCGCGAACATCGATCGACGGTCCATGTGCATTCCCGGTGGCCGGCCGCTTGCGCACGGCGGCCAGCATGACGGGAGCATTCTGAGCCCGCCGCGGGACCGTTCAAATAGACCGTCGGTCGGCCATTCGGCATAGGCCGCGCAGGGTCATCGGCACAAGTTCCTCCGGCGAGTGTCGGCGCGGTGGCAGGCCCGCGACGTGCACGCGACGCTCGCGCCCGAATCCTTCACCACCGCATCTGAAGCCCTCGTCCGCTGCCGTCGAAAAGATGCGCGGCACCGGTGCGCCAGCGCACTTTCGCCGTGCCGGTCGCCGCCTAAGCTGGCGACACCTCGGGAGCAAGCCGATTTCGATCGCCGCAGCAAAGCGGTCGCAAGCGACTGCCCCGAGATCGGCCGATGACGACACCCGCGCCGTCAACGTCGCGGGCGAGCCATCGATCTACCCAACGAGTCTTTCGCATGAAGGAGTAGCAACCATGAAACGGCAACTCGCAGTCGCTGTACTCGCACTGACCGCCCTCAACGGCATCGCGTTCGCGGATGCGTCCGCCGCCGCCGACCGGGGCGACGGCATGTCCGCCCCGATGGGAACCAGGTCCGACGATCGGACGAGCTTCGTGCCCGTGCCCGGGCAGGAGCGCGCGCCGGCGGCGTCCTACGGCCTGATCAACGATCCGGCCACCCACCCCTACTACGTTGCGCCGTAAGACGGGCAACACGATCGACGCCTGTCGTCGAGGCGCGTTCCGGGCGGGTCCGCCCGGGACGCGCTTCGAATCCCGACCGGCATCGCGCCGCGCGCCTCACGCGCGCCCGCGCGCCGCCGCAGCCAGGCGCGTGAGCCGCGCGAGGTCGCGCACGACGAGCGCGCGGCCTGTGCGCTCGAGGATGCCGAGTTTCGCGAGGGCCGAGAGCTCGCGAGTGACCTGCTCGCGATAGGTGCTGACCTGGCTCGCGAGGTCGGCGTGCTTCGGGGCCGGGTCGATGATGGCGACGTTGCCAGCGGTGCGGCTCGCGCGAGTGCGCTCGAGCAACTCGGCGATGAGCCGGCTGCGCACGTCCAGGGTGCTCAGGTCCAGCAGGCGTTCGGAGAGTTGACGGACCAGACCGCACATGCGTGCGAGCACGCGCTCGGCGAGCGCGGGCTTGTCGCGCAGCAGATTCCGGAAGACGCCAGGGGTCATCGACGCGAGAAGCGCCTCGTAGGTCGCGACGACGTCGGCGGAACGGGGATTTCCGTCGATCGCGGCGAGCTCGCCGAAGGAGTCCCCCTCACCGACGTCGCGGAAAGTCGTCTGTCGCCCGGACATCGCGTAAGTGGTCACGCGAACCGTGCCTGAGACGACCAGGTACACGTCGCGGTCTCTCGACTCCCGCGAGATGACGGTCTGGCCGGCGCGGTAGGTGCGCCACGCGCAACGCGCCGCGAGCTCATCGAGCTCTTGGTGCTCGAGCCCCGCGAGCAGCGCGATCTTCCGCAGCCCGAAGCCGGAAGGCCCCTCGCGGGTCGTCGCCGTTGAGCGTTCGACCACGACATGTGTGTCATCTCCGACTTCGAGGTCGGGTGTCACCGTGTGTGCCGGCGCAGGGCCCGGCGCGGGAATAGGGCGTGCGGGCTTTCGGTCTAGACAAGGGGATGCCATACCGTTCTCCTATGCAAATACCAACAATTACCGTCCGTCAGGTTCGACTTTCGTCGGGCCTGATCCTGTTCGCTTACGTGTTCACGCACCTTGCGAACCACGCCGCCGGCGTCATCTCGCTGCAGGCGGCGGAGGAGGCGCGCCGGCTCTTTCTCGCGACGTGGCGCAACCCGGTCTCGACGTTCTTCCTTTACGGGGCCTTGCTCGTCCATCTTGCGCTTGGCCTGTACGCGGTCTACCGGCGGAGAACGCTGCGTATTCCAGTTCGCGAGCTGTTGCAGATGGCATTTGGCCTGGCGATCCCGCTGTTGCTGCTGGACCACGTCAAGAACACGAGAATCGCCTTCGAGCTCTACGGCCAGGGTGACAGCTATGCCCGGGTCGTATGGAACCTGTGGCAGCCAGCGCAGGGCCTGCGACAGGCGGCGATGCTCGGCGTCGTCTGGGCGCACGGTTGCCTGGGACTGCACTTCCTGCTGCGGCACCGCGGCTGGTACCTGCGCTACCGGACGCTGTTGCTGATGCTCGCGATCGCGCTCCCGGCGCTCGCGCTCCTCGGGTTCTGGAGCATCGGACGCGAGCTCGCGCTGCTCGCCCGCGACCGGACGTGGTTCGATGAGCACATGGCGCCGCTCTTCACGCTGACCTCGCGCGAGCGTGGCTCCCTCGCGACGATGGGGTCTGCGTTCGAATTGGCCTGCGCCTGCGCATTGGGGGGGCTCATCGGTGCGATGGCGATTCGAAACGCGATGGAACGCCTGCTGCACGCGCACGTTACCGTGCACTACCCGGGCGGCCGCGCGGTGACGGTGCCGCAGGGGTTCACCGTTCTCGAAGCGAGCCGCATGGCGGGGATTCCCCATACCTCGGTATGCGGGGGGCGTGGCCGGTGCTCGACCTGTCGCGTGCGCATTGCAAGCGCGGCAGGCGAGCTTCCTCGTCCTGGGACGGACGAACAGCGCACGCTGGCGAGGATTGGCGCACCGGAGAAGGTCCGGCTCGCATGCCAACTCCGGCCGAGCGCGGACCTCGCGGTCGTACCGCTGGTCGAGCTCGCCCGGCCGGTCGGGCACGCCGAAGGACCCATCGACGTGCCCTTCGGCGTCGAGCGCGAAGTCGCGATCCTGTTCATCGATCTGCGCGGCTGGACCGGGCGCTCCGAGGGCTATCTCCCGTTCGACCTGGTGTACGTGTTGAACCGCTACTTCGAGGCCGTTGGCATGGCCGTGCGCAGGAACGGCGGCATCGCGAACCAGTTCATCGGCGATGGCGTGATGGCGATCTTCGGCCAGGAGACGGAGCCGCGCTCCGCGTGTCGGCAGGCGCTCGCCGCCGCAGCGGACATTTCACGAGCGATGGCGGGCCTCAACGCGGGACTGGAGCGCGACGGCTTCAAGGCGTTCGACTTCGGCATCGGGATCGACGCGGGCCGGGTGGTGATCGGCGAGTTCGGCTACCAGGAAGTGCGCACGCTGTCGGCCACCGGCAACACGGTCAACACCGCGAGCCGGCTGCAGGAGCTCACCAAGGAGTTTCGTGCGCGCCTGGTGCTCTCGTCGGCGGTACGCGAGTACGCTCGCGTCGACCTTTCCGGCATCGACGGTGTCGAGCCGGCGAGCGTGAAGGTGCGGGGACGCGCGACGGCGCTCGAGGTCCTCGTGATCCGCGATATCGAGGCAATCGCCGACGCGCTGTCGCCGAGCGGTCCGAAGATGGTGCCCTCGGAAACCGACGAGCGGGATGACGCGGTGGCTCTGTCCGCCTGACGAGGGGTCAGATCCGGGGAGATTTGCGAGCGGGTCGAGGGCCACAAGGCGCTCGAGAGAATCCTCGAGCCCTTGTGGGCAAGACCCCAGCTCCGGTCGCGCTGTAACGCGTCGCCCGGCTTACGGAGCAAAGTAGAAGGGGTGCGCCGGGTCGTTGATCAGGCCGGTCGCTTCTGCATCGCGCGAATTCGACTGGATCAGACCCCATGCTTCTCCGGCTTGCGACTGCTCGGAGCTCGCCTGGGAAGCGCCCTTAGGGGCAATGAGGTGTACCGCATCGTAGGTGTCGTCCCCGTTCAGGGTGGGATCCGCGAAGGCGGCGTTGACGAACAGGCCGGTGAGGGCCACGGCGATCAGACTGCGTTTCATAGTCAGGTTCCTTTCATCAGGTAAGTTGGACATCGGTCTTAGGGTTCACTGTTAAACGTCGAACAGCGCGAGCGAACTATAGGAGGGCGGATCGGTACGGAAAGTGCGTTCACGCACCGGGATCCGAAGAACGCGTTTCATTGCCGCCGGCGCGAGCTCCGGGCAGTGGCGAGAACTTCCTCGGCCCCTCGCCCGCCGCCGCCGGTCGGACCACTAGTCCGCTCCCTGGAATAGCCGGAACGGGCCGGCGGTCTATCGTGATGAGCGGCCACAGCGCATGGACGGCGGTAAGACGAGCCGTGGCGCTTTGATGGCCGCCCGAAGGAGAAGCGAAACGTGAAGCTCATCGAAACGCGCGAGCTCGAGCGCCTCGTCCGTGACACCTTTGCGGACAAACACCTGTTCTCAGTCGAAGCGGAGCTCGGGTTGAATGCGAGGCGGTCGCCGGTGACCTCATGAGTGCTTCGTTCAAGGCGTTCATCGGGGCAGTCGCCGGGGCGGTTACGCTGGCGGCCTGCGGCGCTGGCCAACCTTCCTTCGACAGCGTCGACATTACCGGTGCCGATTTCGGCCGCGAGCTGGATCTCACCGATCACACCGGCGCACGGCGCACGCTCGCGGACTTCAAAGGGAAAGCGGTCGTGGTGTTCTTCGGATACACCCGCTGCCCCGACGTCTGCCCGACGACGCTCGCCGAGATGAAGCTCGTGAGGGCCAAGCTCGGGGCGGACGGCGATCGGTTGCAGGTGCTATTCGTGACGATCGACCCGGAGCGCGACACGCCGGAGCTGCTCGCGAACTACGTGCCGGCGTTCGATCCGAGCTTCCTCGGGCTCTACGGCGACGCCGAAGCGACCGCCCGTACGGCGAGAGAGTTCAAGGTTTTCTACGAGAAGGTGCCCGGGCCGACTCCTGATGGTTACTCGATGGACCACACCGCAGGGAGTTACATCTACGATCCCCAGGGCCGCTTACGGCTGTTCGCGAAGCTCGGGCAGGCTCCGGATGCGCTCGCGCACGACATCGAGCTGCTCCTCGGGAATGCACCGAAGCGCGCGCCGAGCGTGACCAGCGCTTTGAGCGGGCCATGACGGGATCTCGTCCCGCGCTAGCTCCGCACGATGAACCTGCCGTCGACCTGTTCGTGCAAGGTGCCGCAGAAGATGTCGCAGAGAAAGACGAAGGTGCCCTCGCGATCCGGGGTGAACTTGACACGCGTCACCTTGCCCGGCAGGACGATATCGGCCCGGACCTTGAAGTCGGGCACGCTGAACCCGTGGGGCACGTCGAGCGAGGTGATCTCGATGACCACCGGCTGGCCGCGCTTCAGCACGATCTCCTTCTGCGAGTACTCGAAGCGCTTCACCGTGAGCTTGATCACCCGCTCCTTGGGTGCGGCCTGGACGGCGGCGAGGTAGCCCCCGCCGAGCGCGAGGAGCGCCGCGGCGGGAAGCGCGAGCGCCACACGGCGGCGCCCGCGCAGGAACGACCTGTCGCGCGTCATGCGGCCCCCCGCTTCACCACCGGCAGCTCCTCGATCGCGACCTTCACGCCGCGCTGCTCGAGCTCCACCTCGCGGAAGCCGAGCCCGCGGTAGGGCTCGTTCGGATCCCAGGGCAGCGGCGTGCGCTTTGGCTGCGACAGGGGTGCCGGGAGCGGGAACATCAGCGACTTCGCGGAGTGGTGGGCGATGTGGCCGGTCATGTGGTGATTCTCCTGATGGATGTGCCCGTAGAAGACCGTGAGGTTCTCGAACGGCATCAGCAGGTCGATGGCCTTCGCCCCGTCGCGCGTCGCCCAGTCCCACTGCGGCAGGAGGTCGAAGAGTGGGCGGTGAGTGAAGACGACGATCGGCGCCTTGCGGTCACGCGAGGCGAGGTCCGCCGCGAGCCAGCGCAGCTGCTCCTCGCCGAGTGCGGCCGCGGGGTCGGAGACGTTGTCGAGGGCGATGAAGTGCACGCCCTTGTGATCGAAGGCGTAGTGGGTGTCGCCGAAGAGCTCCTGGAACGCCTTGCCGTTGTCGAGGGCGGCGTCGTGCTCGCCCGGCATGAACTTCAGGTTCTTCACCTTGAGCTCGGCCGCCATCTCCTTGACCTGCCCCAGCCGCCGCCGGCGCTCGCGCGGGTCGTCGGTGTTGTGGGTCAGGTCGCCGGTAAACACCACGAAATCCGGCTGCTGAGAGAGGCCGTTGGCCGCGGCGATCGCCTTCGGCAGCGTGCCTGCGAAGTCCGGGTTCACCTTCGGGTCGGAGAATCCCCAGTGCAGGTCCGAGAGCTGCACGAAGAAGAACTCCTCGGCGCTCGTGCCGTAGCCTTGCGCCCGCGCCCATCCCGGCAAGCCGGAGGCGAACACCACGCCGCCGAGCCCGGCGAGCCGCATGAATTCTCTGCGATCGATTGCCATTTGTTGGCTCCTGTTCGAGGTTGGGGACACGCGCACCCGCGAGTGCCCGCCCTCCGAGACCGCGCGCGACGCAGCGGCATTCCAGCGGGAATATCCCGGGCGGCGGAGGAGTACAGTTCGGTCCCGGCCGCGGCGTGCCACCGGGCGCGAGGCGCGGGAATAACCGGCAGGCGGGATCGGTATTGGAGGTCGGGACCCTTCGTCCCGATGCACCCATGGGTACTCTGCTCCCGCTGCCAGACTCTGCGTGCCGCCCGCGGCCGGCGGCAGCGCAGGAACGCGATCGGGCCGCCGCCGCGGCCGCCGGTC
>Ga0335084_10007585_pt1 | contig 10782 bp, 9 predicted proteins | sample Lox_Sample_44_FD_206721 | JGI IMG/M metagenome (GOLD analysis project Ga0335084, IMG submission 206721) | Soil microbial communities from Loxahatchee National Wildlife Refuge, Florida, United States - Lox_Sample_4.4 | ecosystem: Environmental > Terrestrial > Soil > Wetlands | place: USA: Florida...
CAATGTGGATAAGAATATGTGCAAGACCCTCGGGGAGAATCGCCTTGCCTTTATTCCTCTAAGCATTAAAGGAGAGAGTCACTGCTGGCAAATAAACAATTGTCAGGACAAGCAGTGCAAATGCCATTCATCAGGCCGTAGACCATGCTGGACTCAATCCGAAAAACATTACAGAGGAGACATCCTCGAAACCTACAATGAAAAAACCAAAAGATGTCTCAACTGCCAGGCTTTCCTGCCGCTGGGCGTTCTTGTGGTGAAAGACACATCGACATGGGCGCTCTCCTAAGTGCACGCTTTTCTTGATGACAAGTTCAGTGGCGCCTTGAAAAACGCAGTTAACTTTGAAAGGGCCTTATACTCCGCTACGACCGACCATTTGACCGACATCCCCAATAAAAGAAGCCTTATGATAAGCCTCAGATCTCTCCTTAAGCTGTCAGCGCGGCATAATAATTTGCCCCAGAACTTTGTCATCTTGAGATATATTTCCTCATTTGTGCTGACGTAGCGGCTTTCCATAAAAGCAATCAGGACTGAAAGCCCCAGAGTCAACGGAACAAATATAAAATAAAATGCTGCTGCTACTGCAAACTGTATCCTACTTAGTGTTAACGCATCCATTAACATATCCTCCTAATTGTTGCGTCTTGATAAATTGTTACCCTTTAATAAAATGTTAGTGCTATTTGACCAGCTTTGCAAAATTACTTTTTACCTCCCAGCGTTTCGATCTTCAAGAAGATTTGTCATGAAATCTTCCTCCGTAAGAATATTATATCACCCTCCTCAACTGAGTGCGATATAGCTGCTTTTCGCTATAAGCAGGAAGCCGCTCTTTATCTTGAAGTGCTGGATGCGCAACGTACAGTTCTGCAGAACGAACAACTGGCAGTGCAGATTCGCGGTCTGCAACTTGTTATCACTGTTCAACTGGTAAAAGCCCTCGGGGGTGGTTGGCAAAATTAGAATATCTACCCGTCACACGAATGAATCTGGAGGATTGATGACACAAACAGCGCGCAGTTGCAGGGGGCGCGTACTAATACCAGCCTGCAAAGGATTCGCTTGACAGCCTCTCAATCGGTGATAAAATCCTATCAAGAGGACAAACACTCTCGAAAAAGCTAAATCCTCCGTGATACCGTTTTTCAGCATATCGAGGACTAAGATGAAAGGGCATTTTCTCTGTTAAATGTATTGATTTGAGTAAAAACTTGCGCGCTATTAATAGGAGGGTGAGATGTGATGGCGAGCGATAGAGTCAAGTGGGTGGGGTGGCCGGTTGTGGTGCATTCCACACGGACGGCGGTGGCGGCTGTGGCATCGTTGCTGGTAGCACGATTATTCCAGCTGCCGGAAGCCTACTGGGCGCCGATTACAACTCTCGTGATCACGCAGTCATCGCTGGGCACAGCGTTCACCGTTTCCTGGCAGCGATTCGCCGGAACGGCGCTTGGAGCGTTAGTTGGTGCGATTGTGGCGAGTCACTTCGGGCCGCACGTGCTTGTATTCGGTACTTGCGTGTTCATCCTGGGGCTGCTTTGCGCCGTGGCGCATTCGGATCGAAGCGCATATCGCTTCGGGGGTGTTACGCTGGCCATTGTGCTGTTGGTGCCGCGAACGGGTTCTGCATGGCAAATCGCCTTTCATCGGTTCGCCGAAGTGACCGTCGGACTTGGGGTGGCGCTGATATTGGCGTGGGTGTGGCCGGAGAGGGAAGAGACACCATCGGGGAAAAGTCGAATTCTTTTTTAATTCCCCTACTGTTGATCTGCTCGATGGTCGCCTCTATGTTTATAGTGGTATTTCTCTCGATCGATCTTGCTGACGTGGCTGCGCGAGCCGCCACCCCCAAAGGAAGGCATCACAGTGAATGCGTTCGCTCCCGGCACGATCAACACCGAAATGGTCGCCGCCTTCAGAAACTGAAGCCCGATCTTGTGCCGGTAGGCCGTTTTGGCACAGTGGAGGAGGTCGCTGACGTGGCTCTCATGCTTGCTCGGAATGGCTTTATCACTGGACAGACTATCAATATCAATGGCGGAAGGTACCTGAGTTGATTGCATTGGTATTAACACTCAGGTTTGTTAACAAGCATTCATTTCATGGTGCTGTTCTGTCTCCATTACCAATATTGTCAAGCCGCAGACTCTCGAATAAGGCTCTCAATTTTCGAATCCAGGTCCCGGGCGACAGCGAGGGCGTCCGGGTTTCTGTAAGGCGCCAGAAGACTGGCCATCCTGTCATACGACAAATGCACGCCGTCTGGCCGCTCATCGACCAGAATCGTAACGGGAGCGTAAGACGCAGCGTCAGGAACATGCTTTGCCATTTCTTTCATAACGAGTGGATTGCCGATTACCAAGCGCACGATCTTCGGCCTATCGAGCCCGGTCTCCTTGCGCAGAATCATACCGAGATCGAATTTTGTAAACATCATCAGCCCCGTCCTGCCCAGATTTCTCTGGATCGCACTTTCCAGTTCAGCAAAGGTCCGTGCGTCCTGAATTGCTTTCATGAACTCCCCCATATCCGGATGCCCGACAGCCGCTTCGATCGCCGTCACGACCGCATCGAAGGGTTTGGAAGATGTCATGGTCAGCCGTTCGACCTCGATCTTTCTAATAGTCATGTCTTCCTCCTTTGCTGGTTCCCGCCAGTGCGAACTTGCTCGGGTTCATGGCCTTCGCTATCTTGCGACCAACCGCAGTGGCTAGAATGTAACCTCAAGTTGTGCGCCCAGTACGACCGCATTCTGTATATTGCTGTTGCCGCTTGGCTTCACTATATACTGCACATCCGGCATAATGGACAGCCAAGGGGTTACGGCGATCCTGTAGTTGGCCTCGATTGCGGTCTCGCCCGATGTGTGGGGAATGTATCCGCTGAAACTTCCGTAAATCACTCCCAAAGAGGCAACATCCTCTTCGCGGCTCGGAATAACACCCTGGTAGCTTAACCCGCCGCCGAGGAAATAGGGTATGCTGCTGACGCTTGGTCTAGGCGATATGGCGGCTTCACCCCACACCGTCAAGCCTTTCCGACTGCCGGGTTTCCCGTTACGATATACCATCTGCTGAAACAGGGCATATATGCTGTAGCTGCCGCGGTCTGCGACGGCAGGGTTGTTCAGACTGCTAAATGTATTGTTGTCGTATGAACCACCGAGCGTATACTCACCAGGTAGTCCGATGTCTCCCTGGGCCTGATTATACAGGTAACTTACCTGCGCGATTGCCAGTACGCCCGTATTGCCCTGCTGAAAAGCGAAGTTGGTCCCGTTATCAGTTCCCACTGCAGCAAAGGGGTTCGTATTGTATATGCCCGCCGCAACCTGGATGGTCGGCGTCACGTTGTAAATTGCTTGGGCGGCCCACTCCACGCCAGGAGGGCTAGCCGTAAAAATCGAGTCATTCGTGTTAAGGGAGCCAGGGAACGGGGTGATACCTCCGTTAATATAATTGTTAAGCACGGGAAGGGTAGCAAATGTGTTGGCAGGGGCCAGACGCCCGAGGGCTATGGTGAGCGCTCCATCAAAGAACTGTTGCCACAGATACATCTGCTGCAGATTGACGTTTCCCGTGCCGTTGAACGCAGTCTGGACCGTAAAGGCGTTACCGATATATTCCTCCGACAGGTTTCTACCCGATGCATAACTGGCTTCTATGTTGAAAGAAAGACCCGGTATGCCCAGAAACTTGTGGAGATCCCATGAGACCAAGTCCTGCAGCGTTCCGGCATACGTGAACCCCTGACTTTTGCCACCGCTCGGGTTACCCATGAACTGGGCTGTGTATGAATGTGTCGCCGAAATCCCCAGCTTGGCCAGCTCGGTGCGATAGGACGCCCAATCTTTGGCCAATGTTTCTTTGATGGCGTCAAAGGGCGCTCCCACGCATTCAAAGTGGAGATTTTTCGGATTGGCAGGTGTAGGACAACGGAGGGAGTGGTAATAAAACACCTCCTGATCCTGCGCAGGACTTGCTTCATCCTGCGCCACAGCGGGAACTGCCTTGCTCAGGGCAATCGCGAGCACAATCATCGCCACTGCAGGTGTCAGCCAGCCACGGTGTCCACGATTAAGGGTTTCTCGGCCAGGTTCCTTACAGCATATGTTCTCAGTGCCCAACGTGCTCATTTTCTGTCTTCGTCGCTGGACAACCTCTTCTCATATGCGCTTATTACTGTACTAATGGTCCCATAGAAGGCGTTTTCCCCAAACAGGCAGGTAAGCTCATACCTGTCCAGCTCGGCCTTCACGAGGTCGATCACATTGCAGAACACAAGCCGGATCCCCTGACTTTTCAAAATGCCGTGGATATCGCGAAGGGTCGATGCAGCAGTGAAGTCCACATCCGCTACTGCTGAGGCCTCGATACAGAACCAGACCAGAGGGGGCTGTGCCCCGTTCGCGAGGTCGACAACCTGCTCGGCGAGTTGTTGCGCATTGGCGTAGTACATAGTGTGGGCAAAGCGATATACGAGAAGCCCGGGCCGCATCTGCTCCGGAGTGGTTACCGGCAACAAGTGCCAGCTGCCCTCCTTGTCAGTCACGACTATGACGTTCTTAGATCGGTAGCTCCGCCGCACGTGCTCTATAAGTGACAGCACCATAGCAAGGAGAATGCCCTGCTCGACGCCGACGAATATCACTACAAGGGCAGTAATCAGCGCCACCCAGAACTCAGACGGTCGCTGTATCAGGATCTTACGCATCCCTTTGACGTCAATCAATTCCACGCCAATCAGGAAGACCACTGCCGAAAGCACGGCATTCGGCATGTGAGCCAGCGGACCCGTGAGGAACAACAGCACCAGGAGAACAACGAGGCTCGTGGTGATCTGCGCGAGTTGGCTGCGTCCTCCGGCGCTGTCGACCATCTGGGTCTTGGTGGGACTTCCGTTCACGACAAAGGTCCCGGATAACGCAGCCCCGACGTTGGCCAGGCTCAGGCCTATCAGGTCCACGTCTTCGCTAAAGTGATCGTTGTAGCGGGCAGCGTAAGCCCGTGAGGTTGCTGCGCTCTGGGCCAGAATGACTACAAACATCGAAAAGGCGGTGGGAAGTAACTTCAGGACGAGGTCTTTATCCCAGTGGACGTCGGGCAGGCCGATCTTTGGAAGGCCGCTCGGAATCTCGCCAAGCACCTGCACACCGTGCGCTTCAAGATTGAACGCCGAACTGGCGACGATGGCGCCGATCACAGCAATTAGGGCGCCCGGGATCTTTTTCGAGATCTTCTTTGACCCGACGATGAGCACGAGCACGATGATGGAGAGAGCCAGGGCGTAGAGATTTATCTGCCCAATCTGCTGCAGATCGTTTATGATCCTGTGGATCGGACCGTGAAAAAAGAGGCCCTTTTTCAAAAAAAGGTCTCCCTCCTGAAGACCGAACATCCCCGAGATCTCACTTACAGCGACCTGAACACCGACGCCGCTCAGGAAACCTACGAGCACGGTCCGGGAAAGAAAATCCGCGAGAAACCCCAGGCGAATGATACGGGCGATGATCAGGAAGACCGCCGACAGAAACGCGAGAACGCCCGCCAGTGCAAGCCACTCAGCCGAGCCGGGCGCAGCCATCCCGGTGAGTGTACCAGCGAGAATGGCTGCCGTGGCAGAGTCGGCGCCCACCACCAGGTACCGGGATGAGCCAAAGAACGCGAAAAGAGCCATCGGAATGAGAATAGTGTAAAGACCGGTGATCACCGGCGTGCCTGCGATCTTCGTGTAGCCCATCACTTCCGGGATGGCGAGGGCGGCCAGTGTGATGCCGGCAATGATATCTATCGGTACCTGGGATCCCTTGATAGGAAGAACTCCCTGAAAGACGGGCAGCCGCATGCCTATTTTTTTTGTATTCGCCTCTGTCATAGTTTCCTCAATTCATTTCTAAATGCAGCCAATCGAGCCAAAAGACGGTCCTACGATGCAGGCCTCTGAGTCTCTGAAGGCAGTTCTCTTTAGCAAGACCTCGTCGGCTATCTCTTGTCTCATGCGCGGGATACCTATCCTTTCTCGGCTGCCGCATCCTTCGGTACATCCCCTGGAATGGCGCCCCCAACGACACGCATGGGTGCATAGTCGTCGGCTCTTAGTGAGCTGATTATGGTGTCGATATCATCTGTTCTGATGCCAAGCCCGCCCAAGACCGATCTTCCGAAGCTCAACGTGCCCTCAGGCGTAAGGGCGATTACCTGCGTTGCTCCCATCTTCCGCAACTCATCTCGTTGAAACAGATAAGGCACGGCAGTCATGACTTTTACGCTCGGATAGAACTGTCGCAGAGTGCCGGTCATCCGTTTGATTGCGGAATAATCTCTCGTCGTTACGATCACCGCGCGGGCGCGCGAGATCGCCAACGCATCCATCATGGCCGGGTCGGTGACGTCTCCATAGTGCACCTTGTGCTTTCCTTTCTTTGCCACCTCGAGACGATCGAGACTACGCTCGAAAGCAATATAGGGAACGTTTGCCTGCTCCAACATGATGCAGATGACTCGGCCAATGTAGCTGTACCCGACAACAACAACGTGATCGTAGATCGACCCGCTCAGCACCTTGAAAGGCAGGTCGGGTTTTGACTCTGTCGTGAACCGGTCGGCCAGTTTGTATCCGAGATTGATCAGTACGGGCGACACAACGAAGGAAAATGAGATCCCCATCAGCCCCATCGCGTAGGACCGCTCGGTCAACAGGCCGCTTTTGTGCGCGCTGGAAAGAATTATGTAGGCCATCTCATCAAAGGGCGCCAACAAGAGGCCGGCCAGAACAGACGTGCGAAACCCCAGGCGAAAACCCAGAGCCAGGGCAATGACAACCGTAATTTTTATCAAGAACAGTGTCGGCAGATAGTACAGTAATGGGCCGCCAATTCCGATGACTTCCCTGAGATTGATCGACATCCCGATAGCGATAAAGAACACCCCGAGCAGCCGGCCCTTTAGTGACGACACTGACGCCTTTATCTGATCGGCGAAGACGGAGGTGGAGAGTATCATGCCGACCATGAAGGCACCCAATGCGGTCGACAAGCCGACCGTGTCCATGGCCCACGCAGATCCGAAGATCGCGGCGATTATGATCAGAGTGAACGCTTCTATGTTGTGTTTCCTGGCGGCAAAGGTCAGTGCCTTCGGCAGCCCGTAGCGGGCGAAGAGGTAGACGGCGGCAATCGCAGCGCATACCTCCAGCGTCTTAAAGACAGTCGGCACCGGGGAACCCTGCATGGAGTGCGAGGCGAGGAGCGGGATCACCGCAAGCACCGGTACGGTTATAAAGTCCTGAAAAATTTCTACGGCCATGACTACCCGGCCGCGCGGGCTCACACTTTCGGCATGTTCCTCCAGACTTGAGAAGGCGACCGCGGCAGAACTCATCGCAAGACCAAGGGCGATAATGAGGGCCGCTTGCCAGTGGACGTGGGAGACCGCAATCAAAAGCCCGGCAATAGCGATGGTCGTAAGCAGATACTGGGCTGTACCCAAACCGAAGATCAGGCTTCGCATTGACGACAGTCTCTTCGGTTCGGTGTCAAGCCCGACGAGAAACAGCAGCAATATCACACCGATCTCGCCGACAGTCTGCAGTACTTCGACGTGACCGGTCAACAGAGGCCTCGGCGAATGAGGCCCGAGCGCCATCCCGACGACGAGCAGCGCCACGATAGAGCCCAGATTCAGTTTCTTCGCTACGCTGCCTGTGACAACCACGGCTGCGATCATTACCGCAACAGCCAGCAGTATTTGATCGGTAGTCATATGTTTTCCCTCTGCGGCCCTCCCAAGGAATAGATACTATGCACGGCGACTTGCCAAGTCAGCAGTTGAGTACAGGTGCCTCTTTTCTTTGTGAAGTCCCGATCTTCCCGTCTTTATACAGCTTCAAGGACTGATTTCGTCCTTCTCCCCGGAGTTCTACTTCATCCCGATCCGCAGGGACTTGACCGCAATAAATATCTCACGCAAGAAGGCAACAAGGGCTCCTATGAAAGCGAGCATGGCGGTCACAAAGAGCAAAGCAACCACGTCGGCGAGATCGATCGAGAGGAATACCCCAATAAACATGGCAGCGATCATGGAACAGATCAGGAGTGCGCATAGAGTACCAAGGGTGAGGGCCACGTTGATCAATTTGGAACGCCGGGATAGGGTTGTAAGTTCTGTATAGATTTCGCCCTCTTCTTTCACAGGCAAAGAAGCCATGCGTTCTTCAAGAACACGCGCCCGGTCAACAATACGGTTCAATCGACCGGTAAGGACGGCAAGCGCCGTCCCGATTGCAGTAAGTAAGAAAACAGGGGCTACGGAGAGTTGGATGGTCCTGGCGATAAGAGTAAGATGCGGCTCAGCAGGCATAGCGCGTTCTCCCAGCGTTTCGGTCTTCAAGAAGATTTGTCATGAAATCTTCCGCCGTAAAAATATTATATCACCTTCCTACTCAATCTTCAGTTATTTTGGACGCCCAAAATTCGGACTTCATGTCCATCTTGCCCTGCATCCAGGGGTTCCGAGGAAAGCCTGTTGATGGAGGCGACGAGCGCGCGATAGAGGGCCAAGCACTCAGTGAGGCGAGGGTCGCTGACGGAACGCTCAAAAGCGTCCATCATACCTTCGAGATTCGGTATAACTGGCTGGGCGCCACCTGCTACATACGTCTCCAGTGCCAGCAAGGCCGTCGCCATCTCGCTATCGAGCTCCACTGCGGCAGCCCGAACCACATTCGGAAGCGCGATATCGTTTCTCTGGCGCTCGAGCGAGAGCAACAGTATGAAGATGATCTGGGCGTCACCGGTAAACTTCTGGATCTCACTTAGTTTGAGAGTACCCAACTCGAATTTGGACGACTCGATGAGCCCCTGGACGTCCGCCACCTTCTGCGAGATCCGTCGACGCCACGCGTCCAAGTTGGCGGCCGTCACGGCCGGCGTCTCGCTGCTCGTTCCCGTCCGGGCCAGGTCCGCAAGCAAGTGCATTACCTCGGCCAAGCGCGCGCGCAGTGCGTCTGCAGCGCGCATGGGCCACAGCACATGCTCTACGATACCGAACACAGTAAGACCGAAAAAAATGCCGAACAGGCGATCGCGGATAAGGGTTGCGCTGAGAGCCGCGAAAGCCTGGAGGACAGCCTTGTAAAAAGCGAGGCCGGCCTGAACGCCGCTGTAGGAGATGCGTGGGGTGCCAAAGTTCAGCCACGCGGCGACGGCGGTGCCGGTGCCGAAGACCAGCCAAAAGCCGCCGATGCCCTCCACGTTGGGTAAGAGGTACATCAGAGCGATCAGACCCATGCCACCACCGACGGCGGCTCCGCCGAAACGGAGGATCCCTTTCTGGTTGCTGGCGCCGACGGTCGACAATGACACCACGAAGCAGGTGATCACGGATGTGTAGTACCCCGGTTCACGGGCCGTCGGATAGTCGTAGCCGACGTAAATAACGTAGCAGATCAGCGCCGCCAAAGAGCCCTTGATCGCGAAGCGGACATACTCGGGATTGTCAAAGGCATCCGGCAAAAAGAGTTTCGGCTTTTCAGCGGAACCGGCACCGGATGTACCGGGTTTATCGAAGCGGCCAGGCAGGGCCAGCGCGATCTCGTCGAGCGTACGCTCCATGTCGGTCAATGGGGACATCGCGCCCGCAACCGGCTCGGCTGCAAGCGGTACCCACTCGTCCGGCGACGGCAAGCGCAGTTCCGCGAATGCCCGCCTCAGCAGCTCGCAGGCGTCCGCCACGCTCAAAAGCCGTTCGCGACGAATCCCTTCAGGCGTGCGGAATGCGAGCGCTTCAAGCGCGGTCGCAGAAGTCACCAGCCGATCGATGAACGTGATAATCGCAGCAAGCTCCTCATGGCGCTCACGTGCCCATCGGTGGATAATCGACGCGCTCTTCAGGAGCGCAAGGGGTCTGGACATGCCCGCGATCGCAAGCGAGTCCAGCGAGGCAGCCTGCGGCTCCATCACAACGTTGCCTGCCAGGCACCGGAGCGACTGTGCAACTGCCAGAAGCCTCGTGTCCAGCTCGCGTCTGAGGAGCTTGAGCGGGTCTCCGGGCGACAGCAGGAGCTGCACGCCGGCATTAACGGACACTCCGAGCGTTCCGCACCACCAGACCCAGAGAACGAACTCAACCAGCGCTTCAGGGTCCTGGAGAATATCGGGAAGAATCATGCACATGGCTGCCGGAAGACCGATGGCGGTGCCCACGAAGCCGAACGTGAGAGCGCGTTTGAGGAAGAGACCCCCAAAGAAGAATACCGCCAAGAAGCAGAGACGCAGCCACAGGATGTCCAGGGAAATTTCCCAGGCGAGGAGGGCCAAACCCAGACCGATGGTGAGGCCCACAACGCCCAGGATCGATCCGATGACCGTGGCGGCCGTGTCTTCCTGCGTGATCAGGAACATGACGAACATGATAAGCGGCGCGTGGGGAATCCTGTGGGTCAAAATAGGGATTGTGACTACAAGGCAGGCCAGAGTGAGCCGGAATGTCGCGCTGCCTCTACCGGGCGTGGGCGAGAGCTCGCGGCGCAGAAAGTCGAGGAGGGCTGAGGGACTCACTGGCCGACAGTGCGAAAGGTGCCTCGCACCGTTGCTACCGCCGAGGCACCGAGGTGAAACGAATCGTCTGGATTCTCCACCTTGATACGCACAGGAAAACGCGCGGCGAGACGAATCCAGTCGAGGGAGCGCTCGACCACCGGCAGCCCATTGACGCTTGTCCCGTTCTCCGGCAGCACCGCCCAACCGAGTCCAACGACGGTGCCCCGGAAGTGCTTGCC
>Ga0335084_10007586_pt1 | contig 10780 bp, 6 predicted proteins | sample Lox_Sample_44_FD_206721 | JGI IMG/M metagenome (GOLD analysis project Ga0335084, IMG submission 206721) | Soil microbial communities from Loxahatchee National Wildlife Refuge, Florida, United States - Lox_Sample_4.4 | ecosystem: Environmental > Terrestrial > Soil > Wetlands | place: USA: Florida...
GGCCGGCCACGCGGCGCACCCGGCGGTCGTCGGGCGAGTACACGTAGAAGTCGCTCGGCCCGTCCTTGCTCTCGATCATCAGCATCGCCGTGCCGCGCACGTCGGTCGGCTTCTCGAAGCGCATGACCACGCGGCGCAGGCCGTCGGCGAGCTGCTTGCCGATCACCGTCGCGCGGCTCTTCCGCTCGCCGCCGAGCCGGTCGACCTTGGCGAAGTCGGCCCGGAACGAGAGCGTCTTCTTCGGCGCGTTCCGCTCGAGGCAGCTCGTGGCCTCGTCGAGCGAGAGCACCTGCGCGCGCGCGTCTGGCGGCGCGAGGGTCGCGAGCGCCAGGGCGAGCGCGACCCCCATCCCCACGTGCGGTCGTCCCATGCGCGTCTATAGTACGCGACCATCCCGATGCGAGTCGCCCTGACCCTCGTCGCGCTTCTCATCGCCAGCGCCGTGGCCCATGCGGCGGACTCGCTCGCGTTCGTGACGGCGTGCCGGACCACGGCCCGGGATCCGAGCGTCGACCCGGGCGCGCTGTTCGCGTTCGTCCACGAGCTCGGGCAGCCGGCGGCGATCCTGTACATGGTCTCGCCGCGGCGAGTCGCGCCGCTGGCCACGCTCAGCCCGTCCTCGCCGCGCGGCGACGATCGGGAGTTCTTCGAGGCCGAGGGCGGCATGTGGTCGTCCGCGCGGGCGAGCGACGTGCTGACCTACCTGCGGCGCAAACCCTTCCGGCTCGTCTCGGACTGGCGCTCGAGCCTGACCCGGAACCGGGCCGAGCTGCCCGCCTGCGCGATCGACTACAGCGTGCTGGGCGGCTACGAGCGACGCCACTGAAGCGGTCTTCTATAGTACGGAGCTCCGTGCGCCGAACCGCTTCCCCCCTCTACTGGCTCTGCGCGCTCGCCCTGCTCGGGGCGGGCCCGGCAGCCGCCCCCAACGCGACCCCGACCGGCGCCGAGCAGGTCTGGATCGATCTGGCCGCGCCGATCGACAACACCGTGCAGAAGGTCCCCGTGGGCATGATCGAGGTGCAGGGCACCACCGGTGCGGGGCGCTCGCGCTACCACGACGTGGCGATCGTGATCGACCTGTCGACCAGCACGCGGCTGCCGTCAGGAATCGACGTCGACGAGAACGGCAAGGTCGGCAAGTCCGCCCCCGAGATCCGCGAGGACTACTGGGGCGACGGCTCGCCCGAGAAGCTCTGCGACGACCCCGGCGACACGATCGCGGCGGCGGAGCTCGCGGCGGTGCGCCGCCTGCTCAAGCTGCTGGACCCGACGCACACGCGCGTGGCGCTGGTCGCGTTCGGCGACAAGGGCGAGCTCGTCGCGCCGCTCACCGCGACGCGCCTCGAGCTCGAGAAGGCGCTCGCCACGCTCGATCACAAGCACGGCTGGTACGGCGGCACGAACTACGCCGGGGCGCTCGAGGTCGCGATCGACGCGCTCGCGAACGCGCCGCACGACGACAAGCTCGAGCGCAAGCGCAGCATCCTGTTCCTGTCCGACGGCTACCCGACCATGCCGCAGCCGGAGCCCGAGCCAGCCAAGCAGGCGATCGCGGCCGCCCGGCGCGCGGGCGCGGCGGGCGACCACCTGCACAGCTTCGCGCTCGGGCCCGAGGCCGTGCGCGGGCGCGACATCCTCGCGCTGATGTCGAAGCTCGCCGATGGCACGCTGACCGAGATCGAGCGGCCGGGCGACGTGCTCTTCCACCTGCCGTCGGTCGAGCTGTCCGAGATCGCCGAGGTGCAGCTCGAGAACGCGACGACCAGGCAGCCGGGACGCGCAGTGCGCGTCCTCGCCGACGGCACCTTCGACGGCTTCGTGCAGCTCGATCGCGGCCGCAACGAGATCCAGGTCACCGCGACCGGCATCGGTGGCGGCCGCAACCAGGAGACGCGCGTCGTCTTCTACGAGCCGGCAGCCGGGATGACGAAGGAGGTGGAGCTCGAGGTGTCTCGGCTGCGGGAGCTGTTGCGGCAGCGGACGGTCGAGGTGGAGCTCGGACGGGAGATCCAGAAGGCTCGCGAGGAGCGGCGGGCTCGGCAGAAGGAGTTGCGGATCGACGTCGAGAAGGAGAAGACGGCGCCGCCGACGGCTCCGTCCGGAGCGCGTCAGTAGCTCGCCGCCGGCGGCTCGGCGGCGCAGCTCCTCGCACCAAAAGGAAGAGGCGGCGATCCGCAAGGATCGCCGCCTCTGATTTACGCGCTGGACGCCGTCAGCGGCCCAGGGTCTTCAGGCGCGTGGTGTCGTAGTACTTGCGGCTCTCGTCCACCGTGAAGGGGAACGCGTTGGCGTTGTCGAACTGCCCGGTGTGGGAGTTCGCGTTCTGCACGTTCACGATCATGATGTCCGAGTAATTCAGCACGTTGCGGCCCTTGTTCTCCGCCACCGGGCTGTCCTCGCTCCACTTGAACACGCTGGCGATGATCCGGTACGGCTTGCCGGCGCGGTCGTACATGATCGCGTACAGCGGCATCATCGTTTCCTTGTCGTACCAGATCTTCTTGCGGCTGTACGGGTGGCCCTTCTGCTTGGGCACGTCGTCCAGCTGGAAGACCTGCCGCTTCTCGAAGGTCTCGCCCGCGAACGGCAGCGCGTTGTACGGGCCGAACTTGCAGTGGAACCACTCCTCGTCCGTGCCCAGCCGCGCCATGTTGCGCGACGCGTTCTTCTCGTCGGGGATGATGCTCGGGAAGCAGGTGCGCTTCGAGTTCATCACGCCCGCCTTCACCGACTCGCCCTTGTACTCCCAGGCGTGGTCCCACACGTAGCCGGCGAAAATGTAGAAGTCCTCGAGCGTGAACTCGGTGCCGAGCAGCGAGTCACTCTTCTGTGTCGCGGCGATGCGGCGCACGCGGCGCAGCGCCGGGATGTACGCCCAGGTGTCGTCTTCCTTGCCCTGCTCCGTGTAGCGGTAGAGCAGGAACATGGTGCCGCGCAGGTCGAACGGGGTCTTCACGTCGAAGAACTCCGCCCACTCGACGTTGGTGCCCTTGTCGAGCTCCGTCGTCGCGGGCAGCAGGTCCGCGCGGTGGCTGAAGTAGGTGCGCCGGTACTCGCCCTGGCCGATGCGCCAGACTTCCTTGCCGCTGTTGCGCATGTTGCTGAAGCCCCAGTGCGGCAGGTTCAGCCCCGAGCCGCCCTGCCAGCGGTAGTTCACGTTCCAAGCGAGCTTGAGCGCGAACTGCGGATCGTCCGGGGTCAGGTCGCACTTGTGACCCGTCGCGTCCTTCGCCCAGTCGGAGTACGGGAACGGCTGACCCGCGGTGTAGTTGGTCAGGCGGCCGTCCGAGTCGAGCTTCGCCTGGCACGCGTAGTCCACGGTCGCCTTCACGTACGCGGCCTGCGGCGTGTACTTCCCCGTCTCGACGATCTTCATCTCGAGGTCCGGGTAGCTCTCGACGACGAAGGGGATCAGCTCGTCGGGGATGATCCCCGCAGCCATGTTCTTGTTCGCGGCGGTGATGGTCGTTCCGGGCGCGACATCCGCGCGGGCGAACGACCCGGTCGCGACCGCAGCCGCCGCAACCAGACCCAGACAGAGATTTCGTCGCATCGACGTTCCTCCAAAAAGTGTCAGCTCCGCGGCCTGAGCCCCCTCTGCCGCCGAAGCACTCGCCCGAAGATCATGCGCGGTGAGCCGTTCGGATTCAAGCGCGACTCCGTTCGGGTTGACCCGGCGCACCTTCGAAAGGATGATACGCCCCAGCCGAGTCTTCGGATTCCCGGGGGGAGACTTCATGAGATCGAACCACTTCCGCTGGCGCAGGGGCATGAACGCGGCCATCGCTGCGGCCGCGCTGTGCACGCTGTCCCTCGCCGCCAGCGCCGCGCTCGACCCGGCGAGGCTCGAAACTTGGAAGCTTCCGAACGCCAGTTTGTTCGGTGTCGCCGCGAGCGGGCAGAACGTCTGGGCGTGCGGCTACTGGGGCACGATCCTGCGCTCGACCGATGCCGGCGTGACCTGGAGCCAGCCCGACACGCCGACCGCCGAGACGCTCTACTCGATCTCGTTCGCGGATGCGCAGAGCGGTTGGGCGGTGGGCGCATCGGGCACGATCGTGCGCTCGACCGACGGCGGGGTGAGCTGGACCAAGCAGGCCGTCCAAGTGCCCGACGAGATGGGCGGGAGCCGCCCGCTCGACGTGAATCTGTTCAGTGTCGCGGCAATCGGCCCGACCGAGGCCTGGACGGTGGGCGACCTCGGCACGGTGCTCCACACCAAGGACGGCTCGTCCTGGGAGAAGATCCCGTTCGACGCCACGACCTTCGGAGACGACAACGTACCCGAGCGGATCCTGAACGCGGTGGTCTTCACCAGCCCCACCGAGGGCTACGTCGCCGGCGAGTTCGCGACCCTGGTGCGGACCAAGGACGGCGGACAGACCTGGACCGGCCAGCGCACCATCAGCGGCGCCCCCCCCGACCTGTATCTGTTCGGGCTCGCTGCGGCCCCGGGCCAGGGTGCGGCGGCGGTCGGCCTCGCGGGCAGCGTGCTGGCGGCCGGTCCCGACAGCGGCGAGTGGACCTCGCGCTCGGTCGACACCAACGCGGGTCTCTTCGCGATCGCCTGGAAGGGCCAGCAGGGGATCGCCGCCGGCGACCGCGGCGTGCTCTACCGCACCGCGGACGGCGGGCAGACCTGGACCGAGCCGAAGCGGCCCAAGCTCTTCAACTGGCTCACGGGCGCCGCGTTCGTGGGTGAGAAGGACGTGATCGTGGTCGGCGAGGGCGGTCTCATCCTCCGCTCGGAGGACGGCGGCGCGACCTTCTCCGCGGCAGTGACCCCTTCCAAGAAGATCGAGCCCGAGCTCAAGGGCATGGGTGGAGAACAGAAGAAGCCGAAGAAGGCCGACGCACCCGAGTCCGAGTAGCAGGGAGGCCGTCGCATGGACGCCTTTGCGCTGAGCTTCTCTCGGTTCTTCATCAAGTACCGCGGCTTCAACCTCGCCATCATCGGCGGGCTGACGCTGTTCTTCCTGTACCAGGCGCTGCAGCTGCAGGTCTTCAGCCAGTTCATCGACCTGCTGCCGCGCAACCACCCGTTCATCCAGGTGTACGAGAAGTACAACCGGCAGTTCGGCAGCGCGAACGTGGTGGCCGCGGCGATCGTCGCCAAGCCGGGGACCTCGATCTTCAGCGAGGAGTTCCTCGAGAAGGTCTACGCGTTCACCGACCAGATCGACAAGGTCGAGGGCGTCGACCACGGCCAGATCGCGTCGATCACGGCCATCACGATCCGCGACCAGGCCGTCGACCGCGAGGGCATCATGCGCTCGCACCAGATCATCGGCGAGCAGTCGCTGGCGCTGCTCGAGGCGCAGTTCTTCGCGCGCCGCGCGCTCCGCCGCGCCGAGGCCGCCATCCCGGGCGGCCAGGCCGCGATCAAGACCCTCGACGAGCTCAAGGCCTACGTCGACAAGCGCAAGGCCGAGCTCGTCGCCGAGCTCCAGCCCTCGTCGGCGATGCGGCTCGAGCAGATGAAGGACCGCAACGAGGCCGAGCGGATCCGGCTCCTGCGCAAGGAGAACGCCGAGCTCGAGTTCCTGATCCTGCGCCTGGGCGAGCTGCCGCCCACCTACAAGCTCGAGGGCGAGAAGCTGGTCGGCCCCGAGGGGACGCTGCTGCCCAAGGAGATCTCGGCGTCCCTGCCCGACCGCATCCACCAGAACAAGCAGGTCTACGGGCGGCTGGTCTCGATGGACGACTCGGCGGTGCTGATCACCGCGGGCTTCCTCGAGGGACGGCTCGACTACAAGAAGATCTTCGACGAGATCCAGGCGGTGAAGAAGGACCTCGAGAAGGACGGCACGGTCGAGGTCCACCTCACCGGCCAGCCGATCCTCGCCGGCTGGACCTTCGCGTTCCTGCCCGAGATCATCCTGATCCTGTTCCTTTCGCTCGGCGTGCTGGTCGTCCTGCTCGCGTTCTACTTCCGGCGCTTCTACGGCGTGATCATGCCGTTCACCGGCGCGGTGGTGTCGGCGATCTGGGGGCTCGGCTTCACCGCGCTGATGGGCTACCAGCTCGAGCCGCTGGTGCTGGTCATCCCGATGCTGATCACCGCGCGCGCGGTGAGTCACTCGGTGCAGTTCGTCGAGCGCTTCTACGAGGAGTACGAGCGGCTCAACGGCGACAAGTACGAGGCCATCATCACCTCGATGGCCGAGCTGCTCCTGCCGGGCTCGCTGGCCATCATCACCGACGCCTTCGGCATCCTCGTCATCTACGTCTCGTCGATCGCGCTGATGAAGAAGGTGGCGATCGTGGGCGCCTTCTGGGCGATGTCGATCGCGGTCACCGAGATGCTGCTGAACCGGCTGATGATCGCGTATCTGCCGGCGCCCAAGGACACCAAGCACTACACGCCGGCGCCGATCGTCTGGGTCCTGGATCGCCTCGCGCCGCTGGCGACCAACCCGCGGTCGGTGCGCGCGATCCTGATCGTGTGGCTCCTGATCGTGGCCGGCTCGTTCTCGGTCGCGCCGTTCGTGCCGGTCGGCGAGTCGCACCCGGGCACGCCGATCCTCTGGCCCGACAGCGAGTTCAACAAGTCCGCCGCCGTGATCTCCAAGCGGTTCTACGGCGCGGACGAGCTGACGCTCGTGGTCGAGACCGAGATGGAGGGCGGCATCCACCGCCCCGAGGTCATGCGCGAGATCGAGGCGATGCAGCGCTACATGGAGCAGGAGCCGAAGGTCGGCGGCACGCTCTCGATCGTCGACTACCTGAAGGCGATCAACCGGACCTTCCACAACTCCGACCCGCGCTGGTCGAGCGTGCCGTACACGCCGCCCGAGATCGGCGGCCTGCTCTACCTGTACGAGGCCGGCTCGCCCGACCCGCGCGTGCTCAACCCCGTGCGCGACCAGGTCGCGCGCAACGCCGCGATCCGCGTCTTCTACGCGGACCACAAGGGCGACACGATCAAGGAGGCCGTCGAGCGCGTGAAGGGCTACCTGAAGGCGCGCCCGACCGGGAAGATCCAGGCGCGGCTCGAGGTGCCCGAGGACGACTGGATCGCGACGGTGTTCTGGTGGATCGGGCCGCTGCTCCCGCCGCGGCCGGTCGACCTGGGCGTGTACATCCAGCAGCCGGACGGCAGCTACCAGCGCCAGCAGATCGAGCGCCCGAACCGCACCGACCCGCCGCCCGAGGACACCGCCGAGCGCCTGCTCACGCTGCCGCGCATGACCCGCGAGCTGCGCGAATCCCTCGTCGCGGCCGGCTACGACAACATCTCCAAGGTCGCGAACGCCAGCGTCGAGGAGCTCGCCAAGGTCGAGGGCTTCGACCTGGTCACCGCCTACGCGCTGATCAAGGCCGCCAAGCTCGACCGGCGCAACTACGACGTCGAGTACGAGTGGAAGAACGACGAGCTGCAGACCCACGTGCAGGTGCGCAAGCGCGGCCTGTACGAGCCCCACGAGCTCTGGGTCAAGTACCAGGGCGGCCCGTTCGAGCGGCGCGAGTCGGGCCGCTGGGCCGAGGGCACCAGCTTCGCGCTGGCGTCGGGCCTGATGGGCGTGCTCGCGGCCAGCAACGAGGAGGTCGAGGGCAGCAACAACGCGACCCTGATCGCCTCGTTCCTCACCACGTTCCTGATCGTCTGGGTGTCGTACCGCTCGGCGGCGATCGCCTTCTACATGGTCCTCTCGCTGGGCACCGCGTGCGTCGTGTCGCTCGCCTACATGTACTTCACGCACATCGGCTTCGATGTGAACACGCTGCCGGTGCAGGCGCTCGGCGTCGGCGTCGGCGTCGACTACGCGCTGTACATCATGGACCGCGTCGTGCACGAGCGGCAGCGCGGCCACGACGTCGTCGAATCGATCCAGATCGCGATCAAGACCACCGGCATGGCCGTGTTCTTCACCGCGTCCACGCTCGTCGGCGGGATCATCGGGTGGTACTTCATCTCGAGCCTGCGCTTCGCGGCCGACATGAGCCTCTTGCTCTCCGTGGTGCTCACTGGGAACATGATCGGCGCGATGCTGCTCGTGCCCGCGCTGACCGCCTTCTTCAGGCCCAACTTCGCCGTCGCAGCCGGCGCGAAGAAGCCGGACTAGGAGAACGCCACGCGGACCAGGGCGACCCGGCGGAACGGAGCTCGGCAATGGGTCGCCCTGCTGGCCCTGGCCGGGGCGACCGCCACCCTTTCTTGCCGCAGTGAGTCACCGACCGCCCGCGCCCCCGGCGCCGCGGCGAGCGAGTTCTTCCCGCTCGTGAAGGGCGCGCGCTGGACCTACAAGCTCGACCTGGTGGTGGCGTCGACAGAGATCGAGGTGCTCGCCAAGGGCGACAGTCAGGTCGAGGGTCTGGGCCAGCTCGCGTTCGTGATGGACGAGCGCAACCTGGGTCAGGCTCTGGGCATGGCGCCGGTCGGTCCGACGGCCTACGTGGCCGCGGACGGCTTCCTCTGCCGCTACACCGGCCTCGACTATATCCAGGCGGATCACTTGAAGATGTTGGGCGCCGAGGATCCGACGCGGGTGATTCCACTCGGCGCTGCACCGGGCACGGAGTGGACCAACGAGACACGCCTGCTCGAGCAGCCCGAGGGCGGCGGCGGGTTGATCAAGTGGACAGGCCGAACCAAGCGCGCCGAGTCGGTCACCGTGCCGGCGGGGAAGTTCAGTGACGTGATTCTGGTCGAGACGGAGTACTGGGATCCGTCGATCGACGCGGACCATCCGCTGATCGCCTACCAGGACTGGTACGCGCGGGGGGTGGGTTTGCTGCGCAGCGTCACGACCAATGCGCGCGAGGGGGGAAAACGCATGGCCGAGCAGTCGCTGGAGTCGTACGAGTTCCCCCCGCTGGAGGCCGCCGCGCGTTGAGGGGCGCGCTTGCTTTATTTTTTTTTCGTAAGGTTGTTCAATCAGTGGGTGCTGGCTGACTGATTGAGGGAGGAGGGAGCATGGCTGAGGGGTGCGCCAAGGGGGATGGCAGCGTGGCCCGGTTCACGCTGTGGATGCTGGCTGCGATCGGGGGGGTGTCACTTGTTGGTGTAGCGTCGAGCGCGCGCGCCGATTGGTGGTCCGAGAACGTCGAGTTCCACGGCAAGGCGAGCTCGACGATCTACTTCAACGCGCCGAGCTTGAACAACGCGTTCCAGATGGATCAGTGGTGGAACCAGGTCGAGCTGGACACCGACGTGAAGCTGTACGACGACGAGACCAATTCGCTGTCGCTGCACACGATCATCATGCCGACGTACGACGCGGTGTACGACGTGTACCCGAAGATGTTCGGCGACCGCCGCGAGGGCGCGAACCCCGGCACACAGAACGAGGCGTTCGCGCTCGACGCGATGAACGGCAAGTGCGGTGGCGTGCCCGGCCACGGCGCCCGCATCAAGGGCGGCTTCTGCGACGTCAACCAGGACACCGCGGCGCTGTTCACGGGCCGGAACAACCCGCAGATCGTCCTGGACGACACGATCTTCTTCGGGATCCTCGGCTCGCCCTCGCGCTCGCGCAACGCCTCGCTGCAGGTCAAGGGCGGCGGTCAGTCGGCGTACTTCACCTGGCAGGAGGCCAAGCGGCAAGTCACGGCTTCGGGTGCTACTCCAGGCAACAACCCATACGCGGGTGAGAGCGCGTTCCTCGGCTCCCTTGCGCTGGCGAGCAAGCACTTCAACTACATCCACTCGGCCGGCAACGACTACCTCATCGGCGACCGCTACTCGATCGAGCAGCAGTCTCCGTTCGGCCAGAACCTGACCGATGGACAGATCAAGACGCACTGCTTCGACGGCGCGCACTCCTGGTGCTGGGCGCGCGAGGCGTACTTCGAGGCGAAGATGGGCGACACCCAGATCCGCATCGGCAAGCAGCAGATCGTCTGGGGCAAGACGGACGCGTTCCGCCTGCAGGACCTCGTCAACCCGATCGACTTCTCGTACCACAACGTGTACCCGTCGCTCGAAGACCGCCGCATCCCGACGCTGTCCGCCGACCTGGTGCACAGCTTCGGCAGTGTGGGCCCGCTCGAGGACGTCTCGCTCGAGCTCGTGTGGGTGTTCGACAAATTCACCCCGGTCCAGGTCGGCCAGTGCGGTGACTTCTGGGCGTTCACGGCGGCGTGCGAAGGCCGCATCGACGCCAACTCGCACGGCCTGCTGAACGTCTCGCTCGCCAAGGTCGAGGAGCGCAAGTGGAACTTCCGGAACACCGAGCCGGGCTTCCGTTTCGAGTTCCGCACGCCCGAGCCGTCGATCGCGTTCTCGCTGTCGGGCTTCTGGGGCATCCAGGATGCGCCGGTCGCCCGCTTCAAGAACCTGTACTCCACCACCAACCCGAACCCGGCGATGATGCTGTTCCTACAGTCGCTCGGAATTCCGGGCTCGCTCGATCTGACTGGCGATTTCGTTCCCGATCTCCCCGTTCTCCCGGGCTTCAATCCATATGACATTCACGGCACAGGACCGACGTCGGTGAACGCGTCGAGCGCGACGGCGCTCAACGCGTGGAACGTCCTGTTCGGTTCCGGCACGACGCCGGGTACCGGTCTACTCTGCCCGGACACTCCGAACGGCAATGTCACCAAGGCGAAGTGCATCGCCAAGTCGGGCCTGCAGGCGCTGGGCTGGATCTGGTCGTCGAGCGAAGCGCAGCTCGAGTACCCGCGCACGTTCACGCTCGGCGGCTCGATGGACTACCAGATCCCGAACATCGATACGGTGCTCCGCATGGAGGCGGCGTACGACTTCAACCGCGCGATCGAGAACACCAAGATGTCGGACGGCATCGACCACAGCGACGTCGTGCTCGCGGCG
>Ga0335084_10007587_pt1 | contig 10780 bp, 12 predicted proteins | sample Lox_Sample_44_FD_206721 | JGI IMG/M metagenome (GOLD analysis project Ga0335084, IMG submission 206721) | Soil microbial communities from Loxahatchee National Wildlife Refuge, Florida, United States - Lox_Sample_4.4 | ecosystem: Environmental > Terrestrial > Soil > Wetlands | place: USA...
CGGCGCGCCGTCTTCACCGCAGTCGGCGATGCCATCGCCGCTACCGCCCGATGGCTCTACCCAGCTCGTCCGGGGGCTGTTGAAACAGCGCGATTTCTCTGCGCAAATTGCCGTCCTATGGTTCATGGCCGCTCTCGGTGTTGGGGTTCTGGGGGTGCTGATCTGGCGCGGGATCATTTTGTTGTACGGTAGATATGCCGAGTATCGGGAAATGGAACCTTACCATCGCACGCAATCACAGCTGAGCCCGAGAGCGGTTCCGGCAGTGGACGCTCCTTTGGAGCAAGGGGAAGCCGCGCAGCGGGACAGTGAATCGGTCTCCGATTCCACCGGGGACGGCCCCCCTGCCATGGACGAACCGGATACGAGACCGAAGCAGGCTCTCGGAGGCAACTAGTCCGGATATTTCATGAAGACGCCCCGGAATTCCATCCCGAGTCCTTCATGAAATATCTGGCTAGCCCACCCGCCAACGCGCGTCTCACCGTCGCAGCACTACCGACTCAACCTTGGCAAGCCCGTTTTGCAAGCGGCTTCTCGCGAGCAGCAGCCCGATGGCAACGCCAGCCGAGTTGATGACCATGTCCGAGTACTCGAAACCTCGATAGTCGGTCAGCCCCTGCAAATACTCGAGGACGATCCCCATGAGGCAGAATGTCGCCGCAAGACGATACCTCGCGATGTTGGACCTGTAGATCTGCGCGAACCAGACCATCAGCCAGGCGTAAGCTAAGACGTGTCCGATTTTCATTCCTTGGGGCACGCCAGGATCGGGCGGGTCGGGCATCAGCGATAGATAGATGACCAGTGCCACGAATCCCAGGCCGAGCAGCTGCCAGTACCTTTTCAACTTGAGCGGCATGAACGCTTGGTGGCCTCAGCTTCGCGACTGGCTCGAGCTCGTGAGCACGCACCCACTGATGCGCCACGACTGGTCCGGCTGACGCTGCATTCGATAGAGCGCGAGCCAGATGCGGTCCTTGTCGTCGGCCATCTCCACGGCTTGCACGATCTCGTCCCCGATCTGTTCGGGATCGAGGAACCGCACAGTTGCCGGCCGGTACACCACAGGGTAACTCGCGCGCACCATCGCCAGAAAGTTCTCCGGAGTGCCGAAGGTCTGCTGGATGCCCTCGGAGGCGAACGCGAACGCGGCCTGGGCATCGTCGGCAGCAAACGCCGCAAGCTGTGCTTCAATCACCGCGCGTATGGATCGAGCGTCCGCCTCGCCGAGGACATCGCAGTAGGCCGTGCCTTGGGTAAGGAGCACCAACGCGAGAAATAGTCTTGCGAGCGCGCGCATAGGGGCCTCTCTTATTGCTACGAGCAAAGCAACAGTCTGCCACCATTTATCTGGGCATACTCGGCCCCGACGACCGGGAATTCCTCGGGCCGAGCTTCAATACGTAGCGTCGCCTACTGGAGTACCATCCGCGGGGGAATGAGTGCGTGAGTCTAGGACTGCCCAAGATCAAGAAGCGATGAACGAAACAGTGTTACTGCACGGCGGCAGTGTCTGGGACGGCACCGGCCGACCTGCTTTTGCGGCTGACGTGCTGCTCCAGGGCAACCGTATCGCGGCGGTACGACCCAAGCTCGCAAAGGAAGCGGCTGCGGACAGGCGCATTGCGATCACCGGGCACACCGTCATTCCTGGCCTGGTGGACGGCCACGCACATCTGCCCTTTGCGCACAAAGCCAACATGGCCGATACCGGGGACATCCCCCCGGAAGAACACACGCTGCTCACGCTGCTGCATGCGCGCACCGTGCTCGACGCAGGTTTCACCTCCTGCGTAAGCGGTGGTTCTGCGAAACCTCGACTCGATATCGCCGTGCGTGATTTCATCAACGCCGGCCACGCGCCCGGGCCGCGTCTGCTGGCAGCCAGCCCGGAGCTCACCAACACCGGCAATCTCGGCGACGAGCGACGGCTGCACCTCTACCGCGAGTCGATCGCGATGGTGGTCGACGGCACCGACGAGATGCTGCGCACGGTGCGCATGCTGATTCGCGAAGGCGTCGATACGATCAAGTTGAACGTGTCTGGCAATCAGACCATCCCCAACGCGCGTTCGCACATCACCGTCATGCGCGAGGACGAGCTCGCCATCGCCGCGCAGACGGCGCACGCGCACGGCAAGCGCGTGGCCGCGCACGTGCGCTCGGCGCAATCGATCAAGATGGCCCTGCGCAATGACGTAGATATCCTGTATCACTGCGAGTACGCAGACGAGGAAGCACTCGACATGATCGAGGCCGCGCGTGACCGGATCTTCGTTGCCCCGGCGATCGGGCTGCTGCACGCGTTGATGCACGAAGCGCAGCCATGGGGTCTCACGTACGAAAGCGCCAAAGCGAGCGGCGTGGTCGATCAATTCGAGCACGCGCAAAAGGTAGTGCCGGAAATGCGCAACCGCGGTGTGCGCGTGCTGATCGGCGGCGACTACGGTTTCCCCTGGACTCCACACGGCACCAATGCCCGCGATCTCGAGTACTTCGTGCGCTTCCTCGGTTATTCGGATGCGGACGCGCTGATGTGCGCTACACGGGTTGGCGCAGCGGCAATGATGATGGCCGGCGAAACCGGTGAGATCAAAGCGGGCTTCCTGGCGGATCTGCTGGTCATTGCGGGTGAGCCGCAGCATGACGTTCGCGTGCTGCAGAAGGCGGATAACATCAAGCTCATCGTCAAAGACGGCCGTATCCACAAGAACGTGTTCGAGTGAGGATGGCGTGGTTGCCCGCGCAGGTGTGGGCGCCTTGTGAGCTTACTTGCCGAGCACCTCGCCGAAGCGGACCCATTGTTTGCCGTTGAAGCGCATCAGCTGAAGCTGCTCGATCGGATCGTAATCGGTTGCACTGGTGCTCACGCGGATGCCTGGCAGTAGTAACGGCAGCTCCAGGTTCTTCAAGTTGCCGGCATGCCTCATTACATTCTCACGGGTGAGATCGTCCCCGCACAGCTTGAGCACATGCACCAGCAGCTGCGCGTTGAGATAGGCATAGATGTTGTAGATCTCCGAGATATCTCCGCTGGGGTAATAAGCTTCCATCCATGCGCGCCACTGCCTGATTGCCGGGTCGTCTTTCCACTGCGGGTCGGTCGGATCCTTCACGAACGTGGAAGACATCAGGCCCACGGCCTTGTCCAGTCCGGCAGGCTGCAGCACAGCCTTCACCGAGATCGAGGTGTAGACGACGAAATGCAGCGGCTTCCAGCCGATGTCGTAGCTGCGCCGGATCGACTGCGCGGCGAACTTCGGCGACGCGAAGCTGAATAGCGTGTCGGCCCCCGAGCTTTTCAACGTAGCGATCTGCGAGTCGACGCTGGGGTCGGTCGATTCGTAAGCGGCTTCGGCCACGATCATCGTGTCCGCCTTCGTGCCGAAGTGATCGCGCAGAGCTTTGACGTAGTCTTTTCCGAAGTCATCGTTCTGGTACAGGATCGCGATCTTCGCGTCGGGACGATTCTTCAATACGTATTGGGCATACCCTGCGCTCCCGGTCTTCTGACTCGGCAGGAACGCCATGGTCCAGGGATAGGCCTTGGGATCGCCCCATTTCATCCCGGTCGCGGCGATGAGCAGCTGCGGGACGCGCTTGGCGTTGAGATATTTGAGCGCCGCTGTATTCGTCGGCGTCCCGAACGAGCTGAACAAGAGCAGCACTTCCTCGGATTCGACCAGCTTGCGCGTCTGCTCGACGGTGCGCGGCGGGCTGTAGCCGTCGTCGAGTGAGATGAGATTGATCTTGCGCCCGTTGACGCCACCCTCTCGATTGATCATGTCAAAGTACGCACTCTGTGCGCGGCCGATGGTACCGAAGGCTGACAACGGCCCGCTGTACGGCATAGTCTGGCCGATCTTGATCTCGCTATCGGTGACACCTGGGCCGTACCGTTTCTCAGCGTAACTGGATGTATAGACCAGCGCGCACGCGAGCAGCAGCGCGTGCGGCATCCGTTTGCACACGCGTTCAATGAGCGGCAGTAGCGATCGAACCATAGAACGAGTTCTCCGGCGGCGATTTTTCCTATGCGCGAGTTCGCGGCTGCCGTATCGCAGCGCAAAGCCGGCGGGCCGCAGCGAGCATTCGATAGTATGCCGCAAGCTGCACTATCCCAAGGTCCTACTGTGCATGCGCTTCTAACCGAGCATTCGCCCCATTCCAGTTTTTGCATCGGCAGAGCAGATATTGCAAGCGCCGGGGTTGCCCGCGTGAAATAAGTGATTGAAGACACGCGACATCGCGAGTGGCACGTCGCTTGCGCGATCAAGCCGCAGAGCAATCGGCTCGAGTCGATGTTCGGACGGGTGCCGTGGCGCGATTCATCGCACGCTGCTCAACTTGGACAAGGAGATCGCAATGCTCAACTGGGCTGTAGTCTTTTTCATCATTGCCATCGTTGCCGCCATTTTCGGCTTCAGCGGCGTCGCCGGCGCGGCCGCCAACATCGCCTGGATACTCGCGGTGATCGGCATCGTCCTCGCGATCGCGTTTTTCGTCATGGGGCGGCGACCGCCACTCCCTTGACAGCTTTCCCCGGAAGCGGGCGAAGGGAACAAAGGCAGCGGGGCCGATCCTCGCTGCCTTTTGCTTTGGGGCTTGGGTCTTTGCGAGAATGCGGCTACGATGCGCGTTTTCGGCGAGTGAGACACGATGCAAGAGGCCCGCATAGCGACACTGCAGCGGATGCCGATCTTCGGCGGTATCCGAGCCGATATCCTGCAATTTGTGCTCGACGCCGCCGCAGTGGTGAGCGTTGCTGCGGGAGAGTTCTTTTTTCGTGAAAACGACAAAGCGCAATCGATGTTCGTTTTGGAGACGGGTGAGGCCGACGTGCTCAAGTCGTGGGACGCGCAGCAGTATCTTCTCGGACAGCTGACGGCCGGCGATTGCTTCGGTGAGATGGCGCTGATGGATCTGTTTCCCAGAAGCGCTTCGATACGCGCTTCGCAGGCTTGCACGGCCATCGAGCTGTCCACCGCCATCTTTGCGCAAATCTATGAGCGGGATCTCGAGCAGTTCGCGTTGATGCAGATGAACATCGGGCGCGAGGTGAGCCGCCGCCTGCGCATCGCCGACGAGCGCTTGTTCCGCGCCCGTATCGAAGCCTTATCCATTCCCACCGACTGGCGCGTGCTCACCTGATCGCTGCCACCGGGATTTCCGTTTTCGCGTTTCTCGGCGCGATTCAGGCGCTTTACGGGCCGCTGTTGCCGGGCCTGCAGCGCGCATTCGACATCGATACCAGCACGGTGGGCTTCATCTTCACGGCGCATGGCGCGGGCGCGCTCGTTGGCATCTTCGTGCCGAGTGTGGTGACCTCGCCGGCGCTGGGCGCACGCTGGCTCAGCGCCGGCACCGCGTTGCTGCTGCTGGGGGCGGGGGTGCTCTGCGTCGCGCCGACCTGGCCCGTCACACTTGCCGGCGCCTTCGTGCTTGCCATGGGATTCGGTATCCACGTCATCCGCCTGAACAGCGTGTTCGTCGCCGGTTTTGGGTCACGCGGGATGGCGATGACGCAACTGCTCAATGCCGCGTTCAGCATCGGCTCCATCGTCGGCCCGGTCGCGATCGGTGTTGCCGGCTCGCCTTCGATGGGTCTGTTCGGCGCGATAGCGGGTGTTGCGCTGGTGCTCTTGCCGATGTGCGCCCTGGCCGACCGAGCGAGCGTCGCAATGACGCCGAGCTCACTCGCCGGGGACAAGAACAGCGCAACCCCGTCGAGGAAAAGCGGCGTCTTGCTTGCCGGCTTCGTGCTGCTCATGTCCATGCTGGTCGGCGTGGAGAACTCGATTGCCGGCTGGACCGCAACGCTCGGACTGGCAAGCGGCTTCAGCTACAGCGGTGCCGCCAATCTCACCGCGGCGTTCTTTTGTTGCGTGTTCGCGGGGCGCTTGGTCGCCGCCGGCCTCGCGCACCGCGTCCGAGCGAGCGTGCTCGTGATCGCCGCCCTGGCCTGTGTCGTGGCCTTCCTGTCGATCGCTGCATGCACGCGGGCTGCGCCGAGCGCATTTGTGATGACTGGACTCGCATTGGCGCCGTTATTCGCCGCTACGCTGTTGTGGTTGACTATGGTGTTGCCGGCGACGCGTCATGCCAATGCGCTGGTGATCGGCGGCGCGCTGCTGGGCAGCGCCGTGTTCCCGCCACTGGTCGGTCGCGTCATCGGGCACTTGGGCGTCGCCGCCGCGCCCCCAGCCATTCTGTGCATTGCCATCGCCGCACTGATTACGGCCGTCTCGATTCATAGATTGCACAGCGGAGGGAGGTGAACGGCGCGACAGCGTCTACGCCGTGTACGCTGTCGCCGGCTATGCGGAGTGCATAGCGTACATTCAGACAATTAATTCACATTGGTGGACTTAGGGTAGTTGCGCTCGTAGATTTCGGCGGGTGTGCTGCATGACTGTACGAGGCGGTGGCGCTCGTCTCTGCAAGGCGACGCGAGGTGGGAGCCCCGCCTCGCGGAAGCACACCATTGAAACGGGAATAGTGCATGCCCCGGCCCGACGAAGTGACCTTGCTCGAAACGGCTGCCGCTGAAACGACGACGGTGGAGGCGCCCCGCTTTCGCTGGCGCGTGCGCGACTGCGTGTTTTGTTCGTGGCGCGAGCTTCGTGAGCTTTATTCGGCTGCCGAAATGTGGCAGTTGCTGCTTCAGGGGCGCTTCACCAAAGCCGCTCGCGTCCCAACGCCGAAGAAGTAACGCGCGGCTCACGAGGCGATGTCACCTTCTACCGACGCTTGAGATGGGATAGCCTGCGGAGGTCCACGTCGGAGCGAGGCGGCGGCTCCGGGAGCCTGTGCCGTCGCAGCGTCCGTCCCGGTGCGTGCGGACTCCGCAGGCAGTACCGACTCTACACTGCGTCGACGGCGCTAAATATAAGAGGCCAGCGCATTGGTCTGTACGAAGCTGTCCTAACCGCCTATCGGATCAATCACCACAGCGGCGGTATTCCTAGCTGTCCGTCAGCACCAGTGTGCCATCTTTCCGGCGCAGCTTCTTGCCCGACGGAAGCCTGAGATAAGGCTCCGCCTGTTCCGGCGTCATCCCATATGCGAAGCTCACATCGCCGGTGCGAGCACGCCCGAAGCCATAGCCTGTGAGCATGCTCAGCGCGCGAAATTGGAACGTCGCGCTCGCCCCGCCGGTGCAGCGGATGTCCCCCACGCCCAGGCGCTCGGATTCGTAGCGGAAATCGCCGCTGCATTCCTGTTCCGGGTTCGACGAAGACTTGAGCTGGATGACGCCGCTGCCGTCGATGTAGCAGACCGACTGCCCAGTATAGAGCTCGTTACCCACGACCGCGACCACGGGTGCGGTAGTGGTGAACAGGCCCATTTGGGCCCCCGATTGATTGGCACAGGCGCTGAGCGCCAGCGTCGTCAGCATGACGCCGTACAAACCGTAGTTCATGCGTTTGCGAATCTGGAGGTTGAAGTTTTCTGCGGAGCCAAAGCTGTTGATCGCAGTGCACGCTCCGACGGCCTTGACGCCCCGCAAAGGTCATGCCCGGCGCGGCCACCTCGCTTTCACGGGACAGCATCTTAGCAGTCGTATGCGTCGAGATGCTGTCGTTGGGCAACGTCGGATACTATGCCTTGACCGCTCAACAAGTTCGGAGCGCAGATTTGAACTATGCTAGAAGGGTGGAATATTGAGATAGGTTTCTAGTCAAAGCCGATGTGCTGGCATCATACCGATGCCGGTGCAGGGCCGGGGGTATACGCAGGGGGAGCAGATGGGAAAAACTCTGATGTCTGTGCTGCCGATCGCAATCCTGTGCGCATGCGGCACGCCGATGGTATGGCAAGGGCCTCCGGGAACGGGAGCGCAGGATCTCTCCGATACCAGGCGCGACTGTTATGATCGCGCCCAAGCATGGCGTTCGTACAACGCGCAGATCTATGATCAGACTTCGATCGAGACTCAAGTCAATGGCCAGCTGCGTGCGCCGAACTACCTTTACCGCACGGCAGATCAGATGTTCCAGCAATGCATGGTGGCACAGGGCTATAAGCTCGTCCCGCAGGTGCAGTAGATCGGTATCGTAGCGGCCAAATCCGCTTACCCTGCCGTCGATCCGGCGGGCATCCCGTTGCGGCGGCCAGCCGGAGGCCTGGGCTGCATCTTCATATAACTTTACATCCCGGACAAATGTCCGCAAGCCTCAATCGCTAGTCTGTGTAGCGTGCGCCGGGACTCCGGCGCCTTACATGTCAGGAGACGAACGATGAGTCAGTACGACAGCAACACCGATTCCAGCACCAATCCCACCGGCAAGCGCGGCGCTCGGCGCAGATTCTTCGGCGGCCTCGCGCTCGGTGGTCTGCTCGGGGCGCTAGCCACTTCGAGCTTCAGTCTGTGGGCGAATGATGGCCCCGACGGCGGGCACGGACGTGGATGGTGCCGGGGACACCATGGGGCGAGCGCCCTCACGCCCGAAGAGCGCGCCGCACGCGCGCAGGCCGTGACCGACCGCATGTTGAGTAAGCTGGATGCAACTCCAGAGCAGAAGACACGCATCCAGGCGATCGTGCAGGACGCCATCAAGGATCTTGCGCAAGTGCGCGAAGAGCACATGAAGAACCGTCAGGCGTTCGTAGATGCGCTCAAGCAACCCACTGTGGACCGCGAAGCGTTGAAGCAGATTCGACAGGCCGAGCTGAAGCTCGCCGAATCGGCGTCCGACCGTCTGGTCAACGCGATTGCCGATGCCGCCGATGTGCTTACGCCCGCGCAACGTGGCAAGCTGGCGGAGATGGCGGAGCGGTTTCGGCGTTGAGAGGAGATGAAGGAGGGAGGGGATGGCAGCTTGCTGGTCATTTCCCCCGCTCCCCAGCCCTCTCCCACGAGGGGAGAGGGAGAAGTAAGCGCTGTAGCAGTCCCCTCTCCCCCGGTGCAAGGGCTAGGGTGAGGGGGGATTCTCTTCACTCTTCACCCTTCACTCTTCACCTTTCACCGGCTCTGCGCGCTTCACGCCGCACATCACAAGATGCCCGAGCGCATTCTCATGGTCGAGGACGACCGCAGCCTCACGAACATGCTGAGCGAGTATCTGTTGCCGCTCGGCATCCGCGTCACGGCGGCGGGCAGCGCTGCTGAAGGGCTGCGGCTGATCGAGCGCGACACCTTCGATGCGCTGGTTCTCGACGTGATGCTCCCGGACGGGGACGGCTTCGAGGTGTGCCGTACCGTGCGGGCGCGATCCGATATCCCGATCCTCATGCTTACCGCACGTGGCGATGAGCTCGATCGCATCGTCGGCCTCGAGCTCGGCGCCGACGACTATCTCCCCAAACCCTTCAACCCGCGCGAGTTGCTGGCACGGCTGCGTGCGATCCTGCGCCGTCGCACGCTTCCCGCCGCCGCCCGCCGTAAAGTGCTGCGCTTCGGGCGGCTCGAGATCGACGTCGATGCGCGCGTGGTACGCCTGGACGGCGAGCCGCGCACCCTCACCGGCTACCAGTTCGATCTGCTGTGCGCGCTGGCCGCCCACGCCGGGCGCGTAATGTCGCGCGATGCGTTGATGGAAAAACTCAAAGGCGAGAATCTGGAAGCGTTCGACCGCAGCCTCGACGTGCACATCTCGCGCATCCGCGCTGCGATCGAAGACGATCCCAAACATCCTCGGCGCATCATCACCGTGCGCGGCGCGGGTTACGTCTTCGCGAAGCACCAGGAAGCGTGATGCGCAGACTCTACCTGCAGATCTACCTACTCTTCGTTGCCGTGCTGGTCACGTTCGGGCTGCTGATGGCGCTCACATGGTGGCTGATTCCCGCCGACAATCAGGATGGAGGCACGCTGGAGGGCATGAGCGCGCTGGTGGGAGAAGTGCTGCCGCCGCCCGATCGCCCGCTGCCCGGGCTGCGGACCGAGGTCGACCGCCTCGCGAAGCGGTTCAATGCGGATATCACTGTGCGCGCGGAAGACGGTGCGCTGCTCGCGCAATCAGGCCCGGAATTGCCCATGCCGCCCCCCGGGCGCACGCAGAGCAGCTGGGTGCGAACGGGGGGTGCCCCGCCGATGCTGGCGTTGCATCTTATGGACGGACGCTGGGTGGTGGCACGCTGGAAGCATCGTCGCCATGGTCCCGGCCTGGTCGGTGCGCTGTTGCTGCTGGCTGCAGCTCTCGCACTCGGCACTTATCCGATCGCCCGCCGCATTACCGGCCGCCTGGAGCGGCTGCAGGCGCGCGTGGATGCTCTTGGCGCGGGCGATCTGCAGGCCCGCATTCAGGTCGAAGGGGTCGACGAAGTCGCGGAGCTTGCGCGCAGCTTCAATCGGGCCGCCGATCGCATCGAGCGTCTGGTGAAAGCGCAGAGCAACATGCTGGCCGGCGCCTCGCACGAGCTGCGCTCTCCGCTCACGCGCATGCGCATGGCGATCGAGCTCTTGCCGGCAAGCGACCGGCCCGAGTTGATCGCGCAGATATTCAAGGACATTGCCGAGCTCGATGAGCTGATCGACGAGCTGCTGCTGGCGAGCCGCCTGGAAGCGCTGGATCGTCCTTTGCGCACTGAGGAAGTCGATGTGCTGGCGCTGCTGGCGGAAGAAGCGGCGCGCACGGGTGCGCAGGTCAGCGGTCAGCCGATGTTGATGCACGCCGATGCACGGCTGTTGCGCCGCCTGTTACGCAACCTGTTGGAAAATGCGCGGCGCTACGCGGCGGGCTCATTGGTGGAAGGCCATGTCGAAAATTCAGGTGGCAGTGCGGTGAAAGTGACGGTGTGCGATCGCGGCCCGGGCATCGCGGAAGAAGAGCGC